>Ga0308161_1004491_pt1 | contig 12733 bp, 12 predicted proteins | sample PhyFR2_FD_201034 | JGI IMG/M metagenome (GOLD analysis project Ga0308161, IMG submission 201034) | Phyllosphere microbial communities from UC Gill Tract Community Farm, Albany, California, United States - DLSLF.R2 | ecosystem: Host-associated > Plants > Phyllosphere > Unclassified | place: USA...
ACGGACGGGAGGCGCGGCACCCGCCGGCACCGCGCCTCCCGTCCGTCACGTGGTCGCGTCGCGACCGGTGGCGCGACCCGCGGGTCAGGCCGCCGCCGGCTCCGCGGCCGCGTCGGCGAGCGCGCGCAGCGCGCCCTGGACCTGCTCGACGACCTCGGCGTCCTCACGCGGGTGGGTCTCTGCGAACCGGACGACCGACTGCGGGATCGCGACCGCGACGTCCTCGAGGACGCGGGCGCCGGCGATCCCGGCGACCTTGCGGGCGTCGTCGTGCGCCCAGACGCCGCCGTACTGGCCGAAGGCCGAGCCGATGACGGCGAGGGGCTTGCCGGACAGCGGCGAGGCGCCGAACGGACGCGAGCCCCAGTCGAGGGCGTTCTTCAGCACGGCCGGGATCGTGCCGTTGTACTCGGGCGTCACGAGCAGCACGGCGTCGGACGCGGCGACCGCGTCCCGGAACGCGACGGCGGCCGCGGGCGGGGTGTCGCCGTCGATGTCCTCGTTGTAGAACGGCAGGTCGACGATGCCGTCGAACGTGGTGAGCTCGATGCCGTCCGGGGCGTGCTGGTCGGCCGCCTCGGCGAGCTTGCGGTTGATGGAGCCGGCGCGGAGGCTGCCGACGAGGACCAGGACCTTCGTCATGGGAATCCCTTCGCTCGGTGACCGGGTGGTCACGTCTGTGGTGTCCCGCGCGACAACGCACGCGGCGGCGTCCGTGTTCCCGACCCGCGTCCGCGGACCCTGTTCCCCGTCGGTGGACGCGTCGGTAGGTTGACCGGGTGAGCACGCTTCGGACGCCCGCCAGCAGCCCCCGCACCACCGACCCGGACTGGTGGCGGCAGGCCGTCGTCTACCAGGTGTACCCGCGCAGCTTCGCGGACTCCGACGCCGACGGCCTGGGCGACCTCGCCGGGGTCACGAGCCGCGTGCCGTACCTGGCGGCGCTCGGGGTCGACGCGATCTGGCTGTCCCCGTTCTTCCCGTCGCCGCTGGCCGACGGCGGCTACGACGTCGCCGACTACCGCGACGTCGACCCCCGCCTCGGGACGCTCGCCGACGCCGACGCGCTCGTCCGGGCCGCGCACGAGCACGACGTCCGGGTGATCGTCGACATCGTGCCGAACCACACGTCCGACCAGCACGAGTGGTTCCGGGCCGCGCTCGCCGCCGCGCCCGGGTCGCCGGAGCGGGCGCGCTACGTCTTCCGCGAGGGTGCGGGCGAGTCGGGGGAGCTCCCGCCGAGCGACTGGGTGTCGAACTTCGGCGGCAGCGCCTGGACCCGCGTGCCGGACGGCCAGTGGTACCTGCACCTGTTCGCGCCCGAGCAGCCCGACCTGGACTGGTCGAACCCCGAGGTGCGGGCCGACTTCGAGACGACGCTGCGCTTCTGGTCGGACCGCGGTGTCGACGGCTTCCGGGTCGACGTGGCGCACGGGCTCGCGAAGGACCTGTCCACGCCGTACCGGCCGTCCGACGAGGACCACCTGCCGCTCGACGGCTCCGACCCGCTGTACGACCGCGACGAGGTGCACGAGATCTTCGCCGGGTGGCGCACGGTGCTCGACGAGTACGACCCGCCGCGTGCCGCCGTGGCCGAGGCGTGGGCACCGGCACCCCGAAGGGTCCTGTACGCCCGGCCGACCGAGCTCGGCCAGGCCTTCAACTTCGACCTGCTCGAGTCGCCGTTCGACGCCGCGTCGTTCCGGTCGCTCATCGAGCAGAACCTGTCGGCGTCGGCCGAGTCGGGGGCGTCGAGCACGTGGGTGCTGTCGAACCACGACGTCGTCCGGCACGCCACCCGGTACGGCCTGCCCGACGGCACCGACACCGATGCCTGGCTGATGACGGACGGCACCGAGCCGCCGCTCGACCGCGACCGGGGGCTGCGGCGGGCCCGGGCGGCCACGCTCCTCGTCCTCGCGCTCCCCGGCTCGTCGTACGTGTACCAGGGCGAGGAGCTCGGCCTGCACGAGGCGCCGGCCATCCCGCACGACCTGCTGCAGGACCCGAAGTGGCTCCGCACCGGGCACACGGTCAAGGGGCGGGACGGCTGCCGTGTCCCGATCCCGTGGACCCGCTCCGGACCGTCGTTCGGCTTCGGCGACGTCGCACCCCAGCTGCCGCAGCCGGCGGACTTCGGTGCGTCCTCGGTCGAGGCGGAGGACGGTGACCCGGACTCGACGCTGTCGATGTACCGCGCGGCGACCGCGGCCCGTCGGCGTCTGCAGGAGGGCGAGGACCTCGCGTGGGTCGAGGCCGGCGCCGACGTCGTGGCGTTCGCGCGGCACGACGGCTGGCGCTCGGTGACGAACTTCGGGACGGAGCCGGTGCGCCTGCCCGAGGGGACCGTGGTGCTGGCGTCGGGGCCGCTCGACGCCGGGGACGGGATGCTGCCGGGCGAGACGACGGTCTGGTTGGGCTGATCCCTCGGCGCTCGTTCCTCGCTCCTTCCTCCACACGGGCGGTGGCGGGTCGGGTCCTCCACAGGTGCGCCACCGGGCCCGTGACGGGGCCGCGCCGGTCGCGACGATCGGGGCATGAAGCCACACATCTCCAGCCCCGGCGTCCCATCGACCTCGTCCCCGTCCCGCCCCGGACGCCGTCCCCCGACCGCCGCTCGGCTGAGACGTCGTCGCCCGGTCCTGTCCGGTGTCGGTCTCGCGACCGCGCTCGGACTCCTGCTCGCCCCCGCGTTCCTCGCGTCGTCGTCCTCGGCCGGTTCGCTCGCGTTCCCGTACACCGACGACTTCTCCACCGCGGCCGGCGGCACGCTGTCCGGGGACGCCCAGGTCGTCGGCGGGCGGCTCCGGCTGACCGACGCCGTACCCAGCCAGGCGGGCGCGTGGTCGACCGACGACACCTTCGCGTCCGACCTGGGGCTCGACATCGAGTTCGACTACGCCATGCACCACGACGGCCCCACCGTCGGCGCGGACGGCCTGCTGCTGTTCCTCGCCGACGGCGCGGCACCGCAGGGTGTCGGGGCGACCGGGGCCGCGCTCGGCTACGCCTGCAAGGACTCCTCGGCGGAGGGCGCGGAGTCCCCCTGCACCGAGCCGGGCCTGCCGGGCGGGTTCGCCGCCGTGGCGATCGACCGCTACGGCAACTTCTCGCTGCCGCTGAACGGCTCCGGGCCCGGTGCCGCCCCGGACGCGGTCGTGGTCCGCGGTTCGGGGAACGGGACCACCGGCTACCGCTACGTCGCCGGTGCCGCCGCGCCGTTCGGCACCGCCACCGAGGGAGCCACGCCCCGGACGGTCCGCGTGACGCTCCTGCCCGACGGTGCGGGACACCTCGCGCTGACGGTCCGTGTCGAGATCCCGGGCGGCGCGCTCCGCACCGTGCTCGACCGGGTACCGCTGCACGGTGACGGCCAGGCCCCGCTGCCGTCGACGCTCCGACTCGGGTTCGCCGCGTCCACCGGCACGTTCGTCGACGTGCACGAGGTCGACGAACTGCGCGTGCGGGTACCCGTGGACCTGTCGGTCGACCAGGCGCTCCAGCCGACCGTCACACCGGGCGAGCGCGTGTCGTACGACGTGACCGCGCACAACGCCGCCCTGAGCCACTCCGACCCGAGCCCGCTCACGGTCGACGTCCCCGACGAGCTCACCGACGTGTCGTGGACCTGCCGGGGCGAGGACGGCGGTGCGTGCGGTGCGGCGAGCGGCACCGGTGACGTGGCCGTCGACCTGGACCTGCCGCACGCAGCCGGGGCGACGGTGACGGTCACCGGCACCGTGCCCGCGGAGGCGCAGGGACGACTCACCAGCACGGCGACGATCGCCCCGGCGAGCGGTCTCCAGGACACCTACGAGGACGACGACGTCTCGACCGTGTCCACCGAGGTCGACCGGGACGACACGGGCGGGCCCGAGCCGGTCGCGGAGGCCCAGGTCGCGACCGAGAAGTCGGTCAGCCCGGCCACGGGGGTCCACCCGGGTGACGAGGTGGCCTACCGGATCACGGTGCGCAACGACGGCCCCGGGACCGCGGAGGACGTGGGCGCCACGGACGAGCTGCCCGCCGCGATGCGGTTCAGCGGCTCGGACGACGACTGCACGGCATCGGGGCAGCTCGTGACCTGTCGGTCGACGGACGACCTCGCCCCGGGCGGACGGCGGGACTTCGTCGTCCGGGCGGTCCTCGACGAGGACTACCGCGGCGACGGCTCCGACGTCGTGAACGTGGCGACCGCGTCCTCGGCGACCGACCCCGACGGCGGGGACCCCTCGCCGGCGGTCCCGATCGGGGTCGAACAGGGCGGTGACGGCGACGGTGACGGCGGCGGACCCGGGCAGACGGCGTCGCCCACCCCGGCGGCACCGGGCGGAGCCGGGCACACCCCGGGACCAGCGGCGGCCGGCTCCCCGTCGACGGGACGTGGCGGCGCACTGGCGTACACGGGCGCGGACGGCCTCGGCGCCCTGGGCGTCCTCGCGGGGGTCGGTGTCCTGACCGGCGGCGGGGTGTGGTGGGCGGCGCGTCGGCGACGTCCGAGTACGGCGGACGCGGTGTCGGAGACCGGCGCTCCCTGACCGGCGGCGTCGTCGTGCCGCGGGAGGCTCGGAGCGGACGCGCCCCGAGCCCCCCGGCGGCCCCGTGCAACGGCGACCTCGAGCCCGCTCAGGCTCGGGGCTCCCCGCCCGGTCTGCTCGGAGCGGGGCCGGCGGTAGGATCGACCCACCACCCGCATGCCCGAAAGAGGTCTCGTGTCCGACTCCCTGGACGACGCCGGCCAGCGCGCGCGGTACTGGCCGATCCCCGTCCTCCGGGCCGTCCCAGCCGCGGTCATGGCCCTCGTCATCACCTTCTCGTCCAACCACGCAGCCGGCTACGGCCTCGTGCTGTTCGGGGTGGTCGCGCTGGTCGACGGGCTGGTCCTCGGCTTCGCCGGGCTCCAGCGGATGGCGGACGACACCCGGTCGCGCCGGACGACCCTGGTCCAGGCGGCCGTGTCGGTCGTCGCCGGTGTCGCGGCGTTCGCGACGAGCGGCCTCGGACTGCCGGCCTTCATCGCGGTGATCGTGGCGTGGGCCGTGCTGACCGGGGCCCTCGAACTCACCCAGGGGCTGCGTGCCCGGGGCCGGTCGCCCTTCTCGCGGGACTGGACGACGATCGGTGGCCTGACGCTGCTGCTCGCGGTCGCGTTCCTGCTGACCCCGCCCGACTACTCGCAGCAGCTCGGCGGCATCGAGAAGGTGTCCGGCACCCTCGACGCGCCCGTCGTCCTCGTCGGCCTGCTCGGCGCCTACTTCGCCATCGCGGCGGTCTTCCACGTGATCGCCGGCCTCTCGCACAAGTGGGGCACGGCCTCGCCCGCCGCTGCCCCGGACGGAGCACCACACGCATGACCACCCCCAGCCGCCGCGATCGTCTGCGCCCCGCCGAACTGCTCGTGATCTCCGCCGTCGTCGCGGTGTTCGTCGGGTTGGTCGTGCTGTTCTCGACCCGTGAGTTCGAGCTCAGCCTCGTCTTCCTCGGTGTCGCCTTCATCGTCGTCGTGGTCGTCCTCGCGATGCTGCAGCTCGCGTCGTCGAGCGACCAGGACGACAACGACATGCTCGGCGGACACAAGACGCCCACCGAACGCACCGAGGGCGACGACCACCACTGACCCGCGGCGGCCGCACCTGCCGGGCACGGCCCGCTGACCCGCCGGTCCGTCCACCGCGCCACGCCCGAGGTCACGATCTCGGCTCGGACCTGTCATGATCGCGGGTCGCGCCGACACCTCTGCAGTGGAGGGGGTGTGATGTGGACGTGACCACGGAGACGGACGGCGCGATCGTCCGGGCGATGGCCGAGGGCGACCGGACGGCGCTCGCACGGGCCTTCGACCGCTACGCCCCGACGCTCACCCGCTACGCGTGGGCGCTCGTCGACGACCGGCAGGACGTCGAGGAGGTCGTGCAGGACTCGTTCCTGACGCTCTGGCAGCGCTCGTCGACCCTCGAGCTGCCCGCCGAGACGGTGCTCCCGTGGCTGCTCGTCGTGTGCCGCAACCACGCCTTCAACGCGGGCCGCAAGCGCTCCCGACACCGGGCGGACGAGCTGCCCGAGACCCTCGCGGCGCCCGACGACCACACCGAGGCGGCGGAACAGCTCCGCTGGGTCCGTGCCGAGATCGCCGCGCTCCCCGACCTCGACCGCCGCATCTGCGAGCTGTGCCTGCTCGAGGGCCACTCCTACGCCGAGGCGGCGGACCTGCTCGGCCTCACCGTCGGTGCGATCACGCAGCGGGTCTCCCGCAACCGACGTCGACTGAAGAAGGAGGTGATGCACGATGGACACTGAACCTCCCCAGGGAGACGACCTGCAGCGCATGCTCGTCTCGATGAAGCGGAACGTCCTCGACGGCGCCGCCCCACGACCGAGACGACGACGAGGACGCCCGGGCATCGTGGTCGGGGTCGTGGCGCTGCTGGCGCTCGGCACCGCGACCGGTGCGGTCGCCCTGACCCTGTCCCAGCAGGACCGTCCCGTCGCCGCACCGGTCCGGACCGAGGACCCCGCGCCGGCCCCGTCCGCGACGACCCCGACGTCGGCACCCGTCACGGATCGACCGAGCCCGCGACCGAGTCGGACGGCCGCCAGCACGACCGCGACGATCCCGACGGACTGCCGGTCGGTCGTGCCGGCGTCGGACTACGACCGCTTCTTCGGCGACGTGCCGCTGGCGACGATCGTCGCTGACGGGAAGGTGTCCGCCCTTCCGCACCGCGACCCGGTCGGCGCACCCCCCACGCTCTCCTGCCAGTGGCGGGACCCGGGCGCGGACATCACCGGTCTCGAACTCACGATGGGCACGGGTACACCGGAGCAGATCGCGGAACTGGAGCGCGGCACGTTCGACGGGTGGTCGCCGACGTGCGAGGACGACGCCGACGGAGCCCGGGTCTGCCGCGCTTCCAGGACCGACCCGACGTACGGAACGGACTGGGCACGGACGACCTACGTGCGCGGCGACACCTGGCTGGCCGTGGACCAGTCGAACTTCCCGACGAACGGGCTCCTACCCGCGGTCGTCGGGGAGGTCTGGGGGGACTGACGGCCCGGGAGGCGCGTGGCGGCGACGACGCGCGCCTCCGGTCCGCCGGTGGGACGCGACGACCGCGCCCCTCCCGACCCGGACCGGACGCCCCGGCACTCCGACGCGCCCGGACCGTCCGGCGACACTGGGCGGCGCGTCAGCTGCGCCGGGCCGCGACGACGTCGCGGGCGAGCGTGCGCGTCGCCCGGTTCGGTTCGGTGTCCGACCGCATCGCGAGCCCGATCCGCAGCGGTTCGATGTCGTCCTCCAGCTCGAGCACCGCGCCGTCGTACCGGACGCCCGAGTCCGGCACCACTCCGACCCCGAGCCCGGCCGAGGCGAACCGCACCACGGCGGGCATGTCGTTCATCTCGGCGACGACCCGGCGCCGGATGCCCGCCCGGTCCAGGGCCGCGTCGAGGATGAGCCGGTTCCCGAACCCGTGCGCGGTGTCGACGAAGGGCTCGTCCGCCAGCTCCGCGAGCGACACCGAGCGGCGCCCGGCGAGCGGGTGGTCCGGTGCGACGAAGACCCGGAACGGCATCTCGCGCAGGGGCTCGACGTGGATCCCGGACGGGACCGCCGGCAGGCCGCAGTAGGCCAGGTCGAGCCGCCCGGCAACGAGGTCCTGCACGAGCCCGGTCGTGCCGGACTGTGACGTCATCAGCTCGACCGTCACGAGCGGGTGCCGCTGCCGGAACTGCCGCAGGACCCCGGTCAGGTCGACGACGTCCATGCTCGTGAAGATGCCCAGGCGGACCCGACCGCGCAGGTCGGCGTCGTCGACGACCGCGAGGTCGCGCATCCGGTCCAGCCCGTCGAGGACGGCGCGGGCGTGGGGGAGCACGTCCTCGCCCGTCGCGGTGAGCACGAGCCCGCGCCCGGTCCGGTCGAACAACCGGGCTCCGAGCGTCCGTTCGAGCGAGGCGATGCCGGCGGACACCGTCGACTGCGCCGCCCACAGCCGCTCGGCCGCACGCGTGACGTTGCCCTCGGCGGCGACGGCGACGAACTGTTCGAGCAACCGGGTCTCCATCGCCCCATCATCGACCAGTTCGATGGCGGGCAACAAGAGCATCCGTTGGACTCGATGCCGCGCGGGCGGCACCATCGGAGCATGTCCTCGACCACCGGCCCCGTCACCACGTCCGCCCCGACCGCACCCGTCGTGCGTGCGGCCCAGCACGTCACCGCCCCGCGCGGTCACCGTGCGCACACCCGCCGTCGGCACGGCTTCGGCTTCTGGGCGGTCGCGTTCGCGTTCCTGTCGGTGATGGCCTTCGCGACCGTGCCGGCTCCGCTGTACGTGATCTACCAGGCGCGGGACGGCTTCCCGACCTTCACGACCACGGTCGTCTTCGCCGCGTACGGCGTCGGCGTGGTCGCGTCGCTGTTCCTCGCCGGACACCTCAGCGACGTGCACGGTCGACGGCCGCTCGTGCTCCTGTCGGTGGCCGTCGAACTGCTCGCGGCGGTGCTCTTCCTGGTCTGGGACGACGTCGCCGGTCTCGTCGTCGCACGACTCGTCACGGGCCTCGGCGTCGGACTCCTCACCGCCACCGCGACGGCGCACCTCGCGGAGCTCCGCGTCCGGGCGACCGGCTCGTCGGCATCCGCCGGGGGCGCGAGCGTCGCGGCCGGCGCGGTGAACCTCGGCGGCCTGTCGCTCGGCGCCCTCGTCGGCGGCGCCCTCGCCGAGTTCGTCGGGCAGCCGCTCGTCGTGCCGTACGTGGTGTTCGTCGTCGCCCTGGCCGTCGCGTTCGTGCTCGTGCTGGCCGCGCCCGAGACCGTCGACCGTCCCGAGCAGCCGGTGCCCTACCGCGCGCAGCGCATGCAGGCCCCCGAGGGGCAGGCCGGCACGTTCTGGGCCGCGGGTGCCGCCGCCTTCGCCGCACTGGCCGTGCAGGGGCTGTTCACCTCGGTGGCGCCGACGTTCCTCGGCACGACGTTCCACGTCACGGACCGGCTCGCCGCGGGTGCGACGACGTTCGGGGTCTTCGCCGCGAGCGCGCTCTCGCAGATCGTCTTCGCGAAGCTGTCGCAGCGCCGTCAGGTCCGGCTCGGGCTGGTGCTGCTCGTCGTCGGGCTGGTCGTCCTCGCGGTCGCCGCGGTGGTGCTCCAGGTCGCCGGCTTCATCGGCGGCGGGGTCGTCGCCGGTGCCGGGGTGGGCCTGCTCTTCCGCGCGTCGATCGCCCGCGCCGGTTCGCTCGTCGGGCCTGAGCAGCGCGGCGGTGTCCTCGCCACGACGTTCCTCATCGCCTACGCCGGGCTCACCGTGCCGGTCGTCGCCGTGGGTGCTGCCCTGCTCGTCGTCCCGACGCTGCCGGTGCTCCTCGCCTACGTGGTGTTCGTGGTCGCGCTCGCCCTCGTCGCCGGCACCCGACTGGCGGCACACGCCGAGTGAACCCGGCTGGCGGCCCGCGCCGAGTGAACCCGGATGGCGGCCCGCGCCGGGCGGACCCGACCCGACCAGGCCCCGCCGCAGGCCCCGCGGCACGCCGGCCTCCGCCCCGCCGCCATACTGGGGGCATGCCCCGCACCCGACAGCGCTCCGTCCTCACCGGCGTCGCAGCGGTCGTCGCGGCCGGACTCGTCGCGGCGGGCATCGCACTCACCACCCAGCGCAGCGGTGACGACCCCGTGCTCGGCGGCGGGGAGCCCGCCGTCACGACCACGGTGACCGCCGAGGGCCCCGACACCACCAGCGGCCCCGATGCCACCAGCGGGACCGGCGGCGGCGGCACCGGCTCCGGCACCGGCCAGGGCTCGCCCGACGGCACCGTCACGATCACCCGCGAGGGCCCGGACCTGCCGGGCGGTTCCGTCCTCGCCCGCTGCGACACCGACTCCCGCCGGGTCGTCGCCCGCTACGACACCGCCGCGCTCGGCGAGGTCGTGCTCCAGTGCGGCGACTCCGGGCAGGGCTACGAGCACATCCGCGTCCGGCACACCGAGGACTGGCAGGACGTCGTCACGGGCCACGGCAGCCGCGACTGGGACGACGCCATGCTCACCGCGGTCGGCACGGTCCTCGGGTCTCCGCGGTCCGGGTACCCGGTCGACGCCGGCGACGGCAAGGTCTGCTACGCGGCACCCGTCCGGTTCGACGACGGTTCGCGTCCCGACGCCGACCCGTTCGTCAAGGTCATCGTCTCGGCCACCACGGACCGCGTGATCACCGCCTACCCCACGCGCACCGACGGCTGCTGACCCACCCGGCACCCGCGCCACGACACGGGCGGCGACCGCCCGGCACCCGCAGGTGCGACCTACGCGTGCACCTCGTGCTCGTGTCGCCGGTGCGACACCGGCTCGAGCTGGAACGTCGAGTGCTCGACCGGCACGTCGAAGTGCTCCGCCACGCACCGCTGCAGGTCGTCGAGGATCCGCGGGGCGTGCGCCGTCGAGAAGCAGTGGTCGTCCACCACGACGTGCGCCGTGAGGTTCGGCACCCCGGTCGCCACGAGCGTCGCGTGCAGGTCGTGCACCTCGATCACGTGGTCGAGCTCGAGGATGTGCCCGCGCACCGCCTCGAGGTCGAGCCCGGGCGGCGTCGACTCGAGCAGCACGTTCGCCGTCTCCCGCAGCAGCCGGATCGCCCGGGGCAGGATGAGCAGCCCGATCAGGATCGCCGCGATCGAGTCGGCGCGCTCCCAGCCCGTGACCGCGAGCACGACGGCTGCGGCGATGACCGCGACCGAGCCGAGGGTGTCGTTGAGCACTTCGAGCCGTGCCGCGCGCGACGTGAACGTCTCGCCGGAGGCCCGGAGCAGCACCGCGTAGGCGACGAGGTTCCCGACGAGCCCGACGACGCCGAACACCAGGAGGGGCCCGGCGTGGATCTCGGCCGGCACGAACAACCGCTGCACGGCCGAGACGACGACGAAGACGCCGACCGCGAGCAGGACCGCTGCCTGCGCCGTCGCTCCGAGCACCTCGGCGCGCTGGAAGCCCCACGTGCGCTGCGCGGTCGGGGACCGGCGCGCCAGACGCGTGGCGACGAGTCCGATCGCGAGCCCGCCGGTGTCGACGACCATGTGCCCGGCGTCCACGAGCAGGGCGAGGGAACCGGTCACGACCGCGCCGACGACCTCGGCCAGCAGGATGCCGGCCGAGATGCAGAACGCGACGAGCAGCGCGCGTTCCGAGGCGTGCCCGTGCCCGTGCGAGTGGTCGTGACCCATGCGTCCCATCGTAGGCAGGACGGTCGACGACCGCGCCGACGACGGGCGACGGGCGACCGCCGACCGCCGACCGCCGACGCCGTGCCAGGATCGCCACGTGACCCGGTCGCCCTACGAGACGAGCGCCCCCGCCGAGGTGCTGGCCCGCCTGCACCCGCGCCTGCGCACGTACTTCGGCGCGGTCCCGCCCGGGCACGTCGGTCGTGGCGCGGGCGTCTTCGCCGTCGTCGGCACGCCCCGGCGGTGGCTGTGGCCCCTGCTCGCGCTCTTCGCGCGCGACGCCGTGATGTTCCCGGTGTGGGAGCGGGACGTCCCCTTCACGGTCGAGAACCGGCCGGCCCGCGTGCGGCGCGGTGCCGCCGACGGCCGGGAGGCGCGCCCCGCGGTCCGCGCGCACCGCACCTTCCACCTCCGCGCCGGTGCCCGCACGATGGTGGACGCCATCACCGCCGAGCCGGAGGGCCTGGTCGACCACCTCGGTCGCCGTGGGCGCGTCAGCGCCCTGCTGCGGACGGAGGTCGACGCGGACGGGCCGGACGCGGGCGCCCTGCGCCTCGTCTCCACGCGCGTCACGTTCCGTGCGCTGGGACGCGGGTGGAGCCTCCCGTCCGTTCTCGCCCCGCGTGTGGTCCTCCTGGAACGATTCGATGACGATGCCGACGTGCAGCGCGTGTCCCTGGTGCTGACGGCGCCGCCGGTCGGCACGCTGTACCGGTACGAGGGCGCGTTCCGGTACGCGGTCGTGCCCGACGACGCGGCCGGCGCCGCGCCAGGAGGGGGTACGACGTGGTCGAGCAGCAACCGAGGGTCGTGATCGCGGGGGCGAGCGGCTTCGTGGGGCAGCACCTGCGCGCGGCGTTCGTCGAGGACGGCTACGAGGTCGTGACGGTCGGCCGGACCGGCGACGCGGTGTGGGGCAACACGCTGCGCATCCGGGAGCTCGTCGACGGGGCGGCCGTCGTGGTGAACATGGCCGGCAAGAGCGTCGACTGCCGGTACGGGCGCCGCAACCGCGCCGAGATCATGCGGTCGCGCGTCGACACCACGCTCGAGCTGGCCGAGGCGATCCGCACGGCCGAGCACCCGCCGCCCCTGTGGCTGAACGCCTCCACCGCGACGATCTACCGGCACGCCGACGACCGCCCGCAGGACGAGGCGACCGGGGAGCTCGGCGAGGGCTTCTCCGTCTCGGTCGCCCGCGCGTGGGAGGCCGCGTTCTTCGGGGCCGACCTGCCGCACACCCGCCGGGTGGCGCTCCGCATGGCGATCGTGTTCGGCGACGGCAGCGCGCTCGTGCCCCTGCTCCGCCTCGCACAGGCCGGCCTCGGGGGTCCGCAGCTCGACGGTCCGTGGTTCCCCACGCCCGGGCGGCTGCGTGCCGGGACGTACCACCACGACCGGCACACGCACGGCCGACAGCGGTTCAGCTGGGTGCACGTGGACGACGTCGTCGGTGTGGTCCGGTTCGTCCGCGACCACGAGGACGTGACCGGACCGGTGAACGTGTCGAGCCCGG
>Ga0308161_1004492_pt1 | contig 12731 bp, 10 predicted proteins | sample PhyFR2_FD_201034 | JGI IMG/M metagenome (GOLD analysis project Ga0308161, IMG submission 201034) | Phyllosphere microbial communities from UC Gill Tract Community Farm, Albany, California, United States - DLSLF.R2 | ecosystem: Host-associated > Plants > Phyllosphere > Unclassified | place: USA...
CGTCGGGGCGGTTCAGATACCCGAGCATCACGTTGGGTCCGCGAACCCAGATCTCCCCGGGGGCGGTCAAGCCGTCGTCGCCGTGCTCTTCGAGGTCGGCGCCGGTCTCGGGGTCGACGAGCCGCGCCTCGCAGCCCGGGATGAGCACCCCCACCGAGCTGACGGGCATGTCCGAGCCCGCCGGGATCGCGTGCGATACGGGGCTCAACTCGCTCATCCCGTAGCCCTGGTAGAAGCGAGCGCCGATCCGTCGGCCGGCGGTCTCGGCCGTCTCCCCGTCGAGAGGGGCCGCGCCCGAGAACACGCTGTGAACGCGGGAGAGGTCGAACTCGTCGACGGCGGGGTGCTTGGCGAGCGCGACGGCGATGGGCGGGGCGATGAAGAGGAAGGTGCAGCGGTGCTCCTGCACGGTGCGCAAGAACTCCCTCAGGTCGAATCTCGGCATGGTGACGAGGGTCGCGCGCTGGCGCAGCGCCAGGTTCAGCAACACCGTCATGCCGTAGATGTGGAAGAACGGCAGCACCGCGAGCACGCGGTCGTCGCGTCCGATCTCGATGACCGGGCGGCACTGGTGCACGTTCGCGACGAGGTTGCGGTGCGAGAGCATGACGCCCTTGGGCACTCCGGTGGTCCCCGACGAGTACGGCAGCACGGCGACGTGGGTGGCGGGGTCGAAGCTCACCTCGGGCGGGGTACGGCCCTCCCCGAGCAGCGAGCGCAGGTCGGGGTGCCCCTCCGCTCCGTCGAGCACGATGACCTGGTCGTCCGGGATGCCGACGGCTCGCGCGGCCTGATGCGCCTGCGGCAGCAGCGGTGACACGGTCACGAGCCAGGTGGCCGCGGCATCCCTCAGCTGCTTCTCGATCTCGTTCGCCGTGTAGAGCGAGTTGATCGTGGTGATGATCGATCCCGCGCGGAGGATCCCGTGGAACACGGTCGCGAAGGCGGGGACGTTCGGGCAGAGCATCGCCACGACCGTCTCGGTGCCGGCGCCGCGGGCGGCCAGGGCCCCGGCGAAGGCGTCGACGTACGCGCGCAGGGTGCGATACGTGGTCTCGGCCCCGGTGGCGGGGTCGATGAGAGCGGCGAGATCGAGATCGGACTCCTCGAGGGAGGCGAACAGATAGTCGTAGATGCTCTGGTCGGGGATCTCGATACTCGGGTACGGACTCTGGAACACGGCTTTCTCCCTCGAAAACTGCGGCGGCGACGGTGCCGTGCGCTCATCCTGGCATCCGTGGGACGCGGTGTCATCCCGGACGGGACCGGCTCTCGGTCGCCGCTCAGGTGAAGACGAGCCCCACTCCCCCCGCGGCCCCCACGATCACGACCGCCCACGCCGGAACGCGGAACGCGGTGAGCAGGACGAATCCGACCGCGGCGAGCAGGAACGACCCGGGCCCGGTGACGGCGGTCGTGAAGACCGGCGTATAGAGAGCAGCGCCCAGGATGCCGACGACCGCCGCACCCGTCCCGCGCATGGCGGCCCGCACGCGGGGCCTGCCGCGCATCGCGTCCCAGAACGGCAGCACGCCGACGAGCACGAGGAAACCGGGCAGGAAGATCGCGACGAGAGCGATCGCCGCACCGGCGATGCTGCCAGGCCCGACGGACGATTCCGCGCCGAGGTAGGCGGAGAAGGCGAAGAGGGGTCCGGGCACCGCCTGTGCGGCGCCGTAGCCGGCGAGGAACGCCTGGGGCGAGACCCAGCCGGTCTCGACGACCCCGGCCTGCAGCAGGGGGAGCACGACGTGACCTCCCCCGAAGACGAGGGCGCCGGAGCGGAAGAAAGCATCGACGAGCGCAGCTGCATCCGACCCGGTCGTCGCCGCGAGGAGCGGGAGTCCCACCAGCCCGATCGCGAGGAGGACGAGGCACGTCACGGCGACGACGCGGGGAACGCCGAACGAGGGCAGAGACGGCGCGGGTGTCTCGGACGCGCCGCGCAGCAGGACGATCCCGCCCAGGAGGCCGACGGCGAGGGCGCCGAGCTGCCCCGGCGCTCCGGGAACGAGCAGTGCGAGAGCGAGGCCCGCGACGGCGATGCTCGCACGCGGGGCATCGGGGGCGAGGGTGCGCGCCATGCCCCACACCGCCTGCGCGACGATCGCCACCGCCGTGATCTGCAGGCCCGAGATCACGCCCGCGGCGACAGGTCCGCCGAGCAGGGCCGCTCCCCCGGCGAAGGCGACGAGGAGGATGGCGGAGGGCAGGGTGAAGGCGACGAAGGCGGCGAGCGCCCCCAAGAAACCGGCGCGTTGCAGGCCCATCGCGAAACCCACCTGACTCGACGCCGGGCCGGGGAGGAACTGGCAGAGCGCCACCAGGTCGGCGTAGGCGCGGTCGTCCATCCACTTCCGCCGCACGACCAGGTCGTCGCGGAAGTAGCCGAGATGCGCGATCGGCCCGCCGAACGAGGTGACACCGAGGCGCAGGAACGCGAAGAACACCTCGCTCACTCGACCGGGTCGCTCCACCCGCCCATCCTCACCCCGCGGGGGAAACGGCGGGTGAATCGTCACACCGACGCGGCACCCAGGATCTCGTCGACGAGACGCAGCGTGAGGCCGGTGAGACGCTGGTCGTCCGCGATGTCAGCACCGGCGACGGCGTCGCGGAAGCGCTCGACCTCTCCCACCATCGGGTTGGCCGAGGCCTCGACCTCGATCCGCTCGAGATCGCCCTCGCGCGGCGACAGCGTCAGGCGCCGGGGGGCGTCGATCGCGTCGATGGACAGCGACGCCTCCTCCCCTTGGATCTCACTCGGCAGGGCGGTGTCGGTGATCTTCGACCACGCGATGTCGGCGAGGAAGCCGTCGTAGGCGGCGAGCGCGCTCCCCAGCCCGTCCGTACCCGAGGCGATGCCCACGCGGACGCCTGCGATCGAGCGCGGGGCGCCGAAAAGCCGTACCAGGGCGTGCAGCGGGTACACCCCGAGGTCACGGAGGGCGCTTCCCCCGAGAGCGGGATCGAAGATGTTCGTCTGCTCCCCCGCGAGAACGTGGTCGTAACGCGCCGACCGCTTCTCGTAGCGGAAAGAGACCCGGCGGAGCGTCCCCAGCCGCGGCAGCAGCCCGCGGACCACCTCCAGGCCGGGGTCGTATCCCGAGCGCATCGCCTCGAGCACGACGACGCCGCGCTCGCGAGCGTGCGACACCGCGGCATCCCACTCCCGCGCCGACAGGACGGCCGGCTTCTCGACGAGCACCGGGATGCCGGCATCCACGGCTTCGCGCACCTGCTCCGCGTGCAGCGCGTTGGGGCTGGCGAGGTACACGGCATCGACGTCGGGGGCGGCGAGGAGCTCCGTGAGGCCGAGGGCGGTGTGCGGCGCTCCGATCCTGTCGGCGAAGGCTTTCGCGCGCGCGGCGTCGCGAGAGGCCACCCGCGCGATCTCGACGCCCTCGACGACGGCCACCGCCTCCGCGAAGCGCTCGGAGATGGAACTGGTCCCGACGATGCCGATGCGAGTCATGCCTTCATCATCGCGCGAGCGCCGCGCCGGGCGACGCCTCGTTCACGGAGCGGGCACGTCGCGTCGATAGGATCGCGCCGACTCACCCGTCCGACCCGAGGCACCATGAACACCACCCGAGCCGAGCACCGCCGCCGTGCCTCCCGCCGTCTTCGTCGCAAACGCACGATCAGCGCCGTCATCGCCGTCGCGCTGATCGGAGCCGGCGTCGCCGCCGTCGCCCTGACCCGCATCCACGAGGCACCCCCCGTCACCGAGGACACCTCGGCGAGCGCGACGCCCTCGGAAACGCCGACGCCGACGCCCACACCCCTCACTCCCGCCCAGGCTCTCTTGGCCACCTCGACCGATCCGCAGTCGTGTGCCGTGTCGTTCGCGGGCGACGGGATCACGCTTGCTCCGCAGTTGCAGACGCAGGGCGTGCGCTACCAGAACCTTCCGATCCCCCGCGCCGACGGGCGCGTCTTCGCCGGGTGGTACGACGCGGCGACCGACGCCACCGCGATGACGCAGAGCGCGCGGCTGAACGGCGCCGACCTCGTCACGTGCACCGACCGGCAGCGGACGCTCCACGCGGGGTGGACGACTCCCGAGGCGAACGCTGCGGAGGCCGCCGGCATCCCGATCCTGATGTATCACCAGTTCACGCGGAACCCGAAGGGCGAAGACAACTGGCTGCGGCTGAACTACGCCTACATCGGCGACTTCGACGCGCAGATGGCGCACATCCAGCAATCGGCGTTCTATCTGCCGACCTGGGATGAGCTGAGCGCCTTCATCGACGGGCAGCTGTACCTCCCGAAGCACTCGGTGATCATCACCGACGACGATGCCGACAGCACCTGGCTCGAGATGGCGGCCCCGATCGTCAACGACCGGAAGCTGCTCACCACCTCGTTCGTGATCACCTCGGCGCGTACCGAGGGGACGCCCAATCCCTTCGTCCTCCAGCGCTCGCACACTCACGACATGCATCGCGCCGGCGCCAACGGCAAGGGGCGGATGGTCAACGAAGACGCCGACACGATCGCCGCGGACCTGAACCGGTCGGCTCAGATCCTCGGGGCGAAGGAAGTCGTGGCCTATCCCTTCGGTCACTACAACGACACGACGAAAGAGGGGGTGCGTCGTGCGGGCTTCGAACTCGGTCGCACCATCGAACACGGGTACGTGCGCATCGGGACCGATAAACTCGCACTGCCCGTCATCCGGATGAATTACGGAATGACGGTCGACGATCTGAGAAAAGAGATCGGCTGACCCGCCGAATAGCGGAGGGCGCCGCAGAAAATCCCCGCGTCACGGGCCATTTGCTAGGGTCCACCGAGGCGGGCATCCGTGATCTCCCAGGTAAGTGCGCCAGACTTTCAGATCGGGCACGCGCCGGCCGGTCCGCGCTGTTCACTTCCGTCTCACCGAGAAAACGCGAGCATCTATGGACCTTTCCGTCATCGTTCCGACCTTCAACGAGGGTCCGAACGTCGCCGAGCTCGTCCGACGAACGACCCACGCGCTGCTCGGTCGCACCATCGAGATCATCTTCGTCGACGACTCGACCGACGACACCCCCGACATCATCCGGCAGGTCGCGGCTGCAGCCGACATCCCCGTCCGTCTGATCCACCGCGACGATCCGATGGGCGGCCTCGGTGGTGCGGTGGTCGAGGGAATCCGCGCGGCGGAGTCCGAGTTCTGCGTCGTCATGGACGGCGACCTCCAGCACCCGCCCGAGGTCATCGCCGACATGCTCGCGCGCGCCGAGGTCGGCGACGCCGATGTCGTCGTCGCCTCGCGCTACGTCGCCGGTGGCACCTCCGACGGACTCGCCAATGCCGTGCGCACCACGGTCTCGCGCGCATCCACGCTGCTGACCAAGGCGATGTTCCCGCGCAAGCTCAACAACTGCACCGACCCGATGACGGGCTTCTTCCTCGTCGACCGCCGCACGCTCGACATCGAGACGCTGCAGCCGCGCGGCTTCAAGATCCTGCTCGAGATCCTCGCCCGCAAGCAGATGCGCGTCGTCGAGGTCCCGTTCTCGTTCGCACCCCGCTTCGCCGGCGAGTCGAAGGCATCGTTCAGCCAGGGCATGCGCTTCCTGGTGCAGCTGACCATGCTGCGCTTCGGGCGCATGTCGGCCTTCGCCGTGGTCGGCGGCCTCGGCGCCCTGGCCAACCTCGCGATCATGTGGGCGCTTCAGGCGTTCGGCGTGCAGTACCTGCTCGCCGCGGTGATCGCGAGCATCGTCACGATCGTCGCGAACTTCATCGCCCTCGAATACCTCGTCTTCGCCGACATGCGGGCCGAGTCGGGGCTCATGCGGCACCGCTTCATCAAGTCGTTCACGTTCAACGGCGTCGAGGCGATCATCCGCATCCCCGTGATCTGGGTCCTGGTCAGCCAGGCGCACATGCCCAGCGTCATCGCGGCGGCCCTCACCCTCATCGCCGCCTTCTTCGTGCGCTTCGTCTTCCACGCCCTCGTGGTCTACGCACCCAAGAAGAGCCGTGTCGGCAAGGCCGTGCGTGCCATCGAGCCCCTCGAAGACGAAGTCACCGCCTGACTCGCGGCGCTGCTCGCCGCCCCGCGGCGTACGCTGGAAGCATGTCCTCCGACGCAACCATCCGTATGTTCGGCGCCGACTGGTGCCGTGACTGCATCCGCACGAAGAAGCAGCTCGACGAGCTCGGCATCGACTACGAGTACATCGATCTCGTGGCCGACCCCGCCGCCGCTGACGTCGCCAAAGAGATCTCCGGGCGCACCAGCATCCCCGTGGTCGTCTACCCCGACTCCAGCCACCACGTCGAGCCGTCGAACGCCGACGTCGAGACCAAGCTGCGCGAGCTGTCGCTGATCTGATCGCGCCGGTGTGACACTCTCCGCCGCGTGGCACGTGCGCCGCGCGCTCACCGCCGAGGCGGGAACCGCTTTGCCCGCGTTCGTCGATCACCATGTGCATCTGCACCTGATCGACTCCACCTCGCTGGCTCGGCGGGGGATCGCCGCCGTCGTCGACCTCGGCGGCGATCCCTTCGCACTCGCTCGACGGCCACAGGGCCTTCCCCGCACCGCGTTCGCCGGGGCGTTCCTCACCGTTCCCGGTGGGTACCCCGACGGGCGGTCCTGGGCTCCCCGGTCGATCGTGAGGTTCGTCACCGACGCCTCACGGCATCCGGGGATCGAGGGCGGCGCGCGCACCGCGGTGGACGAGCAGGCGGATGCCGGGGCCTCGGTCATCAAGGTCGCGCTCCATGCCGACGCCGGACCGGTGATCTCCGACGACGCCCTCGCCGCCGTGGTCGCCTCGGCCGCCGAACGGGGTCTGCCCGTCGTCGCGCACGCCCAGGGACCCGGGCAAGTGGACCGCGCGATCGAGGCGGGCGTCTCCGTGCTCGCGCACACGCCCTTCGATGCTCCGGTCGCGCGGCGCACCCTGGCGCGAGCGGTCGCCGCAGGCCAGGCCTGGATCTCGACGCTCGACATCCACCGCGGCGCCGACCGTGAGCGCGCGATCGCCAACCTACGCGCCTTCGCGGCGCGGGGCGGACGCGTGCTCTACGGAACCGACCTGGGCAACGGCTCCCTCCCCGTCGGCGTGAACCGCCGCGAGCTGCTCGCGATGACCGAGGCGGGTGTGCGCGGGGACGCCCTCGTGGCCGCGCTCACCGACCCCTGGCCCCGCACCACCCCCATCGACGCCGTGTCGAGCTTCGTCGCCGGCGACACCCCCACCGACGACGAGGTCGCGACGTGGCTGAGCCGCGCGAGCGTCGTACCGACCGAGGAGCTGACCCGTGTCGACTGACCCCTCCCCCGACTTCGGCTCCGTGGACCCGCTCGAGCCTCCTCACCACAGCTTCCGGGCCGAGGCGCAGCGCCTCGACGCCGCCGACCCCCTGGCACCTCACCGCGACGCGTTCGTCGGCAGCGAGAGCCCGCTGGTCTACTTCGACGGCAACTCGCTTGGTCGCCCGCCCCGCGCCACCGCCGACCGGCTGGCGCGCTTCGTCACCGACGAGTGGGGCGGCCGCCTCATCCGCGGGTGGGATGAAGCGTGGATGGAGCTCCCCTTCGTCATCGGTGATCGGATCGGAGCACTGGCGCTGGGCGCGGCATCCGGTCAGACCGTCATCGGCGACTCGACCACCGTGCTGCTGTACAAGATGCTGCGCGCGGCCCTCGACGCACAGACGGCCCGCGACCCCGAGCGCGTCGAGATCGTCGTCGGGCGCGACGACTTCCCCACCGATCGTTACCTCGTCGAGGGCATCGCCGCCGAGCGGGGAGCGCGCGTGGTCTGGATCGACGTCGACACGACACGGGGAGTGGATGCCGACCTGCTCCGCGCCGCGGTCGGACCCCGCACCGCGGTGGTCCTGCTGAACCACGTCTCGTACCGTTCGGGCTTCCTCGCCGACGGCGCCGAACTCACCGCGATCGCCCACCGCGCCGGTGCGCTCGTGCTGTGGGACCTCTGCCACTCGGCGGGTTCGGTCCCGGTCGAGCTCGACGCGTGGGGCGCCGATCTCGCGGTCGGCTGCACCTACAAGTACCTCAACGGCGGACCCGGGTCGCCCGCCTTCGCCTACGTCGCCGCGCGTCATCACGCCACGCTGACCCAGCCCGTGCAGGGGTGGATGGGTGCCGCCGACGTCTTCTCGATGGGCCCGCGATACCGCCCCGCCGAGGGCATGCGCCGCTTCCTCTCCGGCACCCCTCCCGTGCTCGCCATGATCGCGATGCAGGACACCCTCGACCTCCTCGCCGACGCCGGTATCGCCGCGGTACGCGCGAAGTCGGTTGCGCTCACCGAGTTCGCGGTGCGGGTGGCCGATGGCATCCTGAGTCCGCTCGGCGTGCGTCTCGCCTCGCCGCGCGACCCGGCAGAGCGCGGCGGACACGTGACGCTCTCGCACCCCGCGATGCGGGCCGTGACCGCACGCCTGTGGAAGGACGATGTCATCCCCGACTATCGCGACCCGCACGGGCTTCGGATCGGTCTCTCGCCGCTGTCCACGAGCTTCGCCGAAACCCTGGCGGGAATGCAGGCCGTGGCTGCGGCGGTGCGCGCCGAGAGCTGAGTCTCAGCCTGTTGCCACCTCATCGATCGGGGCCGCCACGCACGGACGGCTAGCCTCGGAGGATGATCGATCCCCTCCTCCTCGTCCTCGCCGGGGTGGTGGTCGTCGCTCTCGCCACGGTGATCGGGCCGCGTTTCAACGTCGCCGGGCCTCTCGTCCTGCTCGCCATCGGGGCGGGGGTGAGCCTGCTGCCGTTCGTCGCGCCCTTCTCGGTGAACCCCGAGGTCATCCTCGTCGGAGTGCTTCCGCCGCTGCTGTACTCCGCGGCGGTGCAGGTGCCCGCCATCGAATTCCGCCGCGACTTCGCGCCCATCGCCGGACTCTCGGTGCTCTTGGTCGTGTTCAGCTCTCTCGTTCTCGGCCTCTTCTTCTGGGCCGTCATCCCGGGTCTCGGCCTCGCCCTCGCCATCGCCCTGGGCGCGATCCTGAGTCCCACGGATGCCGTAGCCACCTCGATCGCCAAGCGCCTGGGCATCTCGCCTCGCGTGGTGACGATGCTCGAGGGCGAGAGTCTGCTCAATGACGCCACGGCGCTCGTCCTCCTGCGCACGGCCGTGGCCGCCGTGGCATCCGGTTTCGCGTTCGGCGACGCCCTCGCCGACTTCGCCTGGGCCGTCGTCATCGCGCTCGTGCTCGGCGCGGTGATCGGGTGGGTGAACCTGCGCGTGCGGGAACGCGTGTCGAACTCCGCGGCGAACACCGCGCTGAGCTTCACGATCCCGTTCCTCGCCTATCTGCCGACCGAACACCTGGGTGGGTCGGGCCTGGTCGCGGCGGTGGTCGCGGGCATCGTCACGGGTCAGGGAGCCGCGCGGCGGTTCACGCCCGAGCAGCGCATCAGCGATCGCCTGAACTGGCGCACCGTCGAGTTGATCCTCGAGGGAGGGGTCTTCCTCGTCTTCGGTCTCGAGCTGAAGGACATCGTCGTCGCCAACCTCCGAGAGCACGAGGGGCTCTGGCACGGCACCTGGTTGGCGCTGTCGGCTCTCGGCATCGTGCTGCTCGTGCGCGCGCTCTACGTCGCGGGCCTGATCGGCCTCCAGGCCCGACGCAGCCGCCGCCACGCCCGCCACCAGGACCGGATCGAAGGCGCGCAGGATCGGCTCGATCGTTTCGAACAGGCCTACCGCGAAGCGCCCGAGCAGTTCGGCGAGCGCGGCGCCGACCCCGCCCGGACCGAGCGGCGCATCGGGTGGATGCGCTCGCGCATCTCGCGCACGATGGCCGATCTCGATTACTACCGTGACTCCCCGCTCACCGCGCGCCACGGCGCGGTGATCGTGTGGGCCGGCATGAGGGGCGTCGTGACGCTGGCGGCGGCTCAGACACTGCCGGAGGGCACGACGCAGCGTCCCCTGCTGATCTTCGTCGCGTTCCTCGTGGCGCTGTTCAGCCTGGTGCTGCAGGGGCTGACACTGTCGCCCGTCGTGCGGTCCGTCGGCCTCTCCGGCGACGGCGGCGAGGGTCCCTCGCACGACGAGCAGCGGGCCCTCACGTCGGAGCTCCGAGATGCCGCGAGTGCGGCCGTGCAATCGGGTTCGCTCGCCCGGCGTAACGGCGACCCCTTCCCCGCCGACCTGATCGAGCAGGCCGGCGCGCGTCTCGTGCAGCCACCCGACGACGACGCGACCGTGCGTCGTCGCGACCTGCTCGAACTGCGGCTCGCCTCGATAGAGGCGATGCGCAAGCGGCTGCAGGACGTGAGCCGAGACGGGCGGTTCAGCACCGCGGCCCTGCGTCACGCGCTCGCCGAGCTGGATGCCGATCAGCTGAGCCTCGAGTTGCGCCTCGGCGACGACGACGGCGACTGAGGCGGAATACCGCGCACCCGGGGATCGTTTTCATTCACGCGCATGCGGTCACCGCGAAAGCCGGGGCGACTCGACGGCGAGAGAGAAGCACCCATGAGCAGGTTCACTCGGAAAGTCGCCCTCGTCACCGGCGGAGGAAGCGGAATCGGAGCCGCGATCGCGCGGCAGCTCGGCCGGGAGGGCGCGTCGGTGGTCGTCACCGATATCAACCTGGATGCCGCGGAGCGCGTCGCCCAGGAGATCACCGTCGTCGGAGGTAGCGCCACCGCGTTCGCCCAGAACACCGCGAAGTGGCAGGACTCCGAGTCTGCCGTCGAGTTCGCGAAGAAGACCTACGGCGGTCTTCACCTCGCCGTGAACAACGCCGGCATCGGCGCCGCGCCCCAGAACATCGGCGACTACGACATCGAGGCGTGGAATCGCGTGCGCGCCGTCGACCTCGATGGCGTCTTCTACGGGCTCCGATTCCAGCTCCCCGCGATCGTGGCCTCCGGGGGCGGAGCGGTCGTGAACATGGCATCCGTGCTGGGTTCCGTGGGCATCGCCCAGAACGCCGCATACGTCGCGAGCAAGCACGCCCTCGTGGGCCTGACGAAGGTCGCTGCCCTGGAGTACACCGCCCAGGGCGTCCGCACGAACGCCGTCGGCCCCGGCTTCATCGACACCCCTCTCGTGCGTTCGGGGCTCTCGCCCGAGGCGCTGACCCACCTCGAGGGCGAGCACGCGACGGGCCGGCTCGGCACCGACACCGAGGTCGCCGCGCTCACCCTGTTCCTCCTGAGCGACGAGGCCTCGTTCATCTCGGGCAGCTACCACCTCGTCGACGGCGGCTACTCCGCCCACTGAGCCGACCGCGTGCGGGCCCGTCGCGCACGCGGCGGGCCCACCGTGCGTGTTCCGGAGTCCGTGTCCCACTTCGTGCCGCCTGCGGCGGCGGGGCCGCACCTCGTGGGACATGCCAGCGCCAGGAGGTGGATGCGCGTCGCAGGCGAGCCGTGCCCCTTTGCGCCGCCGGGAGGGTGGCAGGGCGCACCCTGCGCGACATGCCGGCGACGGGGAACGGGACATCGCTCCCCGAAGCAGCGGGCGGGACGTTTCGCAGGATCATGCGGCAGAATGAACGCGGAGGTTTCCATGAGCGATCCGATCCCGACGATGCCGTCATCTGCGGATGCCGCCGGGACCAGCCCCGTGCCGCTCGCGCACGCGGCGGCCGAGTGCCCGAAATGCTTCACCGAGCTGCAGAGCGACCGTGATTGGTGGCGTGCGCGGCCCGCGGGCTCACGCCTGGTCGGGCTGGTGGTCTCGCGCCCCGACATGGAGACCGTCAAGCAGCAGCGCGACGACCTCACACGTTTCGGCGTGCCGATCGAGGGCTTCCGTCACCCCGCGCCCGAGACGCTCGAGGGCTGGGCGAACCGGCTCGACCGCTTCTTCGGGACGCTGACCCGTGGCGATGTGCTCGTCGTCGCGAGCATCCACGCGCTCGGGCTGACGCGCGAAGACGAGACCCGCGCGGTCGCCGATCTCCGTCGGCGCGGCGTCATCGTCAAGGTGCTCTCGCACGGCGACCGTCACCTGCACGACGCGACGCTTCCCCCGCGCGGCTGAGGGCCGGCGCGCCGTCGACCCCGGGCCGTCAGGCGGAGTCCGGGCCGAAACGCCGGGCCCATGGCATCCTGAACCGGTGCGTCGGAACCGCACTCCGCGAGACGGCACGCGACCCGGCCCCGGCGGCCACGGCATCCTGAACCGGTGCGTCGGAACCGCACTCCGCGAGACGGCACCCGACCCCGCCCCGGCGCCCACTTCACATGACCGTCCGTAGACGCGACGGTGCCCCCGTGGACGAATCCACGGGGGCACCGAGAAGCAGGGATCAGCCCTGGGCGCGACGGTTGGTGCGGGGGCTGCGTGCTCCCACGACCATGCCCGTCGTCGGGCTGCCGGATGCCGAGCGGCCCGCACCCTGTGAACGCGAAGCGCCCGCACCGGCACGCTGTCCGCCACCGGCACCCGCACCGCGACCGGCGCCGGAACGCTGGCCCTGTCCACGGCCGCCCTGGGGCGCGTGACCGGCTGCGGCGGGAGCGTCGGTCGACTGGCCACCGGCACCACGGCCACGACGACGGCGTCCGCCACCGGCGGAGGCGGCATCCCCACCCTGCGCGCGCTCGGCGCGCTTGCGCTGAGCGTTGGCGCCCTGCGAGCGTCCCCCACCCTGCGGCTGAGCGACGACCGGCTCGGGCTTGACGTACGGGGCAACCTCGCCGACGAGGGCGACGACCTCGGGAGAGGTCGGGGTCACCGCGGTGGGCGTGGCCGAGATCTTGGCCTTGCGGAGGATGTCGAGGGTGTCAC
>Ga0308161_1004494_pt1 | contig 12728 bp, 11 predicted proteins | sample PhyFR2_FD_201034 | JGI IMG/M metagenome (GOLD analysis project Ga0308161, IMG submission 201034) | Phyllosphere microbial communities from UC Gill Tract Community Farm, Albany, California, United States - DLSLF.R2 | ecosystem: Host-associated > Plants > Phyllosphere > Unclassified | place: USA...
GGTGCGGACACGACACGTGACATCACCCGATCGAGGGCCTCGAGCACCGTCACCCGTCGTCCCCGCGCTGCCGCCGCGGAAGCGACCTCGAGGCCGATGAATCCGCCACCGACCACGACCACGTCCACCTCGTCGTCGAGGGCTCCCGTGAGGTGCAGCGCATCTTCCGGCGTTCGCAGCTCCACGACCCCGGGAAGGTCGACACCGGGGATGTCGGGCCGTCGATTGCGCGCGCCGGTGGCCAGCACGAGATGGGAGTATGCGATCCGGTCGCCATCGGCGAGGCGCACCTCGTGACAAGGGCGGTCGATCTCCACCACCGTGGCGTGACGGAGCCGAATGTCGTGCCTGGCATAGAAGTCGGCCGGCCGGAAGGGCAAGGACGCCTGCGCGCGGCCGCGCGTGGTCGCATCGCCGTTCGCGAGGATCGCCTTGGAGAGCGGAGGTCGCTGCACGGGAAGGCCGTCGCGCGCATCCACGAGGATCACGGGCGTCTGCACCCCTGCCTCCCGCAGGGCCAGGGCGAGATGAAAGCCGCCGTGACCGCCTCCGACGACCACGATGGGGGCGATCACTGCTCCTCCGGAAGCTCGACGGCCAGAGAGCCCAGTGCGGAGGACATCTTGATCTGACAGCTCAAGCGGCTGTTCTCCCGTCGCTCCGACGCGGTGCACTGCAGCATCTCGGCCTCGTCGTCCGCCATCGCAGGCAGCCTCGTCACGGCGTCGCCGAGGACGTAGACGTGGCAGGTCGCGCACATCGCGTTGCCGCCGCATTCGCCGACGATGCCGTCGACGTCACCGTCGATCGCGGCCTGCATGAGGCTCGTTCCCTCAGGAACATCGATCACGTTCTCGTCGTTCAGACGATAGGTCACAAGGGGCACAGCTTCTCTCAGACTCTCAATTCGGGAACCGACTCGGCGTTCACCGGTGTGCGCATCACGCCCAGCCGGTCGATCGTCGCCTCGATGGCGTCGCCGTGACGGAGGTATGACGGTGGGTCCTGCTGGAACCCGCACCCCGGCGGAGTACCGGTGAGCAGGATGTCTCCGGGGCGGAGCTCCATCGTGGCGCTCACCGAGGCGATGAGGTCCGCGACTCCGACGGTCATCTGCGCGGTCGTCGCGCGCTGTCGGACCTCGCCGTTCACGCTGAGCCGCATGCCCAGGGACGAGGCATCCGGGACCTCGTCGGCGGTGAGCAGCCACGGACCGGTCGGGCAGAAGGTGGGGAACCCCTTGGCTCGGGCGATCTGGAACAGAAGAGGATGCTCGATGCCCGGGCCGAAGGCCACATCCCTCGCCGACACGTCATTGGCGACCATGTAGCCGGCGATGTGCTGCGCGACATCGGCTGACGCGATGCGACGGCCACCGCGGCCGATGACCACGGCGAGTTCGATCTCGTAGTCGAGCTGCGATGTCTCGGGCGGCAGGACGATGGGATCCTCCGGACCACTGAGTGCAGTCACGGGCTTGAGGAAGACGATCGGCTCGCCTACCGGCGGCGGAGCTCCCAGCACGTCGGCACCGTGCGTGGAGTAATTGAAGCCGATCGCGATCACTGTCGCCGGACGTGCCACCGGCGGTCCGAGTCGCACCGACGATCGGAGGATCGTCGACTCGGAGCCCCGGGCGATGGCCTCGCGCAGCACGGGCTCGACGGCGGGCCAGATGCCGAGCAGCTCAGACCAGTCGTTCGCGCGCAGACCATGCGAAGCCAGGATCGGGGCGACCGGCATCAGGCGTTCCTCGTCGACGAGCACGGCGGGCGTCTCGGCACCCGCGGGCCCGAAGCTCACGAGCCTCATCGTGCGCTCCGTGCGCGCCTGACGGCCAGCATCGAGGCAGCAAGATCGGAGAAGTCGCGCACGTCGAGGCCGGTGTGCTCCTTCCACCGTCCGAGTCGGTACGAGACGGAGTTCGCGTTCAGGCGCAGGCGTTCGCCCGCGCCGACCAAGGAGTAGCCCGCGTCCGCGAACGCCAGCACGGCGTCCGCGAGATCCGGGTGCACTGTCGCGGATGCCGTCGCAGCCGAGAGCAGAGGATCCAACTCGGGCGCCGAGTGCAGCAGAGTCGCGAAAAACCACTGATCCGCGAACCGCACGACCTGGTCGTCGGTGGACTCGGTGACTTCGAGTGAGCGCCGTGCATCGACGATGCTCGCACGGATGCCGGGCAGCCCGGTGCGCGGGAGGCCGACGCCCAGGGCGACGGGACCGACGATCTCCCGCGCGGCGGATGCCAGATCTTCGATGGCCATGCCCTGCGAGATCAACACCGCCAGCCCCGCGCGGGCACCGATCTGCAGTACGCCGGCGTACCGGCGGCACGAGCGCTGCAATGCGGCCGTGTTCTCGCGGGTCCAGGCCTGGTGGCGGGAGACGACGACGGTGAACTCGCCCTCGGCGTCGTAGGCGAGCTCGCGCAGAACGTCCACCGTGGTCTGGTCCCGGGCGGGGTCGTCGAGAGCGTCGAACAGCTGCGAGCGCATCTCCTTCTCGCGCGGATCACGCCCGCCCTGCTCCGCCACGTAGGCGTCGACGACGGCTTGGCTCATCGCCTGGGCCCACGCGGCCATAGGCTCGACCAGCTCCACCAGCAGGCGCTCGGTCGCGCACGGAGAGGAGCGGAACGTCGCCCACAGTCCGCGATGTGCGAAGTGGAAAGCGGCCAGGACGTCATAGATGGGCATGCCGTAGTAGGCGCGTCTGCGCGCGGAGGCGCGGATCATCTGCAGGCGTTCAGGCCGGGGCAGTTCGCCGGTGGTGAGGCTGAGCGTCATCGCGCCCAGCAGCTCGCGCACCGTGCGGTTCTGCTCCTGCGGTGGCAGCGCCTGATATGAGGGCAGCTCGGTTCGGATCTCGGCGATGAGGCGTGCTGCCAGATCGTCGAGCTGCGCCTCCACGCTCTCCCAGAAGGCCTGAACATCCCGATCGTCCGGGAGGGCCTGAAGGTGCCGTGAGGCGTCGTCACGGGCCGGTCGACGCGTCACCATGCCGGAGCCTCGTTACGGTGCCCGGACTTCGGGAAGTCCTCCGGGTGGGCGCGCAGCCAGTCGGCGATCTCGCCGCCAGAGGCCAGCCAGACCCGCTCATCGGCGCGGAGCGTGTCGATCAGGGTGCCGATCGCGTCGATCCTCTCGGGGTCGTCCTGCCACGGCACGTGGAACACGAAGGCGACGCATCCGCCGGCCTCCACCGTCTCGTCCACGACGCCTCTGTATGCGTCCAGCATCTGTGCGGGACTCACCACTTCGTCGCCCGGAGGGCGGCGAAGCCGGGTGAATCCCGGAATGTAGTACGAGCCGTCCACGGTGTGCCAGGGGTACGACAGCAACGGCATCCCGTCGTCGGTGCCGAAGCTGGAACCCGCAAGCGAGACGTACTCGAAGCCGGCTTCGCGCAGCACGTCGAGCGAGTGCCCGCCCAGAAGGCCGGCCGGCGGGCGCGCGCCGCGCGGCCGGATGCCCAGCCGTTCGAACGCATCCAGGCTCAGACGCAGCGCATCCGCGATCTGTTCCGGCGAGCTCTGATACCAGGGCTCGTGCAGCCACCCATGCCAGCCGATCTCGTGACCGGCCGCCACGATGGAGCGCACGGCGTCGGGGTAGACATCGAAATTCCACGCCTCGACGAAGAACGTGACGTGATGCTCGTGCGCTTCCAGCATCTCCAGCAGTCGGGGCAGTTCAACGGTCACGCTGTGGTGATCGCCGACCACGGTATCCGCCGGAAGCTGACCGGTCTGCAGCTCGGCGGCCTCGCCGAGATGATCGAAGGTGACGCTGACAGCGGCACGGCGCCCGTCCGGACCCCACACGCCGCTCATCGCGCACCCCTCGGCGAGACCATCAGCCGGGTGATGACGGGGAATGTCAGGTCGGGGAGGCGCTGCAGGTGCTCCTCCCGGAGCTGCATGCCCGGTAGGCGGCGGGGGAGCTCGCGCAGCAGGATGTCGCCTTCCAGCCGGGAGAGCGGAGCACCCAGGCAGTAGTGTCCGCCTGCCGTGAACGCGACGTGCTTGTTCTCGGTGCGGGTTATGTCGTAGCGGTCGGGGTCGTCGAAGCGGGCGCTGTCGCGGTTGGCTGCGGCCAGCCCCAGAAGAAGGTGGTCGCCCTCGGGGATCGGGATGCCGTTGAGCTCGAGCCCGGGACCGGCGTAGCGCCAGATGAAGTGCACAGGGGAGTCGAAGCGGAGCGTCTCCTCCCAGGCGAGCGGCGCGAGGGAGGGATCGGCAGTGAGCTGCCGGTACTGGTCCGGATGGCGCAGCAGAGCGTTCACGGCATTCGTCATGGCGACCATCGTCGTGTGGTAGCTGGCGATGAAGAAGCCCACCAGGGTGATGACGAGCTCCATGCGCGACAGTCGCGCGCCATCCGCCTCTGCGTTCAGCAGGGCCCCGACGGCGTCCTCGTCGTCGAGCGTGCCGCGCAGACTGTCGACGAGGTCGCCGATGTAGTCGATATAGAACTGCGCGGCGGAGTCCGCGTCCGCCAGCTGCTGAGGCGAGATGTCGCTCTGACTCAGCACCGCGTTCAGCGCGGGCATCCGCTGGAGCACCGTCTCGGCATCCGACATGGGGGCGTGCAGCAGCCGGCAGGCGATCATGGCGGGCACGCGCGCGGCATACTCGTGAACGAAGTCGACCTCGTCTCCCAGCTCGGCCAGCCTGTCGAGACCCGACACGATGATCTCCTCCACCCAGCCGCGCATGGCCTTCATCGCGCGCGGCGCGAACGCGGGCGAGGCGAGCTTGCGAAGCCTGGTGTGGGTGGGCGGGTCCATGTTGGGCAGCGAGTACCGGTAGAACTCGGATGCCGCGCCCGTGCCCACATGCGCGGGTATCGCTCCGGGTTCGGGCTCGACGAGGCACGTCGGGTCCTTGAGCACCCGCTCGACCTCGGCGAGTCCGGTGATGAGCCAGGAGCGCCGGCCGTTGACCATCGTCGGTGCCACCGGTCGCGTCTCGCGAAGCGATCTGTAGACCGAATAGCGGTCGGCGGCGAACGAGGCATCGGATGCATCCAGCATCACGGTGTCGGGCAGAGTGACCATATGCGTCTCCACGGTGAGATCGATGGGCGGATCGCTCGGGTGCGTTCCGCGTTGTCTACATCGAGCCTAGGAAGAGTGCGGTCCGGTTTCCTCTCGTGAACGTCAAGATGTCAGGGTGGATCTTGCGCGATCCGCAAACATCAGCGCAGGTCGTACACCCGCTTGTACTTGCCCTCGCTGCGGGGGAGCGCTCCGGGCTCCTCCAGTCGCACCGCGACGCTGGAGCCGACGTGCGTCTTGATGCGTTCGGCCAGCACCTTCGCTGCGGCCTCGCACACGTCGCGCTCCAGGTTGGGGTGCCGTTCGATGCGCACCGCCATGGCGTCCATCCGGCCCTCGCGGGTCAGCTCGATGACGAAATGCGGGGTGAGCTGCTCGATGCCCAGCACGAGCTCCTCGATCTGAGTGGGGAAGATGTTCACGCCGCGCAGGATGATCATGTCGTCGTTGCGCCCGGTGACCTTCTCCATGCGGCGCATCGCCGGCCGCGCGGTCCCGGGAAGCAGGCGGGTCAGGTCTCGTGTGCGGTAGCGCAGCACCGGGAACGCCTGCTTGGTCAGCGAGGTGAACACCAACTCGCCGATCTCGCCGTCTGGCAGCGGCTGCCCGTTCTCGTCGACCACCTCGGGCAGGAAGTGGTCCTCCCAGATGTGCGGGCCGTCCTTGGTCTCGACGCACTCGTTTCCGACGCCAGGGCCCATCACCTCGCTCAGGCCGTAGATGTCCAGCGCGTCGATGTCCAGACGACGTTCCAGCTCGGCGCGCATCTCGTTGGTCCACGGCTCGGCGCCGAGCACCGCGATCTTCAGCGACGTCGACCTCGGGTCGATGCCCGCCTCCTCCATCGCGTCGGCGATCGTGAGGAGATAACTGGGGGTGCAGAGGATGGCATCCGGCTGGAAGTCCTGGATGAGCTGCACCTGTCGCGCGGTCTGGCCTCCCGACATCGGGATGACCGTCGCACCCAGCCGCTCGATACCGGCGTGAGCGCCCAGCCCGCCGGTGAACAGGCCGTATCCGTACGCGTTGTGCACCTTCATGCCGGGGCGGATGCCGGAGGCGCGCAGCGATCTGGCGATGAGGTCTGCCCAGTTCGACAGGTCGGCGTCGGTGTAGCCGACCACGGTCGGGCGGCCCGTCGTGCCCGAGGAGGCATGCACGCGGCGCACCTGCTCCATCGGTACGGCGAACATGCCGAACGGGTAGTTCTGTCGCAGATCCTCCTTGGTCGTGAAGGGCAGCAGCCGCACGTCGGCGAGAGACCGGATGTCATCGGGCGAGACGCCGGCCTCGTCGAGCTTGCGCGTGTAGTGCGGCACGTTCTCGTAGGCGTGGCGGACGGTCCATTGCAGGCGCTCCAGCTGGAGCGCCTCCAGCTCGGGCCGGGAGAGTCGCTCGGCGGGGTCGAGCTGGTCTGCTGCGGGTGCTGTCATCGTCGACATCGGGTGCTCCGGGGTGAGGGTCAGTGCGTCATTCGGCGGCGCGGTTGGTGGTGATGGATCGGCCGCGGAACTCGGCGACCAGGTCGCCGGTCTCGTCGGTCACCGTCACGTCGTACAGGCCGGTGCGTCCGCTCACGACGCGCTTGACGGCGGTCGCCGTCAGGGTCTGGCCGGCACCGGTCGACTTGAGGAAGGTGATGTCAGCGCCGGCGGCGACGGTCACGCGCTCGTCCTCGTTGCAGGCGATCGCGAACGCCGTGTCGGCGAGCGTGAACACGAGTCCGCCGTGGGTGATGGCGAAGCCGTTGAGCATGTCCTCGCGCACCGGCATCGAGACGACGGCCCGCCCTGGCTCGTCGAGCTCCACCACCATGCCGAGCGACGCCGACGCGGCATCACGCTGCATCATCGCCCTCATGCCGACACCTCTGCCGAGACCGGCTCCTTGCTCACCAGCGTGAGCACGTCGTAGGTGGCGACCAGCTCATCCTTCTGGTTGCGGATCACGGCATCCCAGCGCACCTCGCCGTACTCGTCGGTCTCGCGCGGGGTGATCTGCTTGGCGGTCAGTTCGACGCGGATGCTGTCGCCGGGGGAAACCGGGGTGATGAACCGCAGGTTCTCCAGACCGTAGTTGGCGAGCACGGGGCCGGGCTCCGGGTCGACGAACAGGCCGGCCGCCCACGAGACGAGCAGGTAGCCGTGTGCGACCCGGCCGGGGAAGAACGGGTTCGCCGCGGCCGACTTCTCGTCCATGTGGGCGTAGAAGGTGTCGCCGGTGAAGTGCGCGAAGGTCTCGATGTCGTCCAGGGTGACCTCGCGCGATGCCGACACGATCTGGTCGCCGATGCGCAACTCCGAGAGCGCCTTGCGGAACGGATGCCGACCGTCGGCGTGCGCGGTCGCACCGGCGTGCCACACACCGGTCAGTGCGGTGAGCATCTCGGGGGAGCCCTGCACCGCGGTGCGCTGCATGTGGTGCAGCACGGCGCGGATGCCGCCGAGCTCCTCGCCGCCGCCGGCGCGCCCGGGCCCGCCGTGCACGAGGTTGGGCAGCGGGGAGCCGTGGCCCGTGGACGAGCGCGCGTCGTCCCGGTCGAGCAGCAGCATCCGGCCGTTGAACGGCGCGATGCGCGACGCGAGCTCCACGGCCTGAGCCGGGTCGTGCGTGGCGACGCTGGTCACGAGCGATCCGCCGCCGCGGTTCACGAGCGCCGCGGCCTGGGCGGTGGTGTCGTAGGTGAGCAGCGACGAGACGGGTCCGAACGCCTCGACGCCGTGCACGGCATCCGCCTGGGCGTCGTCGAAGCGCAGCAGCACCGGCGAGACGAACGCTCCGTCCGGTGCGATGCCGGTGGTGCCGTCGGCCAGACGCACCTCGGGGGCTTCCGTGGTGCCGACGACGACCTGCCCGCCGGCGTCCTGCAGCTTCTGCACCTGCCGCAGCACCTCGTCGCGCTGCGCGGTCGACGCCAGCGGGCCCATGGTGACGCCCTCGGCGCGCGGATCGCCCAGCACGGTCTTCTCGGCGATACGGGCCTGCACGGCAGCGATCACGTCATCGGCCGCCGCGGCCGGCACGATCGCGCGGCGGATCGCGGTGCACTTCTGCCCGGCCTTCGTGGTCATCTCGGTGACCAGCTGCCGCACGTAGGCATCGAACTCCGGCGTTCCGACCGTGGCATCCGTGCCGAGCACCGAGGCGTTGATCGAGTCGGTCTCAGCGGTGAACCGCACGCCGCCGGTCTGCACCGAGGGGTGCCGGCGCAGCGACTCGGCGGTCGACGCGCTGCCGGTGAAGCCGACCAGGTCGCCCAGCTGCAGGTTGTCGAACAGGTCGGGCACGCTGCCGCTGACCAGCTGCAGCGATCCCTCCGGCAGCAGGCCGGATTCGACGAGGATGCGCACCATCGCCTCGGCGAGGTAGCCGGTGGGCGTGGCCGGCTTCACGAGCGTGGGCATGCCTGCGAGGAAGGCCGGTGCGAACTTCTCCAGCGATCCCCAGACCGGGAAGTTGAAGGCGTTGATCTGCACGGCGACGCCGGGGAGCGTGGTGTACACGTGGCGGCCGAGGAAGGTGCCGTCCTTCGAGAGCGGCTCCACCGGGCCGTCGACATACACGCGGCTGTTGGGCAACTCGCGGCGGCCCTTGCCGGAGTACGAGAACAGCACGCCGATGCCGCCGTCGATGTCCACCCAGGAGTCCACCTTCGTGGCGCCGGTGCGCGCCGACAGCGCATACAGCTCGTCCTTGCGCTCGGTCAGGGCGAGAGCGAACTGCTTGAGCAGGACGGCACGCTGGTGGAAGGTGAGCGCGGCCAGGCTCGCGTGCCCGGTCGTGCGGGCGTACTCGAGCGCGCCTGCGAGGTCGAGGCCCTCCGTGGAGACGCGCGTGATCACCTCGCCGGTGGAGGCGTCGCGGACCTCGGTCGCCTTCGGCGCACCGGACGGAGTCCACCAGGCGCCCTGGACGTAGCTGGGCAGATAGTCGGTCATCGTTCCTCGTTCCACACGTAGAATCCTTCGCCGCTCTTGCGGCCCAGCTTCCCCTCGGCGACCATGCGCCGCAAGAGCGCCGGGGGCTCGAACCGCGGCCCCAGCTCGCGCGCCAGCTCCTCGGCGATGCCCAGCCGCACGTCGAGTCCCACCACGTCGGTCGTGCGCAGCGGACCCATCGGGTGGCGGTAGCCCAGCTCCATGGCGGCGTCGATGTCCGCGGCATCCGCCACGTTCTCCTCCAGCATCCGGATCGCCTCGAGCGCGAGCATCACGCCCAGCCTGCTGGAGGCGAATCCAGGGGAGTCGCGCACGACGACGGGCGTCTTGCGCAGCGTCGCGACCCATTCCCGGGCCGAGGTGACGACGTCCTTGGCGGTGCGCTCGCCGACCACGATCTCGACGAGCTTGGAGGCCGGGACCGGGTTGAAGAAGTGCAGGCCGAGGAACCGGTCGGGCCGGGCCAGGGATGCCGCGAGGTCGTCGATCGAGATCGAGGAGGTGTTCGTGGCGAGCACGGCCTCCGCGGCCACGGCGTCCTCGATCCGGGCGAGCGCACCCGCCTTGAGATCGCGGTCCTCGGGCACGGCCTCGACGACGAGCGCTGCGGCCGCGAAGTCGGCGAAGTCGGTGCTGACCGACAGCGAGGACGTGGCGTGATCGGCGTCTGAGAGGTCGCCCCGCTGCACCGAGGCGGCGATGCTGGCCAGCACGCGTTCGCGGGCGGCATCCGCCGACTCCGCATCGCGCTCGACGAGGATCACGCGGGAGCCGGCGAGCACGAACGCGTGTGCGATGCCCGCTCCCATGCGCCCGCCACCGAGCACTCCGACGGTTCCGGGTACGGTCATGAGTTCTTCTCCGTCTTCTGCTGCGTGGCGGTGCGGCGCTCCAGGAACGCCGTCATCCTGCGGTGCTTCTCATCGCTGTCGAACAGCTCGGCCTGCACCTCGAGCTCGATCGCCGGATGCTGATCCGCCGGCGCGAGCAGTGCGCGCTTGGTGAGCTCCGTGGCACGGACGCCGTTCGCGCCGATGCGGTCGGCGACGGCGTGCGCGGCGTCGAGCAGCGTGCCGGGCTCGTGCAGCGACGACACCAGGCCCCACGACATCGCCTCATCGGCATCGATGACGCGGCCGGTGAGGAGCAGCTCGCTGGCGCGGGCGTGGCCGACGATCTCAGGCAGCCGCCAGGTGGCCCCCGCGGCGGCGATGATGCCGAGGCCCGTCTCGGGATTGCCGAACTTCACGCGCGGGGTGGCGATGCGGATGTCGGCGGCGTATGCGAGCTCGGCGCCGCCGCCCAGTGCGTAGCCGTCGACGGCGGCGATCACCGGCATCGGCAGGGAGCGGATGCGGCGGAAGGCCGTCGAGTTGATGCCGCGACGGGCATCCTCGGCGGTGCGGTCGCGGAGCTGCCCGATGTCCGCTCCGGAGGCGAACACGCCGCCCGCTCCGATCAGGATGAGGACGCGCGGATCGCGCTCGAGCTCCTCGCACAGCGCGTGCAGCTCGTCGATCATGCCCTGGTCGATCGCATTGCGCTTCTCGGGCCGGTTCAGGGTGGCGACGACGCGGTCGTCGCGGCGCTCCAGCAGCAGTGCACCGGCGGCGGAGGACTCAGGCATCCAGGCGCTCCACGATCATGGCCGTGCCCTGCCCGACGCCCACGCACATGGTCGCGAGGCCGTAGCGGGCGCCGGTCGCCTCGAGTCGGCGCAGCAGGGTGACGATCAGGCGCGATCCGCTGGAGCCGAGCGGATGACCGAGGGCGATCGCCCCGCCGTCGGCGTTGACGATCTCGGGGTCCAGGCCCAGGCGGCGGATGCTGGCCAGCGACTGCGTCGCGAACGCCTCGTTCAGCTCGACGGCGCCGAGGTCGGCGACGGTGAGCCCGGCCTTCGCGAGCGCCTTCTCCGTGGCGGGCACCGGACCCAGGCCCATGATCTCGGGGGCGAGTGCCGCGGTCGCCGAGGCGACGATGCGCGCCCGGGCGCGCAGGCCGTGGCGCTGCACGGCATCCGCGCTGGCGACGACGATCGCCGAGGCGCCGTCGTTCAGGGAGCTGGCGTTGCCCGCGGTGACGACCTCCCCGCCTGCGACCACGGGGCGCAGCTTCGCGAGCACCTCCAGTGAGGTCTCCGGGCGCGGGCCCTCATCCGTGTCGACGATGCCGCGGGCGGTCTCGACCGGGACGATCTCGGCGGCGAGGCGACCGGCGTCGATCGCGGCGAGGGCGCGCTGGTGGCTCAGCAGTGCGAAGGCATCCGCATCCGCTCTGCTGATCCCGTCGACGCGGGCGACCTCCTCGGCGGTCTCGGGCATCGAGAAGGTGGCCTTGTCGCGGGCGACCAGTTTGGGGTTCGCGAACCGCCAGCCGATCGAGGTGTCGAACGCCGCGCCGGGCTTGGCCCACGCGCGGTCGGGCTTGGCCTGCACCCACGGGGCGCGGGACATGGACTCCACGCCGCCGGCCACGATCACGTCGGCGTCCCCCGAGCGGATGGCCTGGGAGGCCATCGTGATCGCGGACATGCCGGATGCGCAGAGGCGGTTCACGGTGATTCCGGGGAGGGTGTCGGGCAGGCCCGCCAGCAGCACCGCCATGCGGGCGACGTTGCGGTTGTCCTCTCCGGCCTGGTTGGCCGCGCCCAGGATCACCTCATCGATCGCATCATGCGGGACGCCGGATCGGGAGACGGTCTCACCCACGACGAGCGCGGCGAGATCGTCCGGGCGCACGCTCGAGAGGGCGCCTCCGTAGCGCCCCACAGGCGTGCGGATCCCATCAACCAGGAAGGCCTCGGACATCGTCATCCTTTCGCGCGCGCTCGGCGCCAATAGCAGACCGATCGTTCAGTAATACGATGGCAGATCATCGCGCGGCTGGCAACCCGACGGCGATATGTTTCCGGTCGAAAGGCGCGCGGCCCGCGCCCTGGATGCGGTAGTCTCCCGATTTGCTGACCCATCGGTCAGTTTCCGCTACCCGAACAACGGAGTTCCCCATGGCGAACACGATCGACAGACGGCGCGAGGAGCGCCGGGTCCTGGCCGGCACACTCGTCGGCACGACCATCGAGTGGTACGACTTCTTCATCTACGCCCAAGCGGCCGGGCTCGTCTTCGGCGAGCTGTTCTTCGCTCCGCTGGGGGCGACCGGCGGCCAGATCGCGTCCTGGGCATCACTGGGCATCTCGTTCCTGTTCCGGCCGCTGGGGGCCGTGATCGCGGGCCACCTCGGCGATCGGCTCGGGCGCAAGCGGATGCTGGTGCTCACCCTCATCCTGATGGGCGCCTCCACCTCGCTGATCGGCGTGCTGCCGACATATGCCGACATCGGCATCATGGCGACCGTGCTGCTCGTGCTCCTCCGCGTGCTGCAGGGCTTCTCGGCCGGCGGTGAGTGGGGCGGGGCCGCGCTGATGTCCGTCGAGCACGCGCCGAAGGAGCGCCGGGGCTTCTTCGGCGCCTACCCGCAGATCGGCGTGCCGGTCGGCATGATCCTCGCCACCTTCACCATGTGGGTGCTGAACCTCGCCATCGGCCCCGAGGCGTTCCTCGCCTGGGGCTGGCGCCTGCCGTTCCTGTTCTCGATCGTGCTGATCGTGGTCGGATACCTCATCCGTCGCTCGGTCGAGGAGTCGCCGGTCTTCCTGGAACTGCAGGAACGCCGCCGGGAGTCCTCCGCGCCGCTGTCGATGCTCTTCAAGCACCACACGCGCGAGGTGGT
>Ga0308161_1004495_pt1 | contig 12727 bp, 10 predicted proteins | sample PhyFR2_FD_201034 | JGI IMG/M metagenome (GOLD analysis project Ga0308161, IMG submission 201034) | Phyllosphere microbial communities from UC Gill Tract Community Farm, Albany, California, United States - DLSLF.R2 | ecosystem: Host-associated > Plants > Phyllosphere > Unclassified | place: USA...
CATCCGGTCACATGGATTGGTTCGCTTATCGCGCTGCTCGACAGAAAATGGAACCGGGAACCGGGATCATTTTCTAATCGTGAAGCCAAAGGCGTGTTGGCGCTTGTGGTGTTTCTCGGCGTCACTGTCTCCATTGCGCTCGCGTTGCAGAATGTCCTTCTGGTTCTTCCGCTGGGATTGTTGCTCGTCGCCGTCGTCGGTGCTTCGCTTCCGGCACAAAAAAGCCTGGAGCAACATGTCGAGGCGGTGGCCACTGCGCTGGAAAGCGAAGGCCTCGAAGGCGGTAGACGAGCCGTGTCGATGATCGTTGGCCGCGACCCTGATCAGCTGGATGAGGCGGCGGTGTGCCGGGCGGCCATCGAAAGCCTGGCGGAGAATTTTTCCGATGGCATTGTGGCACCCTCCTTCTGGCTCGGTCTGCTCGGGCTACCGGGCGGTGCTGGCTACAAGGCCATCAATACGGCTGACAGCATGATCGGTCACCGCACGCCGCGCCACGAGGCTTTTGGTTGGGCATCGGCTCGAGTAGACGATCTGGTAAATCTCCCTGCCTCGCGCCTGACGGCTTGTTTGTTCATCGTCGCTGCCGTCTTCGTCAAGAGCGCCTCACCGCAAGGTGCCCTGCGTGCAGTCGCGCGCGATGCGAAGCACCATCGGTCTCCCAATGCCGGCTGGCCGGAATCGGCGCTAGCGGGTGCGCTTGGTTTTGCGCTTGCCGGGCCGCGTTCCTATGGCGGACAGATGATTCAGGCGCGCTTCATGGGCGAGGGCGGACGCCGGAATTTGACCGCTGTCGATATTCGCCAGGCGCTGAAACTTGCGCGGGTCGCCGATGCTCTGTTGATCGGCCTCTTCGGCTTTTTGGCGTTGGTTACCGTGCTATAGACAGCAGCGCGTCGAGATCGAGGTGGCGCTCCATGTGGTCCGCCAATCGATCCAGAACCGCATCCACCTGCGCTTCGTAATTCAAGTCAGACGATTGCCCGCCAAGCCTTTGCAGCCAGGCGCTGCGCTGTCCGTCATCGGCAAACAGACCATGGACATAGGTGCCGAAAACGCGGCCGTCCGCTGAGATTGCACCATCGACGTGATTGCCGATCGCGGCGAAGGGACGATTGCAGTCATCGCCCTTCGTCACACCCACATGCATCTCGTAGCCGGAAAAGGCCTGACCATCGAAGCTGCGCCCTTCGACCGAGACCAGCCTCTTGTCTCCCGTCAGCACCGTTTCGACATTGAGCAACCCAATGCCTTCAACGGTAGAAGACGGACCTTCCATGCCGTCCGGGTCCGATAAGACACGTCCAAGCATCTGATAGCCGCCGCAAAGACCAAGCACGGCACCACCACGGCGAAGATGCGCGTGGATGTCGATATCGAAACCGGCCTGCTTCAGGACAGAGAGATCAGCGATCGTCGATTTCGATCCGCAAAGCAGGATGAGGGCGCAATCGCCGGGAATGGCTGTCCCGGGACGCACGCGAACCAGTTCGACATCCGGCTCCATATCGAGCGGATCGAGGTCGTCGAAGTTCGAGATATGTGGGAGGATCGGCACGGCGATGCGGATTTTCGCGCCGGGCTTCGATTGGCCGGTGCCCGTTAAACCCAGCGCATCTTCGGCAGGCAAACGGGCCGCATCGGCAAAATGTGGCAGGAGGCCGATGGAGCTCCAGCCAGTATGCTGGGCAATAACGCGCATGCCTTCATCGAACAGCGAAGGATCGCCGCGAAAACGGTTGACGATGAAGCCTTCGATCATCGAGGCGTCGTCCACATCCACCACTGTCTTTGTGCCGACGAGGCTGGCAATGACCCCTCCCCGGTCGATATCGCCGATCAGGATCACGGGAATATTGGCTGCTCGTGCAAAGCCCATATTGGCAATGTCGTTGGTGCGCAGATTGACTTCCGATGCGCTGCCGGCGCCTTCGACCAGCACCAGATCGGCGTGGGTCTTCAGGTGCTCAAAGCTTTCCAGCACCCGGGGCATCAGCCCGGCCTTCATCTGTTGATAGTCGGCGGCCTTGGCATTGCCGAGAATTTTTCCCTGAACCACGACCTGCGCACCTGTTTCGCTCTGAGGCTTCAACAAAACGGGGTTCATGTGCACTGACAGCGGCACGCCAGCGGCGCGCGCCTGCAACGCTTGCGCCCTGCCGATCTCGCCGCCATCGGCTGTGACCGCCGCGTTATTGGACATGTTCTGCGGCTTGAAGGGCAACACGGAAAGTCCGCGCCGGGTAAAAGCGCGCGCCAGACCCGCCACCATCAGCGACTTGCCGACATCCGAGCCGGTTCCCTGAAACATGATGGATCTGGCGGCCATGGATCAGTACTCGATGCCGGATTGCGCTTTGACGCCCGCCTTGAAGTGATGCTTCACCAGCGTCATTTCCGTCACCATGTCGGCCGCTTCGATCAAAGGCGGCTTGGCATTACGGCCGGTGACGATGATGTGGAGATCGGGACGGCGGCTCTGCAAGGTGGCAACGACCTCCGTCAGATCGAGATAGTCATAGCGCAGCGCAATGTTCAGCTCGTCCAGCACCAGAAGACCAATCGTTTCGTCGGCCATCAGCATCTTGGCTTCTTCCCAGGCTTTCGTGGCTGCCGCGACGTCGCGCTTCAGATCCTGCGTGTCCCACGTGAAACCTTCGCCCATGGTGCGCCATTCCACCCGGTCGCCGAAAATCGTTAGCGCCTGCTGCTCGCCGGTCGACCACGCACCTTTGATGAACTGAACGATGCCAACCCGTCTGCCCGTGCCGAGCATCCGAAGCGCAAGGCCGAACGCGGCCGTCGACTTGCCCTTGCCGGGACCGGTATTGACCATCAGCAGACCCTTCTCGATGGTCTTTTCGGCCACTTCCGCATCCTGCACGCTCTTGCGGTTCACCATCTTTTCGCGGTGGCGGGCGGCCTCGCTGTCGCTGATCTCGCGTGTCATGATGTCCCACGTCCTTCCGAGCCGTTTTTAGAAGCGGCGACTATAGTCAAAACGCCCTCCTCCGCAATGGAGCCTATGAGAGGCGTGACAATGCCTGCATTGACCGAGGCGCGGCTTGCCCGTAAAGGTAAGGCACTGACGGTCTTTTTCCGGCAACGGGAAAAGCTAAGAGGGAACACGGTTCCGCCCGCTCTTCGGGTCAATCCGTGGCTGCCCCCGCAACTGTAAGCGGCGAGCCCACACCGTAAAGCCACTGGATTTCGATCCGGGAAGGCGGTGCAAGGGCGCTCGTTCAAGCCGCAAGCCAGGAGACCTGCCGTTTCAGAACAAACGTCTGCCGGGCGGGGTGCTCCGGTCAGTCGGTTTCGCCGAGTTTCGGTTTGCGCTGTCTCGCATTCCGTCTTCGGCATCCGCACCCCTTGCATGTTTGAATGGCGGAAGCGGATACGTTTTGGATATCACCTCAACATCGTCACGGACTGAAGGATCAACCGACACGCGCGAAGCGTCCGGCCTGGTCGTTTATGTCTGTCGCAGCTGCCGCGACGAGGCGGAGCCGAATGCGGAGCCCCGTCCTGGTGCGCTTCTGGCAAAAGCGGCGATCGCACTTGGTGCCGAAGCAAATGTCGAGGTGCGCAGCGTCAATTGCCTTGCCAATTGCAAGCGTGGCGCCAGCGCCGCAATGCGCACAGCCGACGGCTGGTCCTATGTGTTTGGCGGTCTGACGCCTGAAAACGCCGAGGATCTGATCACCGGTGCGTGCCTGCTTTCCACGTCCACCGATGGCCTGATGCCCTGGCGCGGCCGTCCCGATAGTTTGAAGCGCGGCATGGTCGCGCGTATTCCCCCTTTGAATTTCGTTGAGGAGACATCATGACCACGCTAGAGCGCGTTCCCTGCACCATCGTCACCGGCTTTCTGGGCGCCGGCAAAACCACGCTGCTGCGCGGCCTTCTCGAAAAGCTGGATGGCAAGCGACTGGCGATCATCGTCAACGAGTTCGGAGATGTCGGCATCGATGGTGAAATCCTCAAAGGCTGCGGCATCGAAAGCTGCCCGGAAGAAAATATCGTCGAGCTTGCCAATGGCTGCATCTGCTGCACGGTGGCTGACGACTTCCAGCCAGCCATCGAGCAGATCCTGAGCCGTCAGCCCAGGGTCGAACATATCCTAATCGAAACCTCCGGCCTCGCACTGCCGAAACCCCTCGTCCAGGCCTTCCAATGGCCGGCGATCAAGAGCCGCGTCACTGTCGATGCCGTCATTGCGGTGGCCGATGGCGCAGCGCTCGCGGAAGGCATGGTGTCGCATGACATGGATGCGCTGGCCGCCCAGCGCGCGAATGACGAAGCGCTCGATCATGACGATCCAGTCGAAGAAGTCTTCGAAGACCAGATTGCCTGCGCGGACCTGATCGTGCTGACCAAGGGCGATCTTCTCGATGCGGATGGTCTGGAGCGCGCCAAGGCACACATCACAGAGCATCTGCCAAAGGCTGCGAAAATCGTTGTCGCATCGCATGGCCAGATCGATCCTGCGGTTTTGATCGGTCTTGGGCTTGCGGTCGAGAACGATATCGAAAACCGCCATACCCACCATGATGACGAAGAAGACCACGATCACGACGAGTTCGACAGCTTCGTCGTCGAGCTTGGCGCGGTGTCAGATCCTGAGGCGCTGGCACAGCGTATCGCCCAGACGGCGGCATCCGAGAATGTCCTGCGCATCAAAGGCTTCGTTGAAGTCTCCTCCAAGCCGATGCGCTTACAGGTTCAGGCCGTCGGCTCGCGCGTCAACCACTATTTCGATCGCCCCTGGGCTGCGGGCGAAGTGCGCCGTTCGGCGCTTGTGGTGATTGGCGAAAAGGGCCTCAACCGCGAGAAGATCGAACAGATGCTGGCTGCCTGACGCATCATGCATATTCTCGCCACCACATCCTCGTCGCTGGACGACCTGATCGAGCCGGTTGATCTCAACCAGCCCCAGGCGGATGTGGTGGTGCTGTCTTTCTCGTCCAGCGACCTTGCAGGTCTGCAGCGCGCCTGGCCAGACGACTCAGGCGTTTCGCTCAGCGTCGCCAATCTTTCCGAAATGCGCCATCCCATGTCCGTCGACCTCTGGATCGAAAAGACGGCGGAGCATGCCAAGCTGATCCTTATCCGGATTCTGGGTGGGGCGGATCGCTGGCGCTACGGCGTCGATCAGCTGGCGAGGATGGCGCGCAGGCGCGGCATCAAGCTCCTTCTTCTGCCCGGTGAGTGCAGCGAGCGCGACGAAAAGCTCGAGGCGCAATCCACTATCGACCAGACATGGCTCGCCTCGATCCTCTCCTTCTTCCGCGAAGGCGGTCCGGAGAATATGCGCCGCCTTTCGGAAGGCCTTGCCGCCTTTGCTAAAACCGATGTCTGGCCTGGCGTCACGCCGGAACCGCTGCCGAAATCCGGCTTCTATCTCCCGGGTCTTGGCGCCGTGCATGTCGATGACGCCCTCGCGGCTTTTGTCCCAGAAGCTCCAAGACTTCCCATCCTATTCTACCGCTCCATGCTTCTGGCTGCCGATGTTGCGCCGATCGATGCGCTCTTCGAGGCGCTGAAATCCCGCGGTTTCGCACCCCTGCCGATCTTCGTCAGTGGTCTGAAGGATGGCGACGCGATCCGATTTCTGGAAGATGCGCTCGTACCGCTGAAACCCGCTGCCGTCATCGCAGCCACTGCCTTTGCCAGCCAGACGGATCAGGACGGCAAGAGCCTGTTCGACCGGCTGGGCGTGCCGGTGTTCCAGGTGATCATGGCCACGACACGGCGCGATGGCTGGGCCGAAAACATGCGGGGCCTCAATCCATCCGACCTCGCCATGCATGTGGTCTTGCCGGAACTCGATGGACGTATTCTGGCAGGTGCGATCTCCTTCAAACAGGCCGATCCTGCCGGGCGCGAAGGGATGATCAATGCTCCCGAGCCAGACCGGGTCGAGCAGGTCGCTCGTCGTATTGCAGCCTTCCTTCGGTTGAAGCAGACTGTGACCGAGGAAAGACGTCTTGTCATCCTGATGCCGGATTATCCCGGTGCCGCACCCGGTCGCACGGGCTATGCCGTGGGTCTCGACGTACCGCAAAGCGTGCTGGAGATGCTGCGCGATCTGCAGGAAGCAGGTTATGCGGTCGGCGATATTCCGAAGACCGCACGGGAGCTTCTGGATCGGATCGAGACTGAGCGCGCCGCCCTTCCTCTCATCCGATACCGAACTTATTTCGACGCGCTTCCAGAACAGGCGCGCGTTGGAATGGCTTCTGCCTGGGGCGATGCCGCTGACGACGAAGCTGTCGTCGATCAGGCCTTCCGCTTCCGCGCCGCCCGCTTCGGTTCCGTCGTCGTCGCGCTTGCGCCAGACCGCGGGCGCCAGGCCGACAGGCGGGTGGATTATCACGATCCAGCCTTGCCGCCGCGCCATGCGCTCGCGGCTTTCGGTGCCTGGATGCAGCAGGTGGTCGATGCGCATGCGATTATCCATGTCGGCGCTCACGGCACTCTGGAATGGCTGCCGGGCAAGACGGTCGCTCTGTCGCAGACCTGCTTTCCCGAAATCGTGACGGGACCGCTGCCGGTCGTCTACCCCTTCATCGTGTCCAATCCGGGTGAGGCTGCTGTCGCCAAACGACGGATCGCTGCCGTGACGATCGGGCACATTCCGCCCGTACTTGTTGCCGCCGGTCTCTCGCCGGAGCAGGCAGCGCTCGAACAGCTGGTCGACGAATATGCCCAGGCCGATGGGCTTGATCGCCGTCGCCGCGACCGTCTGGCAAAGCTGATTGTCGAAAAGGCCTTCGAGACGGGACTTGCAGCCGATGCCGGTATCGGCGTGGAAGAGGATGCGGATTCAGCACTCACCCGAATCGATGCCTTTCTGTGCGACCTGAAGGATTTTGCCATCAAGGACGGCCAGCACGTCTTCGGGCGCTGTGTAAGTGATGAGCCGGATTCCTTGAGGCGTGAAAGTGCTGCCCAAGAAAAGGCAGCACTACTGGCGGCGCTGGATGGTCATCATATTGTGCCGGGCCCCTCGGGTGCACCCGCACGCGGACGACTGGATGTGCTGCCGACCGGGCGCAATCTCTATGCCGCCGATCCGCGCACCATGCCGACACCGACGGCCTTCGAGCTTGGGAAAGCAGCGGGCGAAGAGGTGCTGCGTCATCATCTGCAAAGCCATGGCGACTGGCCGCGACATCTGGTTTTCGACCTCTGGGGCTCCGCGTCGCTGCGCAATGGCGGCGAAGATGTAGGCCAGGCACTGCATCTGATGGGTGCGCGTCCGATCTACGATCAGGCGACCGGCCGGGTGAACGGCATCGAAGTTTTGCCGCCAGCCACGCTCGGACGCCCACGAGTGGACGTGACCTTCCGCATTTCCGGCCTGTTCCGCGACATGTTCCCGCCTCTGATTGCCCTCCTCGATGCGGCGGCAAGGACGATTGCGTCGCGCGAAGAATCCCCCGGTGACAACCCTTTGGCGGAGGAAACGGCCTCTCTCGGTCATGTTCCGGCACGCATTTTTGGCTCGGCTCCCGGTACCTATGGCGCTGGCATCGAAGAGGCCTTGGCAAGCGGCGATTGGGACGAGCGGGAAGAGCTGGGCCAAGCCTATCTGGATGCGGCCAGCCACGCCTTTGGTGGGGCAGATGGCCTGTCGATCCTTTCCGATTCTGGCTTTGCTGCCCAAGTCGAACGCGCCGAACTTCTGGTTCATACCGGCGACGATCCGGGTCGCGATCTTCTGGACGGTTCATCCGATGTCGCCTTTATCGGTGGCTTTGCCGCCGCCAAGGCAAAGCTTGGACAGGCGGCGGACGTGGTGGCGCTGGATACGACCGATCCTGCCCGGCCGCGTGCCCGCTCCATCGCCCAGGCAATCACCCGCGTGGTGCAAGCGCGCGCCGTTAATCCGCGCTTCATCGCCGGACAGATGCGCCACGGCCCGCGCGGTGCGGCTGAATTTGCAGAAACCGTCGATCGGCTGATCGGCTTTGCCGAAACCACTCAAGCTGTGTCCTCGTCGCTGATCGAAGCGCTCTATGATGCCTATTTCGGCAATGAAGAGGTGCGCGATTTCATTTTGCAGGAAAACCCCAAGGCTGCGGAACTGATGGCGCAACGCTTCCTGTCTGCACGCCGCCGCAACCTTTGGCACAGCCGTCGCAACGCCGTGGATGCGGAACTGGAAATGCTGATCGCTCCGCGCTCGTCCGAGGCCTCGTCCAGGAGGGTTTCGGTATGAACCCGCTTCCTCAGGTCCAGCCCTTTTCTCGACGAGGCGTCTGCCCTGCCCTCTCCGCCCCCATGCAAACGGGCGATGGACTGTTGTCGCGCGTGGCCTTTACCGCTTCGCTGTCGCCAAGCGATCTCGACCGTCTCGGCGATCTCGCCCGCCGACACGGCAACGGGCTTCTGGATGTGACCGCTCGCGGCAGCCTTCAATTTCGCGGATTGACGGCCGAAAGCGCTGTTGAACTGGAGCATGATATGCTGGCGCTGCAGCCGCCATTGCGTCAGGGGCTTGCTGTGGAAGCCTCACCGCTTGCCGGGGTGGACGATAGCGAAGTCGCCAATCCTGCCCCGATTCTTGAACTGATCAGCCACAAGGCCACGGCGCTCGGTCTCGATGCGAAGCTGGCCGCGAAGATGTCGGTCATCGTGGATGGCGGCGGTCTGGCTCCGATGGGTGGGCTGCTTGCCGATATCAGGCTCAAATCTGTCCAATGGGACGGCGACGTTCTCTGGCTGTTGATGCTGGGCGGCACGGAAGAGAAGGCCCTGCTCGCAGGCGCCCTGCGGACGCAAGATGCCGCGGATTGCGTCATCGATCTCCTCAGTCATCTGGCGGAGCGAGGACCGGATGCGCGTGGGCGCGATCTGGATATGGCGGCTGCGCATGGTGTATGCGGCGATCGTCTCATGTCTATCGCATCAGACGTCCGCGTGCCAACGCGTGACGTCGGGGTACCGAAGAAAACCGATCAGCGCAGACTGTGGGCGCTCGATGATCGCCTCTGCGTAGCTGTTATCACACCGGCTTTCGGGCAGATAAGTTCGGAGGCGCTGTCTGCCCTGTGCAAGATTGCAGTCGATCTCGGCGTTCAGTCCATCCGGCCGGGTCCGTCGCACGGGCTCTATGCGCTTGGGCATCACCACGCATGCGCGGCCCTTATGGATTACGCCGAGACGGCGGGTCTCATCGTCAGCGACAACGACCCTCGGACCGCAATAGCAGTTTGCGCGGGCGCGCCATCCTGCGCATCGGCTTATACCCCGGTTCGAGCGCTCGCCGAGTTCGCAGCCAAAGAGTGCGGCACGGTGCTCGACGGCTCCTTTACCTTACATCTTTCCGGTTGCGGCAAAGGCTGCGCCCATCCCGCGCCTGCGCTCCTTGCCTTTTCGGGCACGTCGGAAGGTTTTTCGTTCGGCTATCAGGCCAAGGCTTCAGCCCTTCCCGATGCGCAGCTGACCATCGATCAACAAAAGGCCGGGCTTTCCAGGCTTGCCCGCCTCTATGAAAAAGAACATAAGCCCGGAGAAAATGCCCGCAGCTTGCTTGTCCGATTGGGCAAGGACAGGATTGTCGCGGCGCTCCGACAGGACGAGACATGACGACTTACGATTATATCCGCAATGGCGATGCGATCTATGAGCGCTCCTTCGCCATCATCCGTGAGGAAGCGGATCTTACCGCCTTCACGCCCGAACAGGCGGATATTGCCATTCGCATGATCCATGCCTGCGGCCAGGTGGAGGCAGCACGACACTTTCGCTTTTCCGGCGATTTCGTTTCGGCGGCGCGTGGTGCGCTCGCAGCGGGAAAGCCGATCTTATGTGATGCGGAAATGGTGGCGCATGGCGTCACGCGGGCGCGTCTGGCGTCTGGCAATGCCGTGATCTGCACGCTGCGCGATCCGCGTACGCCGGAGCTGGCGAAATCCATCGGCAACACCCGGTCCGCGGCTGCCCTCGATCTCTGGGCCGATCATCTCGATGGCGCTTTGGTTGCCATCGGCAATGCGCCGACCGCGCTGTTCTATCTTTTGGAAATGCTGGAAAGAGGCGCGCCTCGTCCGGCTGCCATCATCGGCATGCCGGTCGGTTTCGTCGGGGCGATGGAATCCAAGGACGCGCTGGAAGAAAGCACGCTCGGCATTCCCTACGCCATCGTCAAAGGCCGCATGGGCGGCTCTGCCATGACTGCGGCTGCCGTCAACGCCGTTGCGAGGGCGGGCCTATGAGCGCTGCCCTTTACGATCCGGCACCTGAAAAGGCATTGAAGGGCAAGGTGATCGGTGTCGGCACCGGCCCCGGCGATCCCGATCTTCTGACGCTGAAGGCCGTGCGCGCCATCGAAACGGCAGACGTGCTTGCCTTTTTCTGCAAGCGCGGCAGCAAGGGCAACGGCCGCGGCATCGTTGAAAGCTTCATCCGGCCCGGCACGCTGGAAATGCCGCTCGTCTATCCGGTGACGGTGGAAAGCGACAAGAACGGTGACGACTATCGCGGCGCGATCGCTGCATTCTTCGATCAATCGGCACGCGACATCGCCGTCCATCTGGATGCGGGTCGCACCGTTGCGGTTCTGTCGGAAGGCGATCCGCTCTTTTACGGTTCCTACATGCATCTGCATTTGCGGCTTGCGCCCAACTATCCGGCGGAAGTCGTTGCGGGCATCACCGCCATGTCCGGTTGCTGGTCGATGACCGGACTGCCGCTCGTGCAGGGTGACGACATCCTGAGCGTCCTTCCCGGTACGCTTGGCGAGGATGCGCTTTTCGAGCGGCTTTCCGGCACGGATGGTGCTGTCATCATGAAGGTCGGTCGCAACCTGCCAAAGATTCGCCGCGCGTTGGAGAAAGCGGGCAAACTGGAAGGGGCGCTCTATGTCGAACGTGGCACCATGGCCAATGGCCACGCCATTCGATTGATCGAGCGCGATGAATCGCCTGCCCCCTATTTCTCCCTGGTTCTGGTGCCTGGGTGGAAGGATCGCCCGGCGGGAGAGATTGCGTGAGCCCGTCCTCCACCGGACGTCTGACGGTCGTCGGCCTCGGGCCGGGGAATCTCTTACAGATCACGCCGGAGGCACTGGCGGCGGTAGACGCGGCAGAAGATTTCTTCGGCTATATTCCCTATCTCGACAGACTGTCGCTGCGCCCAGACCAACGGCGTCACGCATCGGATAATCGCGAGGAAATTTCACGAGCGGAGGCAGCCCTAACCCTCGCGGCCGCCGGCGGAAAGGTCTGCGTCGTCTCAGGCGGAGATCCAGGCGTTTTCGCCATGGCGGCTGCGGTCTGCGAGGCGATTGAGAACGGACCCACCGAGTGGCGCGACATCGACTTTTCGGTCGTGCCCGGCGTCACCGCCATGCTGGCTGTCGCGGCAAGGGCAGGCGCACCCCTCGGTCACGATTTCTGCGCCATTTCGCTTTCCGACAATCTCAAACCATGGTCGCTGATCGAAAAGCGGTTGGTGGCCGCGGCTGAAGCCGGGTTCGTCATGGCCTTCTACAATCCCGTCAGCAAGGCAAGACCGCATCAGCTGGCGACGGCCTTCGATGTGCTGCGGGCGCACCTGCCGGGCTCCGTGCCCGTCATCTTCGGTCGCGCTGCCGGTCGTGCGGATGAGCGCATGCGGGTCGTGCCTTTGGCCGAAGCGTTGAGCGACATGGCCGACATGTCGACCTGTATCATCGTTGGATCGGTCGAAACGCGGATCATCGAGCGCGAAGGCCAGCCGTCGCTGGTCTACTCGCCCCGCTTTTCAAAAAGGGAAAGCTGATGGCGGATTGCGGACAGCGCAGTCTCGATATCCGGCACCACGACGCTCATCGCATCGGCCTCTTGGTGAGCGGGGCGGTCGATCATGACCACAGGGACGCCAAGCGCGCGGGCAGCTTCGATTTTCGCATAAGCCGCGGTACCGCCGGAGTTTTTCGAGACGATGACGTCGATCCCGTTGCCCTTCAACATGTCGATCTCATCGGCAAGCGCAAAGGGTCCACGCGCCGTGATGTAGAGCGCATTCGGAACTTCAAGCGGCGGTTCTACCGGATCGACGCTGCGGATCAGATAGCGGTGCTGGGGCGCGGTTTCAAAGGGCAGGAGCTCCTGTCGGCCAAGCGCCAGAAATACATTTTTGCTGACGGGACCCAGTGCGGTGACCGCTTCCTCGACGCTTCCCACGTTCAGCCACTGGTCGCCCTCCCGCGCCACCCAAGCCGGGCGCGACAGTCTGACCAGAGATATGCCTGCCATGCCAGCGGCCCTTACGGCATTGGCAGAAATGCGCGCCGCATAAGGATGCGTCGCATCCACCAGCAGATCGAAACCTTCCTCGGCAATATAGCGCGCCAGGCCCTCTGCGCCGCCAAAACCGCCGACGCGCATCGGGACGGGCTGCTTGACCGGGTCCTTCGTGCGGCCCGCCATGGACAGCAGAATTCGGTAGCCGGAGTCGTCGGCAAGCTTTCCAGCCAGAATGCGGGCATCCGCCGTGCCGCCGAGAATGAGGATGGAGCGTGTCATGGTTCGTGAATATGCCGGAACATCTGCCACTGCCAGCAAAAAACCTGCGCCATGGCTCTCCATCGTCGGTATCGGGGAGGATGGTGTTGCCGGGCTGGCTGAAAACGCTCGTCGCGCGATCGAGGCGGCCGAGGTCGTCTTCGGCGGTAAACGCCATCTCGAGCTTGCCTGCGATGCCATTACCGGCGAAGCGCGGCCTTGGCCCGTGCCTT
>Ga0308161_1004499_pt1 | contig 12720 bp, 11 predicted proteins | sample PhyFR2_FD_201034 | JGI IMG/M metagenome (GOLD analysis project Ga0308161, IMG submission 201034) | Phyllosphere microbial communities from UC Gill Tract Community Farm, Albany, California, United States - DLSLF.R2 | ecosystem: Host-associated > Plants > Phyllosphere > Unclassified | place: USA...
GGCCACAAGTTCGTCAACGGCGTGCTCGACAAGCTGGCCCCGCGCCTGCGTGAAGCCGAAGTGAAGGAACACAAGCGCTAACCTGCGCTTGAGTCCTGAATGGGTGAGTTTGAGCTGATCCGCAAGTACTTCGCCGCCGCGCCCTGTGCCCAGGGCGGCGACGGCATTGCCTTGGGGATTGGCGACGACTGCGCCCTGCTGGCGCTCCCTGCCGGGGAGCAACTGGCAATCTCCACCGATACCTTAGTGGCCGGCGTGCACTTTGCCGACCCCTGCGATCCGTTTCTGCTCGGCCAGCGCTCGCTGGCGGTGGCGGTGAGCGATCTGGCCGCCATGGGCGCCAACCCCCTCGCATTTACCCTTGCACTCACGACACCCACCGTCGATGCCGGCTGGTTGCAACGCTATGCCCAGGGCTTGAACGCCATGGCGCTGAGCTGCGGCGTGGGCCTGGTGGGTGGCGACACCACGCGCGGGCCGCTCAGCCTGACCCTCACGGTGTTCGGGCGTGTGCCGGCGGGCCAGGCGTTGACGCGCAGCGGTGCACAACCGGGTGACCTGCTGTGCGTCGGTGGCGAGTTGGGCAATGCCGCTGGCGCCTTGCCGCTGGTGTTGGGCCAGCGCAATGCCGATGCGGCCATTGCGGACCCACTGCTGGCCCATTACTGGTCACCCCAGCCGCAGTTGGCCTTGGGGCTGGCGCTGCGCGGCAAAGCGACGGCTGCGATGGATATCTCCGACGGGCTGTTGGCCGATTGCGGGCATATCGCCAAGGCATCGGCTGTCAGCCTGTTGATCGAGCGTCAGCAGCTGCCGCTGTCCAGCGCCTTGCTGGCATTTGTTGGTGATGACGAGGCGCGGGTGGCTGCCTTGAGCGGTGGCGACGATTACGTGCTGGCGTTTACCTTGCCGCCCGTCGAGCTGGCGCCGTTGCTGGCCGACGGTTGGCCGGTGCACGTCATCGGCCGTGTCCAGGCGGGGCAGGGTGTGACGCTGCTTGACGCGAATGGGCAGGACATCACACCGGCCATCCGGGGTTATCAACACTTTCGCGACACGCCCTGAATCGGCGCGCTGCGCTACCCTCTATAACGTCATTACTGAAGCAAGGCTTTGCAGGAGGTCGTACCCATGGTTGTGCGCCGCTGGCTGCTGATACTGCTGTGTGTGATTCCTGCCTGGGCGCAGGCGCAGGATGGGCCTGTGATACCAGGCAAGGTCGTGCTCGCCAGTGAGGCCTGGGACGACTACACCAACGCGGACGGCAGCGGCCTGGCCTGGGATGTGATGCGTGAGATCTTTGAGCCGAGTGGGATCACTCTGCAAACCCGTATCGAGCCCTACACCCGCTCGGTGGGCCTGGCCCAGCGCGGTGAGGTGGACGGCTGGGTCGGCTCCTACCGCGATGAGGTCAAGGGCGTGCTGTACCCGCACTGGAACTTTGACTCCGACCCTATCTACGCCCTTGGGCTGACAACCTCGCCGATTCCGAGCGTGGAGACGCTGGGCGAATACCGCCTGGCCTGGGTCCGTGGCTACCGCTACGAGGCGTACTTGCCCAATGTGCGCCGTTTCAACCAGATCCAACGCCGCGACGGGATTCTGCCGATGCTCCAGCACGGCCGGGCCGACTTCTACATCGACGCCCTCACCGAGGCGCAATATGTCCTCAACCAGGCACCGGATCGTGCCAGGTTCCGGCTCACCCACCTCATCGACCTCCCGCTCTACATAGGCTTTGCCGACACGGAGCGTGGCCGGGCATTACGTACCGTGTTCGACCAGCGCATGGCCCTGCTGGTGAAAAACGGCGAGCTGAAGCCGATCTTCCAGCGCTGGAAGCTGCCGTATCCGTTCTGATTGCATAGATCCGAGAGGAAGGCCAATCAAACCGATTGATCTTTATCAGCGATCATTCAGCTTAAGCGTCTGTAGGAACCTGCTGTTACAATGCCGCCTCTGTGAAATCTGAAATCAGGAGCACACGGTGCCCGTCGTTTTCGTCGCCGCTTCCAAGCTGCCTACCCCTTTTGCCACGTTCACCATGAACGGCTTCCTCGAAGAAGCCACCGGGCGCGAGCACGTTGTGCTCAGCCTCGGCGATATCGCGGATGGCGCGCCGGTGCTGGGTCGTGTGCATTCCGAATGCCTGACCGGCGATGCGCTGTTCAGCCAGCGCTGCGACTGCGGCTCGCAACTGGAAGCGGCCATGCGCGCCATCGCCCGTGAAGGGCGTGGCGTGTTGCTGTATCTGCGCCAGGAAGGCCGTGGCATCGGCCTGATGAACAAGATCCGCGCCTACGAGCTGCAAGACGGTGGCGCCGATACCGTTGAGGCCAATGAGCGCCTGGGCTTTGCCGCCGATCAGCGTGACTACGCGATCTGTCTGCCGATGCTGGAGCACCTGGGCGTGAAATCCCTGCGCTTGATGACCAACAACCCGCGCAAGGTCAAAGCCTTGACCGAGATGGGCATCACCGTGGCCGAGCGCGTGCCGCTGCACACCGGGCACAACCCCCATAACAAGCTCTACCTGGCGACCAAAGCCAGCAAGCTCGACCATATGATGGGCAACGAGCACCAGGGCGAGGTCGACCGCGCGTGACCCGTGGCCAGGTAAAACGGCGACTGTCCTTCAACTGGTGGCAGTACCTGGCCCTGGCGCTGCTTCCGTTGTTCGTACTCAACCTGGTGTTTGGTCAGGTAGCATTGGTGCCGGTGCTGGCGATGCCGTTGTTCATCGCTGGCGTGGCCTCGATGTTCCTCAGCCTGCGCTACTTCCACCGCTATAAACACGCGCTGATCGCCACTTCAAAAGCCCTCGATACCCCCGAAGAACCGGCTGCCTGGATCGCCCTCGCGGCCCGTCGGCGCACGGCTTTGCTGGTGGCCGCGATCCCGTCGTGGGTCGGCGCGCTGGCGGTGTTTGTCGGGCTGGAAGCGGTGCCGCTGTTCCTGCTGGCATTGTCGACGATGGTGCTGTTTTACCTCTATCGCATTCCCCGTCAACTCGGATGACGCACCGCTGGGTGGCGCTTGTGCTGCTGGCGCTGACTGCCCAGGCGTTGGCCGTCGAGCGAGTAGTCAGCCTGGCGCCATCCCTGTCTGAAATCGTGGTTGAACTGGGTGCTGCCGATCTGCTGGCTGGTGTGCTCGATGGCGGCGAACGGCCGGCCGACTTGGCGAAGGTGCCGTCGGTGGGGCATTACGGCCAGTTGGACATGGAGCGCCTGCTCAGCCTCAATCCCGACCTGATCCTGCTGTGGCCCGGCAGTGTCGGCCCAGCCCAGCGCGAACAGTTGCAACGCCTGAATATCCCGGTGTACATCGCCGAACCCCATAGCCTTGAACAGCTCACCACCCAAGTCCAGGCCATCGCCGAGCAAGTGGGCCGCGCCGAGGCCGGTCGGCAGTTGGCTGCCCGACTGCGCCAGCGCCTGGCCGGGCTGCGCCAGCGTTATCAGCAGGCCGAGCCAGTGCGGGTGTTTTATCAGGTGTGGGACCAGCCGCTGTATACCGTGGGTGGCGGGCAGATCATCAGCGACGCGTTGAACGTCTGCGGAGCGCGCAATGTATTCGATGACCTGAAACTACCTGCGCCGCAGGTCAGTATCGAGTCGGTGTTGCAGCGTGACCCCGAACTGATCCTGGTGGGGGATCAGGCTCAACTGGAGGCCTGGAAAGTCTGGCCATTGATGGCTGCGCGGGTGCGCGTGGTGCCGGACAAAGGCCTGGAGCGGCCTAGCGGGCAAATGCTGGAGGCGGTGGCGCGGTTGTGTCAGGTGATTGCTCCGAGCCGCTGAGACCGCTATCTGTGAATGCAGTCAAAATGTGGGAGGGGGCTTGCCCGCGATGAGGCAAGTGAAGGCGCCGATTAGATTTCAGGCGTCCAGGTCACGCCAACCATCCACACCCGACCCTCTTCACGGTAATCCTGATTGTTCAGAAACGCCGGATCGTTGTAGCTGTAACGTGCCCGCGCATAGGATTTATCCAGCACGTTATCGACCTTCAATGACAGCGCCACTTCCCGGTTCAGCGCCCAACTGCTGCGCAAGCCGAGCAATCCATAGCCGCCCAGGCGCTGCGCATTGTCTTCATCGTCATAGCTGCTGCTGATCGCCTGCCAACTTGCACCCAGGCCGAGTGTGTCGAATTTCCGATCCAGATCCAAATTCAATGTGCGCCGTGCACGGCGGGCCAGGGTGTGGCCGGTATCACGGTCGTGCGGGTCGATGATGGACACGCCCAGGTTGCCTTGCCAGCCAAACAGTTCCTGTTTGAGGGCGGCCTCAAACCCGTCAATACGCGCCGACGCCACGTTTTGCGGCTTGCTGGTGCTGTCTAGGATAATCGCATCGCTCAAGTCGGTGCGGTATAGCGAAGCCTCCAGGCGAGTGCTGTCGGTCAGTTGGCTGCGCCATTGCAGTTCGTAGCTCTTTGAAGTCTCGGGCTGCAGGTTCGGGTTGCTGTATTTCGTGTCGGGGTAATACAGATCGTTGAAGGTCGGCGCGCGAAAGCCTTCGCTGTAGCTCAGCAACACGTCATTGTCGGGGTTGATCGGCACCGTCAGGGTGCCGCTCCAACTGTTCTGCCCACCAAACTGCTGATTCTGGTCGCGGCGCAGGCCCAGCTCTGTGGAAAACCATTCGCTGTGGAAGCGATGCTGCACAAAGGCTGCGCGGTTCCAGCGGCTGTTTTCGCTAAACGTGGTGGAGCCGTGGAAGCGGTCTTCGTACCAGTCGCCGCCTAGGATCAGGCCGTTGCTGTCGTTGAGCGTCAGGTCGTTCTGCCAGGTCATCGAGTCGCGGTAGGTGTTGAACACGCTGAAATCGTCACTGAGGGTATCGCGCTTGGTGTCGCGGTTCTCGCTGTGGCCCAGCTCCAGGCGCGATTGCCAGTGCTCATTGAGCGCTGCGTCGACATACCCGCTGGCGCTGCTGACGGCGTAATCGGTGTAGGGTTTTTGCCCCAAGGTCTGCCCACTGGCGACGTCGTAGCGGCCGAAGCTGTTGTCGTACTCCGACTTGCCACGGTTATCCAGCAGATTGAAACCCACCTCCAGCTCATCGTTGAACGAATGGCTGAGGTTCAGGCTGAGCGACTGATTGCGATAGGCGTCATGGTCACGGTCGCTGGGGAAGGATTGGTGGGTCGAATTGATGCCGGCGGTCTCATCCAGGCTCGCCCCCAGATTGAAGCGCGTGTGTTCATCACCGCCCGACAGACCGAGGCTGCGCTCCCAAGTCTGGTTGCTGCCAACGCCCAGCTTCAGGCGCGGCTGCAGGCCTTGCTCGGCATTGCGCCGGGTAAACACCTGGATCACCCCGCCGATGGCATCGCTGCCGTAGATCACCGAGCGCGAGCCGCGCAGCACTTCCACACGCTCGATCTGGTCGACGTTCAGGTATTGCAGGCCGCTGTCGCCGGAGGTGGTGTTGGCAATGCGCTGGCCGTCCACCAGCACCAGGCTCTGGGCGGACTTGGTGCCGCGCAGGTAGATCCCCGGCAAACTGCCACGCCCGCCGGTTCGCGCCACTTGTACGCCGGGCACGCGGCTGAGCAGGTCGGTGAGGCTGGTGGGTTGCAGGCGGTCGATGTCGTCGCGGGTGAATACGGTATTGGCGGCGCTGCTGTCGTTGCGTGCCTGGACCTGGCGGTTGGTGCTGATGACCACATCGGGGAGTTTGAGGGCCTCGTCGCGGGTCTCGGCGAGCAACTCAGGTGCGGGCAGGAGCAGCAGGGCAAGGTACAGACGTTTCATGGGCTGTCCATAGCGTTTGAAGATGGCAAAAATCAAATGTGGGAGGGGCAAGCCACCTCCCACAGGTTGATGCGATTTCTACCGGGAGAGCAGCGCCATGCGCGCGCGCACCGATGCTTCGATCCCCGCTTCGTCCAAGCCACACTCCGCCAGCATCTGCGCCGGCTTGGCGTGTTCGACGTAGGCATCGGGCAAGCCCAGGTGCAGCACCGACTTGAGGATGTTCTCCCGCGCCAGGAACTCACTGACCGCCGCACCGGCACCGCCCATGATGGCGTTCTCCTCAACGGTCACCAGCAACTCATGGCTACCGGCGATCTCGCGCACCAAGGCTTCATCCAGCGGTTTGACGAAACGCATGTCGATCACGGTCGCGTCGATCTTTTCGGCGACTTTCAGCGCTTCGGCCAATTGCACGCCAAACACGAGGAACGCGACCTTGTTGCCCTGGCGCCGCACAATGCCTTTACCGATTTCGATCGGCTCAAGATCTTTTTCGATCAGCGCATTCGGACCATTCCCACGCGGGTAACGCACGGCGGCCGGGCCGTTGTACAGGTGGCCGGTGCTGAGCATCTTGCGCAGTTCGTTTTCGTCGCTCGGCGTCATTACCAGCATGCCGGGGATGCAGCGCAGGTACGACAGGTCGAAACTGCCGGCGTGGGTCGGACCGTCTTCGCCTACAAGCCCTGCGCGGTCGATGGCGAACAGCACGTCGAGGTTCTGTACCGCCACATCGTGAATAAGCTGGTCATAACCACGTTGCAGGAACGTGGAATAGATCGCTACCACCGGCTTGGCGCCTTCACAGGCCATGCCCGCGGCGAAGGTCACTGCGTGTTGCTCGGCAATCGCGACGTCGAAGTAACGCAGCGGGAAACGCTCGCTGAATGCCACCAGGTCGGAGCCTTCCTTCATCGCCGGGGTAATGCCCACCAGACGCGAGTCGGCGGCGGCCATGTCGCACAGCCATTCGCCGAACACACCGGAGTACTTCGGCCCACTGGCCTTTTTCGGTGCGGCGGCGGGGGCGTCCACCGGCTCCAGCTTGGTGATCGCGTGGTAGCCAATCGGGTCAACTTCCGCCGGGGCGAAGCCTTTGCCTTTCTTGGTGACGATATGCAGGAACTGCGGGCCCTTGAGATCACGCATGTTACGCAGCGTGGCGATCAGGGTCGGCAGGTCATGGCCGTCGATAGGGCCGATGTAGTTCCAGCCCAGCTCTTCGAACAGGGTGCCGGGGACCAGCATGCCCTTGGCATATTCTTCGGTACGTCGGGCAATTTCCCACGCGCCGGGCAGACGCGAGAGCACCTTCTTGCTGCCTTCGCGCATGCTGGCGTAGGTACGACTGGAAAGAATCTTTGCCAAATAATTCGACAGGCCGCCGACGTTGCGCGAGATCGACATGTCGTTGTCATTGAGGATCACCAACATGTTGGCGTCCACTTCCGGCGCATGGTTCAGCGCTTCGAAGGCCATGCCGGCAGTCAGCGCGCCATCACCGATCACCGCAATCGCCTTGCGATCGCTGTTTTGCAGACGGGCGGCAATCGCCATGCCCAGCGCTGCACTGATCGAGGTGCTGGAGTGGCCGACGCCAAAGGTGTCGTACTCGCTCTCCGACCGACGTGGGAAGGCGGCAACGCCGTCCTTCTGACGCAGGGTGGCCATGCGCTCGCGGCGGCCCGTGAGGATCTTATGCGGATACGCCTGATGGCCCACGTCCCACACCAGCCGGTCGTCCGGGGTGTCGAACACGTAATGCAAGGCGATGGTCAGCTCGATGACGCCCAGGCCGGCACCGAAATGCCCACCGGTCTGGCCGACCGTGTAGAGCAATTCCAGGCGCAGTTCATCGGCCAGGGTTTCCAGCTCGGCTTCACCCAGACGACGCAGGCCGTCCGGCGTGGCAGCACGGTCGAGCAGGGGCGTGGACGGGCGCTTGCGGGGAATCTCTTGAAACGTCGTGGGCATCAGGCGAATCGTTATAGGTATAAGAAGAGGCGGCAGTTTACCTCAAGCATCGCGAACTGCCCACGCAGAGCGCCGAACTTGGCCGATATACGGCGGCAATGGCCGCCGTTTTCAGTGGCGGCGTTCGACGATATACCGAGCCAGGTCACGCAGCGGCTCGGCTGCCGCGTCGAAAGGTCGCAGGGCGTCCAGGGCCTGGTCGCGCAGTTCCAGGGCGTATGCCTTGGCAGCATCAAGCCCAAGAAGCGCAGGATAAGTCGGTTTGTCCCGTGCGATATCGGCACCTTGGCGCTTGCCCAGGGTGGCGGTGTCACTTTCCACGTCGAGAATGTCGTCCTGCACCTGGAACGCCAGGCCGATGGCTTGGGAATAGATTTGCAATGCCGCCAATTGGGCCGCGTCGGCACGGCCGCTGGCCAGGGCGCCGAGGTGCACGGCGGCTTCGATCAGCGCGCCGGTCTTGTGGCGATGCATATGTTCAAGGGCTTGCTGATCCAGCTTGAGACTGACCGAACCCATGTCGATTGCCTGCCCGCCGACCATGCCAGCCGGCCCTGCCGCGTGGGCCAGGGCGGTGACCATGCGCAGGCGGATCTCGGCGTTGACGCTGCTCAAGCGCGGGTCCAGCAGTGCGCTGAACGCCAGGCTCTGCAGGCCGTCACCGGCCAGGATCGCATAGGCTTCATCAAAGGCTTTATGGGTGGTGGGCTGGCCGCGACGCAGGTCGTCGTCGTCCATTGCCGGCAAATCGTCGTGTACCAGGGAATAGGCGTGGATCAACTCCACCGCACACGCCGCGCCGTTGGCCTGCTCGGCAGGCGCACCGAGGGCTTCACAGGCCGCGTACGCCAGCAACGGGCGCACACGCTTGCCGCCATTCATCACGCTGTAGCGCATGGCGGCATAGAGGCGATTCATTTCCGGGCTGGGCGCAACAAACAAGGGCTCCAGCGCCGCATTCACCCGGGCTTGGCTACTGGCCTGATACGCGTCGATCATTCGGGTTGTTCCGCATCGAAAGGTTCTTCTGCCAACTCCCCATCACGCTCCAGCAACACCTGCACCTTCTGCTCTGCCTGCGCCAGCGCGCTCTGGCAGTCGCGAGTCAGGCCGATGCCTTGCTCAAACGCTGTCAGTGAGTCCTCCAGCGACAACTCGCCGTTCTCCAGACGCTCGACCAGGGTTTGCAGGTCGGCGAGGGATTGTTCGAAATCGAGTGCAACTTTTTTGCGGGCCATGGCGGCTATTCCGGTAGACGGTAAACCGGCGGGACACTAGCAGACATGGGGATTGTGGGCAAATGAGTGGGGCATCAGTCGCGTGTTGTATTGACTTGATAACGCGTGCTGCGGCCGCCTCCGGGGAGACGCACCAAGCAGTTTTTTTCCAGCAGGTCAGCCAGGTGTCGCGTCGCCGTCGCCTTGGATACCTTTGCCACCGCTTGGTACTGCGCCGCGCTGATGCCGTGTTCGAAGCCCTTTTCACCACCGTCGAGCAGACGATTGAGGACCTTGATCTGTTCAGCAGACAAAGGGAGGTCGCGGTGTTGCTGCCAGAACCGACTCTTTTCCAGCACTCGGTCAATCCGCGCCATAGCCTGCTGCACGCTGCGTAACAGGGTTTTAAGGAACCACTCCAGCCAGTCAGTGATATCCAGTGAGGCCTTTTGGCTGGATTCCAGTGCGTTGTAGTAGCCGGAGCGGTCTTCGAGGATGCTGGCTGACATGGCATAGAAACGGATGGCCTGGTGTTCACCCTGGGCCAATGCCAAATCAGTGATAGCGCGTGTCAGGCGACCATTGCCGTCATCGAAGGGATGCAGCGTGACAAACCAGAAGTGCGCGACGCCGGCGCGTACCAGCGGGTCCAGTTCCGGCTGATCGCGGCTGGTTTCGAACCACTCCAGAAAATCCGCCAGTGCCTGCTCCAGCCCCAGACGTGGCGGGGCCTCGAAATGCACGGTTGGCCGATCAAGTCGGCCCGACACCACTTGCATCGGCTCATCTCCCCGTAATGACCCAATATTGAGCGCTCGAGCGGCATAGCCCGCTTCCGGGGCAGGGAACAATAAGTGATGCCAGTTCAATAAGCGGGCGAGGGTAAACGGCTGGTTGAATTGTTGAGTTGCATCCATTATCAACTCGGCGAGGCCTTCGCTGCGGCGGCTTACCTGACCGTCTATCATTGCTTCCAGGCCCATCCGCCTTGCCAGGGACGAGCGCACCGAGCCGACGTTCAACTGCTCACCCTCAATAGCCGAGGACGTCAGGATATTTTGCAGCAGCGCGTCCAGTTCATTCTGTGCGCTGACTGCCTTGCTGACGGAGCCGAGCATGCCTAACAGTTTGCCTTGAGCTTGTCCGCACTCGCGCAGCAAAGCCGCGAGGCGACCGGGTTGCCAGTGGAAGTGAGGCCAGTCGGCGTGTTGCCAGATCCAGTGCGGATGAGCCATGGTGGAATGCCTGGGGTGCGTGAGCCGAATAAAGAGGTTATTCGGCTCATTTTTCGAGCCGATTGTGCTTTGGATTCGGCTCAGGGTCCAGTCTGTTGATGGGTGTTTTCGTAAGCACGCCATAAACCCACCTCCCAAGCCGAAATTTAATGACTGATGCTGTGCCCCCGAGTTTTTCATGAACCATCCTCCATGATGCGTCCCGACATCAAAGTCGAAAAAGTGTGTCTCTATACCAAGCCCGTTGGTGACGTTCTGCTCAGATATTTGTGGGGTAAAGAAAAATGTCAGTTGATCTCACTTTAACAAAGATGGACTCGCGAGCGATTAGCTTATCAAGCTTAATAAGAATTACTGAGTTGCCGAGTTTTAGCCCTGCGCAACGGTGGTCAGCAGATTGGAGTAGCTCGCCGATAGGTTTATGAATCCCATTTACAGAAGTGATCTCTGGTGTTTGTCAGATGAGGGCATGATGTTTTGGAGAATGGTAGTAAATGGCTATTTGCCAAGTGTGTGAGTTAAGCTAGAGCCCTGTGTCGCTGTTGATCGTGGCCAGCGACTGAAGGATGCTGATTTAATTTTAGCATCCCATTGAATTTCCGCTGACCGCTCGAGTTAGTCAATATCATATCTCTTGTGCGCTATAGCCACCAGCAACTACGAGAAGAATTGTTTCGCCGCCATTACTCGATGTAAAACAGTAAGTTATCCCGGTTTCATCAGGCTCCAGTCTAGTCGCTTCTTGCGAAAGCCATGTGTTTTCCTCTTCGTACATGTCGCATATTTCGGTGCCGACAGCGCCTAAGCCTTGAAAGGCAACTAGGTCGTTGAAGGTAATGCTCCAACGTTTTTCCTGCCAGTCTGTAAACTCCATTATCAATGTATTGCGGTTGCAAGTCAGTTTTTCAATTGTTCCATCTGCCACAGGGAATTTTTTCATATCAGCGTCCTGGATGTTTTTCACCCGGTAAGAATCCGGTTCCGTGCCCTTCTTCGTAATTATGTGGCATTACTTTCATTACTAGATTGTTTTTTTCAGCCTGTCTCCAGCTGGAATCATTGGGCTTTAGCTCTATATGATAATGCTCTCCATGATGTCTCGGTACGAATATGCCCTCATCTCCCGGATGGCTCTCAAATCTTATCCGGGTATTACTATTAGGTCTCCACTCCATTCGTTGAGTGTCATGCTTTGTCCTAGATACTTTTGGCGTTACTCCTAGCACGTCTGTTAGATCATTTGGGTCCGTTGGAAAGTGAGAGTGGGCAATGGGTAGGGTTGGCTGTCCATCATTGTGTTGTGGCACAGCCTCATCAACACTCAACGATGGTTTACATCCGTTATTCCCTGGGCATGTACTCAGTCCCAGCGGATCCACCCACCCCGTAGGATTAGGCACGTACTGGTACGCGTTGACCCCACCCGCCAACTTCACCGGGTCCGGCGTCAGGTAGCGACCAACATCTGGATTGTAGTAGCGATGACGGTTGTAGTGCAGTCCGCTTTCTTGATCAAAGCACTGACCCTGGAAGCGCAGCGGGTTGTCGATTTTGTTTTTGTCGAGACGGCTGATCTGGCCGTAGGCGCGGTAGTGCGCGGACCAGACGATTTCGCCGTCTGGATCTGTGAGTTCCTGTGGCGTGCCGAGGTGGTCGAGTTGGTAGTGGTAGGGCTGGGTTTCGCTTGGGCCGAAGCCTTCCAGCAGCGCCAAAGGGCGGAAGCTGTCGGGTTCGTAGATATAGCTTCGGTGTCGATCTGCATGGTGCTCGGCGATCAGCTTGTCGCCTTGCCAGAAAAACTCCGTCGTTACACCTTCGATGGTCTTGCTGATACGCCGTCCAAACGGGTCGTAGCGGTAGCTGGCGGTTTGCCCGTTGGGTTGTGTAATACCGATCAACCGGTGTTGGCAGTCGTAGCGGTATTCGGTGACGAGTTGATGGCCTTTGCCACGGCGTTCACCGATCAGGTTGCCGAAGGCGTCGTAGTCGTAATGCCGGTCGCTCTGGATCATCAGGCGGTTGCCGGCGACGATGTCCGGGCCGGGGCGGTCTTGCATCAGCAGGTTGCCCGCCGGGTTGTGGCCGAAGCGCTCCTGCAGCTCTTGGGAGTGGTCGGCGCGGGTCAGGCGGTTGAGCGGGTCGTAGTGGTAATGATGGTCGCCTTTGCGGGTGTCGAGCAGGCGGGTGAGGTTGCCGGATTTGTCGTAGCCGTAATGGCGTTGGAGCAGGTGCTGTTCTTGCTGCGTTACGGCATGGGCGTGCAGGCGCTGTTGGTCGTCGTAGTGGTAGTGGCTGAGCAACTGGCCTTGTTGGCGCTGGTGTTCCTGGCCTGCTTTGAATAGATGCGATGTTAGGGTTTTACCGTTTAGCTCGACGGTGGCGAGATGGCCGCCCTTGGCATGGTTGAACGCCACCCGGTTGTTGTCCGGCAGGCGCAGGTGTTGAAGTTGGCCGCAGGCGTCGTAGCCGTAGCGCAAGGTGCCCCAGCCTTGGTGTTCGGCGGTGAGGCGGTTCTGTACGTCATACT
>Ga0308161_1004506_pt1 | contig 12706 bp, 9 predicted proteins | sample PhyFR2_FD_201034 | JGI IMG/M metagenome (GOLD analysis project Ga0308161, IMG submission 201034) | Phyllosphere microbial communities from UC Gill Tract Community Farm, Albany, California, United States - DLSLF.R2 | ecosystem: Host-associated > Plants > Phyllosphere > Unclassified | place: USA...
CACGCAGCCGATGCCCGTCAGCGGATAGGTGCAGCGTTCGACGATCTTGCTCTCGCCCGTCTTGGTCTGGTGTTCCATCATGACGAACACCTGCTTGGCGCCGATGGCGAGGTCCATTGCGCCGCCGACGGCGGGAATCGCGTCCGGCGCGCCCGTGTGCCAGTTGGCGAGGTCGCCCGTGTGCGAGACCTGGAACGCGCCCAGCACGCAGATGTCGAGGTGCCCGCCGCGCATCATCGCGAACGAGTCGGCGTGGTGGAAGTAGGCGCCGCCCGTCAGCAGCGTCACCGGCTGCTTGCCGGCGTTGATCAGGTCCTCGTCTTCCTGCCCGGGCGCCGGCGCGGGGCCCATGCCGAGCAGGCCGTTCTCGCTGTGCAGGAAGATTTCCTTCTCGCGCGGCAGGTAGTTGGCGACCTTCGTGGGCAGGCCGATGCCCAGGTTGACGTAGGCGCCTTCCGGGATGTCCTGCGCCACGCGCGCGGCCATCTGGTCGCGCGTGAATCTGCTCGCGATGCTCATGCTGCCTCCTTGACGACGCGCTGGACGAAGATGCCGGGGGTGACGATCGCTTCCGGATCGAGTTCGCCCAGCGCGACGATCTCGGCCACCTGCGCGATGGTGGTCTTCGCGGCCATCGCCATGATCGGCCCGAAGTTGCGCGCCGTCTTGCGGTACACGAGGTTGCCCCAGCGGTCGCCGCGCAGCGCCTTGATGAGGGCGAAGTCGGCGTGGATGGGCGTTTCGAACACGTAGTGCCTGCCGTCGATGACGCGCGTTTCCTTGCCCTCCGCGAGCAGGGTGCCGTAGCCGGTGGGCGTGAAGAAGCCGCCGATGCCGGCGCCGGCGGCGCGGATGCGCTCGGCCAGGTTGCCCTGCGGGGTCAGCTCCAGGTCGATCTCGCCGGCGCGATAGGCCGCGTCGAAATGCCAGGAATCGGACTGGCGCGGGAACGAGCACACGATCTTGCGTACGCGCTTGGCGGCGATCAGCGCCGCCAGGCCGGTGTCGCCGTTGCCGGCGTTGTTGTTGACGATGGTAAGGTCGCGCGCGCCGTGGGCGATCAGGGCGTCGATCAGCGCGGACGGCATCCCGGCGTTGCCGAAGCCGCCGATCATGACGGTGGCGCCGTCGTGGATGTCGGCAATCGCGCGCTCGAGCGATTCACAGGTTTTGTCGATCATGGGTCACCTCTACCTCTGTCGGCTGGCACGCGGCCTGCGCCGGCAACGGGCCGGTCTCCTTTGGGTCATTGTCGTAGGTTGTGCGATAATCGAACAATGATTCGCTTACCGCACAAAAAGTGTACGCCCGCCCGGCCCGGGCGGTCAAGCGGTTCCGCCATCGATTACAATTTCGCCATGTCCATCCCAGCCGAACCGCGCACGATCGCGGAACAAATCGACGCCCTCGCCGATCCCGACTTCATGACGTCGCTCGCGCGCGGCCTGGCCGTGCTGCGCGCGTTCGCCGACACGCGCAAGCCCCAGACCATCGCCCAGATCAGCCAGCAGACCGGCATCCCGCGCGCGGCCGTGCGCCGCTGCCTGCACACGCTGCGGCAGCTCGGCTACGTCGATGCGGAACTGAACAATTTCGCCTTGCGGCCGAAGGTGCTGACCCTGGGGTATTCGTACCTGTCGTCGACGCCGCTGACGGCCGCCGCGCAGCCGTGCCTGGACGGCGTCTCGCGGACGCTGGGCGAATCGAGCTCGCTCGCCGTGCTGGAAGAAGACCAGGTGCTGTACGTGGCGCGCGCGGCGACGTCGCGCGTGATGTCGGTGTCGCTCGCCGCCGGCAGCCGCCTCCCCGCCTACTGCAGCTCGCTGGGCCGCGTGCTGCTGGCGCACCTGCCGCCGGGGGAACTGGATGCTTACCTGGCGCGCACGGCGCTGGTGCCGAAGACGGAGCACACGGTGACGGACCCGGCGCGCCTGCGCGCCGTGCTGGACGGCGTGCGCCGCGACGGCTACGCCATCAACAACGAGGAACTGGAACTGGGCCTGCGCTCGATCGCCGTGCCGGTGCGCGGCGCCTCCGGGCGCGTGCTGGCGGCCCTGAACGTCGGCGCGCACGCGTCGCGCGTGTCGGCCGAACGCATGCGCGACGAATTCCTGCCGGTGCTGCGCCAGGGCGCGCAGGAGCTGGCGCCGCTGCTGCCCTGACGCGGTCGCCGTACGTCGAGCTCAGAACGCGCCGACGTAGTTCTCGGCCAGCGCCGTGGCCAGCGCGCGCGAGCCGACGACGTTCTCCAGCTCCGCGCGCTGCACTTCGCGCTGGAACGGCGACGCGTCGGCGAACGTGTGCAGCATGCTCGTCATCCACCACGAGAAGTACTCGGCGCGCCAGATGCGCTTGAGCGCATCGTTCGTATAGCGGGCGAGCAGGTCGTCGCTGCCCTGGCGGTAGAACCGTTCCAGCCCGGCCGCGAGCAGGCGCACGTCCGACACGGCCAGGTTCATGCCCTTGGCGCCGGTCGGCGGCACGATGTGGGCGGCGTCGCCCGCGAGGAACAGGCGGCCCGCCTGCATCGGCGTGGAGACGAAGCTGCGCATCGCGACGATGTTCTTCTGGAAGATCTTCCCTTCCGTGACCCGCCAGCCGTCGCGGTTTTCCAGCCGCGCATGCAGCTCGGCCCAGATGCGGTCGTCCGACCAGTTGTCGACGCTGTCCTTCGGATCGCACTGGAAGTACATCCGCTGCACCGTCGGCGAGCGCGTGCTGACGAGGGCGAAGCCGCGCTCGTGGCGCGCATAGATCAGTTCCGGCGCCGACGGCGGCGCCTCGACGAGGATGCCGAACCAGCCGAACGGATACCTGCGCTCGTAATCGTTGCGGCCGGCCTGCGGCATGGCCGGGCGCGCCACGCCGTGGAAGCCGTCGCAGCCGGCGATGAAGTCGGCGCCGACGCGCCCCGCCTCGCCGTCGCGCGTGAACGTCACGTACGGACGGTCGCCCTCGACGTCGTGCACGGCCACGTCGCGCACGCCGAACAGCATCCGCGCGCCGGCCGCCGTGCGCGCCGCCGCCAGGTCCTTGATCACTTCGTGCTGGGCGTACACGGTGATGGCCTTGCCCGTCAGTTCGGTGAGGTCGATGCGGTGGCGGCGGCCGTCGAACGCGAGCTCGAAGCCGTGGTGCAGCGCGCCTTCCGCGCGCATGCGCGCGCCCACGCCCGCCGCGTCGAGGATGTCCATCGTGCCCTGTTCCAGCACGCCCGCGCGGATCGTCGATTCGATCTCGTCGCGCGAGCGGCATTCGAGCACGACGGAGTCGATGCCCTGCAGGTGCAGCAGATGGGAAAGCAGCAGGCCGGCGGGGCCGGCGCCGATGATGGCGACCTGGGTGCGCATGGATGTCTCCGTTGTGAATGATTGTTGACGACCATGCTAGTCCCGAGGCTATCCGAAACCAATGGATGATATTGCCGATTTCTGGTACTTTTTTCACATGCCCAGCATTCAACCGATCACCGCCGAGATCCCCCGCTTCGCCCTGTACGGCGAGCACACGCCTGCCGAGGCGGTGCACGTCGAGACCATCGAGACGCGCAGCCGCCTGCACGACTGGCACATCGGGCGCCATACGCATCCGGGCCTGTTTCAGGTACTTTTTTTGCTCAGAGGCAGCGTGCGTGCGGCCGTCGAGGAAGCCGTGTGGGCGCGCAAGGGTCCGGTGGCCATCACCGTGCACCCGTCGGTCGTGCACGGCTTCGATTTCGCCGAAGGGGCGCAGGGCTACGTGCTGACGGTCGACCAGAACGTGCTGTTCGCCGCGTCCGATGGTCACGACGACCTGTTCGCGCCGCTGTTCGTCGAGCCGCTGTCGCTGGCGCTCGCGCGCCAGCCGCGCGCGCGCATCGAGGCGCTGCTGAAGAACATGGTGGAGGAAGCGGCGTGGCCGCAGCAGGGCAATGCGCTGATGCTGGAATGGCTGGCGCGCAGCGTGCTGCTGCTGCTGGCGCGGGCGCATGCGGAACAGAGCGCGGCGAGCCGCTCGGGCCACGGCGAATTCCGCCTGTTCGCCGCGTTCCGCGCGGCCGTCGAGCAGGGATACAAGACGGGCTTGCCGGTCGCGCACTATGCCGGGCAGCTGCACGTGACGCCCGTGCGGCTGAACCGTTTGTGCCTCAAGATGGCCGGCAAGTCGGCGTTCGACATCGTGCAGGACCGGCTGATGCTGGAAGCCTGCCGCAAGCTGACGTACGCGCCGTCGAGCGTGGCGAGCATCGCCTACGAGCTGGGGTTCCAGGACCCGGCCTATTTCAGCCGGGCGTTCAAGCGGCATACGGGGGTGACGCCGAAGGCGTTCCGGGCGCGCCGTACCTAGCGTGCATTCGGCTGATAGTCAGCCGCTCGAACCGTCGCCCCCGCGCAGGCGGGGGCCCAAGTTGCATGCGCTGCTTGCGGCCAATAACACTTGGGTCCCCGCCAAGGCGGACGGCCAGTCCGGGGACGACGTGCCGGGTCCGGCTGGTCAGAAATGGTGCCGCAACCCCGCCATGAACCCGTTCTGCGTCCTGCCCGGCCCGACGCTGCCGCTCGCGTCCAGCGGCACGGCCGAGTTGCCGTCGTTCGCCAACCGGCCGACGCCCGTGTACACGAACGTACGCTTCGACAGCCCGTACGTCAGGCGCGCCACCAGCATCGTCGCGTCCAGGTCCGCGTGGCGCGTCACCCGCTTCGCCCACTGGCCGTCGAGCGTGAACGCGCCGAACGGATAGCTGGCGCCGGCGTAGTACAGGTCGGATTCCGTGCGGCCCGTCGCCGCCTTCAGGTCGCGGTCGATCACGCCGGCGCCCAGCTTGACCGTACCCAGCATGACGTAGCCGTTCAGGGTCGTGCGCGTGTCGGTGTTGGCGCTGCTCGTCAGGCCGCCCGCGGCGCCCGTGTTGCCGTGCATGCGGTCGTACGACGTGGTGACGCCCCACCCCTTCGCGTCCCAGCCAAGCAGGCCCGTGTATTGGCGGCAGGCCTTGGCGTTGCCCGGCACTTCGCCCGCGCAGTTGGTGGCGGGCGGGCCACCGGCGCTCGAACCGTCGCGCCCGAAGCTGTACGTGGCGCCGACCGTGAACGCGCCGAAGGTGCCCATGTAGCCGATCGCGTTGTCGCTGCGCGCGTTCGGCAGGTAGGCGTCGATGCTGCCCAGCGCGAACAGGCTGGGGCCGAGCACGTCCGCCTTCTGCGGCGCGATGTAGGTCATGTTCAGCTGGCGCCCCAGGGTCAGCGTGCCCCACGCGCCCTTCAGGCCGAGCTGGGCGGCGCGGCCGAACAGGCGGTTGCCCTGCCCCGTCATCCCGGTGTCGAGCGACAGGCCATTCTCCAGCACGAAGAACGCCGACAGGCCGTTGCCGAGGTCCTCGGTGCCGCGAAAGCCGATGCGCGACGGCAGCTCGCCCGTCACGGAATTCATCTTGGTGACGCCATGGCCGGCGGCGTCGACGTTGGTCAGGTACGAGATGCTCGTGTCGACGACGCCGTAGATTTCCACCTTCGTCTGGGCGTGGGCCGGCAGCGCCAGGGCGCCGGCGATGACGCTGCACGCGGCCGCCGCGATCGTATGTCGTTTCATGTGTCTCCTCCGTTGTCGGATGGTTTGTCGTTATTGGCAGGTGAAGTTCGTCGCCTGTTCGACGTCGCCCGTTCCCTTGTAGCGCGCGACTTTTGGATAGGCGCACAGCGGCCGCGTGCGCGCCGCCGACCAGGACGCCGGTACGTCGGCGTTCGCCCCGCCCGCGTTGCCGGCGCCGCGCGCGGCGGCAAGCAGCTGGTCCGGCGCCTGGCCTTTCTCGACCCAGTTCACCAGCGGCGTCAATGCGTCGAACTGGTCGGTGGCCGGGCCGCCGGCGCAGTGGTTCATGCCCGGCACGCGGAAGAAGCGCGCGAAATTGGCCGCGTCCCCGCCGTTCGCGGCGCGCAGGGCGTCGTACCACGCCGTCGTGTCGTCGCTGGAAAAGATCGGATCGCTCGTGCCGTGGTAGACGAGCATCTTGGCGCCGCGGTTCTTCAGCTGCGCGAGGTCGGCGGGGTGCGGCGGCAGCATGAACGACAGCGCCGATTCCGTGTACACGCCGTTCGTCGCGCCCACGCGCGCAAGCAGCGTGTCCAGGCTCGTATTCAGCGCGAATGCCTTGCCGTCGAACGTGGCCGGATTTTCCGGCGGCACCGACCAGATCAGCCCGACCGCGCCGGCGTCGAGCGTCGTCGGCGAACCGAATTTCCAGCCCGCCCAGCCGTCCGGGGCCAGGCCGGCATCCCACGGAAAGCTCGCGTAGATCTTCGTGCCCGACTCCGTCTTGGCACCGGCGAACAGGCCGGCGATGCCGGTCTTCTGCGCGCTCGTCAGGCATGTGCCGTCGCGCGCACCGGTGCACGTGGGGACGTCGCGCGCGAGGTCGAACGCGGCCTGGCATGCCGCCGTGTCCTGCACGAGGCCGTCCGCGGCGCCGTCGAGCGCATCGCATTTCGCCAGCACGGCATTCGACACGAGGCGGCGTTCGGCCCCGGTGAAGCCTGCGCCGAGGTCGCCCGGCGTCGACGCCAGCGCCGCATACGTCTTGGCGCCGGCGATGTTGGCGACAGCGGCCAGCGGCAGCCGGAAGCCCGGGTTCCCGACGAGGAAGCCGTCGTACTGGTCGGCGTAGCGCGCCGCCGCGACCATCGTGTGGCGCCCGCCGTTCGAGCAGCCGCCGATGTACGAGCGGTCCGGTGCCTTGCCGTAGGCCATGCGGATCGCGGCCTTGGCCATGGGCGTGAGCTTGCCGACCGCCTGGTAGCCGTAGTCGAGGCGCGCCTGCGGGTCGATGCCGAAGTCGGGCGTGGGCGCGCCGTGGCCGGCGTCCGAACTGAGGACGGCGAAACCCTGGCGCAGCGCGTTGTCGAGCGGCCCGCCGCCGCCGACCGGGCCGGTGGCCGTGACGACGTTGCCGTCGGCCCCGCCGTTGGCCTGGTAGAAGAAACGACCGTTCCAGTCGACCGGCAGGCGCAGCTCGAAGCCGATCGCATACGCCTTGCCGTCGACGGGGCCCGTGCGCCGGAACATCTGGCCGAGCACCTGGCAATGCGCCGGCACGGGCTTGCCGCCCACCGTGAGCACGCCGGCGGCAACGGGATTGACGGCGGTGATCGTCGTGTCCGGATACGAAATGCGGGTCGCCAGGTCGGCGCACGTGGCCAGGGTGGCGCCCGTGGCCTGCGTCAGTTGCGGCAGCTGGGTCGGCGGCGCCGGCTGGGCGGCATCGTGGCTCGTGCTGCAGCCGGCAAGCAGCAGGATCGCGGGCGCGATCAGGCAGGGATAGCGGTTCATCGTGGACTCCTTGATCTACGAAACGTGGGAACGCGCGGCGCCGGCGCGGCCCGTCGAATACTCGAACGGGCCGCGCGCACCGCGTACGGAGAATGCATCAGGATGGATCGGAACGGTTCAGTGGGTGCCGGCCGCCTGCGCGCCCGGCAGCGCCTCGGGATCGGCGCGGCGCGACAACGTCCATGCGCACAGCGCCGCCACGACGAGACCCGGCGCCGCCGACAGCATCACGCCCCCCGCGCCGGCACCGGCCGCCAGCACCTGCCCCGCGACGAGCGGGCCGGCGATGGCGCCGAGGCGCCCGACCGCGATCGACGCGCCCACGCCGGTGGCACGGATTGCCGTGCCGTACAGCGCGGGCGCGCGGGCATACAGCACCGCCTGCGCGGCGATCGCGCACAGGCCAGCCGCGAAGCCGGCGGCGACCGTCAGGGCGAAGCCGCCCGACAGGCCGAGACCGGCCAGCGCCAGCAGCATGCCGGCATACGCGATCGCCACCGCCAGGCCAGGACGCTCGCGGTCGACGAGCCGGCCGCTCAGGATGGAGCCGCAGGCGCCGCCGATGTTGAACAGGATCTGCACGACGCCGGCCTGCGGCCGCGTGTAGCCCTGGCCGATCAGCAGCGACGGCAGCCAGTTCAGCAGCATGTACAGCACGGTGAGCGTGAAGAAGCAGGCGACCCACAGCAGCAGGGTCGACGCGCGCGCGCTGCCGGCGAACAGGTTGCCGAGGCGGCGCTCGGCGCTGGCGGCGCCGGCGGCCTGATGGCGGAAGCTGGCCGATTCCTTCAGCAGCAGCATGAGCAGCAGCGCGACCAGGATCGGCACGACGCCGCCGACGTAGAAGATCGTGCGCCAGCCGGCCTCGAACTTCATCATCCCGAGGGTCGCGGCGATGGCGCCACCGAGCGGCACGCCGCAGTACGTCAGGCTGACGGCCGTGCTGCGCATCGCCGGGTCGGCCGCTTCCGACGTCATGGCGATCAGGAGGGGCAGCGCGGCGCCGAGGCCCAGGCCCGTGAACACGCGCATCGTCAGCAGGCTGCGGTAGTCCCAGGCGTGCGCGGTGGCGAACGAGAACACGCCGAACAGCAGCACGGCGCCGACCAGCACGCGCTTGCGGCCGACGCGGTCGGCAAGCCAGCCGCCGAAGAAGGCGCCCGGCAGCAGGCCGACGAGGCCCGCGCTGAACACCCAGCCCATCAGCGCCGGCGCGAGTTTGAACGCCGCGCCGATGCCGGGCGCGGCGATGCCCGTGGATTGCAGGTCCAGTCCTTCCAAGAGTGCGGTGATGAAGCACAGCGCGATCGTCGCCGCACCGCGCGGCAGGTTGCCTCGGTGGTTCATTGCTTGTCTCCTCTGATGCGATTGTTGTGGTGGGCCGGCTCGTGCCGGCCTCGTTGTCGTGTCGCAGGTGGATGATGCCCCGGGTGGTCAGCTCGTCGCGCGTTCTCCTTTCGCGTCGTGGCGGATGGCGAGCGCCGCGCGCAGCGCGTACATCTCGTCGACGAGGGCCGCGCGCCGCGCCAGCACGGCCGCCTGGTTGATGGACCCCTTGTCGGTCATCTCGCGGTGGTCGATCGACGGCGGCTCGGCCAGCGGCAGCAGGTGCTCGATGCGCGTCGACGAACCGCTTGCGGTCGCGTTCAGGTCGGCCAGCAACCGCGCGAACACGGCGCGCACCGGTGCGCTCGCGAGTACCTCCTCTACCGTGGCGGCGGCAGGCAGGTCGGCCAGCGGACGGCAATGCTCCATGCGCGGGAACACGAGCAGCCCCACCGCCTCGCGGTTGATGCCGGTGACGACGGCGTCCTGCACGTAGGGCGCGCCCTGGCTGATGACGCGCGCGCGCAAGGGTCCCACGCTGACGAACGTGCCGGTCGCGAGCTTGAAGTCTTCCGCGATGCGCCCGTCGAACACGAAGCCCAGTTCCGGCCGTTCGGGGTCGTAGAAACGCAGCGCGTCGCCGGTGCGGTAATAGCCCTCCTCGTCGAACGCCTCGGCCGTGAGATGGGGCGCCCGCCAGTAGCCGGGCATCACGTGCGGACCGGCGAAGCGTGCCTCGTACTTGCTGTCGACCGGGACGAGCTTCACGCGGCAGCCGGGCGCCGGCAGGCCGACGTAGCCGGCGCGCACGATGTCGCCCGTGCCGAACGTGCACGACGGCGCCGTTTCCGTCATGCCGAGGCCCGTCATGATGCGCACGGTCTCGCCGCAGCACGCCAGCGCGACGGCGTCGAGCCGGTCCCACGCGGCCTGCGACAACCCGGCGCCCGCGCAGAAGAACAGCTTCACGCGCGCGAAGAACGTGGCGGCCAGCGCGCGGTCGTGCACCAGCGCCTCGGCCAGCATGTCGAAGCCCTTCGGGACGTTGAAGTACACGGTCGGCGAGATCTCGCGCAGGTTCTTCAGCGTTTCCTCGAAGTCGCGCGGCGTCGGCTTGCCGTCGTCCAGGTAGAGGGTGCCGCCGTTGTACAGCGCGATGCCGACGTTGTGGCTGCCGCCGAACGTGTGGTTCCACGGCAGCCAGTCCACGAGCACGGGCGGCTCCTCGCCGAAGAAGGGAAACGTCTGCAGCAGCATCTGCTGGTTGCTGGTCAACATGCCGTGCGTCGTGACGACGGCCTTCGGCTTCTTGGTCGAGCCGGACGTGAACAGGAATTTCAGGATCGTGTCCGGCCCGACGGCGGCGTTGGCCGCGTCGACGTCGCGCACGGCGGTGTCGAGCAGCGCCGCGAAGCGCGTGGCGGACCGCCCCGCATGGTCGCCGGCGCCCAGGATCAGTTCCGCGTCCGGCGGCAGCACGGCGTCCAGCGCGCGCCCGAACAGGGCGCCGTCGGCCGCGTACACGGCGCCGGGCGTGAGCTGCGCGACGAGGTCGGCGAGCTTGCCGAAATCGGTGGCGACGAGCGAATACGCGGGCGAGATCGGCGCGTACGGGATGCCGGCATACGCGGCGCCCAGCGCCAGCTGGTAGTGTTCGAGGTCGTTCCCGGACAGGATCACGAGCGGATGCTCGGCCGACAGGCCGCGGTCGAGCAGCGCCTGGCCGATGCGGCGCGCGCGGCGCAGCATGTCGGCGTAGGCGATGCGGATCCACGCGCCGTCCGCGCCGCGGCGCGCGACGAGCGTGCGCTCGGGGTGGTTCGCCGCGCCGCTGGCCAGGCGGTCGGTCCAGCGTCGCGGCACGGGTGCCAGCGGCGTGACGGCGTCGACGTGCCAGACGTCGCCGGCGCGCCGGGTGCGGACCTCGGGATGGCCGAGGTGGACAGGGCGGCGGCGCGCTGCGCCGTCCGCCGGCTGCGGATCGTGCATGTCGGCCTCCGGTCAGATCGGGTAGTGGCGCGGGCCGGTCTGCACGGTGATCCAGCGCAGGTCCGTGAACTCCGCGATGGCCGCCTTGCCGCCGAAACGGCCGTAGCCGCTGCCCTTGACGCCGCCGAACGGCATCTGCGCCTCGTCGTGCACGGTCGGGCCGTTGATGTGGCAGATGCCCGATTCGATGCGCCCCGCGACCGCCAGCGCGCGCCCGATGTCGCGCGAGAACACGGCGGACGACAACCCGTACTCGCTGTCGTTGGCCAGGCGGATCGCTTCCTCGTCCGAGTCGAAGCGCAGCACCGAGACGATCGGGCCGAACGACTCTTCCTGGTACACGCGCATGGCGGGCGTGACGCCGTCGACGATCGCCGGCTGCAGCACGTTGCCTTCCAGGCCGCCGGTCTGGATGACCGTGGCGCCGCGCGCCCGGGCGTCCGCCAGCATCGCATCCACGCGGCCGGCGGCGGCCGGATCGATCATGCCGGCCAGCGGCGCGTCGGCGTGTGCCGCGCGCAGCGTGGCGGTCTTCGCGGCGAGCTTCTCGATGAAGGCCGGGGCGATCCTGCGGTCGACCAGGATGCGGTCGGCCGACATGCAGATCTGGCCCTGGTTGAAGAACGCGGAGAACGCGGCGGCATCGACGGCGGCGTCGAGGTCGGCGTCGTCCAGCACGACGACCGGGTTCTTGCCGCCCAGTTCCAGCAGCACGGGTTTCAGGTGCTCGGCCGCCAGCTTCGCGATGATGCGGCCGACGCGGGTCGACCCCGTGAAGTTGATCCTGCGGACCGCCGGGTGCGCGACGAGGCGCTCGACGACCTGCGGCGCGTCGTCCGGCGCATTGGACAGGAAATTGACGACGCCGGGCGGGAAGCCGGCATCGACGAACGCCTGCGCGATCAGGCGGTGCACGCCCGGGCACAGCTCGGACGCCTTCAGCACCACCGTGTTGCCGCACGCGAGCGGCATGGCGACAGCGCGCGTGCCGAGGATGACGGGCGCGTTCCACGGCGCGATGCCGACGACGACGCCGCACGGCTGGCGCACGCCCATGGCGAGCGAACCGGGCACGTCGGACGGAATGACTTCGCCGGCGATCTGCGTGGTCATCGACGCCGCTTCGCGCAGCATGTTGGCGGCGAGCGTCACGTTGAACCCATACCAGACGGGCGCCCCGCCCGCTTCCGCGAGCGCCGTCTCGACGATGCGCGGGCGCAGCGCTTCCAGCGCATCGGCGGCGGCCAGCAGCAGCGCGCGGCGCGCGCCGGGGGCTGTGGCGGACCATGCCGGGAACGCGTCGCGCGCGGCGACGACGGCGGCGTCCGCGTCATCGAGGGTGGCGGCGGCGGCGCGCGTGGCGACGGCGCCGGTGGCGGGATTGCGGCGCTCGTACGCGGCGCCGTTCGATGCCGGGCGTGCCTGCCCGGCGATCAGCAGATCGGTGTCGAACATCAGAGGTCTCCTTGATGGCTCGATGAAAGGTGCCGCCGGGCGCTGCGGCGCCGGCGGCGGTGTTTTTTACTGCCCGTGCCGCGCGTCTTATGCGCGCTTGTAGCTCTGCAGGCCCGGCTTGATCGTCTTATCGTCCAGGAACTGCTTCAGGCCTTCCTTGCGGCCCTTTTCCGGATCGCGGTGGTTCGACTGGTCGGTCTTCGCATACAGGTAGTCCTCGCCCTGTTCCCAGGTCAGCTCGCGGCAGCGCTTGAAGCCGACTTTCGCGTAGCGCAGCACCACCGGGTTCTTTTCCAGCAGCTTGTTGGCCAGTTCGATCACGGCCTCGCGCAGCCGGGCTTTCGGCACGCTCTTGTTGACCAGGCCCATGGCGGCCGCCTCCTGGCCGGTGAAGGTGTCGCCGGTCATGATGTAGTGCAGCGCCTGGCGGTGGCCCATGGTGTCGGCCACGGCCTTGCTGACCAGGTTGCCCGGCGGGATGCCCCAGTTGACTTCGGACAGGCCGAACACCGCTTCGTCGGCGGCAATCGCCAGGTCGCAGGCCACCAGCGGCGAGAAGGCGCCGCCGAAGCACCAGCCGTTGACCATCGCGATGGTCGCCTTGCTGTACATGCGCAGCAGCTTCCACTGCCAT
>Ga0308161_1004509_pt1 | contig 12704 bp, 12 predicted proteins | sample PhyFR2_FD_201034 | JGI IMG/M metagenome (GOLD analysis project Ga0308161, IMG submission 201034) | Phyllosphere microbial communities from UC Gill Tract Community Farm, Albany, California, United States - DLSLF.R2 | ecosystem: Host-associated > Plants > Phyllosphere > Unclassified | place: USA...
AGAAACGCACCCCGCACGCCGATTCGCGGTGCAAAATCGACCCCGCAGGGCCGGGAGGTGCGAAATCGACCCCGCACAGACGGGAGATGCGAGATCGAGCCGCATATCGGAGGTAGTGCGCTCGCTTTCGGCAGCGAGGCCGTGCGTCGTCTGAGGTGTCGCCCGGCCGACGACGCGCGGACTCCGCAGACGGGAGCGCCGCCTTCAGCGTGCACGATTCAGCATGGATGCTCGGGAACTCCCTGAATCCGCCTCGTCGGAGGCCATCCGCATATTCGATGCTGAGTTGTGAACGCAGCCACCGGAGCACATCCGGTATTCAGTGTTGCTAAGTACCGGTACTCAGTGTTACTTTGCGCCGGTACCCAGCAACACTGAGTACCGAATTCGACGGAAGAGGCAGTCATGAGCAAACAGATGACCGAGATGCTCAAAGGCGCTCTGGAGGGCATCGTCCTGGCGATTCTCGCCGAGCAGCCGGCCTATGGCTACGAGATCACCGCGCGTCTGCGAGACCACGGCTTCACCGACATCGCCGAGGGCACGATCTACGCCCTGCTCGTGCGCGTCGAGCAGAAGAAGCTCGTCGATGTCGAGAAGGTCCCGAGCGAGAAGGGGCCGCCCCGCAAGGTCTTCACACTCAATGCCGACGGCCGCCGGGATCTCGAGGACTTCTGGACGACCTGGACCTTTCTGTCCCAGCACATCGAGAGCCTGCGCCCCGGCGGCTCCGACATCTCTGCGGACACCGCACCGGGCGCGGACACCGCACCGGGCGCGAACACCGCACCCACCGCGAACACCGCGAACACCGCGAACACCGCGAACACCACCACCACGAACACGAACACGAACACCACCACGAACACGAACACGAACACCGAGGAGAACTGACATGGCCGCGAAATGGATCGAAGCGCTCACCGGATCGCTCGAACAGAAGAAGCAGTACCGCGATGCGAAGAAGCGCATCGAATCGCTCCCCGAGCCGTATCGCACGGTCGCCGTCGCGCAGCACCGCTACTCGATGCACTACGGCGGCATCACCGACGGCGACATCCTCGTGCAGATGTTCCTCGACCTCGCCGACCTCTGGGAGCGCGCCGCCGTCGACGGCACCCCGGTCGCCGACATCGTCGGAGATGACGCGGTCGAGTTCGCCGAGACCTACGCCCAGGCATACGGGGGCACCCGGTGGATCGACAAGGAGCGCTCCCGCCTGATCGCCGCCGTCGACGAGGCCAAGAAGAGCGGCCCCCGATCATGACCGCTCCCGCCACGACCGCACCGGCCATCGCCGTCCGCGGCGTCGAGAAGTCCTTCGGCGATCTCCGCGTGCTGCGCGGCGTCGACTTCGAGGTCGAGACGGGGACGATCTTCGCCCTGCTCGGCTCCAACGGCGCCGGCAAGACCACGATGGTCCGCATCCTCTCGACGCTGCTGAGCGCGGATGCCGGCATCGCCACCGTGCAGGGGATCGACATCGCCGCCGACCCGCTCGCCGTGCGGCAGCGGATCAGCCTGACCGGTCAGTTCGCCGCCGTCGACGAGATCCTCACCGGACGCGAGAACCTCGTGCTCGTCGCGAAGCTGCGGCATCTGCCGGAGCCGGGCGCCGTCGCCGACGACCTGCTCGCCAGGCTCCGACTCACGGATGCCGCCGGCCGCAAGGTCGGCACGTACTCCGGGGGCATGCGCCGCCGCCTCGACATCGCCATGAGCCTCGTCGGACACCCCCAGGTCATCTATCTCGACGAGCCGACCACGGGCCTCGACCCCGAGGCGCGCATCGAGGTGTGGAACGTGGTCGAAGAGCTCGCGAACGCCGGCACCACCGTGCTGCTCACCACGCAGTACCTCGATGAGGCCGAGCACCTGGCCGACCGCATCGCGATCCTCCATGAGGGGCGGATCATCGCGAACGGCACCCTCGCCGAACTCACACGACTGCTGCCGGCCGCCAAGGTCGAGTACGTCGAGAAGAGACCCACCCTCGAGGAGATCTTCCTCGCCCTCGTCGGCCCGTCGTCGACCACAGACTCCGGAGAGGAGACCGCAGCATGAGCACGCACATCGTCGCCGACACCGCGACGCTCACCGGCCGCTCGATGCGGCACATCTTCCGCAGCACCGACACCATCATCACCACGGCGGTCACTCCGATCGCGCTGATGCTGCTCTTCGTCTTCGTGTTCGGAGGGGCGCTCAGGCAGAGCATCGGATCCGAGAACTACGTCAACTACCTGCTGCCCGGCATCCTGCTGATCGCCGTGGCCTCGGGCATCGCCTACACGGCATACCGGCTGTTCACCGATCTGCAGAGCGGCATCTTCGAGCGGTTCCACTCCATGCCGATCGCCCGCTCGAGCGTCCTGTGGGCGCACGTGCTCACCTCGCTCGTCGCGAACGGAGTCACCCTGGCGATCATCTTCGCCGTCGGATTCGTGCTGGGGTTCCGCACCGCAGCCGGCCCCCTCGCCTGGCTCGCCGTGATCGGCATCCTGCTGCTGTTCACCCTGGCTCTCACGTGGCTGGCGATCATCGCGGGCCTGAGCGCGAAGACGATCGACGGGGCGACGGCATTCTCGTATCCGCTGATCTTCCTGCCGTTCATCAGCTCGGCCTTCGTACCGACCGACACCATGCCCGGGCCCGTGCGGTGGTTCGCCGAGAACCAGCCGGTGACCTCCATCGTGAACACCATCCAGGCGCTGTTCGCCGAGAAGCCCGTCGGCGCCGACATCGGGGTCGCGCTCGCCTGGTGCGTCGGCATCCTGATCGTCGGCTACGTGTTCGCGATCATCGCCTACCGCAAGAAGGTCAGCTGACCGTCTTGCGGTGAGACGGAGCGCTCGGGGGGAGGAGACCGGGCGCTCACCGCAGCCCGAGCGGGCCGAGCACGACGGCCTGGCGGGTGCGCACCCACACTCCGGCACCGTCGCGTCGCTCGGCCCGCGTCGCGAAGCGGTAGCTGTACGACACGGCTCGCACCCACCTGGGCGGTTCGCCGTCGAACGGATCGACGCGCAGCAGCGCGAGCGTCGGCGCGTCGGCCTCGAGCAGCCGCAGCAGGAACACCGTGAACCAGTCGTCGAGCGAGCGGCCGAGCGGCAGGAACCACATCAGCCAGTCGAGGCGCAGGTGGTACGGCGCGAACTGGCGAGGGATGCGTCGCACATCGCCCGGCTTGCCCCTGAACTCGTATTCGCGCCACTGCAGACCGTCGTCATCCACCGACCCCTCGACCACGATCTCGACCCGCTCCTTCGTCACCGTGCCGAAGGCACCATACGCGTTGGCGAGCTGCCAGCGGTTGAAGCTCGCGTTCATGGCCTGGCGCCGCGCGAAGAGATTGCGCAGCGCCGGCCAGCTCACCACGAGGTAGAGCAGCCCCACCGCCGCAGTGATCACGAACCAGTACAGCGGGATGCCGGGCCAGGGCGCCGCGGAGGCTGTCGCATTCCCGATCCCGGGCAGCCCGATCGCCGAGAACGCGATCACGATGGTCACACAGTTCAGCCAGGCGAAGTTGCCCGTCGCGACGAGCCACACCTGCGTCGCGATCATGATCGCCGCAGCAACGGCCCCGACGACCTGCGGGATCGGTCCGGGGATCCACACCGACAGGACCGGCGCGAAGACGAAGAACGGCACCACGAGCTGCGCGAAATGGTTGCCGACGACCTCGGCTCGGTGGAACCAGCGCGGCAGCAGGTGAGCTTGACGGCTGAACGGCCCCGGCATCGGCTGCGTCTCGTGGTGATAGGTGAGGGCGGTGAGGTCTCGCCACTCCTGCCCGCCGCGGATCTTGATCATGCCGGCACCGAATTCGACGCGGAACAGCAGCCACCAGAACAGTGCGATCACGACGGTCGGCGGCGGCTGATCGTACGAGCCGAGGAACGCCGCGAGGAAGCCCGCCTCGAGCAGCAGCATCTCCCAGCCGAACGAGTAGAACGTCTGACCGATGCTGACGATCGACATGTATCCGAGCCACAGCGCGAGGAAGCACAGCATCGGCACCCAGGGTGGCCCCCACTGCGGGATGCCTCCGGCCAGCGCCGCCGCGACGATGATGCCCGCGACGCACAGCGTCACCAGTCGTCGATCGGTATAGCGGATGCGGAGGAAGAGCGTCGGATGCAGCATCCGCCGTCGTTCCTTCTTCTCGCCGACCCAGTCGAGCAGCACCGGTGCCGGCAGCAGTCCGCGTTCGCCGAGGAGCGGCCGGAACTGGTTGAGGCTCGAGATGAACGCGACGAGGTACAGCGCCGCGATGCCCCGCTGCAGGACCTCGCGGGCGAACCCGAAGTCGACTGCCGCGAACCCGTCCACGGCCACAGGCTACGCCCGCCGTCGTCGACGCAGGAGGGGCTTGCGCGAACCCGCACTCCGACAGCCCCGCCACCCCGATGTGTCGGGCGGTGAACGCCCCGATGGGCGGAGGATCTGCGAGAGATCCTCCGCCCATCGGGGAGAAGTCCGCCCACCGGGGCGGAATCAGGTCAGTGACTCAGGTCAGCTGACGACCCAGTCGAACTCGTCGCCGTGCTCCTCGAGCCATGCGTCGACGGCATCCGCTTCCTTGCCCTCGCCGAACTCGTTCACGACCTTGTCTTCGAGCGAGCCGTACTGCTCGTCGTCGAGCTTGATCTTCTCGATCAGCTCGGCGGCCTCGGGGAACTCCTCGGCGAAGCCCTTCGTGCCGAGGAAGTGCAGGGCCTCAGCCTCGCCCATCGCACCCTTGGGGTCTTCGAGGTCCTTCACGGGGAAGGCGTCGTTGGCCCAGAACGGACGCCACAGCGTCACGACGACGTCCTCCTTCTTGTCGGTCGCGGACTTCAGCTCGGTGAGCATCGCCGCGGTCGACGAGGTGACGAGCTCGTACTCGCCGTCGAGGCCGTACTCGGGCATCATCTTCTGGGTCTGCGCGGTGAGACCGGCGCCCGGCTCGATGCCGTAGATCTTGCCGTCGAGCTCTGCGCCCTTGCCCGCGAGGTCCTCGATGGAGTTCAGCTCGGAGTACTCCGGAACCGCGAGGGTCAGCTTCGCGTTGTCGTAGTAGGCGCCGAGGTCTTCGATGTCGTCGCCGTACTGGTCCATGTAGGACTTGTGCGTCAGCTCCGGCCATGCCGACGGGTACATGTCGACGTCACCCTGGGCGAGGCCGGTGTACAGCGGGCCCGCCTCGGTCAGCGTCTTCATCTCGACCGTGTAGCCGATCTTCTCGAGCTGGTCCTGCAGCAGGTACGCGGTGCTGAGTCCGTCGGTCCACGAGGGCAGGAAGCCGAGGGTGATCGTGCCCTTGTCGCCCGATCCGGTGTCTCCACCGCCGGTGCCTCCACCGGTGCCGCCCATGCCGTCACCGCTGCATCCGGCGAGGGTCAGGGTCGCTGCGGCTCCGATGGCCGCGATCGTCAGGAACTTCTTCTTCATGTGTGTCTCTCTCTCGTTCCGTATATATGGGTGCTGTGTTGCTGTGTACTGCGGGTGTTGCTGTTCTCTTGCGGGAGGGATGAGTCAGTGCACGCCGCCGCCGACGGCGGTGCGGCGTGGGGAGGCCTTCTCGCGCTCGGCCGCGTCTGCGGCATCCTTCGAGTCGGCCGCCTCGGCCAACACGGATGCGGTCGACGACGCCTCAGCGGATGCCGCCTCGAGGCGCTGCGCCGTCCGACGACGTGCGAGCAGGCCGAGCAGCGACGAGCGGTTGCTGCCGAGGTCGCCCAGGGCCGCGGTGACGCGGTCGAGGAACACGGCGATGAGCACGACGCCCAGACCCGCCTCGACGCCCTTGGCGATGTTGATGGTCGAGATCGCTTCGACGACGATCTTCCCGAGGCCGTCCGCACCCGCCATTCCGGCGATGACCGCCATCGACAGCGCGAGCATGATGACCTGGTTGACACCGGCGAGGATCGTCGGCATCGCTAGCGGAAGCTGGATGCCGCGCAGGATCTGCCCCGGCTTGGCGCCGAACGCCTGCCCCGCCTCGACGGTCTCGGAGTCGACTCCGCGGATGCCGAGTTCGGTGAGCCGCACTCCCGGGGGCAGCGCGAAGATCACCGTGGCGACGAGTCCGGGGACGACGCCGATGCTGAAGAACACGATCGCCGGAATCAGGTAGACGAAGGCCGGCATGGTCTGCATGAAGTCGAGCACGGGCTTGAGCACCGCGCGCACGGTGGCGTTGCGGGCCGACCAGATGCCGAGCGGCACGGCGATCAGCACGGCGATCACCGCGGCGACGAGCACGAGGGCGAGCGTCTGCATCGCAGGCACCCAGAGGTTCATGGCCACGATCAACCCGAACGAGATGATCGTCCCGATCGCGAGCTGCCAGGAGCGCACGAGCCACGCGATGAACGCGGCGATCAGGATGATGACGACGAAGTGCGGGCTGAGCAGCGCGCGGGTGAGGCCGTCGACGAGAAAACTGACGACGAACGAGATGACGTCGAGCAGACCGTCGAGGTTCGTCTTGATCCAGTCGACGCCCGTCGCGATCCAGCTGCCGAGGGGAATGCGGAAACCATCCATCAGCGCACCTCCTCCGTCGTACCTGCGGCCGGCTGCGGGTCGGCCGTCCATCCGTCATCGAGCACCGCGTCGATCTCCGCCTGCGGCATCGGCAGAAGCGGCACCGTGATCTCTCCGGTCGCACCGGGGCCGGGGCCCAGCGCTGCGAGCAGGGTGATGCGCGGGATCACGCCGGTCAGGCGCCCTGCGGCATCCACCACGGCCAGCGGCAGGGGCGACTCCACCGACGGCACGAAGAGGTTCATCAGGACCTCGTCCTCGCTCACGCTCTGCGGCACCGGCTTGATGATCGACTCGAGGGTCGACACGCCCCTGCGCACGAGCTTGACGGCATCGCGATCGGTGACGATGCCGAGCAGCTTGCGGTCGCGACCGGTGACGTAGGTCGCCGACATGAACGCGTCGCGCATCTGGCGCAGCGCGGTGCGCGGGCCCGCCGTCTCGGCGACGACGGGGCGCGGACGCTCCATGACGTTCGCGGCGGTGAGCACGCGGGCACGGTCGACGTCCTGCACGAACTGCTCGACGTAGTCGTTCGCCGGGTCCGTGAGGATGTCTTCGGGTGTTCCGATCTGCACGATGCGACCGTCGCGCATCACGGCGATGCGGTCGCCGAGGAACATGGCCTCGTTGAGGTCGTGGGTGATGAAGACGATCGTCTTCTGCAGCTTCTCCTGCAGTTCGAGCAGCTGCTCCTGCATCTCGCGGCGGATCAGCGGGTCGAGCGCGCTGAACGCCTCGTCCATCAGCAGGATGTCGGAGTCCGCGGCGAGCGCGCGGGCGATGCCCACCCGCTGCTGCATGCCACCGGACAGCTCCGAGGGCAGCTTCTCGGCCTGGCCCTCGAGGCCGACGAGGGCGAGGATCTCCTCGGCCTTCTTCAGGCGCTCGTCTTTTCCGACGCCCTTGAGCTCGAGCGGGTAGGCGACGTTCGCGGCGACCGTGCGATGCGGCAGCAGTGCGAAGTGCTGGAACACCATCGAGATGCGGTCGCGGCGGATCTCGCGCAGGCGGCCCGCCGGGATGCCGGTGATCGGGTCGCCGTTCACGACGACGGATCCGTCGGTCGCCTCGTGCAGCCCGTTGAGCATGCGGATGATGGTGGATTTGCCGGAGCCGGAGAGGCCCATGATCACGAAGATCTCGCCGCGGTTGACGGTGAAACTGGCGTCGATGACGGCGGCGGTCCCTGCGTCGCCGACGGCGGATCTGCTCTCACCGGCCTTGAGTCGACGGACGGCACTGCTCGGATTCTTCCCGAACACCTTGTACAGATTGCGCGCTTCTAGAGCGATTTCGGACACGTTTCCCCTGCGGCTCGCCTTCGGGCGGCTGAGCCTGCTTCGGTTACGCCCGGGTGATCCTCCCGGCCGTTTCGACATGGTGCTGTGGCGGCGCGGACGGCGGATTTCGGATCCACCGCGATAGAGCATCGACCGTACGTCCACGCCTCTTCGCAGCACAGCACATTCGAAAGAAGGACGTGGTCGCGGACTGGTCTTCGGGCCGTCAGGCCCATCGTCCAACGTAACGAAACGGCCGGTCAGGGGCAAATCCGCAATTTCTGATGCCGTTCAGTTCCCGCGTCTGACCGGGGGATTGTGCGGGTTTCGGACAGGGTGGTGCGGCACTGCCGCGCGGGCGTTTCGAGGCGTGCGGTCAGCGACGGACGCTGCGCGTCACGGTGAATTTCGGAGTGCGCTGGAGCTGCTCGGTGGTGCCGATGAGACGGGTGAGTTCGCCCCGATATCCGAGCGACGAGTTGTAGACCGTGACCAGTTCGCCGCCGGGGCGGAGTATGCGGGCGGCGGCCTCGAACAGGCGCGTCGCGGCGCCGGTGTGCACGCTGGTGCCGAGGTGGAACGGGGGGTTGAGGAGGACGACATCGGCACTCGCGTCGGCGATCTGCGATCCGGCGTCATCGTGCATGACGGTGACGCGGTCGGCGACGCCGTTCGCGGCCGCCGTGGCACGTGCGGAGGCGACGGCCGCCGCCGACCTGTCGGTGGCGATGACCCGCGCATCCGGGTGTGCGAGCGCATACGACGCGGCGAGCGCCCCTGTTCCGCAGCCGAGATCGACGACGGTCGGCGTCGGGCTCGACCCGTCGCCGTTCACAACGCAGCACGGATTTCCGGGATCGGCGGTTTCTGGGGCGCCATCACCCGGCGGGGTGGCGTCGATGCTGAGTTGTGAACCGCCGAGGCCGAGCACCTCGAGCAGGAATCGCGTGCCGATGTCGAGCTTCGCGCCCGCGAACGCGCCGCCGTGGGCGACCAGGACCAGTCCCTCATGCTGCGCGGTCACCGGGAACGGCGGCTCGGCGGGCACCGGCCGGGGCTCGGATGCCACGACGAGGCGTGACTTGCGCTCGGCGCGCTCGGCCTGCACGTGCGCGAAGCGTCGTCCGAGCACCTCGTTCTGCGCGATCGTCATGTGCTTCACGCGACCGCCGGCGACGAGCACGACGTCCGGGGCGGCCCACCGCGCGACCGCGTCGGCGATCTCGTCGAGCTCGGCGAGGGCCTTCGGCAGCTGCAGCAGCACGAGCCGCGCCCCGCCCAGCAGTGCGACGTCGAGTTCATGGACGGAGAACCCGCCGAGCCCGAGCTCGTCGGCGTTGCGCGCGAGGGCGCGTCGTCCGGTCGCGAGGTCCTGATGAACACGGATGCCGTCGAGACCGGCGGCGGCCAGCGCGAGCGTGATCGCACCGTAGTCGTCACCGATGACCACGGTCTCCCCTCCGTCGATCCCGAGCGACAGGGCGCGCTCGACGAGCAGCAGATCGGTCGCGTCGTGGGCCTGCAGATTGTCGGCCTCGACATCGGGCCAGCGGCGCAGGCGGCTGTAGGGGAAGTCCACGCCTCCAGACTACGAGCGGCTCCCCTTGACGCAGGCTGAACAGCTGTTTAGTCTGCTGTACATGCGTTCAGCAGCTGACGACCTCACCGCTCGCGCTCGCATCCGTTACGCCGCGATCGCCGCCTTCGCCCGCGACGGATTCGACGCCACGAGCCTGCGAGCGATCGCCGCGGAGGCCGGGGTCAGCGCCGCGCTGATCGTGCACCACTTCGGCGACAAGAACACCCTCCGAGCCCGGTGCGACGAGTACGTGGTCAGCGTGTTCATCGATGACGAGCACGACCTCATCGAGGCGCCGACCGGCGACCGCATCCGCGCGGCCCTGCACGATCTCGACCGCTACGGCAGGTACGTCGACTACCTCTCGCGGATGCTCGTCGACGGCTCGCCCGCCGCCGATCGACTGTTCGACAGCTTTCTGGCGAGCACCCGCAGCGTGCTCGCCGAGCAGCGCGACGCGGGGATGCTCGAGCCCATGAGCGATCCCGAGCTCACGACCCTGCTCGTGACTCTGATGGGCCTCGGCCCCGTCGTGATGCGCAGTCAGATCGCGCGCGCACTGGGCACGGATCAGCTGAGTCCCGCGGGACTCCTCCGCCTGACGCTGCCCACACTCGAGCTGCTCACGCACGGCATCTACTCGACGACCGCGCTGCTCGACAGTGCCCGCAACGCCCTCTCGTCAGAGGGGAACGCCTCGGAAGGAGACGCATCATGACCGACACCGTCGAGATCGACCGCCTGCACAAGCGGTACGGCAGCCGCATCGCGCTGCACGAGCTCGGTCTGCACGTGCGCCCCGGCACCGTCTTCGGGCTCATCGGACCGAACGGCGCCGGCAAGACCACCACTCTGCGCACCCTGGTCGATGTCATCCGCCCCTCGTCCGGAACGGTGCGTGTGCTCGGTGAGGACCCGCGTCACGGCGGGGCGGCACTGCGGCGACGCATCGGCTACGTGCCAGGAGAACTGCACCTCGAGGGGCGATCGAGCGGCCACCGGATGCTGTCGTTCTACGCGCAGGTGTCGGGAACGCGCGATGCCGCGACCACGCTGCGCACGGGCCGAGATCTCGCTGACCGCCTCGGCGTCGACCTCTCACGTCCCGTCCGCACGCTGTCGAAGGGCAACAAGCAGAAGGTGGGGCTCATCCAGGCCTTCATGCATCGGCCGGAACTGCTGATCCTCGACGAACCCACCAGCGGCCTCGACCCGCTGGTGCAGCGCGAGTTCCTGCAGATGGTGCGCGAAGCGAGGGACGCGGGGCAGACCGTGCTGCTCAGCTCGCACGTGCTCAGCGAGATCCAGCAGACCGCCGACGAGGTCGCCGTGCTCGCGAACGGCCGAGTGGTCGCCGACGGCGACGTCGCCTCGCTGCGACTGGGGTCGATCCGCCGGGTGCGCGTCGAGATCTCGACGACGGATGCCGCCGCAACGCGCGCCGGCTTCGACCGGGTTCCGGGGCTGAGCGGGATCGACGCGACGGATGCCGACGGCATCCTGCAGCTGTCGGGCACGATCGACGGCGCCATCGACCCGTTCATCAAGGCGCTGGCCCCGTTCGAGGTGCGAGACCTGACGGTCGAGGAACCCGACCTCGAGGAGTCCGTGCTGCGGCTCTACGGCGACTCGGCGGCAAGCGCAGCGTCGGATCGATCACGCGGCGAGCGCGGCACGGGTGCTGCCGAGCCCGACGCCGGATCCGCTGTCGAGACCCGTGCCGAGGCGCGTGTCGAGACCCGTGCCGAGGCGCGTGTCGAGACCCGTGCCGAGCGCCGGACGCGACGCTCGATGCGCGACGGGGAGGGACGGCGATGAACGGCATCCTGCCGGTGTTCCGGCGCAGCCTGCGCGACTCGTGGCGGAGCCTGCTGGGGTGGACGGTCGGCCTCGCCGCCGTGCTCCTCCTCTACCTTCCGCTGTACCCGAGCCTCGGCGGCAACGGGCAGCTGCAGGACATCATCTCGGCGCTGCCGAAACAGCTCGTCGAGACCATCGGATACGACCAGATCTCCAGCGGCGCCGGGTACACGCAGAGCACCTTCTACGGACTGATGGGCTTTCTGCTGCTCACGATCGCCGCGGTGCTCTGGGGTTCCGCCGCGATCGCCGGGGCGGAGGAGAGCGGACGAGCCGAGCTCGACCTCGCGCACGGGATCGGACGCGGTCAGTACGCGCTCGAGTCGGCGGTCGCCGTGCTCGTCCGCCTGCTCTGGCTCGGTGCGTTCTCGGGCTTCGTCGTCTGGGCTCTGAACGACTCCGCCGAGCTCGGCCTCGCGGGCTGGCGGATCGTCGGGGCGAGTGCGGCGCTCAGCGGGCTCGCGTTCCTCACGGCATCCGCGGCCCTGCTCGCGGGGGCTGCGACCGGGCGCCGGGTCTGGGCGACCGGTGTCGGCGCAGGGATCGCGGTGGTCGGGTACATCCTGCAGGCGCTCGCCAAGCAGTCGACGGATCTCGACTGGCTGAACGCCCCCTCGCCATACGCATGGGTCTACCGGCAGTCGCCGCTGGCCGACGGCGTCGACCCCGGCGGCCTCGCGCTGACGTGGGGCCTGGCGCTCGCCTTCGTCGTCGCCTCGATCGTCGCGCTGCGCACCCGCGACCTGCGCGGCTGACGCCCGGGTGCGGATGCCCCGGCATCCGCCCCCGCCGCTCGCCCGCCGCCGCGCGCCCGCCCGCCGCGCGCCCGCCGCTCGCCCGCCCCCGCCCAGCGGGGCCACTTCCGCACCGCTATCGAGCTTTTCCGATGCAGAAATGACCCCGCCCAAACCTGGTCGCCCGCGCGGATGCGAAGGTGACCCCGCCCGAGTGGGGCGCGCCAGCGCGGATGCGAAGCGACCCCGCCCCACCCAGCGGGGCCACTTCCGCACCGCCCCACCCAGCGGGGCCACTTCCACACCGCTATCGAGCTTTTCCGATGCAAAAGTGACCCCGCCCAAACCTGGTCGCCCGCGAGGATGCCAAAGTGACCCCGCCCAGTGTGGACGCGCCAGCGAGGATGCGAAGCGACCCCGCCCCGCTCAGCGGGGCCACTTCCGCACCGCCCCGCCCAGCGGGGTCATTTCCGCACCGCTATCGAGCTTTTCCGATGCAGAAGTGACCCCGCCCAAACCTGGGCGCCAGCGAGGATGCGAAAGCGACCCCGCCCAGTGTGGACGCGCCAGCGAGGATGCAGCAGTGACCCCGCCCGACTCGACTCCGCAGCGCCGACGCGGATGCAGGCGGGGGCCGGCACGCAGAAGGGTTGACACGGTCCAGGTTCAGTGGTTACCTAGTCGAGTAACTAACCCACTAACCACCGCGGA
>Ga0308161_1004513_pt1 | contig 12698 bp, 8 predicted proteins | sample PhyFR2_FD_201034 | JGI IMG/M metagenome (GOLD analysis project Ga0308161, IMG submission 201034) | Phyllosphere microbial communities from UC Gill Tract Community Farm, Albany, California, United States - DLSLF.R2 | ecosystem: Host-associated > Plants > Phyllosphere > Unclassified | place: USA...
CCGTGACCACCGCGTTGATTGCGGACGATGAAGAGCCGATGCGCGAACAGCTGCGTGCCCGCCTGCTCGAAGTCTGGCCCAATTTGCAGATTGTGGCCATGGCGTCGAATGGCGTGGAGGCCGTGGAAATGGCCACGCGCTTCAAGCCGCAGATCGTGTTTCTCGATATCCGCATGCCGGGCATGGGCGGCATCGAAGCGGCGCGGCAGTTGTACGACCGCTGCCATATCGTGTTCGTGACGGCGTATGACCAGTATGCGGTGGACGCGTTCGAGCAGGGAGCGATCGATTATCTGCTGAAGCCGGTGACAGCCGAGCGGCTGGTCACGACCTGTGAACGGCTGCGTCGGCGCTTATCGCAGGCGCCGCAGGATATCGGGGCGCAGTTGGCGCAGCTGGGCAGTTTACTGCAGCAGCAGGGATCGGCGCCGAAGCGCAGCTACCTGCGCTGGATACAGGCGCAGGTAGGCAGCAACCTGCGCATGATCAGCACACGCGAGATTTTGTTTTTCCAGTCGGATGAAAAGTACACGCGGGTGCAGACGGCGACGGCCGAACTGCTGATCCGCAAGACGCTCAAGGAACTGGCGGATGAATTGGATCCGGATGAGTTCTGGCGGATTCACCGTTCAACGCTGGTGCGCGTGGACGCGATTGCCGAGGTGTCGCGGGATATGCGCGGGCGGCAGATGCTGAGGGTGCGGAATTATCCGAATGAGCTGGAGGTCAGCAGGAATCATTCGCATTTGTTTCAGCAGATGTGATCCCTTTGGGTAGAAATATCAGCCATGCGATTTTAGCGATGATCGAAATTTAATCCCCCTCTCCTTCTCTAACTTACGGATTTTAGCACCTTGCAGAAAGTTGAATGCAATCATCTGCACCAACATGGAAGAAGCAACGACACAGGGAATACCCCAAGCAAACATACTAAATATCGGGAATATTTTTCTCAAGTTCAAACCAGCAATCATCGACACCGCAAGTAGTACAGATAACACTGGCTCCAGCATTTTAGGCACACCCGGGATATGCATCGAAACCGAGAGAGCCAGGATCTTCCCAACCTCCTCCCATTCCAAAGCCGGACTATTTTTCTTTAGCGTTTTTTCGATGGAAGGTGCTTGTCGCTCCCATTGCTTATTAAAGTGACGCCTGCCCTTTTCAAAATTAAAAGCAAATAACAATAGGGATAGGCCGATCAATGTGAATTTCACTTGAAAGCCAAAGTCTTTCACCCAAACCAATGGCAACACTAGACTCAGCAAAAACCATATCAAAGAAAACCCACTCACCCCTCTAAATATAAATTCGCCTGATACACCTTTTTTACAGAAACCAAACACCAACACCTGCATCAAAAAAATGATGGCGGCTGCGACAGTTCCGAATTCCAAAAAATCTCGGCTGGCAGCCTCACCCACAAACATCTCAGCAATAGCCCAACCAGCAAGATTTCCAACTATTAACAAACCAAGGCATATTAGGATAGAGTAAGAAGATAGTTTTGTCATTTCATCGAGCCCACTCGGCTACATTACCCTTGATATTCAGCTTTTCATCAATCGCATCAACCACCATAGCTGCGATAATGTAGCCCACTACGATAACAGCAACAACTGCAAAAACTGGCGCGGCGCCTGTACCCAGCAATAATCCCAACCCTGCCGTTCCAAGTGCAGCAAATGCGCTACCGAGTGCGGCTGTTGCGCCAGCCTTAGCAAGCGACACACCCGCACGCCCCAGAAACTCGGATAAATCTTTACTTCCTTTTTCATCTAGATATACCGCATTGACATCGACAATCAAATCGATAATCGTTCCAATAGCCTGGATTTTCACTCCACCTTTGAAATTTTCTGCACAGGTCATGATGATGCGTTTAAATCCTCCAAATCCAGCCTTCCCTGTTCGTCCGAATCCGCCATCAAGGAATGCCGTCTCTTTGCTACCAAGCGGATTATTAAAATGCCTCGGCTTCTTGATTGAACCAGTTATTTTTCCGTAAGTGTCAGTCAGCAGATAACCTTTTAAAGCGACGTTATATTTCCCTTTTGCTTTCGGCTCGATATGAACTTTCATTGCAACACGATTCAGCTTCGAAAAATGCTCAACAAAATAACCAGCCGTTTCCTTAAATCCGTTATTTGTTAGAAATTGATTCCCAGATATATGCTGAGCCGTTTTGATCAATGCAGTGTAAAGTAACGATGGCTCTTTGTTTTTAGGCGGTAGAAATATTTCGTTTGCAACTCCGTCAACGGCATGACCACTTTCCAATTTCGCTAGAACATGTGGTTGAATCTCATCGGAGGATGCCTCTGTAACTGCCACATACTCTTGCATCTCTGGTAATTGTTGCAAATAACTGTACTCGAATTTAGTCCCAAGTCCCTTCAAGATCGAAAGTTTTGGTTCTTCGGGAGCCATAATGGCTGACTGAGCAGCGCGAACACCAAAATTGTCCTCAGGCGTGCATATCCAGGGCGTAGATTGTTCTTTTTTCCCCATGACGATCATAAGAGGTTCCGGCTTTGACCTCGGGTCCTTCCCATAGCTTGTGCCATCCAGTTGGCTAACCTCGTAGCTACCGATTACCCGGCCATTCATCTTCAAAATGAGTTTCTCTTTAAATTCGCGTCCTATCCACAGATGGAACTGCTCACCGTCCATGAAATCAGCTGTTCTACCCAGCTTTTTAAGGAGAGGATTGTAGAATTCTCCTTTCGACTCAACTGTGTAGAGAGCGCCAGACTGCAAAGCAATGTCAAAAATGACGTCGCGGTGCTTACGCAGCACAACACGGATTTTGTCGCTTGATCGCCAACACTGCACGGTTTCCCCTGGCAGATCGATACAAACGTCTTGTGTACTTGGCTTGCCTGCCCTTACGTTTGAAGAAACCATGGATCTATCTCCTATTTGCGGCGAGGTTGTACCGCGCGAAACGGTCCCAGCGGTACTTTCTTGAGTTTCCCTATTCCGCTTCCATCCAGCGTGACTGCTCTATCGACGCCATTACTGAAGCGCAGGTCGATTGCTTCGTCTTTCAGCACATTTCCTTCTGCATCAACGTATTCAATTTCAAGGTCACGCTTTATACTCAGTTCTGAGATCTTCATTGCCATGTCAAGGCCAGCCACACTCACCGGCCCGGTCAGTTCTTTTTTAGTAGCCTTGATATCCACCTTGCCTGGCGCATGCACCTCGATATTTCCTCCCTCCAGCTTGATGTAAGCGCCCTGCGCCGTGAGCAGCACATGCTTTTTTGGCGCGCTGATCGTTACGGTTTTGGCGACACTCGCTACCATAAGCGTTTTGTCCGCCACGATGGAGGTCATTCCCGATTGACTTTGACTACTCAGCCGTCCACTTGCCGCATGCAGTTTTAGACCCGTCTCCTGGTTAGCTTTGGTTTTATTTTCTGCTTTGCCATATGTGAACAAGCTGACTCCGCCAGCCACAGTTGATGATGTGTGTCCCTGCGCCACTAGACCGATATCCTGTCCAGCGTTCAGGCTGGTTGTCATTCCACTTGAGAGAACAGCATTGCTGGGTGTGTCAACCACGATCCCGGCCGGACTCGACAACTGAACGTGGGGCTCGCTATACCCAGCAGTTCTTCCTTGCCGATCTGCTGCGGCGGCTGGCGATGTAAGCACCTCCAAAGTGTGATTGGTCTCCTTCACAGCCGGCAGCTCCGCTGCGTCAGACTCCCCCTTGATTTTCGCCTTATGTTTCTGCGCTTGCGCTGCCAAAGCGAGCTGCAACTGCCCGCTTGCTTCGATTTGAGAAGCCGCTTCGCAGGAATCGAGCTGGCTGCTATCACCGGCATTGCGTAGATCACAGGACAGCAACACACCCTGCCCAGCCCGAAGCGCAGCACTCTGCTCGCTCTTCAACTCCGCCCCAAATCCCACCCCTTCCAGCCGCCCGTTATCGCTCTGGTGCCGCAAATGCCCCAGATTCAGCTCCGCCGACCCATCGTGCGCCTTGCCATGCCGCTGTAATACAAGCCGCGCCTGCTCCGCGCTGTCGTCGAACACCAGCTGGTTATAGGCCCCGCCCCCACCCTGGCTATCCTGCATTGCCTGCGACTTGATCCCCGACAGCACCGCCGGATGCGCATGCGCCCCGCCCTCGCCCGGGAACCACGCCGGCGCATTGCCCGTGACCGCGCCTGCACCATACGCCATGCTGTTGTGCTGGGCATCGGCCTGCCCGCGCCCGTTGTACAGCGCACCAATCACCACCGGCCGGTCGATATCGCCATCCATGAAATCGACCAGCACTTCCTGCCCGACGCGCGGCAGCATGTTGCTGCCCCAGTTGGCGCCGGCGAGCGGCGTCATTACCCGCACCCAGGTGCCTGCTGTGTCATTGCCGGGCGCGCCGGTATGTCGTTCAGGAGACGGATGCGCCAGCCGGCTATGGCTGGCCTCTCCGCGCTGCCAGTGGAATTGCAGCTTGATGCGGTGATCACGATCGGTATGGACGGTGGCGCCGGCTGCACCGACCACGATCGCCGTCTGCTGCCCGCGCACCGTGGGACGCGGATGCAGCAACTGGCCGTGCGCATCGACGCCGCTGCTGCGGTAGGGGATGCTGTCCAACAAGGCGTCGAAACGGTTGCGGTACAGGGGGCGTTCACCGGCGCCGGCCCCTTCCTTGGCCACACGCATGCCGGCTTCCGCATCGAACGTTGCAGCCACGGCGCCTTTTCCCAGCAGGGCACACACGCTGCCGCTCACCTCCGCCGACAAATTGTTGTGCATCAGGTGCACGGTGCGCACGATGGTGAAGCTGCGCCCGGCATCGTCGCGCGCCGCGTCGAAGCGGGCGTGGCCATGCAGCGCAAACGTGGTGCCGGGCGCAAAGGTGCGCACCGTCCCCGCGCCCACATGCACCTGGTGCGTGGCTTCCAGCGCCTCGATCTGCCTGGTGACGATGCGCTGCCCGTGCTCGCGGTCGGCCCAGGCATAGGTGCCGGGCGCGTCGCGGCTGCACAGGCTGGCGTCGCCCCCCACGCCGGCGGCGCTCACCTGGCGTTGGCCGGCGCTGCGGTAATCCCAGCTGACCATCTCGACGGCATCGGTGCGCAGGCGCGATTCGGTACGCCAGCGGTCGATGCTGTCGGCGCGCATCACGGCGCCGGCTTGCGTGAAGCGCACTGCCGCCTGCGCATTCGGCTGGAAGGCGCCGTTGTGGTCGGCAATCACCATCGTGTGGCAACCGAGCGAAGCATTGCGCGGGTCGCCGTCGTGCTCGAAGAAATAGAACAGGCCTTCTTCGTGCATCAGGCGCTCGGCAAAGGCCAGGTCGCTTTCCTGGTATTGCATCGTCAAGCTGCGCCGTGGATAGATGCGGCGGTCGGCAATCTCGTAGCGCCATGCCGGCATCAGCCGGCCTTTGCCCTGGTATGCGGCGAACACGGCGTCGAGGATGTCGAAGACCGTCATGTCCTGGAAGATGCGGCTGTCGCGGCCCAGGCCGAGAAAGCTGCTCCAGGGTTGCAGGGTGAGGTGGTAGCGGGCCAGGCCGCCGTTCGCGCCGCTGATCTGCGCTGCGGTGATGTGCCCGTGAAACGGCCGCAGTGCATTGCGGCTGGCGGCGGTCAGCAATTGCAGCAGGGCCGGCTGGCCGAGCAGGTTTTTCAAGGGCAGGTGGGCATCCTCGCACAGGGCATCGATGCGGAAGGTGAATCCCGTGCTGATGCCCTCTTCGCCGCGCACGCATTCGGCCAGCAAGTCCTCGCCGAGCGGCGTCGTCAGCCTGACCAGGCGCGTCGTCTGGGTAGTACGCGCGAACGCTGCGAGTAGGCCTGCCTGGATGTGTTGCCGCATGCGCGAGCTCCTGTGGAATGCAGGCTGCATCGGCGCACAGCGGTAGCGTGCACGGCAGCCCGAATCCAGCGATTACACGCCGAGTCTGCCGTGCGGCAATTGCGCAAGATCAGGCCACTTGCCGCCGCAACATAGTTCGGCAAATCAGCAACAGTGCGTCGGCGCTCGCATTCGGAAAACCACAGGACGCGCAGTCAGAACAATCCGAACACATGTGCAACAGACGAAAAAAAGCGCTGCTCCGCTTGCGCGGGCAGCGCTCCAGGCAGCGCGCCAAAACGATGCGACAAGCCCCGTGCCTTTTAGCACGGCGCCCATCACCTCATCGAAGCATCACTTGTTCAGGTCCCAGCTACCAAAGGCGTTAGGCAATTGTTCCGCAGCCGTGGTTTCCAGGATATCGCCCTTCAGGTTGGTGAGGACGACCGGCAACGTGTTGCCGCCCAGTTCGAGCACGACCTGGCGGCAGGCGCCGCATGGCGCGATCGGGCCGTCGGTCTGGCCGATCACGGCCAGCGCCGCGAAGTCGCCCGGCTTGTAGCCGTGGGCAATCGCCGAGAAGAAGGCGGTGCGCTCGGCGCAGTTACACAGGCCGTAGGACGCGTTTTCGACGTTACAGCCACGGAAGATGCGGCCGTCCTTGCACTCCAGGGCGGCGCCGACCTGGAACTTCGAATACGGCACGTAGGCCAGTTCGCGTGCGGCGCGGGCTTCTTCGATCAGCTTGTCGTATTTCACGGTTTTACTCCGGACGAATGGTGCGATGGATCATCGGCTGCACGGCTGCCTTCTCGGCGCCGATCTGGTAGGCGGCCTGCACCTGGCGCACGGCCTGCTCGGCGGCGGCCTGGGTGCGCGCATGCACGGTGCCCAGCGGCTGGCCGACTTCGATCCGGTCGCCCAGTTCCACCAGGTTCGTCAGGCCGACCGCGAAGTCGATCGCGTCCTGCGGACGCACGCGGCCGCCGCCCAGGGCGACGACTGCCAGGCCCAGGCCACGGGTGTCGACCGAGGTGGCGTAGCCGGCTTGCAGGGCCGGTACCGGCACGATGATTGGTGCGGTTTCCAGGTAGGCGTCCGGCTTGTCCATCAAATCGGCCGGGCCGCCGAGGGCGGTGACCATGCGCGCGAAGCGTTCGGCGGCTTCGCCCGAATCCAGCGCGGCCTGCAGCTTGGCGCGCGCCTCAAGGTCGTTCGCGGCCAGGCCGGAAATGACCAGCATCTCGGCGCACAGCGCCATCGTCACTTCGTGCAGGCGTGCCGGACGCGATTTGCCGGTCAGGTAATCGATGGCGACGCGCACTTCGACGGCGTTACCGGCAGCGTGGCACAGCGACTCGTCCATGCCGGTCAGGATGGCCGAGGTGCGGGTGCCGGCGCCGTTGCCGACGGCGACGATGCTCTCGGCGAGTTCCAGCGATTTTGCCGGGGTCGGCATGAAGGCGCCGCTGCCGACTTTCACGTCCATCACCAGCGCGTCCAGGCCGGCCGACAGCTTTTTCGACAGAATCGAGCCGGTGATCATGGCCACCGATTCCACGGTCGCCGTGGTGTCGCGGATGCTGTAGAAGCGCTTGTCGGCCGGCGCCAGCTGGGCGGTCTGGCCGATGATGGCGACGCCGACTTCCTTGACCACCTTGCGGAACAGTTCCGGGTCAGGCACGGTGCTGTAGCCCGGGATCGAATCGAACTTGTCGAGGGTGCCGCCGGTGTGTCCCAGGCCGCGGCCCGAGATCATCGGCACGAAGCCGCCGCAAGCGGCGATCATCGGCCCCAGCATGAGCGAGACCACGTCGCCGACGCCGCCGGTCGAGTGCTTGTCGACCACCGGGCCGGGCAGGTTCATCGATTTCCATTCCAGGACCTGGCCCGAGTCGCGCATCGCCAGGGTAAAGGCGACGCGTTCGTCCATGCTCATGTCGTTGAAGTAGACGGCCATCGCGAGTGCCGCGATCTGGCCTTCGGTGACGCTGCCGTCAGGGATGCCGCGCACGAAAAACCGGATTTCTTCCGCGGTCAGGGTGCCGCCGTCGCGCTTCTTGCGGACGATTTCTTGGGGGAGGAACATGGGATGCTCGCCTCTCTAAATCAAATAGTTCAAATGGACGCGAACGTAAGGATCGCGCCGAAAACGACGTAGGGTGGACGGGTTCCCCGTCCACGCGGTGATCGCTATCGGTTCCGGTGTTGTGTACGAACCGGCATCCACCAACGATCGACGCGTGGACGGGAGACCCGTCCACCCTACCCGTTGCATTCACACGCAACGGTTATTCATGCCACCTCAAACGCCGTACGGAATCCAGATGTTTTTCACCTGGGTCGCGTGCTGCAGTACGGCGCGGCCGCAGGCCTGCTTCGCATCGAACCAGTCGCGGCCCTTGGCGCCGCCGACCCAGGTACGCTTCAGCGTTTCGCTCGACAGGCGCTCGACTTCGGCGCAGCCTTCCGCCGAACCGTCGTGACGCCACACCGCATCGATGTCGCCGTGGGTAGCCAGCGTGCGCGCCAGCTCGTCGGCCGAACCGGTAACGATGTTCAGCGCGCCGCCCGGCAGGTCCGAGGTGTCCAGCACCTGGTACAGGTCGGTGCTCGAGAGCGGATGCGCTTCCGACGGCACCGCCACCACGCGGTTACCCATGGCCAGCGCCGGCGCCACCAGCGAGATGAAGCCCAGCAGCGGGTTCTCGTTCGGGCAGACGATGCCGATCACGCCGACCGGTTCGTTCAGCGCCACGGTGACGCCGTGCATCGGCGGCTGGTGCGCCAGGCCGTCGTACTTGTCGGCCCATGCCGCCCAGTAGAACAGGCGCTCGATCGAGGCCTGCACTTCGCGTGCGGCGTCTTTCGAACCGGTCTGCGCGGCGATGCGCTGTGCGAACTCGTCCGCGCGGATCGCCAGGTTCTCGGCGATGTAGTACAACACCTGGGCGCGGTTGTGGGCGGTGGCTTTCGACCAGCCGGCCGCCTTGTGCGCCGCTTCCACGGCGTTGCGGATGTCCTTGCGGCTGCCTTCGCCGATGTCGGCCAGGAAGCTGCCGTCCGCGCCGTGGATGGCGCGGCTGTAGGCGCCGTCCGGGCGGGCCTGCTTGCCGCCGATGTAGAGCTTGGCGGTGCGGTCGACGGCGAACGGGCTGGCGCCGGCTGCCGGCTTGGCTGCGGCTTTTGCAGCGACGACCGGCGCGGCCGGGCGTGCATCTTCCGACAGCGCGGTCAGGTACTCGTACATGCCTTCCTTGCCGCCTTCGCGGCCGAAGCCCGATTCCTTGTAGCCGCCGAAGCCGCAAGCGGCGTCGAACTGGTTCGCGGTGTTGATCCACACCACGCCGGCCTTGATCTGCGGCGCAACGTCCAGCGCCAGCGAGATCGATTCCGACCACACGCAAGCGGCCAGGCCGTACACGGTGTTGTTGGCCAGCTGGACGGCTTCGCCCGGGGTGCGGAAGCTCATGGCGACCAGCACCGGTCCGAAGATTTCGGTCTGGGCCACGGCGGCCGAGGTCGAGGCGCCGGTGATCAGGGTCGGCAGGTACCACGAGCCGGCTTGTGGGGCTTCGCAGGCTGGTTGCCAGATTTCGCAGCCTTCGGCGCGGGCGGCTTCCACCAGGCCGTGGATGCGCTGCTGCTGCACCGGGTCGACCAGGGCGCCGATGTCATTGGATTTGTCCAGCGGCGAGCCGACGCGCAGGTTCTGCATGCGCGCCTTCACCTTGGCGATGAAGCGGTCGTACACCGATTCCTGCACCAGCAGGCGCGAACCGGCGCAGCACACCTGCCCCTGGTTGAACCAGATCGAGTCGACCAGGCCTTCGACGGCGGCATCCAGGTCCGCGTCGTCGAACACGATGAACGGCGATTTACCGCCCAACTCCAGCGACAGCTTCTTGCCGCTGCCGGCGGTGGCCTTGCGGATGATGCGGCCGACTTCGGTCGAGCCGGTAAAGGCCAGCTTGTCGATGCCAGGGTGATTCACGATGGCTTCGCCCACGCGGCCGTCGCCGGTGACGATGTTCACGACGCCGGCCGGCACGCCTGCCTGCTGGCAGATCTCGGCGAACAGCAGCGCGGTGAGCGAGGTGAACTCGGCCGGCTTGAACACGACCGTGTTACCGGCGGCCAGGGCCGGAGCGATTTTCCACGCCAGCATCAAGAGCGGGAAGTTCCACGGCACGATCTGGCCGACCACGCCCACGGCGCGGTAGTCGGCGAATTCTTCGGCTTGCAGCGCAGCCCAGCCGGCGTGGTGGTAGAAGTGGCGTGCGGCCAAAGGCAGGTCGGCATCGCGGGTTTCGCGGATGGTCTTGCCGTTGTCCAGGGTTTCGAGGACGGCGAACAGGCGCGAGTGCTTTTGCAGCAGGCGCGCGATCGCGTACATGACTTTCGCGCGGCCGGCGCCGCCCATGGCCACCCAGCCCGGCTGGGCGCGGCGTGCGGCAGCAACGGCGCGCTCGACGTCGTCGCTCGTGGCTTGCGTGATCTGCGCCAGTTCCACGCCGTCGGCCGGATTGGTCGAGGCGAAGGTATCAAGCGCTTCAGTCCATGCGTTGTCGATGAAGAGGCCGAAACGGCGTCCATGCTGGTCCAGCCACGCTTGTGCTTCTTTGGTGGTCTCAAGAGCGGGGCCGTAATCCATAGTTTGCAGAATCTCTTTAATTGTTGGCATGACGAATCCGTTCGGTGTTTAAGGTTGCGCGTGGCGGTGGGCGGCCGAGTAGGCGCCGGTCACGTAGTGCTCGAGCTGGCGTTCGATGTCGGTCAGGAGGCTGGAGGCACCAATGCGGAACAGGTGCGGCTGCAGCCATTCGTTGCCCAGCTCTTCCTTCATCACCGTCAGGTACTGGAGCGCGCTCTTGGCGGTGCTCACGCCGCCGGCCGGCTTGTAGCCGACCATGAAGCCGGTCTGCTCGTAGTATTCGCGGATCGCGCGCACCATTACCAGCGACACGGGGATCGTGGCGTTCACGCCTTCCTTGCCGGTCGAGGTCTTGATGAAGTCGGCGCCGGCCATCATGCAGACCCACGAGGCTTTCGCCACGTTGTCCAGCGTGACCAGGTCGCCGGTGGCGAGAATGGCTTTCACGTGCGCTTCGCCGCAGGCCTTGCGGTAGGCGAGCATTTCGTCGTACAGGGCTTGCCAGTTACCGGTCAACACGTGCTGGCGCGTGATGACGATGTCGATCTCGGTGGCGCCGGCGGCGACCGAGAGTTCGATCTCGCGCAGCTTGGTTTCCATGCTCGACAAACCGGCCGGGAAGGCGGTCGACACGGCGGCGATCGGCAGGCGGCCCTGCAAAATTTTGCCGGCCGGTTCGATCATCTCGTGGTACACGCAGACAGCGCCGGTTTGCAGCGATTCCAGGCCCAGGGCCTGCATCAGATCGGTGCGGATCGGGCGCATCGCCTTGCGGCACAGGCGCTCGACGCGGCCCGGGGTGTCGTCGCCCGACAGCGTGGTCAGGTCCATGCACTCGATGGCGCGCACCAGCCAGGCGGCCTGGTATTCCTTCTTCACCGTGCGGCGGTTCGCCAGGCTGGCGGCGCGGCGGTCGGCCGCGTTGCGGTTCACCTTCAGGCTGTTGACCCAGCCGAGGTCGAGGCCGACGGCGGTGTTACGTTTGAAGTCCAGGTTCTGGGTCATAGCAGTGCGGTTCCGTTGGAGAGGGGTTGGACGCCGAGGTGGCTGGCCAGCGTGGCGCCGATGTCGGAGAAGGTCGATGCGGTCGGCAGCTCCTGCGCCTTGACGTTCGGGCCGAAGAAGATCATCGGGATATGCTCGCGCGTGTGGTCCGAGCCTGGCGCCGTCGGGTCGCAGCCGTGGTCGGCGGTGATCACGACCAGGTCGCCGTCCTTCAGCTTGGCCATGAATTCCGGCAGGCGCGCGTCGAGTTCGTGCAGCGCGTTCGCGTAACCGGCGACGTCGCGGCGGTGGCCGAAGTGCATGTCGAAATCGACGAAGTTCACGAAGCTCAAGGACTTGGCTGGCGCTTCGTCGGCCACTTCCAGCAGGCGGTCGAACAGGGCCATGTTGTCCGGGCCCTTCACCAGGCGGGTTACGCCCTGCGCCGCGAAGATGTCGCTGATCTTGCCCAGGGCGATGACTTCGCCGCCGGCTTCCTTCACGTGGTCCAGCAGCGTCGGCGCGGTCGGTGGCACGGCGTAGTCGTGGCGGTTGCTGGTGCGCTTGTAGTCGCCGTTCGCGCCCGTGAACGGACGCGCGATCACGCGGCCGATGTTGTAGGGCTTGACCAGTTCGTAGGCCGCTTCGCAGACTTCGTACAGGCGCTCCAGGCCGAAGTGCTCTTCGTGCGCGGCGATCTGCAGCACCGAGTCGGCCGAGGTGTAGAGGATCGGCTTGCCGCTCGCAACGTGTTCGTCGCCCAGCTCGTTGATGATGGTGGTGCCCGAGGCGTGGCAGTTGCCCAGCCAGCCCGGCACGCCCGTCAGTTCTTGCAGCTTGTCGGTCAGCTCTTGCGGGAAGCTCGGCACGGTCTTCGGGAAGTAGCCCCAGTCGAACAGCACCGGCACGCCGGCGATTTCCCAGTGGCCGCTTTGCGTGTCCTTGCCGGTCGACTGTTCGCGGGCGACGCCCCAGGCGCCGGTAAAGCCGTCGCGCTGATTGAAACCGGCGGCCCATTCGCCGCTGGCCTTGTGCGCGGCGGCGGCGAGGCCCAGGCGCTCCAGGTTAGGCAGCGACATCGGCTTGCCCTCTTTCGCGGCCCACTCGGCGATGTGGCCGAAGGTGTTGGCGCCGGTGTCGCCGTATTTGTCGGCGTCGGGCAGCGCGCCCAGGCCGAAGGAGTCCAGCAGGAGGATGAATGCGCGTGACATTTTTTCGCTCGCTAATTAGTTGGCGGT
>Ga0308161_1004516_pt1 | contig 12697 bp, 14 predicted proteins | sample PhyFR2_FD_201034 | JGI IMG/M metagenome (GOLD analysis project Ga0308161, IMG submission 201034) | Phyllosphere microbial communities from UC Gill Tract Community Farm, Albany, California, United States - DLSLF.R2 | ecosystem: Host-associated > Plants > Phyllosphere > Unclassified | place: USA...
ACAATCAACGCATTGTTGATATCTGGTAAGGATTGGTCTAGAGAAAATTCCACGTCGACGACGGGACCAATGACTTGAACAATCTTGCCTGAACTCATTCGTATTCCTCCATTCGTTCTCGAAACTATTCTAATGCGGATGCCCCCGCGACAATTTCGGTGATTTCTTGGGTAATCGCGCCTTGACGTGCTCGGTTATAAGAGATCGTCAAGTCCCCAATAATATTTTTGGCATTATCTGTTGCTGTTTTCATCGCTGTCATCCCGGCAGCATGTTCAGCAGTTTTTGCATCAACAATGGCACCATAAATCAAACTTTCCGCATATTGCGGCAACAATTGATTCAAAATGGCTTCTCTTGAAGGTTCGAACAAATACTCTTGTTCATAACTTTCTGCTTCTTCAGGATCTAAGTCAGAAATTGGCAGCATCTTTTCAATCCGAAACTGGCTAGTCAAAGAATTGATGTGATGGTTATAACACACGTATAATTCATCAAAAACTTCATTTTGATACATCGTCGTCGCCAATGTCACGATTTTGCGTACTTCATCGAAGCTTGGCTGATCAGACAAATTTCTTAATTCATAGGCTAATTTGACGTCTCTGGTTTTGAAGAAATCAGCACCTGTAGCACCAATGGCGATCATCACATATTCTTCATTTTTTTCATGATCTTCTTCTAGCATCGTCATCATTTGTTTTAAGATCGAACTGTTATAGCCGCCAACCAGTCCGCCATCTGAAGTGATCACGATATAACCGGTTCGTTTCACAGGGCGGCTGACAAGCATGCTGTTATAATTGACGCCATCTTTTGGACCAGAACCTGCTAAGTCAGAAAGCTGCTGCGCAGTTAAGTGGGTCACGATTTCTCTCACTTTATTCGCATAAACTTGAAATTGTTTCGAGTGGGCTTCAGATTTCGTCAGTTTTGCTGCAGATACCATTTGCATGGCATTTGTGATTTGACTGGTTTTTTTTGTTGAGGCAATTCGTTGCTTGATTTCATTTAATGAAGCAGCCATCTATTCTCACCTCTTTTATGCGTTTTCCATGGTCGACAATTTGTCTTGCGCTGATACATGGCTCGTGTTGCTTGCCATAAAGATATCTTTTGCTGCTTTGATCGTATCATCCAACAAACTTTCTTCTGGCAGATCCTTCGTTGTACGGATCGTTTCAAAAATCGTTGCCGCATTGGCTTCGATATATTCAAACAAATCTGATTCAAAATCTAGCACTTTGTTGACTGGGATACTGTCAATGAATCCATGCGTCAACGCATATAAGATCACAACTTGTTTTTCAACTGCTAAAGGTTCATGCAGTTTTTGTTTTAAAATCTCCACTGTACGACGGCCACGATTCAACTTGGCTTGCGTTGCAGCATCTAGATCAGAACCGAACTGCGTGAAGGCTTCTAATTCACGATAGCTCGCTAGATCCAAACGTAAAGTACCGGCTACTTTTTTCATCGCTTTGATTTGTGCAGAACCACCTACCCGTGAAACGGATAAACCAGCAGCTACGGCTGGACGGACACCTGAATAGAACAAATCATTTTCCAAGAAAATCTGACCATCTGTGATAGAAATCACGTTTGTTGGAATATAAGCTGAGATATCTCCGGCTTGGGTCTCAACGAAAGGCAATGCTGTCATTGAACCGCCGCCTAACTCATCAGATAATTTGGCTGCTCTTTCTAATAAACGAGAATGCAAGTAGAAGACATCCCCTGGGTATGCTTCACGACCAGGTGGACGACGCAAGAGCAAAGAAAGTTCACGATAAGCGACCGCTTGTTTTGATAGATCATCAAAAACGATCAAGACATGTTTGCCGTTATACATGAATTCTTCACCCATGGCAGCACCGGCATAAGGTGCAATGTAAAGCAATGGTGCAGGTTGAGAGGCACCAGCGGATACAACGATCGTGTAATCCAACGCTCCGTATCTGCGCAAGGTTTCAACTTGTGCACGAACTGTTGAATCTTTTTGACCGATCGCAACATAGATACAGATCATGTTTTGGCCTTTTTGGTTAATGATCGTATCGATCGCAATCGTTGTTTTACCCGTTTTACGGTCGCCGATGACTAATTCCCGTTGTCCACGGCCGATTGGCACTAGCGCATCAATGGCTTTCAATCCCGTTTGCATTGGTTCTGCAACTGATTTACGTTGCATGACACCAGGTGCAGCGGCTTCCACCGGACGAGATTTATCTGTTACGATCTCACCAAGACCATCGATTGGCTGACCTAAAGGATTCACTACCCGTCCAATCAACGCATCCCCAACAGGGACTTCCATGATTTTACCTGTGCGTTTCACTTTATCGCCTTCACGAATGGACTCAAAATCACCTAAAATGATGATACCGACATCATTTGATTCTAAGTTTTGGGCCATTCCGTAAGAACCGTTTGAAAACTCAAGCAATTCTCCACTCATGGCATTTTCTAAACCGTGGGCACGTGCGATACCATCACCAACATAAGTGACGGTACCAATTTCTTCTACAGAAAGTTCATTTTGATAATTTTTGATTTGTTCTTTGATCAAGGCACTAATTTCTTCTGCTTTGATTGCCATCCGATTCACCTCTTATCTCTTGTTTATCTGCCCATTTGCTGACGCAGATAATCCAGTTGGCTTTTTATACTACCATCGATTACTTGATGATTTGCTTCCACAATGACACCGCCCAAAATCTCAGGCTCGACTACTGTTTCCAAGTGGGCTTTTTTGTAGCCAAGTTTCTGTGCGATCTGTGCTTCAATTGCTTGTTTTTGTGCCTCTGAAAGCGCCACGGCTGTCGTAACGGTTCCTAGGACTAATCCTTGGTATTCGTCATAACGTCGTTCATACTCGTCGATGATCATCAGCAGATCATCCATACGATTGTATTCATAGACGATTTCTAAGAAGTTTTTGACTAGACCGTCAAATCCATTCAGCAATTGATCAAACAATTTCCTTTTTTCATGAATATCGAGATGATTGTCTGTCATGATTTGACCAAACTCAGGCAATTCTTGATAGACTTGACGCAATGTCATCAATTCTTGATAAACCTCTGTCAAGCGTTGTTCTTCTATCGCCAGTTCAAACAATGCTTTCCCATAGCGTTTACCGACTGTAAATTTATCGAGTTTCATTGACTGAACCCAATCCTTCGATATATTGATTGATGAGGGATTCATGATTTTCGGGAGTCAATTCGCGGCCTAAGATTTTTTCTGCGATTTGAAGTGAGAGTTCTGCAACATCATCTTTCACTTCTTTTAATGCAGTTTCTTTTTCAAGGGTGATATCTGAATTGGCTTTTTCTTTTAAGCGTGTCACTTCTTCTTTGGTTTCGCTCAAAATGTTTTGCCGACTCAATTCACCGCTATCTTTGGCGCTCTTGATGATCTCCGCAGCTTCTGAATGAGAACTTGCCAGTTTATCTTGGCGTTCTTTTTCCAATTTGGCTGCATTCAAACGTGATTGTTCCGCTGAATCCAAATCATTGGCGATTTTATCTTCCCGTTTTTGCATCATGCTGCTGATCGCATCCCATGCAAAGTGTTTCAATAAGAATAGCAAAAGAAGAATTGATCCGCTGACAACGATGATATTGCCAAGCATCGCATTTTGTACTTCCGCTATAACCAACTGATTTAGCATAACGATTCTTCCTTTCTGAAAGTCCTTGGTTCATGAGAAAAAAGCAAAAACGAGGACAATTGTTCGTTTCTGCCTTTTCACTTTCGTCTTACTGGAAGACTAAAAGCAATGCGATAACTACACCTAGAATTGGCACCGCTTCGACTAACGCTACCCCAATAAACATGGTTGAACGGAATTGTCCTGACATTTCAGGTTGGCGTGCCATTGATTCGATCGTTTTTGCAATAACTTGTCCATTACCATACCCTGCACCAATTGCTGCTCCGATAATTGCTAATCCTGCTCCGATAAAGTTCATTCTATTTTCCTCCTAATGTGTGTACTGATTAATGTTCCGCCACGATTTTGTGGCTCATAAATACCATGGTCAATGTAACAAATACATAGGCTTGGATCGCACCAATAAATAACGAGAAGCCAATCCAAATCATTTCAAGGGGCATGACGATCGGCAATGACCACCAACCCAAGCTGATAAACATCTTGGCAATCAACCCCAATAAGACTTCACCGGCATAAATATTCCCGTATAAACGAAGGCCTAAAGTGATCACATTGGTAAATTCTTCAATGATTTTCAGCGGCAGTAAAAAGCCAACTGGTTTTAAGTAAGAATTGATCAAATAATTTTTGAACCCTAGTGATTTGATTCCAAAGAAATGTGTCAAGGCAATAACAATAAGTGCGAGTGTCAACGTAACGAAGGGATCTGCTGTCGGGCTTTTCCAAAGCGCGATATCATCACTGGTAACGATTTTTGTTACCAAACCAATCTCATTCGCAACGAACACAAAAAGAAACATTGTTACACCCAGCAAATGAAAGTTGTTCACTTGAGATCCTGGTATGTTATCCGCAACGATATTACGGACAAAATCAATGACCCATTCAATGAAGTTCTGCTTCCCTTTCGGTTTCATTTGCAAGTTTCGTGTACAAATAAAGACCACCAAAAAAACAATTATACAAGAAATGATTGTCATCATTGCTACTGTTCCATCAAACCATATTGGACCGATATGAAACATGAGCGATTTTTCATCCAATCTTTCTCACCTCTTTTCCTGTCATCTCCAGAAAATATCTGGTGTTACAATGCGTTTCCTCTCATAACAATCGGTATCATACCACCACGACTGGAAAATTTCAAAGTATTTTCAAGAAAATTAGACAAAAAAGTCAATTTGCTAAAAATACGTAAAACACCGAAATCGTCTGTGTCATCAACCGCTTTGAGAAAGCTTGATATATCAACAGCTTTCCCTTAGATGCTACCAAATTTAACTTGAATTTCAAAGCAATAACCTCTAGAAATCCCGAAAAGAAGTCAATCAATTATTAGAAATTTCTGAGAGCGCGATCGATTTGTCTTTCCTGATCTTTACGTTTCAATGATTCACGTTTGTCATACTCGCGTTTTCCTTTTGCCAATCCAATCAAAACCTTAGCATACCCGTCCTTGATATAGACTTTTAATGGAATGATCGTCATCCCCGTATTCTTGCTTTCACCGATCAAACGTGCAATTTGTTTTTTGTGCAGCAACAATTTCCTAGTCCGCAATGGATCATGATTGAAAATATTGCCCTGTTCATATGGACTGATATGGACATTGACTAAGAAGGCTTCCCCATTCCTTAGCCGTACAAACCCATCTTTCAAATTGATTCGACTATTCCGGATCGCCTTGATCTCTGTTCCTTGCAGCACGATTCCCGCTTCGATGGTATCGAGAATCGTGTAGTCATGGCGGGCTTTTTTGTTTTGGGCAATTAATTTCCCTTCCCCTTTAGGCATGAAGTATCCCTCCCACTACTTTTTCTTGATTCCTTTATAAAAAGGTTTTTTCTTGCTTTTATTTTTTTTCTTCCCTTTGCCTTTTCCTTCAAAGCGTTTGTCAAAGCTGCCTTTAGAGGCACCACCTTGTTTGTCTTTGGCATTGTCTTGACGGCCGCGCTGCGGTTGAGATCCACGCTTAGCAGCTTTATTTTTTGGTGCTTGCAGCGTTGGGATCTCTTCGGCTTCGACAAGTTCAAAATCGATCTCTCTGGTTTCAGGATCAGACTTGATCACTTTGATCCGGACTTTTTGACCAATCTTAAACGTCAGCCCTGTCCGCTCGCCCACTAAAGCCAAATGATTTTCTAAATAATGGAAATAGTCTTGTTTCAAGGCAGTAATATGGATCAATCCTTCGATCGTATTTGGCAATTCGATAAATAACCCAAATTTCACGACCGAGCTAATGATGCCATCAAATTCTTCCCCGACCTTATCTGATAGATACTCCGCTTTTTTCAGTGCATCGACTTCCCGCTCGGCTTCCACTGCACGCCGTTCCATTTGCGAACTGTGCAGCGCAATATCTGGGAGAACAGTTGCCCATTTTTCTTGATTGGTTTCTGACGGATCTTCTGTGTATGAGCGAATCAACCGATGAACGATCAAATCGGGGTAACGACGGATCGGTGAGGTGAAATGGGTATAGTCTTCAGCGGCTAACCCATAGTGCCCGACATTCTCCTCAGCATACTTGGCTTGCTGCATGCTGCGCAGCAACATGGTATTGACGACCATCGCTTCTGGCTTATCTGCAACATCTTCCACGATTTTTTGCAATTGCTTTGGTGAGATCGAGCCATTGCTTTGTTTCACAACGATGCCCAATGCCGATGCAAAGTCAAAGAAACGACGCATTTTCTCTTCCTTCGGTTCTTCATGGATCCGATAAATGAACGGATAATGCAAACGATTAAAATGACGCGCTACTGTTTCATTGGCAGCTAACATGAAGGATTCAATCATGCGCTCACCAACGCCCCTGGTGCGCATGACGATGTCTTGCGGATGCCCTTCACCATCTACCAGCACTTTGGCTTCTCGGTCTTCAAAGGAGACAGCGCCTCGCTGGATCCGCATCGCTTCCAACACTTGATGCAGGTCTTGCATGTCATGAAACATTGGTACAAGCGCTTCATATTGTGCAGAAACCTCTGGATCATTTTCTTCCAAAATTTGATTGACCGCTTGATAGGTCATTCTGGCATCTGTTTGGATCAGACTTTGGAAGATGTTGTAATCAGTGATTTGTCCATTTTGGTCGATCCACATTTCACAACTCATGGTTAGACGGGGCACTTGAGGATTCAAAGAACAAATGCCGTTCGATAAGCGTTGCGGAATCATTGGAATTACTCGATCAGTCAAATAGACACTTGTCCCTCTTTCATACGCTTCTTTGTCTAAGGGGCTGTTTTGTGTCACATAATAAGAGACATCCGCTATATGGACGCCTAGGTAAAAACTGCCATCTGCCAGTTTTTTGACCGTGACAGCATCATCTAAATCTTTGGCATCTGCCCCATCAATGGTAACGATCTGCTGATCCCGTAGATCTCTGCGTTCCGGAAAGTCAGCTGGATCGATTTTGTCAGGTACTGCATCAGCTGCAGCCAACGTTTCCTCTTCAAATTTCGTGGGGATACCATTGGCGACAACGATCGAAAGAATGTCCATTCCTACGTCATTTTTGTGCCCAACAACTTTTGTGATCAGCCCTTCCAAACTCTTGGCATAACCTTTTTCGGGGTAGTGACTGATCTCAACGATCACGATACTGCCGTCTACCGGTCGAATCCCTTGGGCGCCGATAAAGACTTTCAGTTCACTTAATTTTTTGTCTTTTGGTTGTACCACACCATATAAATCTGACTCTTCGATCTCACGTTCATCAAACAAGGTGAATTCTCCCACCAATTGGGTGATCGCTCGTTTTTTGATCTCGACGACTTTCCCTTCAGCGCCTTTGTCAGAGAAAGGATCTGCGACATGGACGATATCGATAGCGACTGTATCACCATCCATTGCGTAATTGGTCGCTTCTTTAGGAATATAGACATCTTCCTCTTCGTCGTCTAAAGATACGAAGCCAAAGCCACGTTCATTGGCACGGAATGTGCCTTCGATCAGCACACGGGCCATTGGCAGCTTGACTTTGCCTTTCTTATTGAAGATCACACTGCCTTCTCTCTCCATTGCTGCCACTGTTTGGACGAGCTGTTTGAAGTCGGTACTTTTTTGCAGCCCCAATCCTTCAGCAATCTCTTCCATTGAAAAACTCTTTTTGCTGCTGTTTTTCAAGAAGTCGATTATTTTTGTTTTGATATTTTCTGTCATTACTCACTCTTTCCAAGCCAATGTGTCAAGAAATGCCCACACATCTTGCTCTAATTTTTTGCGTTCCGGCCCGACTGTTACGACATGGCCGCTTTCCGGGTACCATTGCAATGTATAAGGCACATGGCTAAGCCCGTTTGCTGTACGAAAGACTGTCTGCGGATCGATCATTTGGTCTTTGCCTGCTTGGGCAAGAAAAACCGGACGTTTGATCGCAGATAAATTGGCTGCAGTACTTTGTCCCACTTTTTCAATACCTGCCAATTGCTGACGGACTTTATTTGGTACATGCGCCATGATAGCTTTCTTTTCTTCCTCATCTATCGCTGCATACTGCAAAATCATAGCGGCGTATTTTTCAAAGTTGACCGGCACTTGATTGCTCGTTTCAAACAATGGTGAACAGAACAAGCCGCCACCAACCAGCGTATCATCCTCTGTCAATCGATCCATCGCTAAAATACCGCCCATCGATAAGCCTAAGACCGCAATCTCTTGATAGCCTTGATCTTTGACAAAGGTTACCGCAGCTTTGGCGTCATTTTGCCAAACTGTCATGCTTTCATTTAAAATGTCATCTGGATTTGGGGTCCCATGCCCACTGAACATTGGGGTATAAACTGTATAATTTTTTTGTTCTAAAAAACGGCACAGCATCCGGACATCATTGGGACTGCCAGAATAGGCATGAAACAAAATCACTGCCCGTTTGCCATGGGGTGCAAATACTGGTTTTGGTTGATTGAATGTTTTCATCTTTCCTTTCACCTCACGTCCAATTCTACCATAGTTCATGAAAATACATTGGTATTTACAATTAAAAAAAGCCTTGATATAAAGAAAAAAACCTCTCGCTAGGAGAGGTTACGCGGCAATTTGATCAACTAGATGATAGATAAGCCAAAATAAAGAGCAAAACCATCCAGACAAAGCCTAAAATAGCCGTTGAACGTTGCATGACTGCTTCAAATCCACGGGCTTTTTGCTTGCCGAACAATTGATCTGCACCGCCTGAAAATGCGCTTGCTGCACTATTTTGTTTGCTTGGCTGCATCATGATCGTGATGACCATGATCACGGAAATGATAATCACCGCAGTGAGTAAAATATTATACACGTTAGCTCCTCCTTGCTTGCTAAAGTCGTCTTTCCCATTGTACCATTCCATACACGATTAAGCTACTATAAATCGTATCAGACATGCAATGGAACGCCAGTTGGCTGATCACAAGCATCGGCTTACAGCAATGACTAACGATCTAACACATCATCATACTCCGGTTTTTCTTTGAATTCTTTCACAGCAAAGGAACACACAGGCATAATTTTTTTGTTTTCGTGACGGGCTTTGTCAACGACTGCAGCTAAAAGTTTTTGTGCCAATTGCTGTCCGCGGTACTCACTATCTACAAATGTATGATCGACAACCAAAACATCGCCAGGGGCTTCTTGCCAAGTAATTTCCCCCACTTCAGTTTCCTGATCATATAAAGCAAAGCGTTTATTTTCTTCTTTGATCTCCATTCTCTACATCCTTTCTATCAGACATCGTCTGTTGTTGTTGTCGATTGATAAAGTCCAAGACTTTGGGCCAATATTCAGGCGCATCTGTGACCGCTTGTAAGTGGCCCATCCCTGGAAAAATAATTTGTTGTTTTTCCCCCGCCGTGGCTTCCATCAATGTATTGGATTCACTGACAGCTAAAAAACTATCTGATTCACCATGCAAGAATAACACCGGTAAATGATTGCTGCCGATTTGCCGTGTCACAGAGATCTGCAAAAAGGGATAGCCCACCAACTGTTTGCTATATCGATTGGCGATGCGCAAAAAACGTTTGATCGGCAACCGGGAAAACTGCGGCAAACTCGAACGAATCCCACTATACACTGAAGTATAGCTGCTGTCTGCAATCAGGCCTGCGACTTGTGCCGGCATCACTTCCCCACTCGCCAAGAGCAAGGTTGCTGCCCCCATCCCAAGACCATATAGGTAGATACGGCATTGATTGTCTTTTTCCAGTACTTTGTCGATCCATAAAAGCAGGTCGAGACGGTCCAACCAGCCTAAGCCGATTTCATTGCCTTCACTTTGCCCGTGGGCTCTTAGATCAGGCACCAAGACATTATACCCTGCTTGCCAAAATTTTTCAGCGGGCCCCTGACAGTCAGCGTGCCCATCGCTGCGATAGCCGTGCAGACAAATCACCCAAGTCTTTGCACACTGATCAAACACTCTCGCTGTCAGTAATAAATCATCGGCTGAAGCCAACGTGCAGTCTGCACCTTGTTGCCAAAATGTATCATCTGTCTGGTTGATTCTTTTTTCATAAGGGATCCCTAGTTTTTTTCGACCTTCTTTGATATACCATTCATTGTTTCGCATAATGATTGCCGAAACGAAATAGCGAACCCCTTTTTTTAGATACGCTGTACGGTATATATAGTACAAAGCGAAAGATAAAATAAGCAACACGATCACTAACCAAATCATAGGCGCCCCCCTCCATTTTAGTGTACCATTTACACAGAAATTGAGCCAAAATTTTGAACAGAGGACTGTCACTTTTTCTCCTAACACGTCTCAAGATCATAAAATAATCGAAGAAACTTAGCAGGCAAATGGAACTTTAGAAAAATTATCCAATTCTGCATAAAAATGGATAATCTAGGATAATCACCCTCTACCTACTTTTTGTACACTTATTTCCGGCAGTCAATTTGCACTGCAATAACTATATAGGAGAACTAGGATGAAAAAACGTAACTTACTTACAATCGCTCTATTATCAGTATTCTTTCAAGGAGGAATGACTGCTTCAGCAGATTTATATGAAGATGTTGACCAAGCAGTCACTATCTATGTGGGCGAAACAGACGCAGTATTTGCCTTTAATGAAGATATGTCTGAAGATGTTTTTGTTTATATCAACGATGACTTCATTCAAAATGGTTTCGGTACTGGAACGATCGACCATATCGGTGGTGTATTGAGCAATTACTCCCCGTGATGCCGAAAATATCACGATTACGGCAACTGGTTCAGTGTCAGGTATCACATTCGGCGATAGCAAATCTCCAACTTGGACAAAAGAAATCAGCGCAGAAGCGATTAGTACAACTAGCATTGACGAGAATATAGACTTCCAATTGACCAAAGAAGCTGTGTTGTCAGCAACTGACATCTCTGAATACAACAAAAAAACACTCCCTCTCTTGAATTAATTCAAGAAAAAGAGTGCTTAGTTTAGTAATACTACATACAACCAGTATTGTTAAATACATGCATTTTCAGCTTAACAATACATGATTTTCGAAGTATTTTAAAATGGGTATAGTCGGTTTCCTGAGTTATAAAATAACAACTCAGAACCAAAAGGATAAGCTATAAACGTTGTTTTAACAAGTTTTTGATTATTTATTTTTCAAGTTGTAGAATGCTTGCAAGCCTTTGTATTCAGCAACTTCACCAAGTTGGTCTTCGATACGTAGTAATTGGTTGTATTTTGCAATACGGTCAGTACGTGAAAGAGAACCAGTCTTGATTTGGCCAGCGTTTGTTGCTACAGCGATATCAGAGATTGTTGAATCTTCTGTTTCACCTGAACGGTGAGAGACAACTGCAGTGTAACCAGCTTCTTTAGCCATTTCGATTGCATTGAATGTTTCAGTCAATGTACCGATTTGGTTCACTTTGATAAGGATTGAGTTACCGATACCGTTTTTGATTCCTTTTTCAAGGATTTCAGTGTTGGTAACAAACAAGTCATCACCGACTAATTGAACTTTGTCGCCTAGGCGTTCAGTTAATAGTTTCCAACCATCCCAGTCATTTTCATCCATACCATCTTCGATTGTGATGATTGGATATTTGTTAACTAACTCTTCTAAGTAGTCAACTTGTTCAGCAGCTGTACGTTTCACGCCAGTTTCGCCTTCAAATTTAGTGTAGTCATACACGCCATTTTCGTAGAATTCTGATGATGCACAGTCAAAACCTAGGTATACATCTTTACCTGGTTCTAAACCAGCAGCTTTGATTGCTTCTAAGATTGTTTCAACACCGTCTTCAGTGCCTTCAAAACGAGGTGCAAAACCACCTTCGTCACCAACTGAAGTTTCTAAGCCACGTTTAGATAAGATTGATTTCAAGGCATGGAATACTTCAGCACCCCAACGTAGACCTTCTTTGAAAGTAGGCGCGCCTACTGGCAAGATCATGAATTCTTGGAAAGCGATTGGTGCGTCTGAGTGAGAACCGCCATTGATGATGTTCATCATAGGTGTAGGCAATACTTTTGTATTGAATCCGCCTAAGTAGTGGTATAAAGGCACTTCTAGGTAATCAGCAGCTGCACGTGCAACGGCGATAGATACACCTAAAATTGCATTGGCACCTAATTTACCTTTGTTAGGAGTTCCATCTAAAGCGATCATCGCTTTATCGATAGCCATTTGGTCGCGTACATCGTAACCGATGATTGCTTCTGCAATGACGTTGTTTACATTGTCAACTGCTTTCGTTACACCTTTACCGCCATAACGAGCTTTGTCGCCATCACGTAATTCAACTGCTTCGTGTTCACCTGTTGAAGCGCCTGAAGGCACCATTCCGCGGCCGAATGCACCTGATTCTGTGTAGACTTCTACTTCGATAGTTGGGTTACCACGTGAGTCAAGGACTTCGCGTGCGTAAACATCAGTAATAATTGACATGTTTTGTCTCTCCTTTGAGTTTGTTTTATCTTAAGGGACGAGCCCTTGCGAACATATTCATTGTAGTGAAAAAATCAGCATACTGCAAATGATAATTTCATGAAAATAAAATTATTTTACAGCGTC
>Ga0308161_1004522_pt1 | contig 12676 bp, 12 predicted proteins | sample PhyFR2_FD_201034 | JGI IMG/M metagenome (GOLD analysis project Ga0308161, IMG submission 201034) | Phyllosphere microbial communities from UC Gill Tract Community Farm, Albany, California, United States - DLSLF.R2 | ecosystem: Host-associated > Plants > Phyllosphere > Unclassified | place: USA...
CACTGAACTCAAAGCAGACTTGTTAGTCATTGGCTCTCATGGTCGAAAAGGGTTTAAAAAGTTCTTCTTAGGCAGTGTGACTCAAGCTCTTTTAGGAGAAATTCATTTACCGGTATTAGTCGTAACTGAATAGTTTTTCTTAAGCTGAAAAAACCGATCTTATGTAGATCGGTTTTTTAATGTCAGTATTACTGAGCCTTATACGTAAATTTAATCAGAGATCCTGGATTCTCTAATGTATTCGTTACAGAGCCATCATCTTTTTGTACATTTCCGGCCGTATCAGTCAATACATATAGAACATTCCCATCTGGACTTGCAATCACGTCACGATAACGGTTGTTGCTCTTAAACATCGGCACAGCATCATCATAAGTAGCACTGTAAGTTGGATCTAGCTTAATACGGAAAATAACACCGCGTTTTAAAGATGGAACCAATAATGTATTTTCCCAACCAGAAATTGCTTTTTTGCCACCCTTATAAACATAAGCAGATGACGGCGCAACTGTTGGCCAGCAAATATAGGTCATATCCCCACAAGTTGGATCATTATAGTTGTAGGTATCTTGGACGGTATATAAAGTTTTTAACGGGGGGACAAAGTTTTTACCAGTCCATTCAGACTCTTTAGTTACTGGAACGCCTGCTGCTACTTTTAAACCGTTTTGTCCTAAATCTTTAATTTGTGCTTTATTGGTTGCTGCTGAATAATTTGCATAGGCATAACCACTGTCATCTTTATAACCTGCTACATTTGGCCAGCCATAGTTCCCCCCTTTAACAATGAGATTAATTTCATCGTCAGAGTTTGGGCCCTGTTCAGATTGCAATAGTTTTCCATTCGGAGTAAATGCCAAGCCCTGTGGATTACGATGACCGAGCGTATAAATATGGCTAACTACTCCGTTAAGGCTTGGATTATCTTTTGGAATACTTCCATCCAGATTTAAGCGTAATACTTTACCCATATAGGTATGATAGTCTTTGCCGCTCAGTTCCTGTTGAGTTGGGGTATGTTGTGCCTGATTTGGCAAGAATAGGTAAGCAAGCTGGTTACGCCCCTGATCACCAATCGTGTAGTAAATCTTTTGGTCTGGTCCAATTACAAGACGACCTGATTGATGATCTTTCGATGAGGGTAATCCTGCTAATAAATCTACTGGCTTCTCAAAAGTATCTGTTGTCTTGTTATAAGTGTATCTACGAATAATAGTTTGATTCGGTAATTCTTTATCTGTAGATTTCGGATTTTTAAATGTACCTGAAACATAAATATAAGGATTATGTTTAAAGTCAGGATGAAAGGTAAAGCCTAACAAACCATTTTGTCCATCAGCATCATTTACAATCTCAGGCACCTGAAAAATTGTTTTTACAGAGCCTGACTCAGGGTTAACTCTTAAAATTTTACCCGTTGCTCGTTCAGTTAACCAAATTTGATTGTCTGGCCCCCATAACAAAGCATGTGGTTTATTTAAATTGGTCAGAATAACTTTCTTATCAAAATTTTCCGTTTTAGCTTTTGCAAATTGAGCGGGTGTAAGAGGAATATCTGCAAATGCAGTATTAAGTATAAATAGCTGTGCCGCACCTAAAAAAGTGATTTTAGCCAATAAATGTTTATTCATATGTTCAGCCTTATAAATTTCCAAAACTTTTCTGAGAATTACTCACAACCTAAAGAAAAAGGTTTATATGAGTTATCTATATGATTTGTATTATGAAGAATAGCAAATCTATTAAAATCCAAATTTCTAGAAGGCTCTGTTGCATAAAAGTAGCTATTTAAATCTTTTTAAAAGTAAAACTGAGTACTCAGAACAGACAAATTAAATGAAAAATTAAGACCCCACGTTTATCTACTCGATCTAGTAAACGCAGGTTAGTCAACTTTTAAAACTTATGCTATTCTTCCGCCACTTTTAAAAGTCTCAAATTCTATATCGCCATGACGCTTACGCCACCTTAAGTTTATTTATACTTCTTATTGTAGATAACTCATCACTGTCTAGTAATGTGGTGTAGTCGCTTGTGTTGATATATCACATTACTAGCCTTTTCAAAATTTAGAACTATAGGCTATCCCCTTCATGTTATCGAATGTCCGAGAACAATGGTTTTCTAATGTCCGTGCAGATATTCTTTCAGGTCTTGTTGTTGGTCTTGCTTTAATTCCAGAAGCAATTGCATTTTCAATTATTGCAGGTGTAGATCCCAAAATTGGTTTATACGCATCTTTTTGTATTGCAGTTATTATTTCATTCGTAGGCGGTCGTCCCGCTATGATTTCGGCAGCTACTGGTGCCATGGCCTTAGTGATGACTACACTTGTAAAAGACCATGGACTTCAATACCTATTTGCAACAACTGTTTTAACTGGTGCCATACAGATTTTAGCTGGATATTTTAAACTCGCTAAACTCATGCGTTTTGTTTCAAAATCCGTTGTTATTGGTTTCGTTAATGCCCTCGCCATACTCATCTTTATGGCTCAATTACCAGAATTAATAAACGTAACTTGGCATGTCTATTTATTAGTAGCAATTGGTTTAGGAATTATCTATTTATTCCCCTATATTCCAAAAATTGGAAAGTTCTTTCCTTCACCGCTGATTTGTATTGTGGTGGTCACATTACTTGCTATTTTTTTAGGATTTGATGTTCGAACTGTGGGTGATATGGGCTCACTACCAGATACCTTACCTATATTTCTAATTCCGGATATTCCTTTTAATTTAGAAACACTCCTTATTATTTTTCCCTACTCATTAGCTCTTGCGGCAGTTGGTTTACTTGAGTCAATGATGACAGCAACAATTGTTGATGAAATGACAGATACGCCAAGTGATAAGTTTCAAGAGTGTAAAGGTCAAGGTATTGCCAATATTGCCTCAGGTTTTATGGGGGGAATGGCAGGCTGTGCCATGATTGGTCAGTCAATGATTAATGTAAAATCGGGTGGTCGCACGCGCTTATCTACTTTTTGTGCAGGCATATTCCTGCTCATTTTAGTTGTATTTTTAAGTGATTGGTTGAAGGTTATTCCAATGGCAGCTCTTGTTGCTGTCATGATTATGGTATCAGTAAGTACTTTTGAATGGGGTTCCCTGACTCACTTTAAAGCTAATCCCAAAAGCAGCAATGTTGTTATGATCGCAACGGTTATTGTAGTTGTTGCCACTCACAATTTAGCACTAGGTGTACTCACGGGAGTATTACTCTCTGCATTATTCTTAGCAAATAAACTTGAAAATGATATTTACATAACAACTTCATTCGAAGGCAACGCTCGTTTATATGATTTAAGAGGTCAAATATTTTTTAGTTCTTCTGAAAAATTCATGCAGGGATTTAACTTTAAAGAAGATGTAAATGAAGTCATTATTGATCTTACGCACTCACATATTTGGGATGTAACCTCCGTTGCAATGCTAGATTCAGCCATAAATAAATTTCAAAAAAATAATATAAAAGTTACTGTACGCGGCTTAAATGAAGCCAGTTCAATCATGATCGATAAATATGGCACTCATGCAAAAATTTAAAAAAAAGGTCCTTCGGGACCTTTTCCTTATATCAAAGATTACATTTTAATTAAGGAGACTTATATAACAAGCGGTTTGGACTACCAGAAGGATTTTTGACCACATTACTACTTGCTTGATTTAAAAGATTAGTCGAGATGGTCTGAGGTGTTGCGGTTGGTGTACTTTGCAACATTTCAGCAACCACCCCAACAACATGTGGAGTAGCCATTGAAGTTCCATTTAAAACTTTAGTTGCGGTATTACTCCCAATCCAAGAAGAATTGATCTGGCTTCCCGGTGCAAAAATATCAACACAGCTTCCATAATTAGAATAACTCGCTCGTGTATCAGTACTATCTGTAGCAGCGACAGTAATTGCTTTACTGACTCTTGCTGGAGAAGAACTACATGCATCTGCATTTGAATTCCCAGCCGCGACCACCATCACATAACCGTTATTAAATAAGTTTTCTACTGCGCTATCTAAGGATGTGTTCGCATCACCGCCTAAAGACATATTCACCACAGCTGGCTTTTTACCATTTTTTAATATCCAATCTAACCCAGCAATCACGTTACTCGAAGCACCAGAACCATCACAACCTAAAATTCTGATAGGAACCAAGCTTACATTTTTGGCAACCCCATACGTACTGCCCCCCACTGTTCCTGCTACATGCGTACCATGTCCATTACAGTCAGTTGTTCCATTGCCATCAGATATGGCGGTATAACCTGCCAATACGCGTCCAGAGAACTGTTGATGTGTAGATAATATTCCAGTATCAACAATATAAGCGGTTGTACCTGAACCTGTTTGTAAATAAGAATACGCTGAATTTAACGGTAAAGCTTTTTGGTCAATACGATCTAGCCCCCAATCTGGATTACTCTGAGTAGTGGCATCAATTTTCATTACCGTATCGCTTTCTACAGAAAGCACATGTGGATTTTTTTTCATTGCTTCAACAAAAGTAGCGGCTGCTGCATCTGGTAAATAAATGGCAAAACCTTTAAATACAGTATCGTAAGATTGTAAGACCTTGCCTCCCTGTTGCTTTACAATATTTTGAGCAAAATCTATAGGAGAGCCAGCGTCTTTGTTGAGAATTACAATATATTGATTTTTAATAATTCCCATTGCTTGGGAAGAATTTAGTAAAGTGCTTGATGTTGTTGGTGCTGCTTGGGCTAAATGGGCGGTTGCTAGAGTTAAAAAAACAACCGAAATTTGACAAAGTTTCATGAAAAATCTCCATATCTTTTATTTCAGACATCGTTGTTATGATCAGTACTGTCTGTATTTGTAAGGATTAAACATTTTAAAAAGAAATTTTTCTTATACTCTCCGTGTAGGAAAACTAAATCATATTTTCATAGAACCTCATTTTATACAATGCTCACATCTTTTTAATCAAAAAATGTGAACCACTTCAAATAAATTTAAAAGTAGAGATATAAAATTAATTAATATTTTAAAAACTAATATCTAAGCAGGATCTATAATATAAAAATATATAATCATAACAAACAATATAAAAGAAGAAATTGAAAGATAGGTACCAACTGTATTAAAACTTCGTAAAAATTTCCAAATATCCATAAACAAACAACAAGACAATGATTTATAAAAATTATTTCAACAATTTATTCAACCTGCAACAAAAATAGGTTTACAATCTTTTTAACTATAAAAGTTCAGTATAAAATACGTAAAAATATATTACTCATAATTTTTAATAAATAAAAATATAAGCATTATAAATTACTTTTATTTTTTAGTTCAGGTAACTCCAATTTCTTTCCCGCTAAATGATGCTTACATTGAAAAGAATATTCAATAAAACCTTCTTCTATAAAATAATGACAACGCCCAATAATATTTATGCCTGGATTAAATGTTGGTTTTTCGAGACTGCCATTAAAGACCCACTGAGAACCATTGGAAAAGGGATACTCTACCGGAATATAGTGGAGATGCCCACAAGCTGGACACATATGTTCATACATCCCACCTCCAAAATATTGTACTTTCATAAGGGCTCCTTTTTAAATAAAAAAGCCAACTCATATGAGCTGACTAAATCTATCCACCTAAGAACGTTATATGTTATTTAATTATTCACTATAGTTTCTCTATTTTTATTTTTTCTTCTCTTACTTTAGCTAAGAGATATTACAAATTGATGAAGATTTTTTTAAATTATTATTTATATAAATTTCATTATGAAACAATTTAATAAGCACCAATTTAAAACCAAGAATTCTAAAATTACTCGTTAAACATAAAAATTTTGTGAAAATTCATAAAAATAATTATTATATTTTTCTTATTATTAAAAATAAAAAAGTCCGTATCTTGGGAAGCTACGGACTTAAAACTCATCTAAACAACAGCTAAACAATTTGTTGCCTAGCGAGAAAGCACTATCTCTTTAATCTAATTAATTTCTATATTCAGGTCAAGAAGAACACACTCTTTCTATAAAAAAATAGGATGAGTTGTGAACTATCTCACATTTATTTTTTTATCGCTGGAGTTAATCATTTTATAAAATAATATCTCATATATTATTTTCAAATACTTAATGCCTAAAATAATACTCTAAAATCGTATAGTGATTAATGTGAGGAATAAGTGTAAAAGATACTACCCCCTGTTCTTGATCTTTTTTACTTTCAAAATAGTTTTGGCTTTGCCATTTCAATTCTTCGAGTTCAAGTTCTCCACATAAAATTGTGCACGGGATATCAATCCGCTCTTTATGATGAATTGGGCTATATTTCAAAATATCTTCTTTTGTCAAATTCAGTGCATGATTTAAATGAGTCTTTTGTATTGGCTCTAAATCATATATTCCACTTAATAAGACCATCTCAGATATGATCGGATGGCCTACAACTAATGCACCGAGATGTGCTCCAGCTGAGTGACCAACCAACATAACCTCATTGGTTCTCCAGTCTTGCTTTTCAATGAAATCGAGCGCTTCATGAACTTGAGTCACAATATCTGCAATTTTACTCTGTGGCGCCAAATCATATTCCAACAAAATACATTGAACACCTTGCGCTAAAACATGAGGCACGATAAATGCAAAATCTGATTTCTCACACCACTGCCAATATCCACCATGGATAAAAATAATAGTTTTATTCGCCTGTTCTACAGGAAATAAATCCAATGTTGATCTAGGACGAACACCATATTGAATATCTTTGATATGTCTATATTTTTGATAGCTCACCAAGCTTCTTAGCTGAAAGTCAGTCAGTATCTCATCCTCATTAGCCACAGTAGTCGCATTATCATATGGTCTCATGCTTTTCTCACTTTAATGATTCTTCATGAGCACTTAAAGAGAGCTTGGCTGATGAGCGTTTTATATAATAGAAAAACGTAAGAACGATAATTAGGGGAACACCAAATTGTAAAGTTGACTTAAATTCGTTAGTAAACCAAGTCGTAACCGTGATACTTAAAATTGCAATTAATCCCAACAAAGAAATTAACTGACTAGCGGGAACTTTAAACTTTAACTGTAAACCTTGTTGCGCCATATTTCTTCTAAAAAACATGTGGGTAACAAAGATGCTGCCCCACGTAAACAAGGCTCCAAACATGGACAGCGCTATCATAATCGGGAAAGCTGAAGCAGGATTAATCGTATAAACAATGCTCGCAATACCAATACCAACAGCAGACAAGAGCAGCGCATTAACGGGTACACCATTGCTACTAATGCGCCCAAAGAGTTTCGGTGCATCACCAGCTCGTGACAAGCTAAATAGCATACGTGTTGAGATATAGAGCATACTGTTCATCGCCGATAGAGCTGCGACAATTACAATGAAATTTAAAATACTGTCTGCATATGGAATACCTACAATCTTCATTACCATTACAAAAGGACTAGTCGCCTCAGAACCAATTAAATCCGTCCATGGAACAAGTGCCACAATTAAAAATAAAGACAATAAGTAAAACAGGATTAACCGAATAGCCGTACTTTTAAAGGCTGTTTTAACAGCTTGTTCCGGATCTTTAGCCTCACCTGCCGCAACAGCAATCATTTCTATACTTAAATAGCTAAATATTGAAATAATGACTCCAATCCAGACTCCACTAAAACCGTTGGGGAAAAAGCCGCCATGCTCTGTTAAATTAGCAATGACTTGCCCAGTTCCTTCATGACTTTGAGTCAAGATACCAATAGACAAAAGAATAAATACAATAATGGCAAAAACTTTAATGGTAGAAAACCAATATTCAACCAATCCAAAAGCTTTAACACTATATGCATTCACCACCAGCAAGGTAAGTGAAAAAAAAGCAATCCAGATCCAAGAACCAACATGTGGAAACCATAATTTCATATAGTCAGCAACTGCTGTGATTTCTGTGCCCACGGCTAATACAATGCATGCCCAATAGCAATAACGGACTAAAAATCCGGCCAGTGGACTAATATAATGTTCTGCATAGGCGCCGAAGGAACCTGAAGTGGGATGCTGAACTGTCATTTCAGCTAAACAAGCCATGATAGCAAATGCAATTAACCCCCCAATGGCATAGCTTACAATGACTGCTGGGCCAGCAAAGCTGATTGCAAACTTGCTTCCCATAAACAGTCCTGTACCAATCGCTCCACCAATTGCAATCATTCCCATTTGTTTTGCGGATAATTTCTTATGTAAGCCCGCTTCTCTATTTTGTATTTCATCAAAGCTACTCATAGGCCCTCCTAGCCTTTTGCTGATTTTGATTCCTGAATATCAGGTCACTTCGCTTCTAACCAGATAACGCTCATTTTTCCATTCGTTATTCAGCATAATCTGCTTAAGATGCTGCACAGCATTCCAGACATCTTCAAAACCTAGGTATAGGGGAGTAATTCCAAAACGTAATACTTCTGGCTCTCGGTAATCACCGATCACGCCTCGGGCAATGAGTGCCTGAATAATTTCATAGCCATATTCATGGCGATAACTCACATGGCTACCACGATATTGATGAATCAAAGGTGTAATGAGTTCAAAACCAAACTGAGCACATTCTTGTTGGACGAGTTGGATAAATAAATCGGTTAATTTGAGTGATTTCTCGCGTATTTTTTGCATATCCACTTGCAAGAAAATATCGACACCACATTCAATCAAACTCATAGAAATGATGGGCTGAGTTCCACATAGGTAACGACGAATACTATTAGCTGGCTCATAATGCTGTGCCATATCGAATGGCTTCTTGTGACTCCACCAACCTGATAAAGGTTGCCAAAACTGGTCACGATGCTTTCGATTCACCCATAACAAAGCTGGAGAACCAGGGCCACCATTTAAATATTTATAAGTACATCCGATCGCAAAATCACTATTACTCTGGTTTAGATCCATAGGCACTGCACCAACCGAGTGACATAAATCCCAGATAATCAAAGCATCTTTAGCGTGAATTTGTTGATTAATAGATTCCATATCATAGAAATATCCAGTCCGATAATTCACATGAGAAAGAACAACTACAGCTATATTTTTTTCTAAAACACGAGACAAGTCATCGACACCATCAATCAACTCAACTTGATAACCTTGATGAATCAAATCGATAAAGCCTTCAATAATATAAATATCGGTTGGAAAGGCATCTTTTTCTGCAACAATAATTTTACGTTCTGGAAATTTTTCAGCTTGAATTTTTACCGCTGCTGATAAAACTTTGAATAAATTTAAGGTCGTGGAATCTGAAATAACCATCTCTCCTTTTTCGGCACCGATAAGTCTCGCTACTTTATCTCCGAGTCTAGTCGGTAGCCCCCACCAGTCTGCTTTATTCCAGCTATTAATGAGGTCCTCGCCCCACTCTTTGGAAATAATATGCTGAGCAACCTCTAATGATTTCTTTGGCCGTGCACCTAAAGAATTACCATCTAAATAAATGACATTTTCTGGCATTGCAAATTCATCTTTAAACTTTTTGAGTTCATCTTCCTGATCCCAATAGAGGCATTGTTCGTGAGTAATCATTTGTATTTAACCTATTTTCAACATTTCCTTTGTTTTTGAATTTTATCACGCCAATTCTTTTAATTTATTCGATAATATTTGATCAAATTTCACTATTTCCGTATAAAATTCTAATTAAAATTAAAATATATGGATGAAATTCGAAAATGAATGTAGATGCAATTGATCTTAAAATTTTAAAACATTTACAAGATAATGCTCGGTTAAGTAACCAAGAACTAGCCGAGCTAGTTAACCTTTCACCATCAGCTTGTCATCGACGTGTTAAAATTTTAGAAAGCAATGGAGTAATCGAAAAATATCAAGCCAAAGTTAACTATGAAAAGTTAGGAATAAAGATTGAAGCAATAGTCGAAATAAAACTTGCCCAGCTAACAGAAAGTGATCATAACTTTTTCTTAAGTCAGATCAAAAATTTTGATGAAGTCATTAATGCTTATATTATTACGGGCGAGTCTAATTATGTTTTACACGTTGCGACTAAAGATCTGAGTTCTTTTTCTCATTTTGTCATTAACACATTAAATAAAATTAAAGGTGTAGTGAGCATCAACTCTAAAATCATTTTACAGAAGATTGTGCAAAAACCACTTTGACTCCCCTCATTTTCAATTAAAGAGCCATTCTATGATCGAAACTAAGCGTTTAATTTTGAGACAGTGGAAAGAAAGTGATTTTGAGCCTTTTATAAAAATGGGCTTAGATCAAGATGTTATGCAATTTTTCCCCAACCTTCTGACACCTAAAGAAAGCCTTAATTTAATCCAAAAAATTTCATCTCTCATTGATGAAAATGGTTGGGGCTTTTGGGCAGTTGAGTTAAAAGAAAATCATGAATTTATCGGATTTATTGGTTTACACAGCCAACCTGAACAGTTTGATTTCTCTCCATGCGTGGAAATTGGTTGGAGACTTGCTAAAGAATTCTGGAAACAAGGGTATGCCACTGAAGGAGCAAAAGCAGTTTTAGACTATGCTTTTAACGTACTCAATTTGGATAAGATCGTTTCATTCACAGCTACTACTAATACACCGTCTCAAGCGGCAATGGAAAGATTGGGAATGCAGAAAGTTAAAAACTTCGAACATCCTAAAGTTCCTCTCAATCATGAATTAAGAGCACATGTGCTATATGAAATCACAAATAGTTCATTCAATTTACAATAAAATTAGAGACTTAAATCTTTATAAATAAGAATTTAAAAAACTTACTCATCAAAATCATAGCCAACAGAGGTCGAGCATTCCCAATATTCATGGATTTTACTCGCTATTTCTTCTTTCTCCATAGTGGTAAGCACATAAAAAAGTTTAGCCTCTTTATTTTTTCTTAGAATTAATAAATTGTAATAATCATACTCAGGTCCGTTAAGCCCTAATGTCAGTGGTGATTCACAATGCTTTTCTGCTTTGTAGTGCCATTCAAGTTTATAAGTATCAAGACCATCGGCAGCATTGATTACGATGCCATCATTGGTTCCGCCAATAAATCCAATTTTCATTGCTTTCTCTAAGTTCTTATTAGGATAATTTTCAATATAACGTTAATTGGGTACTCTTCAATTTATATATTGTTTATCAAAAAGTATCGTATGTAACCATAATTAAAGAAAACTCTTAAATAAACATTTAGATTTCTAATTTAGAAGATTCTGGCTATTGTTTCACTCCGAATAAAAGAAGAATTTTCCACTAAAAAACCATTTATTATTATTTTCTGTTTTGCAAAATTACACGCTATAATTTCAAGCGATTTATCTCCATATCCATCCCCCTAATCTGTATAAATTAAAAAAAACGAATGGATGGAGCTTTAAATTAATTTGAATGTTCATAATTTTTTGTAATTTATGATTTTAAAAGGATATATGGTAGATGTGTCATACAAATTTGTGCTTTAAAAGCCTTTGGAGATTTTTGATACATGTCTAAAATTGTAATGTTTGACATGGATGGAACGCTATTAGATCTTGCCTTCGATGATTTCATTTGGAATGAATGTCTTCCTGCACGACACGCACAGATATATCAACTTCCACTCGCCCAAAGTCAAAAAATACTATATCAATTTTATCAATCCCATCAGCACACTCTTGTTTGGTATTCATCCACCTATTGGACTAAAACTGTAGGTGTGGATGTACTGAAATTACAACAAGAATTCCAATTTAAGATCCAAGCTCGTTCTTGCTGTATTGAGCTGTTACAGCAACTTAAAGAGCAAGGATACATGTGTTGGCTAGTGACCAATGCTGACTGTGCCAGCTTACGCTTGAAACTCGACAATATTGCAATTGAACATTTCTTTGATGTAATCATATCAAGTGAACAAATTGGTTATGCCAAAGAGAATATTAATTTTTGGCAAGAGCTCCAACGTTTACATCCATTCAACCCAGATGAAACGATTTTTATTGATGATACGACTCCGGTATTAAAAACGGCAGAGAAATTTGGTATTAAACACTTGTTTACTATCTCACAGCCCTCAAGTCTAAAGGGTATAAGACAGCAACAGGATCTAGAGTATAAAGCACTAGATCGACTTACAGAGTTGCTGTCTATATTGAATCAAATTGATAGAAAGGATAATGATGTCAAAATTGCATGAAAACGATGCTGTAGAGACCATGCGTGTCGACAAATGGCTATGGGTTGCTCGTTTTTTTAAAACTCGTTCAATTGCTAAATCAGCGATTGAAGGAGGTAAAGTACATCATAATAATGAGCGTGTAAAAGTTTCCAAAGAAATTCGCGTTGGAATGGAGCTTATTATTCAGCAAGGTTTTGATAAAAAAACTGTTGTGATAAAGGCTCTTTCGAACACACGTGGTCCAGCTCCAGTAGCGCAGCAACTTTATGAAGAAACCGAAGTAAGTATTGCTAGACGGGAGTTGATTGCATCGCAACGAAAATTGCATAATCTAGCTCGACCTGACCATAGACCCACTAAAAAGGATCGTCGGCAAATTAGCCGGTTTAAACAGGAGAATGATCAACATTGGTCATACGATGATGAATAAAAACGTCGAGTTGTGTCGCACACACACATACAACACATAGAAGCTATAGAAAAAATCTGTCACTATTGACCCAGTGAAACAAGTTGAGATTCAATG
>Ga0308161_1004524_pt1 | contig 12671 bp, 9 predicted proteins | sample PhyFR2_FD_201034 | JGI IMG/M metagenome (GOLD analysis project Ga0308161, IMG submission 201034) | Phyllosphere microbial communities from UC Gill Tract Community Farm, Albany, California, United States - DLSLF.R2 | ecosystem: Host-associated > Plants > Phyllosphere > Unclassified | place: USA...
ATTTCCGCTGTTCGCCATTGCCGGCGACGTTGGTGTAGCAACGACCACACACCGCAGCATGCTCCGGATTCTGGCCAACGTCAGTAGTGTAATGCCAGCAGCGCGGACATTTCTCGCCTTCTGCTTTGTGTAGCGCGATTTTCAGACCTTTGAACAGCTCGCTCTGCTGCGCTTCATCGCTGGCAGTGGCGTAATCCGCCACGCGCGCGCCTGAAGTTAACAGCACGAAACGCAGCTCATCGCCCAGCGCCTTCAGCTTGGCTGCCAGCCCGGCATCCGCATACAGCGTAACCGTCGCTTCCAGTGCGCCACCGATGCGTTTGTCGCTACGCGCTTGCTCAATCACCTTGTTCACTTCACCACGGACTTTCAGCAGATCATCCCAATAAGCGTCGTTCAGCGTTTCGTTATCCGCCAGACCAAACAGATCCTGATACCACTCTTCGGTGAACACGTATTTCGCGCGCTCGCCCGGCAGGTAGCCCCAAATTTCGTCTGCGGTGAAGGACATGATTGGCGCCATCCAGCGCACCAGCGCTTCAACGATGTGCCACAGTGCGGTTTGGCAGCTGCGACGCGCCAGGCTGTCGCCTTTCGCGGTGTACTGACGATCTTTGATCACATCGAGATAGAACGAGCCCATTTCGATCGAGCAGAAGTGCATCAGACGCTGCACCACTTCGTGGAAATCGTAGTTTTCGTAGGAGTGCACGATATCCTGCTGCGCTGCCAGCGCACGGCCAACTGCCCAGCGATCCACCACCACCATCTCTTCCGGCTTAACGCAATCGGTCGCCGGGTTGAAGCCAGCAAGGTTAGCCAGCAGGAAACGCGCGGTGTTACGGATACGACGATAGCTGTCTGCGGCACGCTTCAGGATTTCGTCGGAGACCGCCATCTCACCGGAATAATCGGTTGAAGCGACCCAAAGACGCAGAATATCCGCGCCCAGCTTATCCATCACATCCTGCGGCGCCACGGTGTTGCCGATCGATTTCGACATCTTGCGGCCCTGACCATCCACGGTGAAACCGTGCGTCAGTACCTGACGATAAGGCGCTTTGCCTTTCATCGCGGTGGAGATCATCAGAGACGACATGAACCAGCCGCGATGCTGATCCGAACCTTCCAGGTACATATCTGGCGTATGGCCGCCGAATTCAGGACGCGCATCCACCACCGCGTAGCTGGTTGATCCGGAGTCGAACCAGACATCTAAGGTGTCTGGCACTTTGACGTAATGGTCAGCGTCGTCGCCCATCAGGTCGCGCGGATCGAGATCCCACCACGCCTGAATGCCGTCCTGCTCAACCCGTTTCGCGACTTTCTCCATCAGCTCCAGCGTATCCGGATGCAGCTGCTCGCTCTCTTTATGCACGAACAGCGCCATCGGCACGCCCCACGTACGCTGACGTGAGATACACCAGTCCGGACGGTTCGCTACCATCGCTTCGATACGCGCCTGGCCCCAATCCGGGATCCACTGCACGCCTTTGATCTCTTTCAGCGACTGCGCACGCAGGCCTTTCTGATCCATGCTGATGAACCATTGTGGCGTGGCACGGAAGATGATTGGCGTTTTATGACGCCAGCAGTGCGGGTAGCTGTGCAGCAGTTTCTCAACGTGCAGCAGCGCGCCCTTCTCTTTCAGCAGCTCAACGATCATGTCGTTGGCTTTAAAGACGTTTACGCCATCCAGCGTCGGGTAGGTGCCTGGCAGATACGCGCCATCCGGCCCCACCGGATTGGCGGTTTCCAGACCGTATTTCTGACCGATAACATAGTCATCCGGGCCATGGCCTGGTGCGGTATGTACCGCACCGGTACCGGCTTCCAGCGTCACGTGCTCACCCAATACCACTTTCGATTGGATCTGCTCGAGGAACGGATGCTGGAACAGCTGCAGCTCCAGCGCCGCGCCGTTGCATTCGCCCAGCACGGTCCAGTCGCTGATGCCCGCGCGCTTCATCACGCTCTCAACCATCTCTTTGGCGAGAATCAGGCTGCGACCGTCGATCTGCAGCAGCTGGTATTCAAATTCAGGATGCAGCGAGATACCGCGGTTGGCTGGCATGGTCCACGGCGTGGTGGTCCAGATCACCAGTGAAACCGGGCCTTCTGAAGCAGCGACGCCAAACTTCGCGCGCACCGCATCGGCATCCACGGCATTGAACATCACATCGATGGATGGCGAAGTTTTGTCGTAATACTCCACTTCCGCTTCAGCCAGCGCCGAACGGCAATCCATGCACCAGTGCACCGGCTTAGCGCCTTTGTGCAGATGGCCGTTGCCGATGATTTTACCCAGCGCACGGATGATGTTGGCTTCGGTCTGGAAATTCATCGTCAGATAAGGACGATCCCAGTCACCGAGCACGCCGAGGCGGATGAAGTCATTTTTCTGGCCTTCAACCTGCTCTGCCGCATATTGGCGGCAAGCGGCACGGAATTCAGACGCGCTCACTTTTTCGCCCGGCTTACCAATCATCTGTTCAACTTTGTGCTCAATCGGCAAGCCGTGGCAGTCCCAACCTGGAACGTACGGCGAGTCGTAGCCCGCCATGCCTTTCGACTTAACGATAATGTCTTTCAGAATCTTGTTAACTGAGTGACCAATATGAATGCTGCCGTTCGCATAAGGAGGGCCATCGTGCAAAATAAAGGTTTTTTTCCCTTTTTTGGCTTCGCGGATGATGCCGTACAGGTTGTCATCATACCAACGTTGCAGCATTCCCGGTTCACGCTTGGCCAGATCGCCACGCATCGGGAACCCCGTTTCCGGCAAATTCAGGGTAGATTTATAGTCACTCATCAGATTCTCGATTCCGTATTTCGGTCATTAAACCGGTGTTTTTAGCCCAAAGAATTGGCGGGCTGTCACCACATCTTTCGCAATTTGTTCTTTCAGCGCGTCCAGCGAAGCGAAACGCTGTTCATCGCGAATCTTCTGTTTCAGCACCACTTCAATGTGACGCCCATAGAGATTCATATGTGTGTCGAGCAGATGAACTTCAAGCTGCTGACGTAAACCTTTTACCGTTGGGCGCGTACCAATATTGGCCACGCCGGGCAGCGGCTGATCGCCAAGGCCCAACACTGCCACCGCAAACACGCCTTTAACCGGCGTAACGGTGCGACGCAAAGGGAGATTAGCCGTTGGGAAACCGATGGTGCGCCCGAGTGCATCGCCGTGCACTACGCGGCCTGAGATGCTGAACGGATGGCCCAGCAGCGCTTCGGCTTGCGCAAAATCATCCTGCGCCAGCGCCTGACGAACGGCGGTGCTGCTGATGCGCTTGCCGCTGTCACAATAGGTCTGGGTGCTGATAACCTCAAAGCCATACTCCGCACCGGCTTTCTGTAATAACAGGAAATCCCCCTGGCGACCAGCGCCGAAGCGGAAATCATCGCCTACGGCCAGGAACTTGACGTTGAGCTTGTCTACCAGCAATTCGGAAATAAAACTCTGCGCCGAATGCGCAGCGAAGCGACGATCAAAACGTACGCAGAGTACGGCATCAACGCCCGCTTGTTCGAGGTACTTCAGCTTTTCACGCAAACGCGTAAGGCGCGCCGGGGCTTTGTCGCCGGCAAACAGCTCAAGCGGTTGTGGCTCAAATACCATCACCACCACCGGCAGATTGCGTTTTCGTCCTTCGGCAATCAGCTGCGCCATCAAAGCCTGGTGGCCGCGATGTACGCCGTCGAAATTGCCAATGGTCAGGACGCAGCCGCGATGCTGCTCTTTCAGATTATAAATACCGCGGATAAACTTCATGGCTGACTCAAACCGGTGGAAATCGGCGGATTATACCCTTGAATGGCGTTTAGGTTAACCCGTATACGTGCCTTTCCTGCTTCTGGCGCGGCTTATTCCACGCGTGGGCAATTGCTTAGCAAGGATCTGAAGATTTTTGCTGCGAAATACTGTATTCAACGCCGCGTTGCTGGTAGAATCCTGCGCCATCAATTACGTAATCGAGTGTTGTTTTTAAAACGACGCTTATTTGCACAAATCCATTGACATAAGAAGGCGCAAAAGGCATAGTCCTCGGCCTTTGATTTGTCCATATAGATCACATTTGGGAGTTGGACCTTGGCTAATATCAAATCAGCTAAGAAACGCGCCGTAACATCTGAGAAACGTCGCAAGCATAACGCAAGCAACCGTTCAATGATGCGTACTTTCATCAAGAAAGTATACGCGGCTATCGCAACAGGCGACAAAGCTGCTGCGCAGAACGCATTCAACGAAATGCAACCACTCGTGGACCGTCAGGCTGCTAAAGGTCTGATCCACAAAAACAAAGCTGCACGTCATAAAGCAAACCTGACTGCTCAGATCAACAAACTGGCTTAATCGCCCGTCTGTTAATCGCTTTGTAAAAAAGAACCGGCGTTTAGCCGGTTTTTTTATGCCTGCAATTCAGGGGTAAACAGCGCACTAAAGTCGCGATGGCAGATCCGCTGTACCGCCGGATGCTGAATCATCCGTTCGGCAAAGATCACGTGATACTCCTCCATCACCGCATCCAACCGCCCAATCTCTTTGATGGCGTCATCCCGGTAAATCTCGTCGCCATACAGCGTCGGAGCCACAAATATCGCGTTGTTAAGCGCACCAAAAGCTTTCATTAATGCCGCATCATCAAACTCGCCCAGAATCTCCACTTGCAATCCCTGGCTGTGAATCCAGTTCAGCAGTTTGCGACCCAGCATCGAGCGACGCCCCGGAATCAGCAAACGCCGCTCTTCCAGGCTGGCAGGAAACGGCAGCGTCGGTAACGGTGTGTTGCACCAGAAGCTGATCGGACACTCGCCCAGCTTGACCGAAAACAGCCCTTCCTGCTGAGTCGAATCAATTGGGCAATCGGAAAGAATCATATCCAGCTTGTGCTGGCTTAACTGTTCCAGCAGCATCTCGTGCGTTGATTCAAAGCAGCGCAGATGGATTCCCTCTTCAGCCACCACCGCAGCCTGCAGCACCTTGCTCACCAGTTGCTTAGACAAGGCATCCGCTACGCCAACATCAAACAGCAGATGCGACTCTTTGCGGTAGTTAACGATATCGAGCATCTCCTGGCTCAGCATGAACATGCGGTCGGCATAGCGGAACACCAGCTGACCAAGCTCCGTCGGCACTAAACCGCGCCCCTGACGACGAAACACCACGCCGCCGAGTTGCTCTTCCAGCGATTTAATCTGGCCAGTGACCGTCTGTGGCGCCAGGCACAGCACATCCGCCGCGCGCACTACCGAACCGGTTTTACACACCTGCCAGAAATAGTAGAGATGATTAAAGTTGAGCTGATTCATCGGCAAAAAAAGGAGGCTTTCGCCCCCTTCCTCTTTTAACGCAATTTGATGCGCAGCAGCGTGTAACCAATCACCGCTGAGAGCAGCGAGCCACTGAGAATCCCCAGCTTGGAGAAGGTCACCAGTTGCTCATGGGCGGCATCAAACGCCAGCGAACTGATAAAGATCGACATGGTGAAGCCGATACCGCACAGCACACCAATCGCCATGATATCGCGTATCGTGGTGCCCGCCGGCAACACCGCCAGCCGCCACTTCACCGCCAGCCAGCAGAACAGCGTGATACCCAACGGTTTACCAATCAGCAAGCCGAGAATGATGCCCAGCGGCTCTGGCGACAGCGTATCCATAAAGGTAATGCCGCTCAGCGAGATGCCGGCGTTGGCAAAAGCGAACAGCGGCAGAATCAGCCAGTTTACCCACGGCATTAAACCATGCGCCAGATGCTCGGCTGGAGAATGGCCGTTCTTCTCTTCCAGCGGCACGAAGAAGCCAACAATCACGCCCGCTAACGTTGCATGCACACCCGATTTGAGCACCGCCGTCCACAGCACAATGCCGACTAACATATAGATGGCAATGTTACGCACGCCGCAACGATTGAGAATCGCCAGCAGCACAATCGCACCTGCCGCTACGCTCAGCGACAGCACGGAGAGATCGCTGGTGTAGAACAGCGCGATAATCACGATAGCGCCGAGATCATCAATAATCGCCAGCGCCATCAGGAACACTTTCAGCGCGGTTGGCACGCGGCTGCCCAACAGTGCCAGCACACCCAATGCAAAGGCGATATCAGTAGCAGTAGGAATTGCCCAGCCGTTACGCGCAATAGGATCGCCATAATTAAGCAGCAGGAAAATCAGTCCCGGCATAACCATGCCGCCAATTGCCGCAATCACCGGGAAAATGGCGCGATCGCGGCTGGCGAGTTCACCGGTGATTAGTTCACGTTTCACTTCCAAACCAATCAGCAGGAAGAACAGCGCCATCATGGCATCGTTGATCCACAGCAGCAGGTTTTTGCTGATGTCTAATGCACCGAAGCGAATCTGCACCGGCTCGGCGAGAAACGATTGATAAGCTTGAGCGGTTTCCGCGCTGTTAGCCAAAATCATTGCCGCGACGGCCGCCAGAATCAGCACCATGCCGTTGCTGGCATCGCTGGCAATAAAGCTTTTCAGTAAGCTTCGAAGAGAACGGGGTTTGTTCACAACTCCTCCTGAGTAGAGACATTTAGGCTGAGAAGTGTAGCGACTCAAACACCTCGTTAAAAGCAGCTTATGTCTCGTTAACGACTCGATAATACCGATGCATTACGAAACGGTTTCTGCTTTTATCTCACGCCAGGCAGATTGAGCTTATATCAGGAGCGACGCGTTGGCGGGAAAACATAAAAAAAGCGGAGAGTTTCCTCTCCGCTTTATTAAGCATGCCAGACGGGATTAACGTGTTAAATCGTCAAAAAACTTCTTCACGCCGTCGAGGAAGCTTTTGGAGCGCGGGCTGTTTTTCTCACCGCTCGGGCCGCCAAAACTCTCTTCCAGTTCACGCAGTAACGCTTTCTGTTTGTCATTGAGGCTAACTGGCGTTTCCACCACCACACGACACAGCAAATCGCCTACCGCACCACCACGCACCGATTTCACGCCTTTACCGCGCATGCGGAACAGCTTGCCAGTTTGCGTTTCAGAAGGCACTTTCAGGTTCACACGCCCATCAAGCGTCGGCACTTCAATCTCGCCACCCAATGCTGCCATCGCAAAGTTAATCGGCACTTCGCAATATAGGTTGTTATCTTCACGCTCAAAGATCGGGTGCTTTTTCACCGAAACCTGAACGTACAGATCGCCCGCTGGTGCGCCCTGTTCGCCCGCTTCACCTTCGCCGGTCAGACGAATGCGATCGCCGGTATCCACGCCTGCTGGAATTTTCACCGACAGGGTTTTACTGCGCTCAACGCGACCGTGACCATGACAAGCATTGCACGGATCTTTGATCACTGAACCGCGACCGTGACAGGTCGGACACGCCTGCTGCACAGTGAAGAAGCCCTGACGCATCTGCACCTGGCCTGCGCCATGACAGGTATGACAGGTCTGCGGTTTGGTCCCCGCTTTCGCGCCGCTACCGTGGCAGACATCGCACTCTTCCAGTGTTGGAATGCGGATCTCTTTGGTCACGCCGCGTACCGCTTCTTCCAGCGTTAGCTCCATGTTGTAGCGTAAATCGGCGCCACGTGCGGCACGCTGACGGCGGCCACCACCAAAAATATCGCCAAATACGTCGCCAAAGATATCGCTGAAGTCAGCACCGCCGCCGCCGAAGCCACCACCGCCGCCCATGCCGCCTTGTTCAAAGGCTGCGTGACCATATTGGTCGTAGGCTGCACGCTTCTGTGCGTCGGTCAGAATTTCGTAGGCTTCCTTAATTTCTTTAAACTTCGCTTCGGCTTCTTTATTGTCCGGATTACGGTCCGGATGGTATTTCATCGCCAGGCGCTTATAAGCCTTTTTGATTTCACGCTCATCTGCGGATTTAGAGACGCCTAAGATCTCGTATAAATCACTCTTAGCCATATTTGTTCTGCCCTTAACATGATCGCACGGGCGTGGAGAGATCTCCTACGCCCGTGCTGGTTTCAACGGCTGTCAGGCCAGCCGTCGCGCCCGGTCAGGGGCAATTATTTTTTGTCTTTAACTTCTTCGAACTCAGCGTCGACAACGTCGTCTTCTTTCTGTGCAGAAGCATCGCCTGCATCAGCTGCCTGACCCTGCTGCTGTGCCAGCTCCATCAGTTTGCTGGACACTTCCATCAATGCCTGCATTTTGGCTTCGATTTCTGCTTTGTCTTCGCCTTTCAGCGCGGTGTTCAGCTCGGTCAACGCAGCTTCGATTGGCGCTTTGTCGTCAGCAGACAGTTTGTCGCCCGCTTCGTCCAGCTGCTTACGGGTGCTGTGCGAAATCTGATCGCCCTGGTTACGGGTCTGAACCAGCTCTTCGAACTTGCGGTCAGACTCGGCGTTCGCTTCCGCGTCACGCACCATTTTTTCGATCTCTTCTTCATTCAGACCAGAAGAAGCCTTGATGGTGATCTTCTGCTCTTTACCGCTGTTTTTGTCTTTCGCAGACACGTGCAGGATACCATCCGCATCGATATCGAAGGTGACTTCGATCTGCGGCATACCGCGCGGTGCAGCCTGGATACCGTCGAGGTTGAACTGGCCCAGGGATTTGTTATCACCTGAACGCTTACGCTCACCCTGCAGCACGTGAATCGTCACGGCAGACTGGTTATCTTCAGCGGTAGAGAACACCTGGCTGTGCTTGGTTGGGATGGTGGTGTTCTTGCTAATCAGCGAAGTCATCACGCCGCCCATGGTTTCGATACCCAGCGACAGCGGAGTCACGTCCAGCAGCAGAACGTCTTTCACTTCACCCGCCAACACGCCGCCCTGAACCGCAGCACCCACGGCTACCGCTTCATCCGGGTTCACATCTTTACGTGGCTCTTTACCAAAGAACTCAGTCACTTTGGCCTGAACCATTGGCATACGCGTTTGACCGCCCACCAGGATCACGTCGTTGATGTCTGAAACAGACAGACCCGCATCCTGCAGAGCCACTTTCAACGGCTCGATAGAGCGAGAAACCAGGTCTTCAACCAGTGATTCCAGTTTCGCACGTGTTACTTTGATATTCAGGTGCTTAGGACCGGTCGCATCCGCCGTGATGTACGGCAGGTTAACGTCGGTCTGCTGTGCTGAAGACAGCTCGATCTTGGCTTTCTCTGCCGCTTCTTTCAGACGCTGCATGGCCAGCGGATCGTTGTGCAGATCGATGCCCTGATCTTTCTTAAATTCAGCCACCAGATAGTTAATCAGACGGCTATCGAAGTCTTCACCACCAAGGTGGGTATCACCGTTGGTTGCCAGAACTTCAAAGGTTTTCTCGCCATCAACGTCATCGATCTCAATGATTGAGATATCGAAAGTACCGCCGCCCAGGTCGTATACCGCGATGGTGCGGTTGCCCTGACCTTTATCCAGGCCGTAAGCCAGTGCAGCTGCGGTTGGTTCGTTGATGATACGTTTTACTTCCAGACCCGCGATACGGCCGGCGTCTTTGGTCGCCTGACGCTGCGCATCGTTGAAGTAAGCTGGAACGGTAATAACCGCTTCAGTGACGGCTTCACCGAGGAAATCTTCCGCGGTTTTCTTCATCTTTTTCAGCACTTCAGCAGAAATCTGCGGCGGTGCCATTTTCTGGCCTTTTACGTCCAGCCATGCGTCGCCGTTATCTGCGCCGACGATTTTGTACGGCATAATTTTAATATCACGCTGTACTTCTTCGTCCTGGAAGCGACGGCCAATCAGGCGCTTGATCGCAAACAGGGTGTTCTGCGGGTTGGTCACAGACTGACGTTTAGCCGGTTGACCCACCAGAGTTTCGCCATCCTGTGCATACGCAATGATCGACGGCGTGGTGCGATCGCCTTCGGCGTTTTCCAGTACGCGTGCTTTACCACCATCCATAACTGCAACACATGAGTTGGTTGTACCCAAGTCAATACCAATAATCTTGCCCATCTAAACGTCTCCTACTTAAATTCTTTGCCAATTTGGGTTGTGAAACAGAGATGCGGTCAAACTGACCACTTTCAACTGCTGAAGCAGGCTTTTTTTGCTGCCTCACAACGCTCGATGACAAGTAAATGGGGCCGGTTCGATGCGCATCAAGGGTTAAAACTAAAAAAAATTTCATTCTCTCGTCGATTCAGATCAAAGTTGGGCAAAAAGAGGCCGCTTATTATGCAGCGCCTCGCGCCCCCAGCGGTTTGCGCGGGTGTAAAACACGAACAACATCTTCAACGCTGCTTCTGAGGAATTATGAGCAATACCACGCTGGCGAATCCCGCCCCGTTGGGCCTGATGGGATTCGGTATGACCACCATCCTGCTCAACTTACACAACACCGGCCTGTTTGCGATGGATGTGATCATCCTGGCGATGGGGATTTTCTACGGCGGCATCGCGCAAATTTTTGCCGGGCTGCTGGAATATAAGAAAGGCAACACCTTCGGGCTGACCGCCTTTACCTCTTACGGCAGCTTCTGGTTAACGTTGGTGGCGATTCTACTGCTGCCAAAACTGGGGCTGGCAGAGGCGGCCGACGGCCACTTCCTTGGCGCGTATCTCGCGCTGTGGGGCGTGTTCACTGCATTCCTGTTTTTCGGCACGCTGAAGTCACCGAAAATGCTGCAGTTCATCTTCGCCAGCCTGACGCTGCTGTTTGCGCTGCTGGCTATCGGCCACCTGACCGACAACGCGGGGTTGCTGCGCGTTGCCGGCTGGATTGGCATTATTTGCGGTTCGAGTGCGTTCTATCTGGCGATGGGCGAAGTGCTGAACGAGAAGTTTGGTCGTACGGTATTGCCGATTGGCGAGTGACTAATGAAAAGCGGAGCTGTTTGGCTCCGCTTTTTGCATTATGACGAGTGCAGCGACATATCTAACTGCGCATACTGCTGACGGCTATCGCGCCACAGCCAGATTCCCACCATAAAGCCAATTATCGCCAGCGCCAGCACATACCAGGCAGGCGCCATTGGCGTCAGGCTCATCATCAGCGTTACGCTAATCGGCGTCAGACCACCGAAAATCGCGTAAGCAACATTGTACGAGAATGAGATGCCGGTAAAGCGCACCGCCGCCGGGAATGCGCGCACCATCACCAACGGCACTACACCGACGACCCCCACGCTCAGGCCCGCTAAACCGTACCAAACAAACAGCATTTCCGGCGTGCTACTTAACTGATGGAAGAAGTTCCAGCTGCCGATCGCCAGCAGTATTGAACCGACCATCAGCGAACGCGCCGCGCCGAAGCGATCCACCAGCCATCCGGCGATAACACAACCCAGCAGCAGCATAATGGTGGCGAAGCTGTTGGCCTGCAGACTGAGCGCGGCGGGAATGCCATGCTGTTTTTGCATCAGCGTCGGCGCCATCAAAATCACCACCACAATGCAGGCCGACAGAAGCCAGGTGAGCAGCATCGAAATTACGATGCCGCGCTTATGGCTGGCAAAAATGGTTTGCAGCGGCATTTTTTCTGCCAGCGCTTTACGCTGCTGCATCTGCTGGAACACCGGGGTTTCATGCAGCCAGCGACGCAGATACATCGCCAGCAAGCCAAACACACCGCCGAGGAAGAAAGGAATGCGCCAGCCATGATCGCGCATCGCAGCCGGTGACAGCGTGGTGTTCAGCACCGTTGCCACCAGCGAACCGAGCAGAATCCCTGCGGTTAAGCCTGCGGTCAGCGTGCCGCAGGCAAAACCAATGCGTTTTTCAGGCACATGTTCGGCGACAAACACCCACGCGCCAGGCACTTCACCGCCGATAGCCGCGCCTTGCAGCACGCGCATTAGCAGCATCAATAACGGCGCAGCGATGCCAATGCTGGCATAAGTGGGCAATGCGCCCATCGCCAACGTCGGCAGCGCCATCAGCAGAATACTGAGGCTGAACATCTTCTTACGCCCCACTTTGTCACCAAAGTGCGCCATGATAATGCCGCCTAACGGACGCGCCAGATAACCCGCAGCAAAGATGGCGAAAGTCTGCACCTGACGCAACCATTCAGGAATGTCAGGCGGGAAGAACAGTTCGCCAATCACGGCGGCAAAGAAGACGAAGATAATGAAGTCGTAGAATTCCAGCGCCCCACCAAGGGCGGCCAGCGACAGGGTTTTGTAATCCTGCCCGTTAAGTCGGCGCGTTGCGTGCGTATCCATAATCCAGCGGTATCCAGAGGCAAAACAACTTATGTAAAGATTGAATTACTATACCGTCAATATTTTGCCACACCAGTGCCGCTGGATTTTATGCCTGAAAATGCCGATTTTTAGTCATTTGTCTCACGACGGGCGCTTTTGGGGCGAAAAGCTGCTACCACATCGGCATGAGTTTCCACATACGGCCCTTCCAGTAGCTGTAAACAATAAGGTACAGCGGCAAAAATCCCCGGCACCTTTACCGTTCCATCTTCCGCTTTCAGCCCTTCCAGCGTCTCTTTAATGGATTTTGGCTGGCCCGGCAGATTGAGGATCAGCGACTGCTTACGGATCACGCCAACCTGGCGAGACAAAATAGCGGTCGGCACAAATTGCAGGCTAATTTGGCGCATCTGCTCGCCGAAGCCCGGCATTTCACGGTCGGCAACCGCCAATGTGGCATCTGGCGTCACATCACGCCGCGCCGGTCCGGTGCCGCCGGTGGTGAGGACCAAATTGCAGAACAGCTCATCGACCAGCTCGCAAATCGCCTGCTCAATCATTGGCTGCTCATCCGG
>Ga0308161_1004527_pt1 | contig 12668 bp, 14 predicted proteins | sample PhyFR2_FD_201034 | JGI IMG/M metagenome (GOLD analysis project Ga0308161, IMG submission 201034) | Phyllosphere microbial communities from UC Gill Tract Community Farm, Albany, California, United States - DLSLF.R2 | ecosystem: Host-associated > Plants > Phyllosphere > Unclassified | place: USA...
GAGAGCTCAAGTCAAAAGGAGACGTACCCTGGAATAAACCAAACGACGATTTGTAAAGCTTCACCGTTGATCAAATCTCGAATCTCATGAATCTATCGAAGTACAACGTGCTAAAGAAAGTTAGCGATAACGTACGAACGACGGAATAGTGAAGAAGACGGACCTGAATCGCGGCATACGCCAGGAAAAGCGTGTTGAAGATGAGGAGAGCCATTACTTGAATCGTATTCTTTGCGACTAGCGCATCAAAAGCCAAGACGAGTTGAACGACGTGAGCTAGTACAAATCTGTGTGATTTCGAGGAGGAGCGAACTTCAGTATGCTGCTGTTCCAAGCGAGAATCGAGGTCTTGCGAGGTTTCGAATTCCGTCTTTCGCACTCTCTCCTCTTCAGCCCACATTCCTGCACTCCCTCGCTTCTCCATCCCTTGTCATCGTCGACACTCGTCGTTGTGCGCGTATGCCTCCCCAGAATCGAACAAGATGATTCGTTGCAACTCACAATCCCAAATAGACTGGTAAAACACTCCTCTCATTCCTCTGCAACACAGTCTGCCACAACTTCTCCTCGAATGAGTTCAACAACACTCCTACGATCGCAGAGTCGACGACAGTTTGTACCAAGGTCGAATAGAGGAAAAGCCGAGTCGCCCATGTAGTCGGTATCAGCGGCCGTAGTCGAGAAGGGGAGAAGAAGCCCATCCAAATGTGAGGTTGTACTATTGCTTAGGTGAGCTGGGTGTATGTGTGGTTTGCCGAGAGGTTCTTTGATGGAGTTTGAAAGGAGTGTGCCGAGTCGCTTTGAAAGGGTCGTTCACTGAGAGTAGTCGCAAGTCGTGTATGTATCTTGTACTAGCTGCTCAGCAGTCGACTGAGGTGGATACGAGTGGAAGTGAAGAGAGTTGAAGGAAGCCAAGAAGGGGAGAGGCGCAAGTTCGCGAGGCGACGAGAAAAAAGGTTGCAAGTCGAGGTCTTACTGATAGTAACGACGTTAAGGAGACTCTGAAGAGTATCTTGCGAGCGCGACAGCGAGTTGGGGTGCAGCCGTCGTCGAATTAAAGCCGAAATTCGTGCGAAGTGCGAAATGAAAAGGTTGTTGAGGGATCAAACGAGCTGGCAAGGGTCTTGATTCGAGAGGGCGTCGACGAGTCGAGATACACTGAGAGAAAGAACACCGTGCGAGGGGAGTGGTATTGCGAGACTGTACAACATCTGAACAGATTTTACGAAACAACATCATCTCACTCAATCTCGACTACAACTCAGCTTGAAGCGTTCGCTAATGACATCCATCCTCTACCATAAGCAGTCGCGACAGTCGCAAACGAATCCTCGCTCTCGGCGACTTCGGAAAGGAATAGATCGTGTCGACCTGCGAGTTGTTCATTGTTCTTGCGGATCTCTCGAACGACTCCATGTGTACGAGCACAATTGGGACATTGTGACTCGTTTTCTCCAAGGCAGCTAGTAGAGCGAAACAAAGGTCAGTTGTTGGTTTGAGGGAAGGCAAAAACGGAGAGCTAAAACTCACCGTTGATGATAAGAGTGTCTACACATGAAGTGAACGCCAGGTAGATCGAGTTGTCCTCCACAAGCTGAACATCGAGTGACTTGGAAGATTCGTGGGACATTCGGGTCGGAAAGTTCTTGAATCTCTTTTTGCTTTTTCGCAGATTCGATTCGATACGAGTTGATGAGTGCTTGATCCTGTATATCACGCAGCTCGAGTCAGCTGGCATGATTTGTGAGTGGTACTAGCAGAGTATGAAACATACGGAATCAATCTCCTGCTTCTCAGCCATCAACTGCTTTTTCAAGAACTCCCTCACTAATCCGATAGACGCAGTCCCATTCTTGCTCAAGACCTCGATGACTTCGACAGGAGGCATGATCTTGCGTTCATCTACTTCGTCGAGGATCGAGAGGATATCGGTTTGATGATGTGATAGGAGGGAAGAGGTGGTTGTGAGGTAAGAAAGGACGGTTCGATAGAGAGAAGGCTGAGAGGGACCATATCGGCGAAGTGAGGAGACGATACGATTCGAGTAGAGGGTGTTGGAAGGTGAAGCGGTAGAGGTGTCGATCCAATCTAAGGAAGCGAATGAAGTCAGTTTCGCCTGCAGAAGAGACTGGACGAGCGACTCACATCTGACGATATCTTCGTACATGCCTAGCAGCTCGTAGATGAGCACGAAGCCGTCAACAAACTCCTTCGTCGTGCATACGAGCAAAGCCTGAGTCTCATCATAAGGCACCGTTTCCCGACTTTTCAAAACTTTGATCGCTTTCGACTGGAGTTGGGCTCGTTCCTGTTCGTCGACTTCCGACATTCCTTCTTTCGGCGGCAGAGGCGAGACGTAAAGCTCGAGGAGAGTGTTCCAGACTGCCTGTTCGTCTCGAGTATCTGCATCTCCATATTCGAAAGCTCCGAGGTTTCGAGGAGTTGGGAGAGGGTCTTCGACTCCGCTCAGGTTCTTCGGTACCTTGATCGAGTCGAGAGATTTGCCATATCGTCGGGAACCGACTTGCTCAAGGAAAGAAATGAATTCTCGTGGATGGTCGACGAAATGAGCGAAGAATTGGCGAGGGGAAGGAAGGGGTTCAGCTGGTTCTGGAGAAGCGACACGAGGTGGAGATGCTTCCGTGACACGAGTAGCTGGAGTTGAACCTGTTGTGGTATAGTCGAGTACTTCGTATCCTCCTCCTCCTCCTCCTGATCGTTTCTTCTCCTTCGAATTTGAATCGAGAGTATTCGCTCCGTTGGTTCGACTCGAGGTAGAGTCTCCATTTGTCGCTTGCTTCTCCCTCACTGTACCGCAACAGATCTCGACCAATACTTTCGTAGTCTCCCTAGGTTCCCACCTCAGTAGTACTCCTCCCCACCTCTTCATACTTCTTTCCGCTTCCTCCCTCTCTTCGGCCTTGTCGCTCTTCGCGAGATCGCCAACATAGACCAAAGCTCCGAGGAAGTCGGAAGTATCCTCAATTGATATCCGTAGGTACTCCGAATGAAGTCGATATCGTTGAGCAAGCCAAATCGCGTGAGAGAAGTAGGAAGCTTGTCGAAGGACACGAATTGCGGTTTCGAGATCGAATGGAGGGGCATCGACTTCTTCACCATCTGTGTTACGTCGAGCTGGAGATGATGAGCGAGAGGAAGAGTGAATGAATCGGGAGAGGGCTTCGTCATCGGCGAGTTTCGTGTAGCAGTTGAGGAGGAGAGTCGTAATATCGCTATTTGCAAGTTTGCGAGAGTGTAGCTCTTGTAGGTATGAGGTGAGGTGAGTGAGTCGTTGTGCGTCGAGGAACTGCGGAACTCGGGTTCAGTACACGCTGAGACTGCATGAAAATCGGAACTCACTTTGCGAATGACATAACTCGCTTGAACGGTACCGACAGTCTTGAGATAACAACTCATCGCCCCTTCGTAGTCTCCCTTTCCGTAGAGGTGATCACCGTACCTGCAAAAGATTTGGATCAGCAATGGAGCGAGACAGAATCGAAGAATGACTGGACTCACTTTCGATAGATCTCTCCAACTTCGCTTTCTCCTAATCCTCGACTTTTCGCCAAACTGATCGCGAGAGTGTACAAGCTTCGTTGATACAGCGTGACGAGCGAATTTTGAAGGGGTTGTTCAGTGAGTCGATATAGCTGTGAGCACCAAGGATCCTCGTCAGATTCAGCGACGTTGTTGAAGCTCAAGAAGGAGTGAACTCACTTGTCCCGAGTCGGTGAGCACCCAGATTGCATTCCAAGCTTCCACGATCTGACGAATCCCAGCTCCTTCGGAAGATCCTCCGTCTCCGAAAGCAGCAGTGAAAGCGACAAACTTGTTCTCCGGATCAAAGATGGTCACTTTCGAGACCTGTTCATCTTGAGCAACAGCAGGTGAACCGATTCGAGGTGAACCGTTCATACCTGTATTCGACCGAGAAGCGTGTTGTCGAATTGTTGCGGATTGCGAAGCGATGGTTGAACGTTGGGGAGGAGTGACGATAGCGAGGTATGGAGTTGGGAGTGAGGGCGACGGGGGATCTGAGGGTGACGAAGAGCTCGTCGGCATAGCTTGAATCGCAAAGATTGCAGATTTCGGACCTTTCGAACGGAGAGGATGAGTAACAGTCATCAGGCGAGCGAAGATGCTACTTACCCTCATACGCCCAACATCCTTCTCGACCTTCGCTTCCGTAAACGTAGATCGCTTCTTCTCTCGCAACGACCATTCTTTCCGCCGTTTCTCCATCTTCTCCGATTCCTCTCCCTAATCCCAATCTCATAATCTTCGCACATCCCACCGCAGCACCAAGATCATCGAGTACCGTCGGAGTCGTCGTCTTGTGTCGACTCGATCCATGCGAAGGAGGAAGAGGGAGAGCAAGGATCTCTGAAGTGGTGAGAATGAAAAGGGTAGGAGTACCGGAGTTTGACGAGGCATCTGCTATTCCAATATTTGTGATCGGTTCTTTGTTCCCTTCTGACAAGATCCTCAGCTTTCCCATTCCTCCAACGTTGAATTGAGGATTTCGATCCCTCGATTTGCTCGTTCCTGCCGCTCCATTCTCTGACGCTCGAGCTGCTGCATCGAAGTCTCCTACGCTCGCTTCGATCAATTCATCCACTCGTTTCCATCCTACGACGTTGCCATCTGTCAAGCCGACGACGATGTGAGAGAGTGAAGGGGATACGGCGAGGGATGAAACAGGTGAAGGTCGATTCGCGGTTGGTGAGACGGGAGTTTGCCGAAGTAGAGTGAGATCGGGCGAAGAGAGGGCTGATGAGGTAGACGGATCGGAAGGAGCAGAAGGAAGGGTGAGAAGCCAAACTTTGAGGAGGGGAAAAGGAGTCGAAGAATCGTCCTGAACAGTGCGAGGTGTCAGCTCTTTCTCGGTGGGAGAATCACAGCATCGAATTGAACTTACTCCGACTGTCACTACGATGATTCTACCTTTCTTGCGATCCCAAAGACTCGTTTCAATGTATCCGACTCTTCCCCCTTCGTAAGCTTTCCAAGTCTTCTCGACTGCCCATTCCTCATTCAACCAATTTATATTGCCCTCTAGATCAGCTAGTAACACGATACCATCTCCTAACGTCGGTTTTGAGTGAATGGTCGAGATGAGGTGCGACTGTTGAACGATTTCTGGCGAATCTTTCGACGAAGTAGCGCCTGTTCGGTACTGTGTAGATCCAAAGAAGTTGAATTGTCTCCACTATGAGTCCTCGAGAGGGGTCAGTCGCTTCGTTGCTCCTTTGGAAGATGTGAAACGAGGTGGGGAGATCAACTCACAGCGGGAGCTGCTAAAGCTGCATTCGCCGCTCCATTGGATCTATTGGGGGCTCTAGAGGCCATCCAAGGATTACTATGAGGATGGTAGGTGAATGTAGAAGACCAAGTCGCTCTGTTCGCTTCTTTCTCCTCTTCACTTCATTCGCTTGCTTCCAATCGTCAATTCCGATCTAGCAAGAGCTTTTGGTCAGTCACAAGAGTACTAGGATCTAATAGGCACCCTCGCTATGGAGACTGCAGCTGTACGTCGATTCTTTTTTCCTGATTCAACTTGGATGTTTGATAGCTGACCCCTTCTCCCTCGCGACAGATCACGGTGAGATGGAAGATCGACGACGTCAAGCAGAAGATAGAGGAGGGCTCGACGATTAACGTGAGTGCGAGATGAAGCTTGCATTGTTCCCCCTCGCTCACAATTCCGGACTTAGTACAGTCTCCCTTCTTCGACAACAACCGTTGGTGCCTAAGCATGGTATTCGGAGTGGTCAGTTGATCGCAGTCTTTACACGCTGGCCATCTATTCACCGAAATGTACCGTCAGGCGCAACCCGACGGCGGCGAGGGAAAGAACTGCTCCGTCTTCCTTCGCCTACTCGAAGTTGAAGACTCGACTACTCCCGAACGGGTAGTTCATTTCACGTGCAATGTATGTCTCCGTGATGTGCAAGGAGGGAGAATGAGTCTACTCACTGTTCTGCTCTGAATACAGCTGGAGACCCTCGACGGGAGATCGATTAAATGTATGACTTACTACCAATCACTGATCGATCATGCAGCTAATTCCCGCTCGTCTTCCTCGTGATGCACAGCGACCGCGGCTGACAGGCCTGATCCGGTCACTCATGCTAAAGGCAGAGACTCTTGGGGCTGGACGCACTACACAAGTCACGAATCGATTACTTCAAAGCTCGGGAAGTCTGCGGGCATCATACTAGAGGTCTCGGCTTACCAAGTTTCTTCGCTTTGTCAACGTTACGTCTACCCGTCGGATCCGATTTACGCATCGCTCGAATCATTATTTGAAGACTCTACGACAGACGTGGTATTCAAGATCCGGCCGCATGACATCGAAGAGTCGGAACGACATGTTTACGCTCACAAGCGTGTTCTCGAAGCTCAGTCCACTTACTTTGCGAAACGTGCGTCCTGCCTGAGACTTGCTCGCGAGGGTATAGGCTGACCTCACTGCTTGACACTGTTGTAGTTTTCGGGTCAGGGTTCTCTGAGTCGACCAGGATTATCAGCTACGCCGAATTACGCGCCAAGAAACGGGAGAAGGAGCACGACGAGGACGACGACGATTCAACGGAATGGCTACCGATCCAGAACAACGCCGATGATGTCGCGCTTGACCACGGTCGAGCTGTCGAACCCCCGAATGCCGGCATCAGCGCAGCGGGCGAAGCAGTTCCAACTCGTTCGTCCGAAAGTGCTCACACAGATGATGCAGGAATGACAGCTGAAACACCTATCCCCGATAACACGGCAATCGGTAGCCACTCGCAGCTGGCTGTTGGCAAGCCCTCGGTGGAAGAGAGACTACAAGAGCGTAACTTGCGAGAGGTTGTCGTCGTCGATGCTGGGCGAGTCTCCTGTCATGCTTTCTATCACTGTGCCCCACTGATGCGTTCATTTCCTATAACAAAGCTGGACTACATTCAGAGCCCTCATTTACTGGATGTACACCCACGAGCTGTTGGTAACCGAATTGTCGTCGAATTATCTCGTTCACCTTTCCTCCCGCAACTCAGAGCCAACAACCTCAACAGATCAAGAAGGTAGCATTACTGCAACATCCCCTACGCCGCCTGGTCTGCTGTCTCGCCGAGCTTGGCTTCTCGATCGAGCAGAAAAGGATGCTCGATACTCGCCCAAGTTGCACCCAATAGAACCCGCTAGTCCCCACGCCATCTATCGCCTCGCCGACAAGCTAGATATCCCCAGTGCAAAAGAGCTGGCGAAGTCTGCGATCACCAAAGGATTCACCATTGAGAATGTAGGTCAAACTCTCTTTTTGTTTCCCGTCAACTTTGATCAAATAACTCATCCATGACTTCCCAGATCCTGTATGAGCTCATTTCTACCTTCTCCTACCACTACTCAGAAATGCAAGAGGCCGCTCTAGCTTTCGCCCTCGAGCACTGGGTTCGTTTTCACTGTCTTTTCTCGATTTCAACTCTTGTTCCGCCAAAGCTGACCCCAATCTCTCCTTTACTTCGGCCCTGTAACAGGACCAAGTCAAGCTTACGCCAGCATTCAAAGAAGTCGTCGCAGGGTCATGCATGGGAAGGATCGAGGGAGCTTCGGAAATCTGGATGAAGCTGTTAGGGAAGTTGACTGTTGGTTCGAGCACTGTTCCTCAAAAACGAGGTGCAGCTGACTCGTAGTATATTCTGTAAACGCTGGTCGTTATCTCTCTCCATGGTGGCTTGTTCACGCGAGAGCTTGGAAATTCTCCGTGCGAAACTCGAGTCGCAAAATTGATCTTCGCTCATTTCCCTTGAACCTATTTCGTGAAAAGTCAGGGAGAGAGACTTCAATGTCCAACCCCTTCTTCGCATGCGAAAAGAATCAACCGAAGATAAGGTTTGCTCGATTACAAAAGGGTCGAATTCGAAGCTGTTTTTTTTTTTCGGTTCCCTACGTCCAACTTTGATTCGAACATCTTCCCGGGTTCGCTGGCCATTCCGACATGGTTCCGGTGAATGATCACACACCAGGGCACCCTCGACTCGCCCAACTTTCGACTTCGAATTCAATTTCTTCCCTTCAAAATTCACCTTCGACATCTCGCTCGACACGCAACTTGGGAGCTATAGGAGGACGTTCTGGACCAGGATATTCACCTTATGCAAGGCGTGTGTCTCGAGCAGCAGCAGCTAGAGAGGAGGAAGAAGAGTTTGAGGACGATGCAACAATTCGAGGAGAGGGAGAAAGTGAAGTTGGAGACTCGCCAGTACAGCAGAGGAGTGGATTATTCGGTCGAGTGAAGAGTTTACCTGGGAAAGCATTGGGCTGGTTGGCTCGTAGCTCGAGTAGCAAGACACTCGCAAATTCGACATCTCTCGCAGACGTCAGGGCTGCAGTTGAGGAGGAACAAGCTAAGGAGCAAGGGAATGGAATTGGTAGAGGGATGCAGAGGAGTAAAACGGCAACCAACTTGGCTAGAGCTGCAGATTCCCCTTCAGCAGCACCTTCAGCACTCCCTTCTCGCCTTCGCCGTCAACCCCAAAAAGATTCTTTACCTTCTTCCTCTTCCATGTCAGCACTCTCTTCCATCGCATCACCTTTCGCTCCTTCCGGCCTCCGTTCTTCCCATTCGACTTTGAACCTCGCTTCAGCCTCGACAAACGGATCTGGCGTACCCTCTTTCCTCACGACTTCAAACCTCTCTCGTCATTCCCGTGCCGTATCCCCTGCACTCTCCTCTGCCTCTTACGCACACTCTCGACGATCCCCTTCTCCAATGCGAAACGGACTCGCGGGCAGCATGTCTGCTTTCAACCTCGCCCAACCTCGTTCCCCAACTTCAGCCTTCGGTGGAGCCCACGACACTACGACCCTCGGCAACGCAGCTATGACAAGTGGCTCGAATCCTTTCGGTCTTACCTCTCGTTCTCCCTTCGCACCAGGAGGAGGAGGAGGAAGAAGCGGTTCGCAAAGAGCTGTCTCTGTCGCTGGATCTGTTCGATCTAGTTCGACCCGACCTGAAGGCCACGCTCTCTTCCCCTACACATCGACCATTCCTCGTGGAGCATCTCCTAGTATCGCAGGAAGTCAATCGATGCGAGAAGGACTCTCCTCTTTCGCTTCAGCACCTTCGCCTCACCCTACTTCGGCACCTTCGACTGCTCAGAAACGACCTTACGCCCGCGTAGGATCTCCTCTCAACCCTCGAGTGCCTTTCTCGCCAACAGAAGGGGAAGGTTCACAGACTGGAGGAGCTGAGAGAGCAAGGAAGAAGCAGATGGTTTGGGATCCTTCGAGAGGCTTAGTCAGTCGAGAGCGGCTCGATATGGAAAAAGAAAGGTACGTTAAACGCATCATCCGAGGTTCGGAACAGTTCATTGACCTTTTCTCCCGATTGACAGAGATGCGCCTCCTCTGCCGAAGAATGAAGCTGAACGTATTCTCGAAGTGCTGGAGGGAATGGGTCGCACACCGCTTGGTGAAGCCAAGAGAGGTGCTGCTAGAGTACGTCGCTCTTCACTGTTCTCCGAAAACTTCGAATCTAGTTCTGATCATGTCGTTCCAAATAGTCAAAGAAGATCAGCGTACCGGCTCCTGTATCTCCAGGCGACAGTTCTCGACTCGCTCGATCATCCAACGGACCTTCAGGAGCCCCCTACGCTGCTCGACCTGCTCTCTCAAACACTGCTGCCTCCTCAGGGAAAGGTCTTCAGTCCGTCCTTCGAGCACGGGAAGATCGTCGTCGAGCACTCGTGCAACAAGAACGGGAGGAGAGAGAAAGGGAACGAAAGGAGAAGGAAGAACGGGATCGAAGAAGGGATGAACGAAGGAGGGAATTGGAACGATTAGAGCGGGAAGCAGATGAGGAAGATGAGCTCGAGAGCGTCATGAGTCAGGATTATGATGATGAAGAGGATCGACCCAGGCGGAGGACTAGGAGCTCTGTAGCTGCTCCGAAATCGAAGAAACTCGAGCCACCAACGCCTCGACGATCGACTCGCGCTTCGACCCGCAACGTCAAATCTCCTTCGCCACTTCCTACTCCCAAGAAGAAGGGCAAGTCGAAGCGTATGCAGCAAGACGACGAAGAAGAAACCAACGACGCAGAACTCGAACCTCCTTCGACTCGCCAAATACGCACCATCTCGAAATCTCCCGCTCCTCCTTCCGAAGCCTCCGAACGTATGCAATCTGGAGCTCCTCCCCCTCCTCCCAAAATCGTCTTTCCTCCTCCTCCTGTCCCCTCGACTTCGACGAATCCGACTCAGCGATCCTCCCTTCGACCTGGCAAATCCCATTCATCTCGACAGCACACAGCATCATCGAAGGTCTTCTCAGCTCGTGAGGAGGATCTGCCGCCAATCGACGATGACGCTCTCTCAAAGATTCAGATGCCAGCGATGAAATTCCCCAGCAGCTTCTCGTTTGGAGCTCCCGCCCCTGCAAAACCTACGGAAAGTGGCGCGACTTCACCTCCGGTGGAATCTGAGAAGAAGGATCAAGGATCAAGTCTCTTGGGTCGACTTTCAGCAGCTCCCGTCACTTCTTCCGACAAACCTGCTTTCTCTTTCGGCAGTTCCGCTCCTTCAACCTCGACCTCAACCATCCCCCCTCTTCCTGCAATCTCTTTCGGAGCAGTAACGTCGAAGCCCGCTCCTTCTTCATCTCTCTTCAAACCTACTCCTGCCGCTGCCGACCTCTTCGCACCCAAACCTTCCGCTCCATCGACTTCGACCTCGAGCGGATTCTCTTTCGCTACTCCCTCGACCTCTGCTCCTTCCGTTCCAAAAGCAGCACTCCCCGCACCTTCGGACGGAGCCAAGCCAAACTTCTTCGGATCGATCATCGCAGAGAAGAAAGAAGAAACTCCCAAAGCTGCTCCCCTCCCTTCTTTCACTTTCGGTTCGACCTCATCCGCTCCCGCCGTCAAGCCAACGGAATCGACACCAGCTCCTGAGAAGGAGAAGAAGGACGTTCCAGCCTCTAACCCGTTCGCAGCTTTCGGTAAACCAGTGAGCGAGATCATCAAGGAGAGCAATGAGGGGAAGACCGGTGGAGAGACCAATTCGCCTTCCGAGAAGAAGGACGAAGTAGCTAAGCCTATGTTCTCGTTCGGAGCTGCTTCAACCGCAAAACCCGCCGAGGTCAGTATTTCTTTGTTTTCCCTTTTTGATTGCATGAAGCTGATGTGAATCTTTCGATCTCTCAGAAGACTGAGTCAGCACCTGCCGCATCTCCGTTCGCATTCAAGCCGACTCCTTCGACTTCAACCTCATCTGCTCCTTCATTTTCTTTCGGCGCCGCGAAACCTGTCGAGGAGGTATCGAAACCTGCGTCAACTCCTTCGTTTTCTTTCGGTGCGACTCCTTCCGCTCCTCCCACGACCTCGACTCCCAAAGCGACCTTTACTTTCGGAACAACTCCGGCTACTCCGACAGCAGAAGAGAAAGCTTCGACTCCGATTCCCTCTGCCCCTCCTTCACCCTTCGGCGCTCTCGCTCCTCCAGCACCGTCGTCGGTAGCGGGGACTGACGATGCTGACGGTGACAGCGGAATGGAGGATGAAGCTGAGCCCGCTTCTTCAACCTCGAAACCAAGCCCTGCCTCGCCAGCTCCTTTCGCTTTCGGTTCCGCCGCTCCCTCTTCTACTTCGACCGGTCTCTTCGGCGCACCTCCTTCGACCAACGCAACTTCGAGTGGGTTCAGTTTCGGATCGACTGCACCGACTGGAGAAAAGAAGGAATCAGCTCCCTCGCCTTTCGGAGCACCCTCGACGACGTCGACCAACTCTCTCTTCGGTGGTGCATCCTCATCTTCAGCTGCCAAACCTTTCACCTTTGGCTCTCTCTCACCCTCCCCTGCTCCCCAGTCTCCCGCCGCAGCTGCCCCTTCGACATCGTCGTTCTCGTTTGGTCAACCTTCGACTTCCGCCCCTCCCGCTTCTTCTCCTTTCACTTTCGGAGCGACCGCCCCATCGAACCCTTCGCCATTCGGTAACCCATCTTCGAGACCGGCCTCTCCCGCCCCAGCATCGACTGGATTCTCTTTCGGAGCCGCTTCATCGAATCCTCCAGCTTCTCCCTCTGCTCCCTTCGCATTCGGCTCGCAACCTGTATCGAACAACGCCGCGTCGTCAGCGATGGGTCAAACATTGTCAGCACCCGGAACGAATGGAGCTGCCTCACCCTTTGGAGCACCTTCGAATTCATCTTTCTCCTTCGGTAACTCGGCGTCTCAACCTGTTTCTCCCTCTGCCAGTACATCGAACTCGTCGTTCAACTTTGGAGGAGCTCAAGCTGCACCACCGTCATTCTCGTTCGGTGCTTCATCGAGTGGAGCTGCCCCTTCCGCATCTCCTTTTGGAGCTCCCTTGGGAGGTGCGCCTGCCGCAGGAGGATTCTCTTTCGGTGCTCCGACTGGATCCGGTGCAACGACTCCTACAGGCGGAGGACTGTTCAACCTCGGAAGTGGAGGAGAAGATGCAGCAGGCAAATCAGGTCGACCGATCAGACCTCTGAGGCGGAGAAAGTAGAGAGAGAGGAGGAAGCTAGGTTAGGTTTAGTTCCGTTGTCTTGTTATAGGTAAAGTATATTCCACATTGTTATCCCCCTCTTCATATATCCTTCTCTCTCTCGATCTCGTTCTGTCAATTTCGTCGTTTTCGATTTCGCAAAAAAAACAAAGAAAAG
>Ga0308161_1004528_pt1 | contig 12668 bp, 7 predicted proteins | sample PhyFR2_FD_201034 | JGI IMG/M metagenome (GOLD analysis project Ga0308161, IMG submission 201034) | Phyllosphere microbial communities from UC Gill Tract Community Farm, Albany, California, United States - DLSLF.R2 | ecosystem: Host-associated > Plants > Phyllosphere > Unclassified | place: USA...
GCTTAACTGGATAGAGCAGTTGCCTCCTAAGCGACCGACGTGGGTTCGAGTCCCGCAGGGCGCACATATAATCTACCAAATAGATATGCTAGTAATGATTATAGAAAAGGATCAATTAAAGTATACATATAGAATAAAGAGCTAAAAATAATTACGCACCATCTCCTATAAACCTCTCCTGTACTACTATTCACATCTATAGCAAATACAAAGGTAAAAGTTCCATTAAACCAAGCATATAAGCAAAAAAAAGTTGATGAAAATACAACCAAAACAGAAGATATAGACAAAACTTCTTTGATATATTGCAAAAATAATCCAAAAGCAGAAATTAATGTATATACCGAAAATATTAGAAATTTATATCTTGTATATATTAAAAGATAAGTTTCTTTCACTTCCTACCTTTTGTCCTACTATTAGGTTTATTTAATAGAAAAAGATAATAAACAAGGTGTACTAATTACATTTTCTATAAATTTTTCAATATTCCTTAAATTTACTTTTGACAATACAACCTTATTTTTTAAAAAGATAGAGATATATGGCAATAGGCTGAGTATGCCCCAACCTATGCTTGTTGTTATCTTACACGTTAAGCATCATCAATATTTTCATCTTTTGTGCTTTTGTATGGCATTCCACAATGAGAACAATTTTTTCTAAAAACTAACTTTATCCCATTACCAAACGATCCCATATTACTTATAAAAAAACCAGATTTGCACCAGGGGCATATATCATTAGCTAATAGTCTAAACATAGAAAACAATATGATAGGAATAATAGTAATCGGAAGATAGGTAGATAGATATTTTTCTTCCGCTCCCACCAGCAGCAATATAATAATGAGAACTGTTGGAATGACCAATACTGATAATACAAAGTTTCTACGTAAACGCATTAACCGAAAGTATTGCTGCATTTTTTCATCAACAGATTGCATTTCCATTTAGTTCTTCCCTTTCTTATTTAATAATTGAATCAGGTCTCTTATCGTCAATGACTTAGTATAATCAGTGGAGTGTGTAAATGAAGCACCTGGGGCCGCACCACCTCCACTATCACCTCCTATAGAAAAGCCCCAACCTGCATACTTTCCAGACGTATCAGTATGTACAGCTCCACATACAACAGCAAAACATAAAGTATTTGTTAACGCTTTGCCATCAAAATTATTACGACCACCTTCCCAGTAATCAATACCTATACCTATACCCGCGCCCAAACCTACTGTTTTTGATCCTGTACCAAAAACTCCAATGTCCCCTCCTTCCCAGATGGAGGCTTTATCACCTGTTGTAAAGTACGTACCTGTTTGTCCTCCTATTCCTAATATAGGGGTGGTATTCGCACCAACTGAAATAGAATAAGTAGCAGCCCATATATTCTGATAAGAATTGTCATAGCTTACAGAAGTATAATTTGGTCCATATCCAATATTTAATGTTTGCAGATTATTAAACTGATTAATTTGCTGATTTAAGATCATATTATCTAATGAATAATCAGACCCTCTGGTCATGGACAAACCAAAATCATCCATTTGTCTAAGTGACAAGCCACTCGGATCTACATTCATCACAGGGTTACTACCCGCATATGCATACGGATTTAAACCACCCTCTAACCCAATCGGATCCGGTTCCATATAACGGCCAAGCTCAGGGTTATAGAAACGGTTGTGGTTATAGAACTGGTTAGTCCCCACATCATAATATTGACCTGGGAAACGTAAGTTAAACGTGATTGATCCTGTCGGGTTGCCCACACCAAATGCTGTTGAATCCCAACTCCACACTACTGCATGAGTCACGCCATCCACTAAACGTCTTGGTGTATTTAAATGGTCTGTAACAATGTAATAGATCTTGGTTGCTGCACCACTGCCATAAATCGCTGCTACAGGCTTATCACCCATCCATACATATTCTACAAGTGCTCCAGTTTTGTCATATTCTCCAATTAAATGACTTTGTTCATCGTAGATGTATTGAGTCATTGTAGACACAGCACCATTAACGACTTTATCTCTAAAACTACGTTCATTTTTATGGTTGTAGTTCATGAAATAATAATCTGTGCTTGCTCGGTCTACTTTACGACGACCACTATAATCGTAAGTCGGCAAATAAGTACCATAGCTTAGCTCACTATTAGCAGTATGACTGAAAGTCTGTGCAACGCCTCCTTTTGTAAAACTCGCTAACTTATTTGTGTTAGCTGCATAGGTATAGGCAGCACTTGCAGCAGGCTGCATGTGTTGTCCCGTAGCATTTAAAGTTAAACGATTGCCATTTTTGTCATAGGTATAGCTAATACTGTAAGTCGCTGCTGTACCTGTTGTACGGCTTTCGCTGATTAAACGATTTACAGCATCATAGGTGTAAGCATCTTTAGTTCCATTATGACGAGTAACGAGAGTAATACGCCCATCTTTATCATAGACATAAGTTAATGAATAATTAACTGCTGACGCATTATCTTTATTTGTTAAAGCTGCTATAGATCCATCATTATTATAACTTTGAGTGTAACCCGCATTACCTGATGCTCCCCATTGCCAGCCCGTAACCCGGTTAGCTCCGTCATAACTCAAACTACGAACAAGCGCACTACCGTTTAAGTTAATACCCGTCAGCATTCCCGTTGTGCTATAGCTATAGGTAACACTACGGCCTGATGGCAAGGTCATTGAAGTCAGTTTACCGCCCGTGCTATAGCCATAATTGACATTGAGGGTATTACCTGTCGTACCCGCATAGCGGTTAAACAACTGGTTAGTGGTACCTTTTTGGGTAACTCGGTCATATGCATCGTATGTATACAATGTATCTACATCATAACCTGTCACACCCGTTGTAACTTTATCAAGACGACCATAACGGCTTTGGTCATAACTATAATTGTCATTAACTTGGTATTCGCTTGCTGTAGTTCCACTATTTGCAGCACATACAAATGCTTTATAACGACCTAATTCATCTAGCGTGTTATAGTTACACTTACGTGGACCATGTAAACGTTGAATTAACTGATCTGCTTCGTTATAACTATAACTCTTCGTTCCATAATCAGTGTTCACTTCTTGAGTTAATACATTACCGTTACGATAACTAAACGGGTTACTTCCTGCATTTAAAGCATCTTTTGAAAGCACAATATTATCGTTAACATCATACTCTTTCGTATCGACATTACCGGCACTGTCCGTATGACTCGTTACACGATTAAAAGCATCATAAGTCCATTTTTCAGTTATACCCTCTGCACTAGTGCTCTGAATTAAATTTCCAGTACTATCATAAAGAAAGGTTATATATTGACGGGCCGCATCACTGCCCTGTTGAGTTTTACCGACGCGTCCATTGTCATCTATAAATTGATATCTTTCCGCAGCCACCGCACCAGCACTAGTTAAGCTTTTTTCACTCGCAAGTGTCCCTGTAGGGTGATAAGTATTTTGAATACGATTACCATTCGGTAATGTAGTTTCAATTAAATAACCAATCTGATCATAGGTAAAATTTGTAACCTCTCCATCTGGGTTTGTTTCACTAATGCGTTGTTTAATTGTATTATAAGTATAAGAGGTCGCTTGCCCTGTAATAGTACCTGTCGTTCCACCAACACCAGTAGTTTGGCTTTTTAATGTCCCATCAGTATTATAAATAAACTGACTAACCAAACCTGATGGATTAACAATTCGCTCAGGACTTCCAAAAATGTTATAACCTAAATATTGTGTGATACGGGCAGCGCCATTCACTGTTTGCGTTTGGCTCGCTAGGTTGCCGTAAGTATCATAGGCATAAATAATTTTGTCTGCTGTACCAGAACGTGGACCATCTACACTTAATAAACGACCAAAATGTTTACTTGTGGTCGTTTCATCATAACCATACGTAGTTACTTTACTTGTACTTCCTGTCTGGCTTGAAGTCTGTGTTTGCGTAACAATCTGTCCTCTTGGGTTAATAACGTTTGTAATCGTTAAATTCGGCGCAACAATACTCGTTGGTATTGACAATAAATTAACTGTATTGTTATTAAGCGATCCATATGTATATTTTGTGGTACGGTCATCTCCCCCCCTCACCTCCCTCACCTCAGTAACACGATTGAGATCATCATATGTATAAATAACCTCCTCATTTGAAGGGTAAAGAACATTTTTTAACCGATTCCGCACATCAAAAGTCATCTTAAAAGCAGGTTTTCCATCCACTGTCAAACACGGATAACCCGTCACGTCCATTCCACTATATGAACTTTTTATTGTATTTGTAGCATTCTTTAAATTGCTTAAAGCGACACTAGTAGTTATGGTTTTAAAATTATCATCATAAGTAGTTAGAGAATATCGTGATACACCAGCTAATGGTGCGGGAACATTTGTTCTTAATGTAGTCCTTGCTGCTGAAAGATATGCATTTGGACCACTACCTACCACATAATAATTCTGGGTAATGAACCATTTTACTACCCCCTGTCCTGCTGAATTTTTAACCTCAGTTAACACGGGGAAATAATAACTGGAATCCGGAGTTGCTCCCCTTTGTGCCACATAGAGTTTTATTGCCCCTATTTCTGTCATTTCATTAGTATAACTATAGGCTCCTGCTACAGTTGAGTCAGAGCTAATTAAAGCAAATACATAAGTATTGGCGCCTGTGCTTGGGACTTTATTCGCATATGTTTTATAATTAAAAGTTGCAACTTGGGTACCGCCCTGGGCGGCCGTATAAGTAACCTTTGTAACCAATCGTGATTCATCAACAGTTTGACTTGTCCCAAGCGTTACATCATGAAAAGTACGTTCAAAAACTAATTTATTATTATAACGGTCACTAACTTGAATCAGATTCATTTTGCTATCGTACTGTAAATTAGTCACATTGCCTTGTTTGTCATCAATTTTTGCAACGCGATATAAATCCGTTGAAACTGTAACAGAAGTTTCTATATGAGGAGTTGTATTTGAAACCGCATAATAAGGCCTGTTACTAATTGTCCAAGTATCTTTTGTAGCTCCCCACAAAAGATAATCTGTAGTCAAATAGGAGTAATTAATTTTTTTAGGAGATGTTTGAGAACTAACAGTCCGATATGAGGTACCAGTTACTGTATATTGGACTCCATTTTTAGAAATAATAAGGTTACTACCAGAACGACTAAGTTGATACTCTCCTAGCCCATCTGCCTCAGCACCATCCCATAAACTATATATATATGCTCTATTTAAAAGAGCTACAGGATCTGCAGAAAATAAACGCCTAAATGCTCCATCCTTTTCCAAAAAAACTGTATCAGCCACCTCACCCGGTAACCGGACTATAATTGCCTTAATTGTGTCTTCAGTTATAACCGGGTCGTAACTTTCTGCAAATCTGGCGTTAGGATCAGTTGCTGGAGAGGCTTTTAATTTATATTGTTTTTCCTGTTCAGTAATATTCTGAACAATAACATGGCTTTGATAGTTATCTGTCCACCCTACACGACTTGTTTCAGGTTGAAAAAAAGTCTGGGCAGCTGAAAAGTTTCTACGTAATGGTGCTCTGTAACTCAAATTGTAGGGTAATGCACCTGTAATCTGAGTTTTGTTATAACTGATATCACCTGATAATAAATCATATCCATATGTACAGGATTGCACTCCAGGTGCTCGTGCAGCGGCATAATTATAAGCTACGATGTCTTCAGATTCTGCATAAACAGTCTGATTAAATAAAGTTAGTATAGTTAAAATACAAAAAAATATAATGTATTGAACAACATGATTTAAAGATTTCATAAAGTTATCTAGCATTCATTAATGATGAGATAAAATATTTTATTAAAAAATTAAAATATTTTATTAAAAAATTAAAATATTTTATATAAAACTTAAACATAGTTATTTATGCTTAAGCTTTTTTACTTATTAGTTTGATTAATAACGACATCACTCTTATGATCTTTTAGTTTTTTTAACTGCTCTTCGGAAGCAAATTCAGCTTGTTTATTTGCAAGCTCTTGTGCATACCCGACCATAGCATCATTTTCTTTTGATGAAGTTTGCTCCGTTTCACAGCCAGAAAGTATAAGAATTCCTGAAAATGCTAAACAAAAAAAACTTAACTCCTTAATTAATTTAAACATTTAGTTTCTTCCTATTAGTTACTAAAAATTATCAAAATAAAAACGTATACAGAACACTCTTTATACAAAAAACAGTTGATTTGGTCAACAAACAATCAAAATTTATGATTGATTTCATAGAGTTATTTTTATTAAATTATAAATATTCAAGACAAAATTAAAAAAATCAACAATATTTATAATACCCCAATTAGAATATCTTTATTTAAAATAATTTAATTTATTAATATTATTAAATTAATTAACCTCTTAAAACTAAAATTATTATGGATTTAAAATAAAAAACCACCTAGATTTCAGGTGGTTTTTTTGGAGCATTTCACAAACAAAAAACTATTAAAAATATACCTATTATTAACTATTTTTTCGAATATAAACCTTATTAAGCAACGGAGAAACACCCAATTTTTCTTCTACTAACCAATTCCAAGTATCTTCCTCTTTTAATTTATCAAGAATATAAATAGATACTATCTGATTTCCAACTTTATAAAGCTCTTCACTAATAATTTTTTCTCTTTCATTAGTAAAAACTATATCTTGAAAAATTTCTTTATTAGTTTCATTGACTTTAATTGTAATCATTTTATTTGCATCTATAAATGGATTTTCTTCATTAATCCCAACGATTACTCCTTTCACACAATAAGTTTCTATATTGCCATTTTTGATATTTTCCCACCATTCTACTGTTGCATATAAACCATTGTCACCCTTAAGCCCCATAGTGGTTCCCTTATCCAACGTAGTTTGCTGTATATTCTTGATATAATTTTCATCCATCAATATTGAAGAAGATGACCTTAGATCAAAAACCAACTTATAACCTTGATCAATTAGAATAGAATCTTCTACCATTTTATTTCAACCTTATCTCTGGTATTCTTGGGACTGGTCTAGCACCCATAATTCTTCCACTATTAATATATGTCATAGCGGCGCCATTTTGATTACCTAACCCAATATTAACTGCACCCATTTTATTATATAAATATGGATTTCCTACACCTTCTAGCTTAAATAATGCATTAGTATTCTTCCAATTTGTAACGCTGGAAACATTAGGTAGACCAGGGAAATATTTCATAGAGCTTTGGTCAGTTACCCCCATTGAATACAAACCTGCAACTGTACCTGGCTGAAGTTTTATTTCCATAGTTATCCCATGATACATACTTGCATATGCTAATGAAGGAGTAATAAAGTTTTCTTTGTTAGAAGCTGTTAATTGTCGAATATTCTGCAAAATAAATGCATCTGATTGATTCATAGTACGGTAAGCAATTTCATAATTTTGGTTTCTTTGATATTGCTGCGTTAAGATGTTAGGAACAGGAATACTTGCAGGTCTATTAAAGGTTTCATTCATTAAATAACCAGTCGTTGATACCCCAGCAGTGTTTAAGAAAAGATTAAGTGAATATCCCGCTATTGTTTCTAATAATGATGTTCCACCTGCTAAACACATTGGACACAATCCTGTACTATCAGTATTCATCACTGGATTATTAGCTGCATATGCATACGGATTTAAACCACCCTCTAACCCAATTGGATCCGGTTCCATATAACGACCAAGCTCAGGGTTATAGAAACGGTTGTGGTTATAGAACTGATTAGTGCCCACATCATAATATTGACCGGGGAAACGTAAGTTAAACGTGATTGATCCTGTCGGGTTGCCCACACCAAATGCTGTTGAATCCCAACTCCACACTACTGCATGAGTCACGCCATCCACTAAACGTCTTGGTGTATTTAAATGGTCTGTAACAATGTAATAGATCTTGGTTGCTGCACCACTGCCATAAATCGCTGCTACAGGCTTATCACCCATCCATACATATTCTACAAGTGCTCCAGTTTTGTCATATTCTCCAATTAAATGACTTTGTTCATCGTAGATGTATTGAGTCATTGTAGACACAGCACCATTAACGACTTTATCTCTAAAACTACGTTCATTTTTATGGTTGTAGTTCATGAAATAATAATCTGTGCTTGCTCGGTCTACTTTACGACGACCACTATAATCGTAAGTCGGCAAATAAGTACCATAGCTTAGCTCACTATTAGCAGTATGACTGAAAGTCTGTGCAACGCCTCCTTTTGTAAAACTCGCTAACTTATTTGTGTTAGCTGCATAGGTATAGGCAGCACTTGCAGCAGGCTGCATGTGTTGTCCCGTAGCATTTAAAGTTAAACGATTGCCATTTTTGTCATAGGTATAGCTAATACTGTAAGTCGCTGCTGTACCTGTTGTACGGCTTTCGCTGATTAAACGATTTACAGCATCATAGGTGTAAGCATCTTTAGTTCCATTATGACGAGTAACGAGAGTAATACGCCCATCTTTATCATAGACATAAGTTAATGAATAATTAACTGCTGACGCATTATCTTTATTTGTTAAAGCTGCTATAGATCCATCATTATTATAACTTTGAGTGTAACCCGCATTACCTGATGCTCCCCATTGCCAGCCCGTAACCCGGTTAGCTCCGTCATAACTCAAACTACGAACAAGCGCACTACCGTTTAAGTTAATACCCGTCAGCATTCCCGTTGTGCTATAGCTATAGGTAACACTACGGCCTGATGGCAAGGTCATTGAAGTCAGTTTACCGCCCGTGCTATAGCCATAATTGACATTGAGGGTATTACCTGTCGTACCCGCATAGCGGTTAAACAACTGGTTAGTGGTACCTTTTTGGATAACTCGGTCATATGCATCGTATGTATACAATGTATCTACATCATAGCCTGTCACACCAGTTGTAACTTTATCCAGACGGCCATAACGGCTTTGGTCATAACTATAATTGTCATTAACTTGGTATTCGCTTGCCGTAGTTCCACTATTTGCAGCACATACAAATGCTTTATAACGGCCTAATTCATCTAGCGTGTTATAATTACACTTACGTGGACCATGCAGGCGCTGCGTTAACTGATCTGCTTCGTTATAAGTGTAAGTCTTAGTGCCATAATCAGTATTCACTTCTTGAGTTAAGACATTACCGTTACGATAACTAAATGGGTCACTTCCTGCATTTAAAGCATCTTTTGAAAGAATTACATTATCCTGTAGGTCATAAGCTTTCTTATTATCTATATTTAATATGCCATCCATATGGCTAACTAAACGATTAAAAGCATCATAAGTCCATCTTTCAGTAATTCCTTCCGCACTTGTAGTTTGTCCAACATTACCATTTACATCGTAAAGGATGGTGCTAGTTCTACGCGTCGAATCACTACCCTGTTGAGTCTTACTGACTCGACCATTTGCATCAAGATATTGATAATTTTGAGCAGTAACTACACCCGAACTAGATAAACTCTTTTCACTAGAGACAACCCCATTAGGGAAATAAGCTTTTTGAATACGATTACCATTCGGCAGTGTAGTTTGAACTAAACGACCAATCGTATCATATGCAAATTGTGTTACCTCAGCATCAGGGTTTGTTTCACTAATTTTTTGCTTAAGGGTATTATAAGTATAAGAAGTCGTTTGACCTGTAATAGTACCTGTCGTTCCACCAACACCGACAGTCTGGCTCTTAAGTGTCCCATCAGCATTATAAACATATTGTTCAACAAGACCTGTTGGGTACACAGTTCTTTCAGGTTGAGCAAAATTATTATATGTCATGTACTGAGTAATTCTAGCTACAGCATTTACAATTTGCGATTGGCTAGCCAAATTACCAAAAGTGTCATAAACATAGGTTATTTTATCTAGCGTACCAGTTCTCGGTCCATCAACACTGCTGATCAATCCATAATCTGGTTTTGTTATATCTGTGTAGTAAGTATAGTCTGTAACCTTACTCGTACTTCCGGTTTGTGACGATGCTTGTGTCTGTTTAATAATCTGGCCATTGGCATTAACTTGATTAGTAATCGTTAACAATGGCGTTTTTACAATTGTAGGTACCAAATAGGGATTAGCTGCACCATTTGTTAAAGTACCATAACTATACGTTGTTGTTTTTGTAGGTAAATTAGTATAAGCATAACTTGTACTGATCGGTCTCGCAGATACATCAATATCTTGAGTAATTACTAAACCATTTTGCATAACGATTTGAGGAAGAAAATCATACCAACTATGCATGGTAATTGTCTTTGGAACCTGATTATCTATAGTTAAAGCTGGTAACGTACCAGAAACTGTAATTTCAAGTTCACCATCATCATTATACTGCTGACCCGACTCACTAACCTTTAATTTCGGCTTTGGGACCATTGTGTAGGTTACTGTACTGTTAGTGACCCCATCAGGTTTTGTAGTCAAAACTGCAGTACGAGCATTGTCATCATAGTTGACTGTATAATCATCTGCACTGCTGCTACCAATTGGCGTCCGTACCTGTAAAGTTACTTTAGCTGTTGCATAAGTTTTTGTATTGGAATTATAGGTTGCATAATTTTGTGTCACCAACCATTCACGACGTAATACATTATTCGAATCTTTTAAAGAGGTTAAAGTAGCTGCATTTGTATTACTAATTGTTTTTCCTATAAAGTTCAAATAACCATCAATTGCCCATTGTTTAATTGGAGTATAACCAAAGGTCGTTTGACCACTTATAGTTGAAGTCGCTGTTACTGGATAATAAATACTCCCTGTGTTGCCATTTGCATCCTGACTATTATATGAACCATAAGTAAAAGTCGCATTTTGTTTAGTTCCAATGCCACTCGTAAGTTCAACCTTAGTAATCAATCGTTTTTCAGCAACGGTTTGTGTAGTTCCAGCTTGATAAGTTCTTGTGAAAGTAAGTTGATTATTACGGCCATCAGCAACACTTACCATATTTAAGTAACTATCATAACCAAATGTTAATTTATCCCCTTGCGGTTGTTGAACACTGGCTATACGGAAATATGTTGTACCAGATTGGGTCACTTTATTCGTAGTTGTAGTAAATGTTGTGCCACGATAGTTGATCGTAATACTTCCATTCGCATTTTCAGTAAATTGATAACCGTGTGTTTCACATGACCAAACTAAATTTGCTCCATTCTGATAAGCCAATACCCCTAATACATCAGATGAGTATGCTCGCATAACACCACCCGAACAAAATGAGCGGTTAATATTATGTAGCCAAATGTCTTGTCTAGAACCAGGTAAACGAATAGCATAGTAACCATAAGTTGGATGTGCAGCGTCATTCATACTAAAGAAACGTACACTATTTTGATAGTTGTCAGTCCATCCCCCTGTGGTAAGAAATTGATCAAAATAATCATTGGAAGCAGATAAACTATTACGTACTGAACCAACATAAGAAATGGAGTAAGGTAATTTCCCTGAAATTAAATTTTGGCTATGAGTAATCTGTCCTCCAATTAGACTAATACCAGGTACATTTTCTTGAATTTTTAGTGAATTGCTGACTGCATACGCTTGAGATACAGCATCACCATTAGTTGTTGAGGCTGAATGCGCTAATGTGTAACACATAAGCACAAATACCCCCATAATATAGGCAATTATTTTTTTCATCAGATATCCATTATCTTTCAGTTTATTAATAAATTTAATAAATTGATTATTAAGATTTTTATTAACTACAAGCTTACTCGTTATTACTTTTTACTTGTGGTGAGGTCTTCATATCATGTTGTACATCTATCGTTGGTCCATTATGACCTTGCTCTGGTAAATCCTGATTTTCATCATTACAACCACTCTGTAGCAGCAAAAGAGCAATTAACAATGGCAAGCTATATTTTTTCATTTTTAATTCCAAATTTTTAATTGGAAATTTATAACTTTGAAGAAGGTCATTTATAAATTATCCAATATTTCACACCAATACTCTCAATACTGGATTAAGAGATCTCTAATTAGTTATAAGCAATATTTTTAAATTTTGATTAGTCCAATATCTCCTTTACTCAATAAAAGAATTCCTATTTTTATTTTTCGTAACTTCCACCTATTTATCTTTCATTTTTTGATAAATTAGAAGGCAAATAGAAAGAACGATCTTTCTACAAAAGATAACATTATTGACTAATAAATCAACTTTTATAAACATAGGCCATTTTCAAATAAAAATTTTTAAACACATCAATTAATTATATTTTTTAAATTATCACTCAACGTTATAGATTTTATTTATTATTAATAAATATTAATTAAATTTAATAGTTCACTTGAATTTTAAATAAAAATAATAAAAAAAACAATTAACTAAATTATAAAATAGCTATTTTTATTTAGAAAAATTAAAAAACAGGACTTAATAAAAAGTCCTATTTCCATAAAAATTGTGTACTCAGTCTTTCACTTCAGCCAACAATGTTTCAGCTGCAAGTTTTCCTAAATTATTAGAAGCAAGCGGACTATCACCAGTTAGCAATTTACGGTCTCTATGACATTGACCAGTAATGCCCTTATTTAAAACTTCGACACCGAGTTTTTCAAGGTTTTCACCCACTAGCCAAGGTAAAGCTCCTGGCATATAACCAATATCAATATTTGCTCCCTTATCTAATGAATCAGG
>Ga0308161_1004530_pt1 | contig 12666 bp, 7 predicted proteins | sample PhyFR2_FD_201034 | JGI IMG/M metagenome (GOLD analysis project Ga0308161, IMG submission 201034) | Phyllosphere microbial communities from UC Gill Tract Community Farm, Albany, California, United States - DLSLF.R2 | ecosystem: Host-associated > Plants > Phyllosphere > Unclassified | place: USA...
GGGATCAGGCGGCCGACGATGACGTTTTCCTTCAGGCCGCGCAGACCGTCGCGCTTGCCCATGATCGCCGCTTCGGTCAGCACGCGGGTGGTTTCCTGGAACGATGCGGCCGAGATGAACGAATCGGTCGACAGCGATGCCTTGGTAATACCCAGCAGCACGTTTTCGTACTGTGCCGGCAGTTTCGCGACGGCGTTCATGCGGTCGTTCTCTTCCAGCAGTTCGGAACGCTCCACCTGCTCGCCGACGATGTAGTCGGTGTCGCCGGCCTCGGTGATCTGAACACGACGCAGCATCTGGCGAACGATCACCTCGATGTGCTTGTCGTTGATCTTCACGCCCTGCAGACGGTACACGTCCTGGACTTCGTCGACGATGTAGCGAGCCAGCGCTTCGATACCCAGCAGGCGCAGGATGTCTTGCGGATCGGCCGGGCCGTCCACGATCATCTCGCCCTTGTTCACCACCTGGCCGTCGTGCACCAGCACTTGCTTGTCCTTGGTGATCAGGAACTCGTGCTTGTTGCCGTCCATGTCGGTGATTTCCAGGCGCTGCTTGCCCTTGGTTTCCTTACCGAACGCAACCGTACCAGTGACTTCCGCCAGCATGCCGGCGTCTTTCGGCGAACGCGCTTCGAACAGCTCGGCAACGCGCGGCAGACCACCGGTAATGTCACGGGTCTTCTGCGATTCGGTCGGGATACGTGCAAGCACCTCACCCACCGACGCTTGCTGGCCGTCCTTGACCATGATCAGCGCGCCGACCTGGAAACCGATCGTCACGGCGTGCTCGGTGCCGGCGATCTTGACTTCCTGGCCCTGCTCGTTCAGCAGCTTGACCTGCGGACGCAGTGCCTTGCCCGAACCGCGGCGCTTCGGATCGATCGCCACCAGGGTCGACAGGCCGGTCACGTCGTCCACCTGGCGAGCAACGGTGACGCCCTCTTCCACGTTTTCGAACTTGATCGTGCCGCCGTATTCCGTGATGATCGGACGGGTCAGCGGGTCCCAGGTCGCCAGCGGGGTGCCTGCCTTGACGGTCAGGCCATCCTGCACGGCCAGGGTCGCGCCGTACGGCACCTTGTGACGCTCGCGCTCACGGCCGTGGTCGTCGGTGATCAGCACTTCGCCCGAACGCGAGATGACGATCTGCGAACCTTTGCCGTTGGTCACGTAACGCATGGTCGCGGTGAAGCGGACCGTACCGTTCGACTTGGCTTCGACCGACGAGGCCACTGCCGCACGCGATGCCGCACCACCGATGTGGAAGGTACGCATGGTCAGCTGGGTACCCGGCTCACCGATCGACTGCGCAGCGACCACGCCGACCGCTTCGCCGCTGTTCACCAGCATGCCGCGGCCGAGGTCACGGCCGTAGCACATGGCGCACAGGCCGAAGCGCGTATCGCAGTTCAGCGGGGTACGGACCTTGACTTCGTCGATGCCCAGGCGTTCGATCTCTTCGACCATGTCTTCGTCCAGCAGCGTGCCGGCTTCGAACAGGGTCTCTTGCGTTTCCGGATTGACGACGTCGTTGCCGGTCACGCGGCCCAGGATACGGTCGCGCAGCGGCTCGATGACTTCACCGCCTTCGACCATCGCCTTCATGTGCGTGCCGTTGTTGGTGCCGCAATCGTCCTCGATCACCACCAGGTCCTGGGTCACGTCGACCAGGCGGCGGGTCAGGTAACCCGAGTTTGCCGTCTTCAGCGCGGTGTCAGCCAGACCCTTACGGGCGCCGTGCGTCGAGATGAAGTACTGCAGAACGTTCAAGCCTTCGCGGAAATTCGCGGTAATCGGCGTTTCGATAATCGAACCGTCCGGTTTCGCCATCAGGCCGCGCATACCGGCCAGCTGGCGGATCTGGGCTGCCGAACCACGGGCGCCCGAGTCGGCCATCATGTAAATCGCGTTGAACGATTCCTGGGTGCCTTCGGTGCCGTCACGCTTGGTGACCGGTTCCACTTTCAGCTGGTCCATCATCGCCTTGCCGACTTCGTCCGAGGTCTTGCCCCAGATGTCGACGACCTTGTTGTAACGCTCGCCGGCGGTGACCAGACCCGAGGCGTACTGCTGCTCGATCTGCTTCACTTCCGCTTCAGCGGTCGCGATCATGGTCTTCTTGACGTCCGGGATCAGCATGTCGTCGACGGCGATCGAGATACCGGCGCGGGTCGCCAGGCGGAAGCCCGACTGCATCAGCTTGTCGGCAAACACGACGGTCGCACGCAGGCCGCACTTGCGGAACGACGTGTTGATCAGCTTCGAGATTTCCTTCTTCTTCAACGAACGGTTCAGCACCGAGAACGGCAGGCCATGCGGCAGGATCTCGGACAGGATGGCGCGGCCGACGGTGGTCTCGTAGCGGGTCAGGGTACGGTCGAAGCCGCCCTGCTCGTTGCGCGGATGCTCGACGATACGCACGGTGATGCGGGTCGCCAGCTCGACTTCCTTGTTGTCGTACGCGCGGATGACTTCCGACACGTCCGGGAACATCATGCCTTCGCCCTTGGCGTTGATCGCTTCGCGGCTCGCGTAGTACAGACCCAGCACGATATCCTGCGACGGGACGATCGACGGCTCGCCGTTCGACGGGAACAGGATGTTGTTCGATGCCAGCATCAGGGTGCGGGCTTCCATCTGCGCTTCGATCGACAGCGGGACGTGGACTGCCATCTGGTCACCGTCGAAGTCGGCGTTGAACGCCGCGCAGACCAGCGGGTGCAGCTGGATCGCCTTGCCTTCGATCAGCACCGGCTCGAACGCCTGGATACCCAGGCGGTGCAGGGTCGGCGCACGGTTCAGCATGACCGGGTGCTCTTTGATGACTTCTTCCAGGATGTCCCAGACCACCGGTTCCTGTTGCTCGACCAGCTTCTTGGCGGCCTTGATGGTGGTCGCGAGACCCATCAGTTCCAGCTTGTTGAAGATGAACGGCTTGAACAGTTCCAGGGCCATCAGCTTCGGCAGGCCGCACTGGTGCAGTTTCAGCTGCGGACCCACCACGATGACCGAACGGCCCGAGTAGTCGACGCGCTTGCCCAGCAAGTTCTGACGGAAACGGCCGCCCTTGCCCTTGATCATTTCAGCCAGCGACTTCAGCGGACGCTTGTTGGCGCCGGTCATCGCCTTGCCGCGACGGCCGTTGTCCAGCAGCGAATCGACCGCTTCCTGCAGCATGCGCTTTTCGTTACGCGTAATGATTTCCGGCGCGCGCAGTTCCATCAGGCGCTTCAGGCGGTTATTACGGTTGATGACGCGGCGGTACAGGTCGTTCAGGTCGGAGGTCGCGAAACGGCCGCCGTCCAGCGGGACGAGCGGACGCAGCTCCGGCGGCAGGACCGGGAGCACTTCCATGATCATCCAGTCGGGCTTGATGCCCGAACGCTGGAAGGCCTCGAGCACCTTCAGGCGCTTGGCGTATTTCTTGATCTTCGCTTCCGACTTCGACTCTTTGAGTTCGACGCGCAGCGCTTCGGCTTCGCGGTCGATGTCGATCGAGCGCAGCAGTTCACGGATGCCTTCGGCGCCCATGAATGCGGTGAAGTCGTCGCCGTACTCTTCGTACTTGGCGGCGTAGTCGTCTTCCGACATGATCTGGCACTTCTTCAGCGGGGTCATGCCCGGATCGGTCACGACGTATGCTTCGAAGTACAGCACGCGTTCGATATCGCGCAGCGTCATGTCCAGGACCATGCCCAGGCGCGACGGCAGCGACTTCAGGAACCAGATGTGCGCGGTCGGCGAGGCCAGCTCGATGTGGCCCATGCGCTCACGGCGGACTTTCGCCAGCGTGACTTCGACGCCGCACTTTTCGCAGATCACGCCGCGGTGCTTCAGGCGCTTGTACTTGCCGCACAGGCATTCGTAGTCCTTGATCGGACCAAAGATTTTTGCGCAGAACAGGCCGTCACGTTCCGGCTTGAACGTACGGTAGTTGATGGTTTCCGGCTTTTTGACTTCGCCGAACGACCACGAACGGATTTTCTCGGGCGACGCCAGGCCAATCTTGATGGCGTCGAAGCTCTCGTTTTGCTGAACTTGCTTGAATAGATCGAGCAGTGCTTTCATTTATCACTCCGGGTGATTGAATTCTGTACTAACTACTACCGCCGGCTTCTCACCGATTTTCGCCGGTGCTTGCTGAACCGTATGGTATCCCTTGAAAAACGTCATCCCCGCGCAGGCGGGGATCCAAGTTTGCCGGCGTTTCCGCCGGGCTTGCGCCCCAGCCTGCGCCGGGGCGACGATTGTCGAGGTCACGGCCCAGCCCGAAGGCTGGCGGCCATGCCGGTGCTGCTTAGCTGCGCTCGAGATCGATATCGATACCCAGCGAGCGGATTTCCTTCACCAGCACGTTGAACGATTCCGGCATACCTGCATCGATCACGTGGTCGCCCTTGACCAGGTTCTCGTACACCTTGGTACGGCCATTCACGTCGTCCGACTTAACGGTCAGCATTTCCTGCAGCACGTAGGACGCGCCGTAGGCTTCCAGTGCCCACACTTCCATCTCACCGAAGCGCTGGCCACCGAACTGGGCTTTACCGCCCAGCGGCTGCTGCGTCACCAGCGAGTACGGACCGGTCGAACGCGCGTGCATCTTGTCGTCGACCAGGTGGTGCAGCTTCAGCATGTGCATGAAGCCGACGGTCACTTTACGCTCGAACGCTTCGCCGGTGCGGCCGTCGAACATGGTGACCTGGTTCTTCGACGGGGTCATGCCCAGGTGCTTGGCGATCGGGTCGGGGAAGGCCAGGTCCAGCATGCGGCGGATTTCTTCCTCGTGCGCACCGTCGAACACCGGGGTCGCGAACGGCACGCCGTTGCGCAGGTTGTTCGCCAGCGAGACGATTTCCTCGTCGCTGAAGCTGTCCAGGTCTTCCTTCTTGCCGGTCTCGTTGTAGATCTTGCCCAGGAAAGCGCGCAGTTGCTCGGTCTCCGCCTTGGCCTTGATCATTTCGCCCAGACGCCAGCCCAGGCCCTTCGCTGCCCAACCGAGGTGGGTTTCGAGGATCTGGCCGACGTTCATACGCGACGGAACGCCCAGCGGGTTCAGCACGACGTCGGCCGGGGTACCATCGGCCATGAACGGCATGTCTTCCACCGGCACGATACGCGAGACCACACCCTTGTTACCGTGGCGGCCCGCCATCTTGTCGCCCGACTGCAGGCGGCGCTTGACGGCCAGGTAGACCTTGACCATCTTCTGCACGCCAGGCTGCAGCTCGTCGCCCTGCGTCAGCTTCTTGCGCTTTTCTTCGAAGGCCAGGTCGAACTGGTGGCGCTTCTCGTTGATCGATTCCTTCATCGCTTCCAGCGCGTTGGCGGTCTCGTCGTCGGCCGGGCGGATGTCGAACCAATGGAACTTGTCCAGGTCAGCCAGGTAGGCGGCGTCGATGACGGCGCCCTTGGCCAGCTTCTTCGGACCGCCATTGACGGTTTTACCCACCAGCAGACGCTCCAGACGCTGGAAGGCGTCGCCTTCCACGATACGCAGCTGGTCGTTCAGGTCCAGGCGGAAGCGCTTCAGCTCGTCGTCGATGATCTGCTGGGCGCGCTTGTCGCGCACGATGCCTTCGCGGGTGAACACTTGCACGTCGATCACGGTACCGACCATGCCCGACGGCACGCGCAGCGAGGTGTCCTTCACGTCCGACGCTTTTTCGCCGAAGATCGCGCGCAGCAGCTTTTCTTCCGGGGTCAGCTGGGTTTCACCCTTCGGAGTCACCTTGCCGACCAGCACGTCACCGGCCTGCACTTCGGCGCCGATGTAGACGATGCCGGATTCATCCAGGCGAGCCAGCTGGTTTTCGGCCAGGTTCGAGATGTCGCGGGTGATTTCTTCCGGGCCCAGCTTGGTGTCACGGGCAACCACCGACAGTTCCTCGATGTGGATCGAGGTGTAGCGGTCGTCCTTGACGACATTCTCCGAGATGAGGATCGAGTCCTCGAAGTTCAAGCCGTTCCACGGCATGAACGCCACCAGCATGTTCTGGCCCAGTGCCAGTTCGCCCAGGTCGGTCGAGGCGCCGTCGGCGATGACGTCGCCGCGTGCCACGCGATCGCCCACTTGCACGATCGGACGCTGGTTGATGTTGGTGTTCTGATTGGAACGGGTGTACTTGATCAGGTTGTAGATGTCCACACCGACTTCGCCGGCTTGCGCCTCGTCGTCGTTGACGCGGATCACGACACGGCCCGCATCGACGTAGTCCACCAGACCGCCACGGGTCGCCTGCACGGTGGTGCCCGAGTCGACCGCCACGGTGCGCTCGATACCGGTGCCGACGAAGGCTTTTTCCGGACGCAGGCAAGGCACGGCCTGGCGCTGCATGTTGGCGCCCATCAGTGCACGGTTCGCGTCATCGTGCTCGAGGAACGGGATCAGCGACGCTGCAACCGACACGACCTGGCCCGGGGCCACGTCCATGTACTGGATGCGTTCCGGCGAGACCAGGATGGTTTCGCCGGCTTCACGTGCCGACACCAGTTCGTCGCTCAGTTGGCCTTCCGCGTTGATCGTCGCGTTTGCCTGGGCGATGATGTAGCGGCCTTCTTCGATCGCCGACAGGTATTCGATCTTGTCGGTGACTTTCGAACCGTCGACCTTGCGGTACGGGGTTTCCAGGAAGCCGTATTCGTTCAGGCGGGCGTACAGTGCCAGCGAGTTGATCAGGCCGATGTTCGGGCCTTCAGGCGTTTCGATCGGGCACACGCGGCCGTAGTGGGTCGGGTGCACGTCGCGCACCTCGAAGCCGGCACGTTCGCGCGTCAGGCCGCCCGGGCCCAGTGCGGAAACACGGCGCTTGTGGGTGATTTCCGACAGCGGATTGGTCTGGTCCATGAACTGCGACAGCTGCGACGAACCGAAGAACTCGCGGATCGCGGCCGAGATCGGCTTGCTGTTGATCAGGTCATGCGGCATCAGGTTGTCGGCTTCTGCCTGGCCCAGGCGCTCCTTGACGGCGCGCTCGACACGCACGAGACCGGCGCGGAACTGGTTTTCGGCCAGTTCGCCCACGCAACGCACGCGGCGGTTACCCAGGTGGTCGATGTCGTCGACTTCGCCGCGGCCATTGCGCAGCTCGACCAGGATCTTGATCACGGCCAGGATGTCTTCGTTCGACAGGGTCATGTCGCCGACCAGTTCGTCACGGCCGATACGGCGGTTGAACTTCATGCGGCCGACTGCCGACAGGTCATAGCGTTCCGGCATGTAGAACAGGCCGTTGAACAGCGCTTCGACCGATTCTTCGGTCGGCGGTTCGCCAGGACGCATCATGCGGTAGATCGCCACGCGTGCGGCGGTCTGGTCGGCGGTGTCATCGGTGCGCAGGGTCTGCGAGATGTAGCCGCCCTGGTCCAGGTCGTTGGTGTACAGGGTCTGGATCGAATCGATGTCGGCGTCGCGCAGCTTGGCCAGCAGTTCGTCGGTCAGCTCGTCGTTGGCGTTGGCGATGATCTCGCCGGTGTCGGTGTCGACCACGTTCTTGGCCAGCACGCGGCCGACCAGGTAGTCTTCCGGTACCGAGATGAAGGTGATGCCGGCGTTCTCGACGTCGCGCACGTTCTTCGCGTTGATGCGCTTGTCCTTCGTGACGATGGTCTTGCCCGACTTCGGATCGACGATGTCGAAGCGCGCGACTTCACCGCGCAGGCGTTCGGCCACGAATTCCAGCTCCGCGCCTTCCGAGCGCAGGTTGAAGTTGTCGAACACGAAGAAGTTGGCGAGGATCTGCTCCGGCGTCATGCCGATGGCTTTCAGCAGGATCGTCACCGGCATCTTGCGGCGGCGGTCGACGCGGAAGAACAGGATGTCCTTCGGGTCGAACTCGAAGTCCAGCCACGAGCCGCGGTAAGGGATGATGCGTGCCGAGAACAGCAGCTTGCCCGACGAGTGCGTCTTGCCGCGGTCGTGTTCGAAGAACACGCCCGGCGAACGGTGCAGCTGCGAGACGATCACGCGTTCGGTACCGTTGATGACGAACGAGCCGTTGGCGGTCATGAGCGGCAGTTCGCCCATGTACACTTCCTGTTCCTTCATTTCCTTGACGACCGGCTTGGTCGGCGATTCCTTGTCCAGGATCACCAGACGCACCTTGGCGCGCAGCGGCGAGGCGAAGGTCAGGCCACGCTGTTGGCATTCCTTGACGTCGAATGCAGGGTCACCCAATACATAAGAGAGGAATTCCAGGCGCGCGAAGCCATTGTGCGACACGATCGGGAAAATGGAGGAGAAGGCCGACTGCAGGCCTTCATTCTTGCGAACGGAGGGACCAGCGTCCGCCTGCAGGAAATTCTCGTAGGACTCCAGCTGCGTAGCCAGGAGGTAGGGAACGTTGTGAACGTTGGCGCGCTTCGCGAACGATTTGCGAATGCGTTTCTTCTCAGTAAATGAGTAGTGCATGGACACTCCGTGAGTGACAGAAAGGATGAGAATTCAGGGATTGCCAGTGGTAAAGTGTTGATACCACATGCAAGGCCTCAAATCTCGCCGCCCCCTGTCATGATGAAAAGGACAACCGGAACTGCTGTGTTACGATACCGCTGTGTCTTGCCTGCTACGGCAGGGTGACGCGCATTCTGTTGCAGGGACGACAAAAGAGCCAAAGCCGCATACCCCACCCTACAGCGGGGATTTGCAAGCTTTGACTCCGGCGCTGGGCACCGTGTCGGTGCCCAATGCATATGTATTACTTCAGTTCAGCCTTGGCGCCAGCATCTTCCAGCTTTTTCTTGGCGGCTTCAGCGTCAGCTTTCGGCAGGGCTTCCTTGACGGTCTTCGGTGCGCCGTCAACGACGTCCTTGGCTTCTTTCAGGCCCAGGCCGGTGATTTCACGGACGGCCTTGATGACGCCGACCTTGTTCGCGCCGACTTCGGTCAGCACGACGTTGAACTCGGTCTGCTCTTCAGCGGCCGGAGCAGCTGCGCCGCCACCTGCTGCCGGTGCCGACATTGCAGCTGCCGACACGCCGAACTTTTCTTCGAAAGCCTTGACCAGGTCGTTCAGTTCCATGACCGACATTGCGCCAACTGCGTCCAGGAACTCTTCTTTGCTAATTGCCATTTGAAACTCCAGATATTTGTATGTGTAGATTAGTTCTTGAAAAAAAAGACGTCAGCTTATTCAGCTGCTGCGGTTTCCGCAGTTTCTTCAGCCGGAGCTGCCGAACCTTCGCCTTTTTGTGCTGCAACTGCAGCCAGAACACGTGCAAAGCCAGAAACCGGTGCCTGCATGACGCCCAGCAGCTGGGCGATGAGGACTTCACGGCTCGGGATGCTTGCCAGCGCGGTGACGCCAGCGACATCCAGGTTCTTACCAGCGTAGTTACCGCCCTTGACGACCAGCTTGTCGTTGGTCTTCGAGAAGTCGGAAATCACTTTGGCTGCTGCCACGGCGTCGTCCGAGATCGAGTAGATCAGCGGCCCAACCATGGAATCAACCAGCGGTGCGAACTGGGTACCTTCGACCGCGCGACGGGCCAGCGTGTTCTTCAGAACACGCAGGTACACGCCTTGCGAACGAGCGGTTGCACGGAGTTTCGTCAAAGCACTAACCTGGATGCCACGGTACTCGGCCACGACGATGGTTTGCGCAGTTGCTACTTTTGCGGAAACTTCTTCGACGACGACCTTTTTGTCATTCAGATTAAGACCCACGGTCAATCTCCTTAAATGATGCGAAGGGGATCCTTCACATCGGTTCGAACACGGCGTCCGAAGTTAAGAAGTACGACTTAGCATCGACTACAAAACTTGTTCGGGTTCGCCATCTGCGTTGGGTGATCTATTAACCTCCTGCCCAACCTCTGCATTCGGCCCAACGGTCTTTGATTGCCTGGCGGCTCGCGCCGCCAGCCCAAAGATCCGCCCTGCGGTGAATTGCAGGGACTTAATTCTTGCTATTAAGCAGCCAGGGTGCCGTGATCGACACGGACGCCGGCGCCCATGGTCGACGACAGGGCAACCTTGCGCAGGTAGATACCCTTCGACGAAGCCGGCTTGGCCTTGTTCAGGGCGTCGATCAGCGCGACCAGGTTGGTCTTCAGCTGGTCGTCCGAGAACGACTTGCGGCCGATGGTCGCGTGAATGATACCAGCCTTGTCGGTACGGTACTGGACCTGACCGGCCTTGGCGTTCTTGACGGCGCCAGCCACGTCCGGGGTCACGGTGCCGACCTTCGGGTTCGGCATCAGGCCGCGCGGGCCCAGGATCTGACCCAGGGTACCGACGATACGCATGGTGTCCGGCGAAGCGATCACGATGTCGAACGGCATGTCGCCGGCTTTGACGCGCTCGGCCAGGTCTTCCATACCGACGATGTCGGCGCCGGCGGCACGTGCCTGCTCGGCCTTGTCGCCTTGTGCGAACACGGCAACGCGGACGGTCTTGCCGGTACCAGCCGGCAGCACCACGGAACCGCGAACGACCTGGTCCGACTTCTTCGGATCCACGCCCAGTTGCACGGCGACGTCGATCGACTCGTTGAACTTGGCGGTAGCGAATTCTTTAACGATCGCAACGGCGTTGTCGAAAGCGTAGACCTTGTTGCGGTCGACTTTGGCTTTCATTTCTTTTGCGCGCTTGGACAGCTTAGCCATTTAGATACCCTCCACCGTGATGCCCATCGAACGTGCCGAGCCGGCGATGATGCGCACTGCGGCATCCATGTCGGCGGCGGTCAGGTCCGGCTGCTTGGTTTTTGCGATTTCTTCCGCTTGTGCACGGGTCAGGGTGCCGACCTTGTCGGTGTGCGGCTTGGCCGAACCCTTGGTGATGCCAGCGTACTTCTTGATCAGGTAGGTTGCCGGCGGGGTCTTCATCTCGAAGGTGAAGGACTTGTCCGCGAAGGCGGTGATCACCACCGGAATCGGCATACCCGGCTCCATGCCTTGGGTACGGGCGTTGAACGCCTTGCAGAATTCCATGATGTTCAGACCGCGCTGGCCGAGTGCCGGGCCGATCGGAGGGGATGGGTTTGCCTTACCAGCCGCCACTTGCAGCTTGATAAAACCGACGATTTTCTTTGCCATGTCAGGCTCCTAGTCGATTATGAGTGGTAGCGCTCCGGCCGGTACCACTTATCCGGCGGAGCTCCTCTTATCGGATTCCGCCTTGCTGCTGCGACGCTCCGATTGGGCGTTTTAGACTTTCTCTACCTGCCCGAACTCCAGTTCCACCGGAGTCGCGCGACCGAAGATGGTGACAGTGACACGCACCTTCGATTTTTCGTAGTTGACTTCCTCGACGTTGCCGTTGAAGTCGGTGAACGGGCCTTCCTTGATACGCACCTGCTCGCCCACTTCGTACAGCACTTTCGGGCGCGGCTTTTCGACGCCTTCCTGCACCTGCTGCATGATCTTGTCGATCTCGCGGGCCGGAATCGGGGTCGGCTTGTTGCTCTTGCCGCCGATGAAACCGGTGACTTTCGGCGTGTTCTTCACCAGGTGCCAGGACTCGTCGGTCATTTCCATCTCGACCAGCACATAACCCGGGAAGAAGCGGCGCTCGGTCACCGATTTGCTGCCGTTCTTGACTTCGACCACTTCTTCGGTCGGAACCAGGATGCGGCCGAATTGTTCTTGCATGCCGCCGCGCTCGATACGCTCGGTCAGGCCGCGCATCACGCTCTTTTCCATGCCCGAATAGACATGCACGACGTACCAGCGCTTGTTGCTGACTGGAACACTCAGGGGCGCACCAGCGTCTTGTGCCGGAGCATCGCCCGGCACGTCATCTTGTACGTTTTCGTTCATTATTGTTTCCACCCCAGGATCACGTCGTACATCAGAAATTCGAGAATCTTATCCGTGCCCCACAGGAAAATCGCCATCACGAGGACAAAACCGAACACGACCATGGTGATCTGCGTCGCTTCCTTGCGGGTGGGCCAAACAACCTTCTTCGTCTCGCGCACGGACTCTTTGGCGAAGCTCAGGAAGTCGCGACCGGTAGCGGAGGTCCACAACAGCAGGACGGCAACGACAAGACCAGCCACGAGTGCGCCTGCGCACATCAGAGCTGGTTTGTTCTGGCCTTTCAGGATGAAGAAGCCAACCACGCCTGCAATCGTAGCAACCGCAGCCAGCGCGACCTTGAACTTGTCGTTCGAGGTGCTGACGGTTTGCACGGATTGATTAGACATACTTATTTTACTTTCGGGTGCCTGGCACCGAATTCGGTGGCAGGGGAGGAGGGAATCGAACCCGCGACCTTCGGTTTTGGAGACCGACGCTCTGCCAATTGAGCTACTCCCCTACATAAACTGCTCGTTGAATCGAACATTATACGCGATGTATAAGCACCGCACAATGCTCTGTTGTTGGGCGGAACAGGAACGCTCCACCCGGGGGCAAGGCGGGGAATTCACGGGACGAAGTCCCGGGCCCACCGAGCGGCCTGGCCGCGAGGCCAGGCCTGGTATTACTGATTAGGCCAGGATCTTGGCAACCACGCCGGCGCCGACGGTACGGCCGCCTTCGCGGATTGCAAAGCGCAGGCCTTCTTCCATCGCGATCGGGGCGATCAGCTTGACAGTGATCGACACGTTGTCGCCTGGCATGACCATTTCCTTGTCTGCCGGCAGTTCGATCGAACCGGTCACGTCAGTCGTACGGAAGTAGAACTGCGGACGGTAGTTGTTGAAGAACGGGGTGTGACGAC
>Ga0308161_1004532_pt1 | contig 12661 bp, 10 predicted proteins | sample PhyFR2_FD_201034 | JGI IMG/M metagenome (GOLD analysis project Ga0308161, IMG submission 201034) | Phyllosphere microbial communities from UC Gill Tract Community Farm, Albany, California, United States - DLSLF.R2 | ecosystem: Host-associated > Plants > Phyllosphere > Unclassified | place: USA...
CCCGGGAGCTTGACTCCCCTAAAGGGTCGTTCGAGACCAGGACGTTGATAGGCTGGGTGTGGAAGCGCAGTAATGCGTTAAGCTAACCAGTACTAATTGCCCGTGCGGCTTGTCCCTATAACCTTGATGGTGCATAGAGGCGCTGTGTGGTGCGTGACGTTCGATACTCACAACCTGCAAGACAAGACATTGATCGTTGCATTGCCCCTGCCAAGTGCGGGAGCGATGCGGCTGCTTCTTCCCTTTGGGTTGGATGTGGCGTGTGCCAGGCGAGAAGCCGGCAGCGCGACAGACAACCGACAAGTCATGCCTGATGACCATAGCGAGTTGGTACCACCCCTTCCCATCCCGAACAGGACCGTGAAACGACTTTGCGCCGATGATAGTGCTGCAACCAGTGTGAAAGTAGGTCATCGTCAGGCTGTTATTAGAAAACCCCCGACGCCAATAGGCGCCGGGGGTTTTTGCTTTGGGGCATGGGATTTGAATCTTGCTTTTAATGCGTAAGGCGTTGCGGCGGTAGATTGCCTTGGGTGGCCAAACACATCGGCACCGGATAGGTCGAGCGAAGGAATATCCGGCGAAGTCAACCTGCGTATCACATCCTCATAGTGCGTAATTACCTTGTCCTATTTTCAGCGTCGTCATCTCTATCATTTTTGCCATCAATACCATCTTTTCTGTCTTGGACTCTCGAACTACATTCATCGTCCTATGCGCCTTGCAGGTGTACCACTTAAGGGCCGGCGACAACGTGTCGCGTCCCGTGATAGGCTGCGGCCAGAAATGCCCATAAATTCCTGTCGCCTGAGCAGAAAATAGACAACTTCCTCAACCATGAGGCGTCGAGGGAACCACCGCAGCAGTCATACAAAAGCTGGCACGTGCCTGGAAAGAAGCTGCAGTTAAAGTACTTCGTACGTTCGCTCCAGCGAATTGAAATTGCTGTACTTTCCGATTGGCATCATTTTAAAAAACAATATAAATGTTGCTTTGTAAGTTTGCCGTTCTGACTTAATCGGCACCTCAATAAATGGCGCTTTAACGGGCGTTCACCAGGGGCATGCAACGCAATTGCATCCGGATGAATGCTCTCTCCGCAATAACCTTGTTTTCAACCGCGGCCAGAGCGACAGTGCTATCCATTTGCAACTCGCATGCAGCGCAGTAGCGCTCCTTCCGCTGATCGATGGGCGAGATGAACGCTGATTACTGCCCGCTCCCACGATGCTGAGCGTGGAAAATCTATAGCAGTATTCCACGCCGAATCAGTTTAGCCCCGCCTGCTTGTTCAAGCCGTAGACCGGAATCCGGACCCTGCCTCTTCTTCTCCGCCCTTTCAATATTCCTGTCATGTCAAAATTGTGAAAAAGCTTCAAAGGCTCCCTTAATGATGTTGCTTTTAGTAACTAAGTTGTTTCGACCATACGCATTACTCGGTAAAGTTGATTCATTGCAAGTTTTAAATGGTATTATTTGCAAGAAATTGTTTCTCCTGGTTCATGTTAAGGAATAATACGATGCTTGCAGATTTCCACGGTCTGCCATTCAGTTGGTAGGAGATAGTGGTTCTGTTCCGGTTGGCGTCCAAACAAAGTGTGCAAGAAAAAGCGACAACGTTCGATAAATGATGCAGCGATCCGAAATAGATATACGAAAGCGGTTGGAGCAAGCGCATCTTCCTACGATGCCGCAGATTCTCCTCAAGCTCATCGAACAATGCCAGGACGAAGACGCTGGCATGGCGGAGCTCGCTGTGTTGATATCGCAGGACCCTGGCATGGCCAGCAGCATTCTCGCCGTTGCCAATAGCCCGGCCTACCATCGTAGTGGGGGACGCAAGGCGAATCTGGACCAGGCGCTGATGGCGATCGGCACCGACATGATCAAAACACTGGTGATCAGTGAATCGGTGCTCCAGATGTTCAATGATTTTTCCAAGCCCGGCACGATCGACTTGCGGGGTTTCTGGAAGCATTCGCTGACAGCAGCGGTAATGGCGCGCGACATTGCGATCAAGATGAAGCATCCGCATGTCGAAGAGGCTTATCTTGCCGGTCTGCTGCATGACGTCGGCCGCCTTGGCCTGCTCTCCGTCGCACCGCAGGAATACGCGGTGAATTTTCATGCGAAGGACGACGCCAAGCTGTGCTGGGTGGAACAGCGGACCATGCAGATCACCCACGCCGAAGCGGGAGCGGCCATTATCGAGCGCTGGCAGCTCGACTCCTTCCTGTGCGACAGTGTCCAGTATCACCATGAGCCGGCTGCCCGCGTCGCCAATGCGCATCCCTTGATCCGTATCGTTATGCTGGCGCATATGATGGCCAGCCATGATACCGACGAGGTGACATTGACCGAGGTTGCGGCGCTTTGCAGCCTGGATGCCGACACCATCCAGGAAATCCGCGACAAGGCCGAAGCGCAAGTCGTGCGTGCGGCGAGCGCACTGGGCATAGATCTGGCAGGCGCAGACGATATCGTTGCCCAGGCGGCTTACGTGCCGCCCCAGCCGGCGGCACCGCGCAATCCCACCCAGGAAAAGATGGATGAGGAAATGCGCAACATGGTGCTCGCATCACAGGCCAGCCGCTTCTTCTCGCGCCAGACCGACATGGCGGGCCTGATGGAAACCGTGTCCGGTTCCGCCCGCATCCTGTTCAGTTTTGGCGACGTGTTCCTGCTCCTTACCGACAAGGCCAGCCAGTCACTGCTGGGTAAGCCCGGCAACGGCCAGGTTGAACGATTGGCCGAGTTTTCCTTGCCATTGACAGCCGGCGGCGTGATTGCCGACGCTGCCCTGATGCGGCGCATCGCCTTTGTCCGGCGCGGCAGGGAGCTTCTGAGCCTGGCGGAGGAGCAACTGCTCAGCCTGATGCGCGCCGACTGCCTGCTATGCCTGCCGATGACGGTGACCGGTCGCTGCATTGGCATGCTGGTGGGCAGCATCGGCGAACACCAGGTCGACGATCTGCAGCGACGTGAACGGTTCCTGCTGGCTTACGCTTCCCAGGCGGCCAACGCGCTCCATGCTGCCATCAGCAGCCAGGCCGAACTCGATCAACGTGTCGCCAGCGTCGCCGACCAGTACCAGGCAGCCACGCGTCGTGTGGCGCATGAAGTCAATAATCCGCTTTCCATCATCAAGAATTATCTCGGCATACTGGACAGCCGCTTGCGCAAGCAGGATATCGTGGTGGGAGAGGTCGCCATCCTCAATGAGGAAATCGACCGGGTCGGGCAGATCGTGCATGGGCTGGCCGAGATGGAACCGGAGGCTGCCAGCGCACAGGCCGACGTCGGGCGCGTGGTGAGGGATGTGGTGCGCCTGTTCCAGGACACCGAATACATGCCGGCGTCGATTTCACTGCGCGCCGACGTGGACGACAGCGAAAGCGTGCTGGAGGGCAGCGCCGACCTGCTCAAGCAGGTGCTGGTCAATCTGCTGAAGAACGCCGTGGAGGCCATGCCAGGCGGCGGCGAAATCCAGGTCGTCGATAACGGCCACGTCAACCGCGACGGCCGGCTGTACGCGGAGCTGAGCGTGCGCGACACCGGCGGCGGCATTCCCGCGGAGGTGATGGCGAGGCTTTTCTCTCCTGTGCAAAGCACCAAGGCCGGCGTCGGGCGCGGGCTTGGCCTGAGCATCGTCCATGGCCTCGTGCAGAAGATGGGCGGCACGATCAGTTGCCGCAGCAGCCGGCGTGGCACGACGTTTGATGTGCAGTTGCCGCTGCGTGCGCAACCTTTAGCGGCCGATGCCGCCCAGTCCAAACAGTCAGGACATCATTCATCATGATCAATCAGCGCAACGTGGCGCCGTTCATGCCATTGCTTCATGCCGATGCGCCGATGAACGAGACAATCGCGTCGACCACGCCGACGGCGCATCGTCTGCTGCTGGTGGACGATGAGCCGCGTCTGCTTGCCAGCCTGTGTGCGATCCTGGAAGACAGCGGGCATGAACTCCACACCGCCACCTGCGGCAGCGAGGCGGTGGCGCTGCTGGAACAGATGTCCTTTGACCTGGCCCTGCTTGACCTGCGGCTTCCGGACTTCGGCGGCCACCAGATCATGGACGTCATCAACCGCAAGAAGCTCGAGACCCGTGTCATCGTGCTTAGTGGCGAGACCGGCATCGAGGGCGCGATCGGCGCATTGAAGCGGGGCGCCTATGACTACCTGCGCAAGCCATACAGCCGGGAAGAGCTGCTCAACACGGTGGACAACGCCTTGCGGCAGCGCCGGCTTGAGACCGAAAACAAGCGCATCGCGCAGCAACTGGCACGTTCCGAAAAGCTGTATCGCTACCTGGTCGACAGCTCGCCTGACATCATTTATACGCTGAACGAAGAGGGACGCTTTTCCTTCGTCAACGACAGGGCCCTGCAGCTGCTGGGTTTTAGCCGCGGCGAGCTGATAGGCAATCATTACTCGATGCTGGTGCATGCCGAAGATATGGACCGGGCCTATTACGTCTTCAACGAGCGCCGTGTCGGCGAGCGGGCCAGCCGCAATATCGAGCTGAGGCTGAAGTCCGCCGGAGGCCGCGACAAGGGGCCGGCTTTTGAGACGACGCTGCTCACGCTGTCATTCAATTCCATGGGCATGTACGGCAGCCCCGCGGACAAGCACGGCGCCGAATTCTACGGCACCTATGGCGTGGCGCGCGACATCACCGAGCGCAAGCGGGCGGAGGCCATGATCTCCTACCATGCGTATCACGACATCCTGACCGACCTGCCGAACCGGATGCTGTTCAAGGACCGGCTCGGGCTGGCGATCACGCAAGCCAAGCGCAAGGATGCCGAGCTGGCGGTGATGTTCATCGATCTCGACCGGTTCAAGCTGGTCAACGATACGCTGGGCCATATTCATGGCGATGAATTGCTGCAGCAGGTGGCGGCGCGGCTGAAGGCGGCGCTGCGTCAGGGCGATACGCTGGCAAGGCTGGGTGGCGATGAATTCACGATTGTCCTGCCGGAACTGCAAAGCCGCGAAGATGCCGACGTGGTGGCGCAGAAGGCGCTCGAGTGCCTGCAGCTGCCTTTCAAGCTGGCCGACAGTGACAACCATATTTCCGCCAGCATCGGCATCGCCGTCTATCCGCATGACGGCACGACCATCGATGAACTGCTCTGCCATGCGGACATGGCGATGTATCAGGTCAAGGCGCGTGGCAAGAACAGCTACAGCTTCTATGAGCCGTCGATGCATGAGGCGTCCTATCAGAAGATCACGCTGGAAAAGAGCCTGCGGCGTGCGCTCGAACGCAATGAATTCGAGATGTATTACCAGCCGCAGGTGGACGCCTCGACAGGCCAGATCGTAGGCGTGGAAGGGCTGATGCGCTGGCACCATCCGGAGCGCGGCCTGCTGTCGGCCGGCGAGTTCCTGCCGTTCGCGGAAGAGAACGGCCTGATGCTGCCGATCAGCGACTGGATGCTGGAAGCCGTATGCCGCGACCTGGCCTGGTGGAACAGCCAGTCGTCATCCCGGATCCGGCTGTCCCTGAACGTGTCGCCGCAATATCTCGATAGCGGCGACTTCGTGGCGAAGATGGCAGCCGTGCTGTCCCGGCACAGGTTGTCAGCCTCGCAGATCGAGGTGGAGATCACCGAGAACATCTGTATCCGCAATCCGCAGTATGCGATCGAGCAGCTCAACAAGCTCGAGGCGATTGGCGTCAGCGTTGCCATCGATGATTTCGGCACCGGCTATTCCTCGCTGGCCTACCTGCATCGCTTTCCGGTCCATACCATCAAGATCGATCAATCCTTCGTCAGGGAAATCCATCGGCTCGACGGCCATTATCCGGTGGTCCTGGCGATCATGTCGATTGCCAGCGGCCTGTCGCTGAACGTGGTTGCCGAAGGCGTGGAAAGCGGCATCCAGGCCGCCTATCTGCAGCGCATAGGCTGCACGGTGATGCAGGGATATCTGTACCACCGGCCGATATCGGCTGCGCGCTTCCTGCAACTGTTGCCGCGCGCTGTTGCCCGCATGGCCTGAGCCAGATCCGCGTATGAACAGCATGCAGCAAAACGTTTATCCCCTGTCCCCCGCTGCCCCGCACGACGCTGCGCAGTCCGAGATGGACGAAGCCAACCGGTTGGGGATGATGTACAGCAGTGGCGACGGCGTTCCCCAGGATTGGGAGCAGGCGCGCACCTGGTTTCGCAAGGCGGCCGACCGCGGCCATGCAAATGCGCAATTCAATCTGGCCGTCATCTACAGCAACGGCAGGCGTGCGCAGGACTATGCGCATGCGCTGCTGTGGTATCGCAAGGCGGCGCACCAGGGGCATGCCAAGGCCCAGTTCAACCTGGGCCTGATGTATGCCAATGGCCAGGGCGTGCCGCAAGACCAGGCACAGGCGCTGGCCTGGTACACCGAGGCCGCTGAACTTGGCCATGCCGGCGCGCAGAACAACCTTGGACTGATGTATGTGAACGGCCTGGGCGTAGCCGCTGATGGCATGCGCGCGCTGCACTGGTTCCAGCGCGCCGCGGACCAGAACGACGCGGCAGCGCAAAACAATCTCGGATTGATGTACGCCAGCGGCAAGTCACTGCCGCAGGATTTGCAGCAGGCTGCGCAATGGTATGGCAGGGCGGCCGCCCAGGGGTATGCGTTGGCGCAATACAACCTGGCGGCGATGCTGGAAGCCGGGCAGGGCGTGCCGGTCGACCTGCCACAGGCGCAGGCGCTATATCGTGCCGCCGCCGAACAGGGCCTCGCCAAGGCGCAGTACAGCCTGGCCGTCATGTACGACCGGGGCCATGGCCTGCCGCGCGATGCGCAACAGGCCATGGCCTGGTACTGCAAGGCGGCCGAGCGCGGCAATGCGCATGCGCAATTCAGCCTGGGCTTGCGTTACGACGCCGGCAACGGCGTGCAGCAGGACGCGACCAAGGCGCTGTCCTGGTATCGCCGTGCTGCCGAGCAGGGGCATGCCAGGGCGCAGTTCAATCTGGGGACCATGTATGCACAGGGCCATGGCGTTGCCGTCGATGAAGCGCAGGCGTGGGCCTGGCTGAACCTGGCAGCCGGGCAGGGCATCTGGCAGGCAAGCCGGGCTCTCGCCCAGCTGACTCCTGGAATGACCCCCACCCAGTTGGCCGCTGCCGCCGAAACAGGCCAGGCATTGCAGCGGAAAACGGGCGCAGACGGCGCTGCGGCGCAGGGCTAGCGTCAACGGCTGCGTCGCCTGAAAGTCAAGCAGATGCGTGCGCGGTGCCGAACAGCTTGTCGCGCGCCGTGGAACGAATGGCCACTACCGCCGGATGCGTCAGCCGGCGTTCCATCGACACCGCATAAAACTGCTCATTGACCTCGTTGGTCGTTCCAAGAAACTGTACCGCGAGCTGCTTCTTCAGCCGTGCCGTGACCGCCTGCGGCGCGCAGAAAATGCCGGCGCCGGCTTCGCCGAAGGCTTTCATCAGGGCGCCATCATCGAATTCACCGACGATTTGCGGACGTATGCCGATCCGGTCGAACCAGCGCAACAGCCTCGGGCGCATCGCGGCATCGTCGCCCGGCAGCAGGAAGGGCGCGCCGTCGAGGCTGTGCGGAAAACCCTTGCGGTACTGCCGTGCCAGGGTTGGCGCGGCAAAGAAATCCAGTCCGCACTCACCCAGCAGGTGATTGAATCCGCGTACCTCGACATTGGCAGGCAGGGGGCTGTCTGCGATCACGATATCGAGCTGGTGGGTTGCCAGTTCAGCCAGCAGCTGGCGCGGCTTGCCCTCGCGGCAGATGATGCGCAGCCCCTGCGGCAACTGCATTGCAGGCTCCAGCAGCAGGTAGGCCATGGTCTTGGGCACCGCATCGGTCACGCCCACCCGCAACTGCAGCATGCGGTCGCCCGGCCCGCGCCGCACGGCTTCCTCGAGCTCTCCGCCCAGCGTGAAGATGTCGTCGGCATAGCGCAGCACCATGCGGCCCATGTCATTGAGCTGCAGGCGCCGGCCTACGCGATCAAACAGCTGATGGCCGAGTATTTCCTCGAACAGCGTCAGCTGGCCGCTGATGGTCTGTGCCGTCACATGCAGGCGCGCGCTGGCACGTCCGATGCTGCCGGTCTTGGCCACTACCCAGAAATAATGCAGGTGCTTGTAGTTCAACGCGCCCATGATTTCCTCATCGGTTTTTTCGAACTTCACAAACGTGATATTCGAATATTCAAGCCAATTGCGCCGTCCTATAGTGTGCTTCACCAACACCGAAAAGGAGAAGCCCATGAAGATCGCCATTCACTGCCGACGTTTCGGACTGACTGCTGCGCTGCAGGAATATACCCTGCAGCAGTTGCGTAGTGCCCTGTCGCACACCCGCGCCAAGGTGCGACATGTGACGGTGCGGCTGGGCGACCTGAACGGACCGCGCGGCGGCACCGACAAGCGCTGCGGCATCCATGTAGTCGTGGACGGCGTCGGGCAGGTCGTTACCGCCAGCACCGACCGCGACCTGTATGCAGCCATCTCCCAGGCGGCACGGCGCGTCGGACGGGGCGTGGCCCGGCGCTTGCGCCAGCAACGTAACGCCAAGCCATCGCCACTGCATGCCGCAGTTCCGTCATGAGATGCCCTGCATGCGACATGGCCATGCTCACGCCACAGTACCGGGAAGGCGTTGAGATCGACTGGTGCGCCCGGTGCCGCGGTGTATGGCTGGACCGTGGCGAACTCGACAAGCTGCTCGATCGCCTGAGCGCCTATCGGGGCAATGCCACCGGGCACGGCGGGCCGGCCATGCACCGAAACCAGTATGGCAGCCCGGCCGTGCGCCGCCGGCGCAGTTTTCTCGCCGAACTGTTCGACTTTGATTGAACTGTCGGCGGGAATCGCTACGAAGCGTATCGGGAATTTTCAGGGCCGGCATTGGTATTGCGATGCCGGCCTTTCCATTGATAAGGGTTAAGGGTTGTCATGGCTGATATAGAAACCTTTGCGACCGCGCCGATGTGGGCCGGCTTCATCCTGTTCGTCGTCGGCATGCTCGTCATCGACATGGTGGTGCTGGGCGGCCGGAATGCGCACAAGGTGTCCTTCCGTGAAGCGCTGGGCTGGTCCATTGCCTGGTTCGCGCTGGCGCTGCTGTTCAACCTGCTGCTCTGGTGGCACCTGGACAATACGGTCGGCCGGGAGGTGGCCAACGTCAAGGGCCTGGAGTTCCTGTCGGGCTACCTGATCGAAAAGGCGCTGTCGGTCGACAATATCTTTGTCTTCCTGATGCTGTTCAGTTATTTCGCGGTGCCTGCCGAATTCCAGCGACGCGTGCTGCTGTATGGCGTGATCGGCGCCATCGTGATGCGCGCCGTGATGATTCTGCTGGGCGCCTGGCTGATCAGCCAGTTCAGCTGGATACTGTATGTCTTCGGCGCCTTCCTGCTGTTCACCGGCGTGAAAATGCTGGTCTTCGCCAATCATGAGCCGAATCTGGAAGCCAATCCGCTGCTGCGCTGGATGCGCGGCCATATGCGGGTCACCAACGAATACCACGGCGAGCGGTTTTTCATCATGCGCGATGGCCTGCGCCATGCAACGCCGCTGTTCCTGGTGCTGGTGCTGATCGAGTTCACCGACCTGGTATTCGCGGTCGACAGCATTCCGGCGATCTTTGCCATTACCAGCGATCCCTTCATCGTCTTCACCTCCAACATGTTTGCCATCATGGGATTGCGTGCGTTGTACTTCCTGCTGGCTGGCATGGCTGACCGCTTCCATTACCTGAAATACGGTTTGGCCGTGGTGCTGGTGTTCATCGGCGGCAAGATGCTGGCGGCGCAGTGGTACCACCTGCCGGTCCAGGTGTCGCTGGGTATTGTCGGGCTGATCCTGCTGGTGTCGATCGCGGCCAGCCTGGTACGGCCGGCTCGCCATACAGCCTGACCTCAACCGTTGGCCCCGCGCCGGCAAGTCCAAGCCGGCGCGGGCGACAACGCCGGTCATCCATCCAGTGGACAACGATCAAGCCTTAGCCCCGGTCCACGAACCTTTTACCCACGCGATGTCTTAACAAACAGACAGCAGCCCGGACCGGGCTGTGCGCATGACGCGCGGCGATATGCGCGGCGACACCGGTAAAAAGGAGAAAAATCATGCTGGCAATGGATTACAGAGGTCCCTACCGCGTACGAGCGAAGCACAAGCCCGACCCGGCGATCGAACATCCGGGCGACGCCATCGTCCGCGTTACCCGGTCCTGCATCTGCGGCTCCGACCTTCACCTGTATCACGGCCTGGTGCCTGACACCCGGATCGGCAGCACGTTCGGCCATGAATTCACCGGCGTGGTCGAGGAGGTCGGTTCCTCGGTGCAGAACCTGAAAGTGGGCGACCATGTGCTGGTGCCATTCAACATCTTTTGCGGTTCCTGCTATTTCTGCCAGAAGGAGTTGTACAGCAATTGCCATAACGTCAATCCCGAAGCAACCGCGGTGGGCGCCATTTATGGTTATTCCCACACCGCCGGCGGCTACGATGGCGGCCAGGCCGAACTGGTGCGCATCCCGATGGCCGATGTCGGACCGACGGTGATCCCCAAGGACCTGCACGTGGAAGACGCGGTGCTGTTGACCGATGCATTTCCGACCGGCTATCAGGCGGCCGAGATGGGCGATATCGAGGAGGGCGATACCGTGGTGGTGTTCGGCGCTGGCCCGGTGGGCATCTTTGCCGCCAAGTCAGCCTGGCTGATGGGCGCCGGTCGGGTCATCGTCGTCGATCATGTCGAATACCGCCTTGAATTCATCAAGAATTATGCGCACTGCGAAATCGTCAACTTCAAGGAAGTGAGCGACATGGCCATCCACATCAAGAAGATGACGGATGGGCTGGGCGCCGACGTCTGCATCGACTGCGTCGGCTGCGAGGCGGCGGGCAATGCCGCCCAGACCTTGACTGGCCGCTACCTGAAGCTGCAGGCCGGCGCCGCGACCGTGCTGCACTGGGCCATCAACTCGGTGCGCAAGGGCGGCACGGTGTCGATCGTCGGCGTGTACGGTCCTACCTTCAATGCGATCCCGATCGGCAATGCGATCAACAAGGGTCTGACCATGCGCATGAACCAGGCCAGCGTCAAGCGTCATCTGCCGCGGCTGATCGAGCATATCCAGGCCGGACGTATCATTCCGCGCCAGATCATCACGCACCGGATTCCGCTGGAAGAGGTGGCTGATGCCTATCACCTGTTCTCCAGCAAGCTCGACAATTGCATCAAGACCGTCCTGATACCGCCGGGCGCTTACAGCAACAGCGTCGTCAGCAAGGAAGAAGCCTGAACCATCGGACCAAGGAGCGCAGCATCATGGACATCCAGCACAACACCACGCCTGAAACCGGCCATCATCATCACGAAAAACCCAAGCGCGACATGTCGCACATTCCCGGCTGGGGCGCCGACCTGGACCACAAGAACCGTCCTGCCTATCCGATGGAGCGCACGCCGCCCCGTCTGGACAACGTGCACTGGGACGTGCCCGAGCAGCAGCCGGTGAACGTCAAGGTTTTCCACTCCACCGAGAGGCCGAACATCACGCCGGTATTCGGCACCAGCGTGCCGCCCACCGGCTTGTCCGGAAAAATCCGTGATTTCGCCTTTACCCTGAGCGAAAACGACATCCGGCACTGGCTGCTGCTGCTGTTCGCGGACCGCGTGAATATGGTCGAAGGCCTGGCCGATGATCTCAAGTCCGGCCATGTACCCAACATCCTCGGCGAAATGGGCATCATGGCTGAGGTCAAGCACAATCCGATCGGCCTGGCTGGCAAGGCCCTGGCGATCGGCGGCGCCATTGGCCTGATATACAGCCTGAGGCAGCACCGCAAGCGCCGGTCCTGGCGCTGAGAAAGCGCTGCCAGTAGCCCGCCTGGCCAAAGCGGGCAACGTTTCACGCCGGATTGCAACTTACGGCGGGCGCGCCACCGGGCGCGCCTCGTCCCTTATTGCAATCCACATGGTATCTCTTCATTCCAAACTCGCTCATTACGGCTTTATCCTGACTTTGGCTGCCGGGCTGGCCGTCTCCAGTTGCGACCGCACCGAAGGGCCGGTATTCGCCGGCCTGTCCGCCGTTGCAGCCGGGTCAGCAGATGTCTATCTCTACCGTCGCGGGGCCCTGGCTGCCTATGCGCAGGGCTTTGAGGTCATTGTCGATGGCAAAATGCACGGAGAACTGTCAAATGCGTCCTATCTGCGCCTATCCCTGACACCAGGCCGGCATCGCCTGCAAGTAGCGCCCGGCCCCCGGGCTGCCGTGATCAATGTGGAAGTTGACGTCCAGCCGGGAAAGAACATGTTTTTCGAGTTTGTTTTTCCGACCGGTCTGGACATGCAGCCGCTGTTCGACGATGCCCTCATCGCCCATCGGGACGAGCGCGAAGCCATGCTTGCCCTGCCCAAATTGCGTGAAAAGGCGTCTTTTTTGGTGCAAGAGGCCAAATAAACCGGGCTTTATGTCATGGAATCAATATTCGGCATTGCATCCTTTGCCATGATCGGCAAAAATCATGGTCCGCTCAAAAAGCGACAATAAGGAGACTTTGCAGCATGTTAATCAGGAACCAGAAGGACTTCTGGTCGGGGGTGATGTTTGCCGCCTTCGGCCTTTTCTTCGCCGGGTTTGGTACCCGTTACACCTTCGGCTCGGCCGCCCGTA
>Ga0308161_1004541_pt1 | contig 12639 bp, 11 predicted proteins | sample PhyFR2_FD_201034 | JGI IMG/M metagenome (GOLD analysis project Ga0308161, IMG submission 201034) | Phyllosphere microbial communities from UC Gill Tract Community Farm, Albany, California, United States - DLSLF.R2 | ecosystem: Host-associated > Plants > Phyllosphere > Unclassified | place: USA...
GAGCGCGCCGAGGTCGTGCAGGAACGTCAGGTCGCCGACGAGCACGCGCGTGGTGCCGATCAGCCCCGTCGAGCCCTCGAGCGCGGCGGCGATCCCGAGGGCCGTGGACACGGTGCCGTCGATCCCGGCGAGGCCGCGGTTCGCGTGGACGCGCAGCTTCTTGCCGGCGACGTGCGCGTCGGCGACGCGGATGAGCTGCGAGGCGCCGAGCACGAGCCGGTCGTGCGGCCAGGTCGCGCCCCACACCGCGTCGACGAGCATCGTCCGGTCGACGGGGCGACGGCGCAGCGCGACCTCGTCGCGCAGGTACCGGTTCCGCTCGCCGCGGTCGGTCGACCGCTTGGCGTCGAGGTCCGGACCTGCGTCGCCGTCACCGAGGAGCGCGCGGCTCGTCGCGACCCAGCGCCCCACCCACGCACGGTGCGCGGCCGTGGTGCGGCCCGTCACGCGGACGTCGGACACGACGGTGGTCACCGCGGTCGACCGGGAGGCGCGGCGCGGGTCGTACGGGTCGGCCGCCGGTCCGCGGACCACGACCGTCTCGACGTCGTCGCGCTGCAGGAGCGCGGGCACCTCACGGCTCAGGGTCGGGTGGCCCACCACGACCGCGCGGCGGACCGCGCCGCCGAACGCGGGGTCACGGAGCAGGTCTCGGTAGGCCACGACGAGGTTGCGGCCGAACCGGGCACCGCTGGACACCTCGGCGAGCAGCGGCGCACCGAGTTCCCAGGCGATCCGTTCGGCGTCCGCACCGGCGTCGTGTCCGGCGATGACGACGGTGCCCGGCTCGGCGTCCGGCTCGAGCTCGGCCACCGGCAACCCGGTGTGGGCGCGGCGCCGGGCGTGGTCGAGGTCGACCTCGTCCTCGGGCACGGCCTCGACGTCCTCCGCACGGAGGCCGGCGGAGAGCGGTTCCCGGAAGGCGACGTTGAGCTGGACGGGGCCCGGCTGCCCGGTGTGCCCGGCCGCGACCGCGACGGCCTCACGGGCGAGTGCGCGGACCGTGGCGACGTCGACGCTGCCCGAGCTCGGGGCCTGCACGTCGCGGACGTGGTCGACCGCCGGGCCGAACAGCCCCGGCTGCACGGTGGTCTGGTTGCTGCCGATGCCGCGGAGCTCCTCGGGCCGGTCGGCACTGAGCACGACCATCGGGACCCCGGAGTGGTGCGCCTCGAGCACGGCCGGGTGGAGGTTCGCGACCGCGGTGCCGGAGGTCGTGACGACCGCGGCGGGGCGACCGGTCTCGACGGCCAGGCCGAGCGCGAAGAACCCCGCGGTGCGCTCGTCGAGCCGGACGTGCACCGTGATCCCACCGGCACGTTCGAGGGCGACCGCGGCGAGGGCGAGGGCCTGCGACCGGGAGCCGGGACTGACCACGACGTCGGTCACGCCGGCGCGCGTCAGCTCGCGCAGGAGCGCCAGCGCGAAGTCGGTCGACGGGCTGCCCGATCCGGGCGGGCCGTCAGCGATCGGAGGGGCCGTCGTCGTCTCGTTCGTGGAACTGGTCCTCGAGGTCTCGGAGGGTGGCGTCGTCCTGGTCCTTGTCGGTGCGGGGCGGCTCGGTGCCGCGGGGGCCGCCGAGGAAGTCCGGGTCGTCTTCGGGACCACGGTACCGGGGTCCCGGTCCGCGGTTCGCCGGTGCGCGCCCGAGCAGGAACCACAGCAGGCCGCCCAGCACGGGGAGCACGAGGACGAGGAGGATCCACCACCCGCGGCGGAGGGACCGGATGCGGTCGCGCGGCATGGTCGCGCAGTCGATGACCGCGTAGACCGTGAAGGCCACGGCGGCGACGACGACGACCAACCACAGACGGACCATCCCCGGATTCTAGGAGTCGCGCCTGGGACCGCCCTGCCCGTCAGCGTCCACGGGGTCGACGTTCCGTAGACTCATCGGGTGAAAGCGTGGCTCGTCTACACCCTGGCCCGGCTCGGCATCTTCGCCGTGGCCCTCGTCGTCCTGTTCGTCGTCGGTCTCCCCTGGTACTGGGCGACGATCGGCGCGGCGGTCATCGGGTTGCTCGTGTCGTACATCGCCCTCCCCGGGCTCCGCGGGCAGGTGACCGCGAGCATCGCCGCCCGCCGTGGCCGCACCGCTCGCGACGCGGACAGCGACTTCGAGGACGACTTCGTCGACGCCGAGGACACCGAACCGGCCGTCCCGGGAACGCCCTCGGCCGAGGCCACCACGGCTGCACCGGGCGACACCGCGATGCCCGCGTCGTCCGCGACCACCCCGGCCGCGTCCTCGGAGCACACCGAGGCCGCACGACCGGCCGGTGACCGCGGACCGGACCCGGAGCGCGACGCGGACTGACCGACCCCGCGCTACGGCTGGATCGCGAGCGTGATCCCGAGCACGACGCCGAACGCCAGCGACGCGAACGACGACAGCTGCAGCGCGGTGATGAGTTCACGGGGCTTGCGGGACGACACCCCGATCGCGAGCGCCGGCAGGGCCAGCAGGAGCGAGAAGTACGCGAAGCCGGTCCGGAAGTACAGCAGCACGAACCAGAGCAGCGCGACGTACGGCAGCAGCAGGAACAGCGCGAACAGCACCCGTGCGACGGGACGGCCGACGACCACCGCGAGGGTGCGCTTGCCCGCCTGACGGTCCTCGTCGACGTCGCGGATGTTGTTCACCATGAGGACGGCGCAGGCGAAGAAGCCCGCCGCGACGGCTGCGGCCCACCCGCTCGTCGTCACCTCGCGGATCTGCACGAACTGGGTGCCGAGGACCGCCACCAGGCCGAAGAACACGAAGACGAAGACCTCGCCGAGCGCGTTGTAGCCGTAGGGCTTCTTGCCGCCCGTGTAGAACCACGCGGCGACGATGGCGGCGGCACCGACGAGCAGCAGCCACCAGAGCCCGGTCAGCAGCACGATGACGAGCCCCGCGAGCGCCGCGAGGCCGAAGAAGGTCAGCGCGACGACGAGCACGGTCCGCGGCTTCGCCAGTCCGGCCCCGGTGAGTCGAGCGGGGCCGACCCGGAACTCGTCGGTCCCCCGGACCCCGTCGGAGTAGTCGTTGCTGTAGTTCACGCCGATCTGCAGGAACAGCGCCACGGCGAGGGCGAGGAGCGCCACCGCGAGGTGGTGGTCCTTGCCGAGGTAGGAGCCGAAGTCACCGGGCTCGCCGCTGTCCACGAACGCCACGCCCGTGCCGAGCACCACCGGGACGACGCCCAGGGTCAGCGTGCGCAGGCGGGCGCCGCCGATCCAGTCGCTGGCGGTCGCCTTCCGCTTCGTGCGCTGCGGGGCGGCGGCCTTCGCGGGGTTGCCGCTGCGGCCCTTCGACTGGGTCGTGTTCTTCGTACGTGCCACGGCCGACCATCGTACCGATGTCGGCCGTGCGTCCGTGGCCGCCCGGGCTGTCGAGGCGCCCGGGCCACCGGCGTGGCGCGTCCCCGGGACGGCCGCCGGTCCGGCGAGCGGGTCACCCAGAGTCGGCCAGGAGGCCCGGCACCAGCCCGTCACGGCCGTCGCCCCCGTCTGGCGGCCGGGCCGTCGTCACCATCCGGCGGCTGGACCCGTCGCCCCCGTCAGGCGACCGGGCCGTCGCCACCATCAGGCGACCGGGCCGTTGCCCCCGTCGGACGGCCGGGCCGTTGCCCCCGTCAGGCGGCCGGGCCGTCGCCCCCGTCAGGCAGCCGGGCCGTCGCCACCGACAGGCAGCCGGGCCGTCGCCCCCGACCTTGTCCCGTGCCACCGACGAGCCCGTCCGGCGGTCCGTCGCGCCACCGGGTCGGCACCGCGGTCGCGATCGAGCGTCCGTCGCTCCCGTCAGGCGCTCGGGTCCGCGATCGCCCGTACCGCGCGGCGGTCCGGCTTGCCCGACGCGAGCATCGGCAGGCGGTCCACGACCAGCACGTCGGCGGGACGGGCGGCCCGACCGAGGGCGTCGCCGACGAGGGCGCGCACGGTCTCGAGGTCGAGTGCCCGCTCCGTGACGACGACCGGCACCTCGCCCCACTCCCCCGAGGCGCGCCGGGTCACGACCGCGCCCTCGTGTCCCGCGATTCCGCGGACGATCCGCTCGACCGCGCCGAGCGGCACCTTCTCGCCGCCGGAGATGAGGACGTCGTCGAGCCGACCGAGCACGCGCACCCGGCCTGCGTCGACCTCGCCCGCGTCGCCCGTCCGGTACCACCGGAGTCCGTCGTGCTCGGTGAAGGTGCGCGCCGTCCGCTCGTCGTCATCGAGGTAGCCCTCCGCGAGGACGGGCCCCGCGAGCAGCAGCTCCCCGTCGTCGACCGCGGCACGGACGGGCCCGAGTGGAACGCCGTCGTAGACGCAGCCCCCGCTCGTCTCGCTCGCGCCGTACGTCGTCACGACACGCACGCCCGCGGCTCGGGCGCGCTCCCGCAGCGGGACCGGTGTGGCCTGGCCGCCGACGAGGACCGCGTCGAGGGTCGCTGCCGCGGCGGTGGCGCGGGGGTCGTCGAGGACCCGGGCGAGCTGCACCGGGACGAGCGACGTGTAGCGGCGCGGCGCGGCCGGGCCGACGTCGAGCCGGGCGATCCCGTCGGCGAAGGCACCGGCGTCGAAGTGCCCGGCCGGGAGCACGACCGGGGTCGTCCCCGCGGTGATCGAGCGCGTCAGGACGTTGAGGCCCGCGATGTAGTGCGTCGGCAGCGCCAGCAGCCACGCGCCCGGACCGCCGAGGGCCGCGTCGGCCGCCGCCGCGCCCGCGAGGACGGCGTCCGACGACAGCGCGACGCGCTTGCCCGTCCCCGTCGAGCCGCTCGTCTCGACGACCAGGGCGACCCGTTGCCCGACGTGGGCCGGTGCCCGGTTCGGCAGCGCCGGGCCGCCCTCGGCGACGGGGAGCAGCGCGGGGCCGCCGGCGAGCGCCGCCTCCAGGCCGCGCAGGACGGCCAGCGGATCCGACGCGCTCAGCGCGACCAGCGGACGGGTCATCAGTAGTGCCAGGGGAAGGCGGTCCAGTCGGGCTCGCGCTTCTGCAGGAACGAGTCGCGACCCTCGACCGCCTCGTCCGTGCCGTAGGCCAGGCGCGTGGCCTCGCCCGCGAAGACCTGCTGCCCGACCATGCCGTCGTCGACGGCGTTGAAGGCGTACTTGAGCATCCGGATCGCGGTCGGCGACTTGCCCAGGATCGTCTCGCCCCAGCGGATCGCCTCGCGCTCGAGCTCGGCGTGCGGGACCACCTTGTTGACCGCGCCCATCTCGTACGCGCGCTGGGCGGAGTACTCCTCGGCGAGGAAGAAGACCTCACGCGCGAGCTTCTGTCCGATCTGACGGGCGTAGTAGGCACTGCCGTACCCGCCGTCGAAGGAGCCCACGTCGGCGTCGGTCTGCTTGAACTTCCCGTGCTCGGCGCTCGCGATCGTGAGGTCGCAGATCGCGTGCAGGGAGTGCCCGCCGCCGGCTGCCCACCCCGGGACGACCGCGATGACGACCTTGGGCATCATCCGGATGAGCCGCTGGACCTCGAGGATGTGCAGGCGCCCCATCGAGGCCTGCGCCGCTGCCGGGTCGATGCCCTCGGGCGGGGCGCCGTCGTCGCCGACGTACTGGTACCCGCTCCGCCCACGGATGCGCTGGTCGCCGCCGGAGCAGAACGCCCAGCCGCCGTCCTTCGGGCTCGGGCCGTTGCCCGTGAGCAGGACGACGCCGACCCGGGGGTCCTGGCGGGCGTCGTCGAGGGCGCGGTACAGCTCGTCGACCGTGCGCGGCCGGAACGCGTTGCGTACCTCGGGCCGGTCGAACGCGACGCGGACGATGCCCTGCGACACGTGCTTGTGGTACGTGATGTCGGTGAACTGCTCCGCGATCGGAGCCACGGTCCAGACGTCAGGGTCGAACAGGTCGGAGACGGGGGCAGCCATGCGTCCACCGTATCGCCGGGCGACGGTCACGAGCCGTGGGGAACGGACGCTGTGGACGAGCCTGCGGCGCACGCACCCTGTGGAGGAACGCCCCGCGGCGTCACATGCCGGTGAGCGCCTCGGGGGCCACGACCACGAGCAGGACGATGAGGATCACCGGGTTCGCGAAGAACGCCAGCACCACGCCGACGGCTCCGTACCACCGGCCGAAGGACCCGACGGCGGCGATGAACCCGAGCACGGCGGCGATCAGCGTCAGGAACACCACGACGAAGCAGATCCCGAAGGCGAAGGTCGTGTCCCCGCCCATGAACACCGCGAAGGCGCTCGCGTCGACCGCGGCCGAGACGATCGCCAGACCCAGCGCGATCTTGCCCACGAGCGGGTTCCGGCGACGCTTCGCGGCGGCGAGGGTGCGCGTGTCGACGGTGTTCCGCTGCATCAGACGCTCGAAGTCCCCCGTGGCCCGACCGGTCGTCGAGCGCGCCGCGGCACCGTTCCGTCCGGCGGCGCGGGCGGCAGCGGTCGAGGGGGCGGCCGCGCGCTGCGGTGCGTCCGGTCGGGCGGCGGGGTCGGGGCGAGGAGCGGCCGTGGCCTTCGAGCGGCTCGTCGACGACGGGCCGGTGGCACGCGGTGCGCGCTGGTGCGGTTCCGGCACCGGCCCTCCCTCTGTGCTGTCCTGGTGTGCTGTGCTGCCCTGGTTCGGCTTGGCCGTCGATCCGGAGACCGACCGTCGCATGCTAGTGGCCGGCCCTGGCGGTCGGCTCCGAGGAACCGGCGGGCCGGCTGAACGCCTGACCGGCCGGCCCGCCAGTTCCTCGGAGACCCTGACCACGGAGACACAGGACGAGCGGACGAGGGGTCGCCGCGTGCGTGAGGATGGGGTGTGCTCCCCGACCTCGCCGACCTCACCGCCGATGCCCACGTCGTCGCGCTGCCGATGCGCGTCCGGTTCCGCGGCATCACCACGCGCGAGGCCCTCGTGCTGCGCGGTCCGGCCGGCTGGACCGAGTTCTCGCCGTTCGTCGAGTACGACGACGCCGAGGCCGCCGCATGGCTCCGTGCGACGGTCGACTTCGGCTGGACCGAGCACGAACCCGCGGCCGGGACGGTCCGGGTCAATGCGACCGTGCCGGCGGTCTCCCCCGACCAGGTGCCGGACCTGGTTGCGCGCTACCCGGGCTGCACCACGGCGAAGGTCAAGGTCGCCGAGCCGGGGACGACCCTCGAGGACGACGTCGCGCGGGTCGCGGCCGTCCGACGGGTGATGGGCCCCGACGCCGCGGTCCGGGTCGACGCGAACGGCCTGTGGTCGGTCGAGCAGGCCGTGGCCGCCCTCGAGGCGCTCGCTGCGTTCGACCTGCAGTACGCCGAGCAGCCCGTCGCGACGGTCGAGGGGCTGGCCGAGGTCCGTCGGCGCACGGCCGGGCTCGGCGTGCCGATCGCGGCGGACGAGAGCGTCCGGAAGGCCGCCGACCCGCTCGCGGTCGCCCGCGCCGGGGCCGCCGACGTCCTGGTCGTCAAGGCCCAGCCCCTCGGCGGGATCAGCGCGGCACGGCGCATCATCGCGGAGGCCGGACTGCCCTGCGTCGTCTCGAGCGCGCTCGACACGTCGGTCGGACTCGGCATGGGGGCGTTCCTCGCGGCTGCGGCGATGACCCCCGGGTACGCCGCCGGTCTCGGCACCGCCGCCATGTTCACGGGCGACGTGACGGATGCGCCGCTCCTGCCGGTCGACGGCGCCGTCCCCGTTCGTCGGGTCGAGGTGGCACGCGACCTGCTCGAGCGGCACGCCGCGGCACCGGAGCGTCGAACCTGGTGGATGGACCGGCTCCGACGCACGCACGCGGTGCTCGCGGCCGGCTGACCCCCGGCGAGGACCGCCACGACCGGGCACGACGCGCCGCGGGGCCTGCGCCACATGGGCAGGACACGCCGCGGGCTCACGCCGAGTGGGCCCGAGAAGGCGCGCTCGCGCCCACCGACAGACATGTGCTGCCCGCTCGACGCGGCCGCCCGCGCGCCCCGCGGCGCCGCGCCCCGCGACCCACACGACGGACGGGAGGCGCGGTGCCGACCGGCACCGCGCCTCCCGTCCGGGGGTGGGTCGCGTCAGCGCCCGCCGTGGGTCACAGACCCGAGTAGCTGTGCAGCCCCTTGAAGAACACGTTCACGACCGAGAAGTTGAACATCACCGCGGCGAAGCCGATCAGGGCCAGCCAGGACGACCGCGCACCACGCCACCCGCGGGTCGCTCGCGCGTGGATGTACCCGGCGTAGAGGACCCAGATGATGAAGGTCCAGACCTCCTTGGTGTCCCACCCCCAGTACCGACCCCAGGCGCGCTCGGCCCAGATCGCACCGGCGATGAGCGTGAACGTCCACAGCACGAAGCCGACGAGCAGCACGCGGTAGGTCAGGACCTCGAGCCGCTCGGCGTCGGGCAGGGTCTCCATGAACCGCAGCTGCTTCGACACCGGGCGCCCCTGGCGGTACGTCTGCACGAGCTGTGCGACCGCGAGCCCCGCGCCGAGGGCGAAGAAGCCGGTGCCGGCGATCGCCACGAACACGTGGATGACGAGCCAGTACGACTCGAGCGCGGGCACGAGCGGCCGGACCGGGACGTAGTAGTTCACCGTCGCGATGCCGAGCAGGATGATCGTGAGCCCGCTGATGAAGACGCCGAGGAACTTCAGGTTCTGCCAGAACTGCACGAGCAGGAAGATCAGCGTGATGAGCGCCGTGCCCGTCAGGGAGAACTCGAACATGTTGCCCCACGGCACCCGGTCGGCCGCGATGCCACGGAGCACGACGGCCGCGACGTGCAGGATGAGCGCCAGGACGGTCATCGCCATCCCGACCCGCTCGAACTTCGTGCCGCGTCCGCCCCGGCCGCCGTCGGTGGTCTCGTCGACCCGTTCCAGCACGACCGTGCCGCCCTGGACGGTCGCGACCGTCCGGGGCTCGGCGGCGGGCGCACGGCCGGCCGCCGCGGCGGTGACCTCGCCCGAACGCTTCGCCATGTCCAGCGCGAACGAGATGAAGGCGATGACGTAGACCGCCATGGCCGAGTACGTCAGCACGACGGAGTACGTCGCCAGGTTCGTCGTCAAGTCGTTCACGCAGGGATCCTAACTCCGAGGTCCGACAGGTGGCGCCGGGCGATGTCCGCGACCGCGCGCTCGAGGTTGGGGTCCTCGCCACGGGCCAGGCCCGCGTACTCGAGGTCGTACTCGCCGTGCTCGGCACCGCGGCGCGGCACCGCCTTGACCCACACGCGGCGGCGCGGGACGAACAGCGAGGTGAGGAGGCCGAGCACCGCCAGGGCCGCGAAGCCCGCGACCCAGGCCTGCGACGGGTCGTGGTGCACGTCGAGGGAGACGTACCGCTTGACCCCGTCGAACGTGATCGACCCGGTGCCGTCCGGCAACTGCTGTGTCTGACCGGGCTTGAGCTCGATGCTCGCGGTCTTCGACTGCCGACCGGCGATCTGCTCGAGCCCGCTGGTGTCGAGCGAGTAGACGCTCTGCGGTACGCCGCTGTCGAGCCCGAGGTCGCCGCGGTACACCTGCAGCGTCAGCATCGGGTTCTGCGCGTCCGGGTAGGCGCTCGCGAACGCACCCGACCCGAGCTTCGAGGCCGTCGGGTAGAAGAACCCGACCATGCCGAGCTGCGACGGCTTCGCGTCCGGCACCTTGATGACGCCGGTCGAGGTGTAGTTCGAGTCCTCGGGCAGGAACGGCACGACGTCCTTGAACGCCACGTTGCCGTCCCCGTCACGGACGGTGACCTGCATCGCGTAGCCGTTGCCGAGCAGGTACACGTTCGTCCCGCCGACGGACAGCGGCGCGTTGACGCCGAGTCGCTCGGTACGCTCCTGGCCGCCCTTCTCGCGGGCGGTCACCTCGGCCGTGTAGTCGAGCGGCTGTCCGAGGGCGTCGAGGTTGCGCTCCTCGTACGTCGTCGTGAACTTGTCGAGCGTCAGGTTGTAGCCCTGCAGGTCGGACTGGGTGAACCAGCGTCCCGGGTTGAACGAGTCGTACGAGCCGAGCACGTTCGAGAAGGTCTGCCCCTCGACGAGCAGGCGCTGCCCGGTGTAGCTGAACCCGCCGCCGAGGCCGACCGCGACGAGCACGCCGACGAGCGCGGTGTGGAAGACGAGGTTGCCGGTCTCGCGCAGGTAGCCACGCTCCGCGCTGACCGAGTCGCCGAAGCGCTCGACGCGGTACCCGGACCGCTTGAGGAGCACCGCGGCGCGCGTGATCGCGTGGTCGACGGACGGGAGGCCCGTGGCCGCGTCCGTCGTGCCGCCCGCGTCCGTCGTGCTGGTCGCGGGTGCGCCGGTGGCGGTGCTGGTCGCCGCGTTCGCGCCGGTCGCCGCGTTCGCGCCGGTCGCGGTGCTGGCCGCGCCGGTGACGGTCGTCGCGTCGACGGGCACCGACCGGTGGCCGGCGAGCCGACCGAGGCGGGCCGGGGTCCGCGGCGGGCGCGTGCGGAGCGCCTGCCAGTGGTGCCGGGTGCGCGGCACGATGCAGCCGATGAGCGACACGAAGAGCAGCAGGTAGATCGCCGAGAACCACACCGAGGTGTACGTGTCGAAGACCTGGAGGGTGTCGAGCACCGGGAACAGCTGCGGGTGGTCGGCCTTGTACTGCACGACGCCGTTCGGGTCGGCCGTGCGCTGCGGGACGAGGGAGCCCGGGATCGCCGCGAGGGCGAGCAGCATGAGCAGGAAGAGCGCCGTGCGCATGCTCGTCAGCTGGCGCCAGAAGAACCGGACGTAGCCGGTGAAGCCCAGCGTCGGCTGGGTCACCCCGGCGTCGCCGGCGTCGTCGCCGCCCGTCGGGGCCGCGCTGTCGACGTGGTCGGACGGCCGCATCGGGTCGCCGCCGGACACGGTGTCGGTGTCGCGGCCGGTGTCGGCGTCGCGGCCGGCGTCGGCGTCGCGGCCGGCGTCGGTGTCGCGGCCGGCGTCGGTGTCGGTGTCGCGGTCAGACTGCGGGGACATAGCTCTGGATCACCGCCCCGACGCTCGACATGACGGCCGACCAGATCCCGGTGACCATGAGCAGACCGATGACGATCAGGATCGCTCCTCCGATGATGTTGACAGTGCGCATGTGGCGCTTGACGACCCGGATCGCTCCGGTCGCCCACCCGGCGCCGACGGCGACGAGGACGAACGGGACACCGAGGCCGATGCAGTACGCGACCCCGAGCCACATGCCCTGCCAGGCACTGCCGGTCTGCACGCTGAGCAGGTTGATCGCGGCGAGCGTCGGGCCGAGGCACGGCGTCCAGCCGAGCCCGAACACGATGCCGAGCAGGGGCGCCCCGACGAGCCCGGTCGCGGGCGTCCACGACGGCTTGATCGTGCGCTGCAGGAACGTGAACCGGCCGACGAACACGAGGCCCATCGCGATCACGACGATGCCGAGCACCTGCGTGATGAGGTCACGCCAGCGGACGAGCCAGAAGCCGAGCGCGCCGAAGACGGTCGTGTAGGCCACGAACACGGCCGTGAAGCCGAGCACGAACAGCAGGACGCCGAGCACGACGCGACCGCGACGCTGCCCGCCCTCGGCGATGCCGCCGACGTACCCGAGGTAGCCGGGCACGAGGGGCAGGACGCACGGGGACAGGAACGAGACGAGACCCGCGAGCGCGGCCACGGGCAGCGCGACGAGCATCTGCCCGCTGAGGATCGCGTCGGCGAAGGGGTTGCCGGACACGGGTCAGGAGGCCTTGCCGCTGAGCTCGTCGCCCACCAGGGTCTGCAGGATGCTCGGGCCGTCGACCGCGCCGAGCACGCGGGCGGCGACGCGCCCCTGCTTGTCGAGCACGATCGTCGCGGGCACCGCGTTCGGCGCGATCTGGCCGGACAGGGCGAGCTGCACGGTGCCGGTCTTCGCGTCGAGCACGGTCGGGTAGTCGACCCCGAAGGTGCGCTCGAACGCGGCGGCGGAGCCCTCCTCGTCGCGGACGTTCACGCCGACGAACGCGACGTCCTGGCCCTGGTACTGGTCGTGCACCTGGTTGAGGTACTTCGCCTCGGCGCGGCACGGCGGGCAGCCCGCGTACCAGAAGTTCAGGACGACGACCTTGCCGCGCAGGTCCTTCGCCGAGATGGTGTCGCCGTCGGTGTCCTTCGCGGTGAAGTCGACCGGGTCCTTCCGGTCGGCAGCCGAGACCTCGGTCACCGCGCCGTCGCCGGAGATGTAGTTCTGCGTGGTCCCGCTGCCGTACTGCTTCGACAGCGAGTCGTTCGACGAGCACCCGGCGAGCGCCAGCGCGGCGATCAGTGCGGTGGCAGCGACGGTGGCGATGCGCGTGCGGGGGGTCATCAGACTGCTCCTTCGTCGACGGCGGACGCACGCAGCGCGTACGCCGGGTCCGCGTACCCGACCTCGGTGAAGCGGCCGGGCGAGGTGGCGGGTGCACGCTCGACGGTCGTGATGCTCGACAGGTCGCATCGGCGCTTGCGCGGGTCGTGCCAGAGCGGCTCCCCCGCGAGCTTGCGGTGCACGGTCCAGATCGGCAGCTGGTGGCTGACGAGGACGACGTCGCCCTCGTCGACGCTCTCCCAAGCGGTCGTGACGGCCGCGAGCATGCGGTTCGCGATCGACTCGTAGGCCTCGCCCCAGCTCGGGCGGAACGGGTTCGCGATCCAGGGCCACTCCGTGGGGCGGCCGATCGAGCGCTTCGTGAAGCCCGGTCGCTGTCCCTCGTAGCGGTTCGTCGGCTCGATGAGCCGCTCGTCGAGGGCGACCTCGAGGCCGTACGCGGCGGC
>Ga0308161_1004542_pt1 | contig 12639 bp, 9 predicted proteins | sample PhyFR2_FD_201034 | JGI IMG/M metagenome (GOLD analysis project Ga0308161, IMG submission 201034) | Phyllosphere microbial communities from UC Gill Tract Community Farm, Albany, California, United States - DLSLF.R2 | ecosystem: Host-associated > Plants > Phyllosphere > Unclassified | place: USA...
CCATGATGCAGGCGGTGCTGCACAACTACCCGAACGTGGAAGTTGAATGGGAGTTTCGTTGCCGTAACAGTGAAGACCTGCGCCCCTACCTGGCGGAGATCCGCTACCAGATCGAGCGCCTCGCCGAGCTGAGCCTGAGCCCGGACCAATTGGGCTTCCTGGAACGCATCAGCTTTATGAAGCCGGACTTCCTGCGTTTCCTCGGCCTGTTCCGCTTCAACCTGCGTTATGTGCAGACCGGCATCGAGAACGGCGAGTTGTTTATCCGCCTGCGCGGGCCGTGGCTGCATGTGATCCTGTTTGAAGTGCCGATGCTGGCCATCGTCAGCGAAGTGCGTAACCGCTACCGCTACCAGACCGTGATCCTCGAACAGGCCCGCGAGCAGCTGTACCGCAAGTTCGACTGGCTGACGGCTAATGCCAGCAGCGAGGAACTGTCGGAGCTGCAAGTGGCCGACTTCGGTACACGCCGGCGCTTCTCGTACCGGGTGCAGGAAGAAGTGGTCACTGTGCTCAAGCATGACTTCCCAGGGCGCTTCGTCGGCACCAGCAACGTGCACCTGGCCCGCGAACTGGACATGAAGCCCCTGGGCACCATGGCCCACGAGTGGATCATGGCCCACCAGCAACTGGGCCCGCGCCTGATCGACAGCCAGATCGCCGCCCTCGATTGCTGGGTCCGCGAATACCGGGGCCTTCTGGGCATCGCCCTGACCGACTGCATCACTACCGACGCGTTCCTCGGCGACTTCGACTTGTACTTCGCCAAGCTGTTCGACGGCCTGCGCCATGACTCCGGTGACCCGGTGCAATGGGCCGAGAAAGCCATCGCCCACTACCACAAGCTGGGTATCGAGCCGATGAGCAAGACCCTGGTGTTCTCCGACAGCCTGTCGCTGCCCAAGGCCCTGGAGATTTTCCGGGCGCTGCGCGGTCGCATTAATGTGAGCTTCGGTATCGGCACCAACCTGACCTGCGATATTCCGGGGGTGGAACCGATGAGCATCGTGCTTAAAATGACCGCGTGCAATGGCCAGCCCGTCGCCAAGATCTCCGATGAAGCGGGCAAGACCCACTGCACCGACCCGAATTTTGTCGCCTATTTGCGTCATGTTTTCAAAGTACCTGCCATTTCCAGCAAGGAGTGAATCATGCAAGCCGTACAGCGTGAGATTGCGCAGCAACTCAAGGTGCAAGCGCCGTTCAACGATCAGGCCGACCTTGAGGCCGAAGTGGCCCGCCGCGTGGCTTTTATCCAGGATTGCCTGCGCAACTCCGGGCTCAAGGCATTGGTACTGGGCATCAGCGGCGGCGTCGACTCCCTGACCGCCGGCCTGTTGGCCCAACGTGCGATGCAGGAACTGCGCGCCAGCACCGGTGACGAGGCTTACCGTTTTATCGCGGTGCGCCTGCCCTACGACACCCAGTTCGACGAAATCGACGCCCAGGCCTCGGTGGACTTTATCGAACCGGACGAGCGCCACACCGTGAACATCGGCCCGGCGGTGAAAGCCCTGGCCAGTGAAGTGGCGGCGTTCGAAGGCAAGGCGGCGGTTTCCCGCGATTTCGTGCTGGGCAACACCAAGGCGCGCATGCGCATGGTGGCGCAATACACCATCGCCGGCGCGGCCGGCGGCCTGGTGATCGGTACTGACCACGCGGCGGAAGCGGTGATGGGCTTTTTCACCAAGTTCGGTGACGGTGCGTGCGACCTGGCGCCGTTGAGCGGGCTGGTGAAGAACCAGGTGCGTGCGATCGCACGGCACTTTGGCGCGCCGGAATCGTTGGTGGAGAAGATCCCGACGGCCGACCTCGAAGACCTGTCGCCAGGCAAGCCGGATGAAGCGTCACATGGCGTGACCTATGCGGAGATTGATGCGTTCCTGCACGGTGAAGCGGTGCGTGAGGAAGCGTTCAGGATTATCTGCGAGACGTATCGCAAGACTGAGCACAAGCGGGTGATGCCGTTTGCGCCGTGAGGTGAGCCAGATAGTGCTGTGTTGATTGCAAGACAGCCATCGGGGGCAAGCCCCCTCCCACCTTTTGAAATGCGGTCGAATGTGGGAGGGGGCTTGCCCCCGATGAACGATAACGCGGTGTTACTTGACGACCACCGTGCCTTTCATCATCGAGTTGTGCCCTGGGAACGAGCAGAAGAACGCGTAGTCGGTCCCGGCAGCCAGCTTCGACACATCAAAAGTCACCGAATCCTTCTCGCCGGCACCGATGATCTTGGTGTGGGCGATGATGCGGTCGTCACCTTCTTTCAGGTAGTTCTTGTCGATGCCAGCGGCCATGCCGTCAGTGGCAACCGGTTGCATGTTGGCGGCACTGGTCAGCACCCAGTTATGGCCCATGACGTTTTTCGGCAGGTTGCCGGAGTGAGTCAGTTCGACGGTGAACGTCTTGCAGCTCTTGTCGATCACGACCTCCTTGGTGTTGAAGGACATCTGGTCAGTGGAGTCGACGGTGACCTTGCACTCTGCGGCAAGCAACTGGCCGCTCGCCAGAGTCAGCAGGGAAACAGCAACGAGTTTGGCAAACATGTGAATCTCCAAGGCAGGGTTTAAAAAACGCGGATTGCGATAAGGGTGCATCAATCAGGCTTGAATTCTTATGATCTGAATCAACAGATTGTATACAACTTTAGGCTATCAGACTTATCAACACAATCTACCAGCCAAAGTAGCACTACCTGCCTATGATCGGCCCATCACCCACTGGAGTCCGAACCATGCACCTCAATCAGCTGTTCAATGGCCTGCTGGCCGCGTACGCCTGCGGTAAGTGAAGGCAAAGCGCGCTGCTAAGCTGCTACCATAGCGACCCAAGGCAGCTGCGCGCCGCCACCCTCACCTTCGACCCTAGAGGATCGCCCATGGCCAAACCTAATTACTCCTTCGCCAAACGTCAGAGAGACTTGGCCAAGGAACAGAAGAAAGAGGAAAAACTGCAACGCAAGAAAGCTGCTGCAGACGAAGAAGCCGGCGCACTGAACCCGGACGTCGATGCTGAAGAAACGAGCGACGAGACTGAAACACCAAAAGATCCGGCTGAATAATTTCTTTTGTGGTGAGCAGGCCCACCCTGCTCACCCTCCTCAACCGCTACTCCAGCGGCATCACCGTCACCCGCACCTCCGGGTCATGGCTCCCTCCCCCCAGAATCACCCCACGCAACGGCGACACATCGGAAAAGTCCCGGCCCCAGGCCAGGGTGATGTGCTCCAGTGCCGGCTGCACATTGTTCGTCGGATCAAAATCCACCCAGCCTGACGCCGGGCAAAACACCGAGACCCACGCGTGGGACGCGTCGGCACCGATCAGCCGTGGCTGGCCGGGCGGCGGCTGGGTGAGCAGGTAACCGCTGATATACCGCGCCGCCAGCCCCCGCGAGCGCAGGCAGGCAAGCATCAGGTGGGCGAAGTCCTGGCACACCCCACGACGGCGCTCCAGCACTTCCACCAGCGGCGTGGCGACCTGGGTGGCTTCGGCATCAAAGGTAAATTCGCTGAAGATCTTTTCCATCAACGCCTGCACGCCCAACAGCAACGGCTCACCGGGCGGGAAGCAACTTTCGGAGAACTCGACGAAGGTTTTTTTCAGGTGCACGTAGGGCGATTCAAAGCGATACCGACAGGCTTCGATTCGCTCAGCCGTCATCGGCTGGCTGCTGTAGGTCAGGCTGTCACGGGTCTGATCCCAGGCCGGTGACTGCTGGAAATCCAGCGCGGGCCGCGCCAGTACTTCCACGGTCAGCCCGGCGTTGACCAGCAGTTCATCATGAGGCCGTTCGAACGCCAGGCGAGTGATCGGGTTGCCATACACGTCCAGCTCATCGCGGCGCGAGGTCGGCTCCGGGCTGATATCCAGTTGTTGCGAGGTACAGCGCTGCCAGGCACAGGGCCGTGGCCATAAGTGCGCCAACTGCTGGGCCAGGGACACCGGGCTGTCGTAGTGGTAGTGGGTATCGTGAAAAATCTGATAGCGCGCGCTCATTACACCGACACCGTTTGCTGGCTGACATCATCCACATGGGCAAAATGCCGCAGGGCCAGGCGATCCGACACTTGCCCGCTTTCGTCGGCCACCGCTTGCAGCAGGTCGGCCAAACCGTCCAATGCGGCACGTACGCCGGACTCGCCAAACAGCGGGTTCTCCAGGCAGCCCAGGTCGAAACGCGCCAAACGCTCCACCAATGGCGCCAGCCCGGTTTCCCGTGGGACGCCGAAGTCATCATTAAGGCGACGCACGGTGCGGCTGACCAGCTTGAGCTGGAACAGCACCGCATGGGGGTTCTGCTCGTCCAACAGCAGCAGGTCGAGCACGGGGATCAACTGCGGCACCGCCAGGTAGCGGGAGCGGTAGGTGATGCTGCTGTTACCCAGCTCCAGCAACCACTCCAGGCCCGCCTGATCGAACACCGCCACACCCCGCAGGAACGCCGCCAGGCTGCTGCTCAAGAACTGCAGGCGCTCGATGCGCCGGCCCATCATCAGGAAACGCCAGCCTTCGTCGCGGGTCATGTCGTCCAGGGCGAAGCCGGACAGCGCCGCCAGGGACATCACCAGGCGGTTGAGAAAATCGAGTAATTCGCCAAAGTCCGGCGCTTCACTTTCCAGCTCCAAGGCTTCGCGTTGCAGCTCCACCAGCGCCTGCCAGTTCTCGCGGGACAACTTGCCACGCACCTGGGACGCCGCCCACTGCAAGCGTTGCAGGTTGGCGCGCAGGCTCGATGGCCAGTCGTCGCCGAGCAATGCGGCAAGCAGACGCTCAGGCAACTCACCCTCCTCCGGCAGCAGGCGCAGGTTTTCGCCCAACTCCACCGCCGCCTGCAACGCCAAGGGATCGTCGCCGTCGACGTAACGCGCCAGCACGATACGCAACCAGCGCGCGCTGTCATCGCAGCGCTCGCAATAACGGCCAAACCAGAACAGGTTTTCCACCACCCGTGACGGCAGATAAGGATCGCGGCGCACCAGGTCGTGGGCACCAATCGTGCGCTGGGCACGCCACTGCTCGCCTCCGGCGGCGCGTTCGCCGAGTACCCAGGTGTCTTTGCTCGCACCGCCGCGCTGCATCGACACCACTTCGGCATCGGCCTCGGCGGCCACGCGGGTCAGGCCACCGGGCAATACGCGATAGCCCTCGTCACTGGCCACCGCGTACACACGCATGCCGATTGCGCGGTGCTGCAGGTGGTCATCCACGGTGTGCCACACCGGCGCCTGGGACAGCTGCGCCAGCTCCTGGGCGACGTAGGCGTAAGGCCGCGCCCGCATGCGTTCGGCCAGGGCGTCGCGTTGTTCATCGTTCAGATCGCGACCGAATACCGGGGCGAAACTCTGCGAGGGAAATGCCGGCTTGATCAGCAGATCCGGCAGTTTCTCCAAGGCTTCGGCGAGCACCGGCGCTTCACCGCACCACCAGGTGGCGATGGACGGCAGGATCAGTGTTTCGCCGAACAGAAATTCGTTGATCTTCGGCAAAAAGCCGAGCAACCCGGGGGATTCCAGCACACCGCTGCCCAAGGCATTGGCCACCAGCACATTGCCCTGGCGCACCGCATCCAGCAGGCCGGGTACGCCGAGGGCCGAGTCGGTGCGCAGTTCCAGCGGGTCGCAGAAATCATCGTCCAGGCGCCGCATGATCGCGTGCACCCGGCGCAGGCCGCTGAGGGTCTTGAGGAACACGGTGCTGTCGCGCACGGTGAGGTCGCCGCCTTCCACCAGCGGATAGCCGAGTTGGCGTGCGAGGTAAAGGTGCTCGAAATAGCTTTCGTTGAAACGGCCGGGCGTGAGCAGCACGATCAGCGGTGGCTGGTCATCGCCGGGGGCCTGGCGGGCCAGGGTTTCCTGGAGCGTGCGGAAGAAACCGGTAAGGTGCTGCACCTGCAAGTCGCGGTACAAGTCCGGGAAGGCGCGGGACACGATGGTGCGGTTTTCCAGCGCATAGCCGGCGCCCGACGGCGCCTGGGTACGATCGGCCGTCACCCACCAACGCCCATCCGGTGTGCGCGCCAGGTCCACCGCGTACAGATGCAGAAAGGCACCGTCGGGCGGCTGGATACCCTGGCACGGCCAGAGGAAATTGTTATGCCCGAACACCAGCTCCGCCGGCAGCAGGCCTTCTTTGATCAAGCGTTGCGGGCCATACAGATCGGCGAGCACCGCATTGAGCAGGCGTGCCCGCTGGGCGATACCGGCCGAGAGGTGCTGCCACTCATCGGCGGCCAGCACATGGGGCAGCAGGTCCAGTTCCCACGGACGATCGGCGCCCTTGGGATCGGCGTAGACGTTGTAGGTCACGCCATTTTCCTGGATCTGCCGCGTCAGCAGCGCCTGGCGCTGGGCCAGTTGCGCGGGGGTGCTGCGTTGCAGGTGATCAAGCAGGCGTTGCCAATGGGCACGTACCGCGCCGCTGTCATCCAGCAGTTCGTGATATGTGCCCGCGGTCAGCGGGTAACGGTCGAGCAAGTCGGACATGGAACGCTCGGCAGGGCAAAGGGGGCTCAGGTTAACCTAACAAACACTGCAAATCCCCTGTGATCCCCGGGATTTTGTGGTGAGCGGGCTTGCCCTGCACGAGGCACGCTCGCTCACTACAAAAGCCTGGGGGCACAGTTGGATTGCGTTCAGTCATTTTTATTGGGGAAACGCCGTAGATCCAAGGTCATGGGTAATTCGTCGTTGATGACGATTGTGGGCACCGGGAGCTTCCCTGGCGTGTGGCCGAGGCGGAAAAACCGTGCCATGCGCCGGCTCTCGGCCTCATTGGCGTTCACCGGCAAGCTGTCGTAATTGCGTCCGCCCGGATGCGCGACGTGGTACTGGCAACCGCCCAACGAGCGTTGCATCCAGGTGTCGAGCAGGTCAAACACCAACGGCGCGTGCACCGGGATGGTCGGTTGCAGACAGTTGGCCGGTTGCCAGGCGCGGTAACGCACGCCCGCGACAAACTCGCCGACTCGTCCGGTGGGTTGCAGCGGCACCGGGATGCCGTTGCAGGTCAGCAGATAGCGTTGCGGTGGCAACCCGCTCAACTTCACTTGCAGGCGCTCCAGGGACGAATCCACATAGCGCACCGTGCCGCCTACTGCGCCCTCCTCGCCCAGCACATGCCAGGGTTCCAGGGCCTGGCGCAGTTCCAGTTCGATACCGCTGACGGCGTAATCGCCAACCTTGGGGAAACGGAACTCCAAATGTGCGGCGAACCATTCGGCGCGCAGCGGGTAACCGGCGGCGTTGAGTTCGACGATCACGTCGGCAAAGTCCTGCTCGATAAAATGCGGCAGCAGGAAACGGTCATGCAACTCGGTGCCCCAGCGCGCCAGTTTCGGCGGCGCGTAAGGCTCACGCCAGAACCGCGCCACCAGAGCCCGCAGCAGCAATTGCTGGGTCAGGCTCATGCGCGCATGGGGCGGCATTTCAAAGGCGCGCAACTCCAGCAGCCCCAGGCGACCGGTGGCACCGTCGGGCGAGTACAGCTTGTCGACGCAGAACTCGGCGCGGTGGGTGTTGCCCGTCACATCGATCAGCAGGTTACGCAGCAGGCGATCCACCAGCCATGGCGGGCACTCCTCACCCGGCTCAGGCATTTGTGCGAAAGCGATTTCCAGCTCATACAGCGCATCGTTGCGCGCTTCATCCACCCGCGGCGCCTGGGAGGTCGGGCCGATAAACAGGCCGGAGAACAGGTAGGACAACGATGGGTGGTTATGCCAGTAGCTGATCAGGCTGCGCAGCAAATCGGGGCGGCGCAGGAACGGCGAATCCTTGGGCGTGGCGCCGCCGAGCACAAAGTGGTTACCGCCACCGGTACCGGTATGGCGGCCGTCGATCATGAATTTTTCGGTGGTCAGGCGCGTCTGGCGAGCCTCTTCGTAGAGAAACTCGGTGCGCTCGACCAACTCATCCCAGGTCGCAGACGGCTGCACATTGACCTCAATCACGCCTGGGTCCGGCGTGACCCGGAAGTTGCTCAGGCGCATATCGAACGGCGGCTCGTAGCCTTCCAGCAGCACCGGGCAATGCAACTCTTCGGCGGTGGCTTCGATGGCGGCCACCAACTCCAGGTAATCCTCGACGCGCTCCAGGGGCGGCATAAACAGGTACAGCCGCCCTTCCCGTGCTTCGGCACACAGCGCAGTACGGGTCAGCCAGTCGGCGGATTCATCCACCTTAGGTGCGCGGTCTTCGCTCGGCGCAGGTTCGCCGTGGCTTTGCAACTGGGCAGTGGTCGGCAACTGCGGTTGATCCTGGTTGGGATCGGTGGGGTGCACGAACGGATACTCCGCCGCCGTCACCCACGGCTGCGAGGCCAGTGGCAGGCGATAGCCCAGCGGCGAATCCCCCGGCACCAGGCGGCAGTGATTGTCCCGCAGGTACCAGCGCCCACTCTGCCAGCGGTCATTGGCGGCGGTGCGCGCCAGCGGCAGTACTTGGCCGATGATTTTATCCAGGCCCTGGCTGAACACTTTGCGCAGGCGTTCACGCTCCAGGTCATCACTCAAACGAGGGTCTTGGGCGGTGACGTTCTGTGGCAACGCACCTTCACGCCACAGGTAGTAAAAATTGTCTTCAAAGGCCGGGAACACAAAACGCGCCGGCAACTTGAGGCGCTCGGCCACACTGGCCAGGAAGCGCCCGGCCATCACGCCATCCGCACCGTAGTCCTCCTGCTCATCGGCAATCAGCGCGCTGTTATGCCAGATCGGCACACCGTCTCGACGCCAGTAGCAGTTGAGCGACCAGCGCGGCAGTTGCTCGCCGGGGTACCACTTGCCCTGGCCAAAATGCACCAGGCCCTTGGGCGCGTAGTGCTTGCGCATACGCTGGAACAGCTCGGCGGACAGGCGACGCTTGTCCGGGCCGAGGGCTGCGGTGTTCCACTCTGCGCCGTCGGGGTCGTCGATGGATACGAAAGTCGGCTCGCCGCCCATGGTCAGGCGCACGTCGTCCTTGAGCAGGTCGCCGTCGATCTGCCGGCCCAGCGCCTGAATCGCCAGCCACTGCTCTTCGGTGTAGGGCTTGGTCACCCGTGGGGCTTCCCAAATGCGCTCTACCGACATTTCGTGGGTGAATTCGCACTCGCACGGTTCCACCAACCCACTGATTGGCGCGGCAGACGATGGATCAGGACTACAGGCCAACGGGATATGCCCTTCACCAGCGAACAGTCCGGAGGTGGCATCCAGGCCAATCCAGCCCGCGCCGGGCAAATACACTTCGCACCAGGCGTGCAGGTCAGTGAAATCCACCTCTGTGCCGGACGGGCCGTCGAGGGCTTTGACGTCGGCGGTGAGCTGGATCAGATAACCGGAGACAAACCGCGCCGCCAACCCCAGGTTGCGCAGCAATTGCACCAGCAGCCAGGCCGAGTCACGGCAGGAGCCGGAGGCGTTATCGAGGGTGAACTCCGGGGTTTGCACCCCCGGCTCCATGCGGATCAGGTAGCCAATGTCAGTGGCCAGACGCTGGTTGAGCCCCACCAGGAAGTCGACGGCGGGCAACGGCGTACGGTCGATGCCGGCCAGGTAGGCGGCAAACTTCGGCGTCAGCGGCAGGGTTTCCAGGTACGGCGCCAGCTCGCGCTGCTCATCGGCGGCGTAGCTGAAGGGGATTTTTTCGGCATAGGGTTCGAGAAAGAAGTCGAACGGGTTGAAGACTGCCATCTCAGCGACCAAGTCCACTTCGATCCGCAGCTCATCGGTCTTTTCCGGGAACACCAGGCGCGCCAGGTAGTTGCCCTGAGGGTCTTGCTGCCAATTGATGAAGTGCTGCTCGGGCAGCACTTTCAGCGCGTAGGACAAAATCCGCGTGCGGCTGTGGGCCGCCGGGCGCAAACGCACGATCTGTGGGCCGAGTTCAACAGCGCGGTCGTAGCGGTAATGCGTAACATGGTGCAACGCGACATGAATCGACACGGCGGCCTCCTGCGAGCCAGGGCATGAACACAATGCGCGCAAGACTTATGCCACTGCGGCGGTCATTGCGCTTTATCGTAAGACCCGGTGCAGTACAGCACCAAAACGGCGCCAACGTACGTGCCGTGGTGCGAGGGTTGCACATATTTGTGGCGAGCGCGTGCAAACAGGTGGTGAATCTACCCAGTCAGCGGCGCTTGGCCTTTGCGATCACCGCTTGGCGCAGATGGCGGATCTCGAATAGCCTCTGGCGCATCTCGCGATGGCGCTTGCTGTTGAGCAGTAACAATCCCAACAGCGGAAACAGCACAGCCGAGCCATAGACCCAACCATTAAGGCCGTATTGAATCATCGGCAGTACGAACAGCAGGCAGGCGCCCAAGTACCCCGCCACCAGCCGCGTAGCCCAGGGATACCCGCGTGCAATCATGATATTGCCAAACACCAGCACCGCCACCAGCACCAGGATGACGCCCCCCCGAATAGCTGGACTTGAGCGCGGGATCGACGCCGCGCCAATACGTCACGCCGGCCATGGACACCGCAGACGAACCGGAGAAGATCGCCATCAGAATCACCCCCTTGAACGGGAAAATAGCGGGCGAGGAAACCGTTTATCGAAGGCGGCGCCTTCACATGCGACTACCCGATCCAACGGTTGATTTGACAGACTGCCGAAGGCGACGGATTCCAACAAGTTTTGTACGCATCTCTCGTTGAACCTTGCTGTTAAGTGTCAACAATCCGAGGAATGGGAATAACAGCGCCAACCCATAGAGAACTTTATGAGGCTGGTACTGAACCATTGGAAATACAAACAGTAGACAGAGGACGTAGATACCGACCATCACCCATACCCAGGAGGGTCGGCCCCGCAAAATCATGAAGTTGCTATGGACCGTCAATAGAATGAGCAGCGCCCCGGCAGACATGATCTTGAGCCCCACTTGGGCAATGGGCGCATCACGAAAATAGGTGATGAACGCCAGCGCCACAGCCAACGCCAAAGAAAAACACGCAGCAAATACGCCGCCCATAAACGTCAGAAAGTATTGTCTGAAAAAGTCGCGTAGCGTCATCAATTCGCTCATTCGCTTACCTCCTCGTACAGTCCGATCGCGATGGTGTTGACGTTTCCGGAGTAGGCACTCCCGCCAAACCCGACGCTTGCGCCCAGGACGTCTTTGATCTGGGTAGTGGTGCTGTGCTTGAGCTGCGTAGGGGTGAAACGCTTGGTGAGTTCGCCCGACGCCTGCCTCAATTTGATCATCTTCGCGGTCAAGCTTGGATGGTTGATGCTCAGCAGCTCTTTCGTCAGCTTGGCTCTTTCCTGGCGATTCAAACCGCGAAGCACATCACGCAGGCTCTTGCCCGTCGATGCTTTGGCGGCCCTGACCAGCTTGACCGTCGTCAGGGCCGAAGCGCCCACGCCTGCCAGTGATACGGCGTCCAGCACGATGGACGCATTCTGGTACCAGCCTTCACTGTCGAGCGAATCCTTGACCTCAGGTTTGGCGACTTCCAGCGCTGTTCGGGCAATGCCGTTAAAGCACTGAAGCGTACTTGCGCCAGCAGCCGCATACCCCACTACAACGATGACGGAACTGGCGCCGGCACTGAAAGGCACCAGAATCGTTCCACTGGCGATCGCAGCCCAACTGATGACAGCCCCCAAGCAGGAGATTCCGGTATTTACGGATTCGCCAATCAGTCGGGATTCTCGAGGGTTGCTCACGACATGTTGAGCAAACTGCGTCGGCGCAATGTACTTCTGCGCCTCGCGCAAGATGATGCGCTTGGGCTTGATGCTGCAGATCGGCTTGAATTCACGCAGGGTGATGACGTTGAAGTCGGCGTCGATGTACACCACGCCAGCACCGACGACACCGGGGTCGGCGTCGATGGCGGCGAACAGGCGCGGGAGGTTGATCTGGCTTTCGATGCGCTGGCGCGCCATGAACTGGGAGCGGTTGGAGTCCATGCCGATGCTGAGCAGGGGGTTGCTCATGGTTGTTCGTCCTTGAAAGTGAGGGAGGCCGATCGGGCCTCATCGGGGGCAAGCCCCCTCCCACATTTGGATCTGTGAACACAGTCAGTGTGGGAGGGGGCTTGCCCCCGATAGCGATCTAATGGCCGCCACCTTAACAAACAGACCACCCGCCCGCTAGAAAGCAAAACGCCAGCACGAGGCTGGCGTTTTGCATATTCAGGCTGCGATCAGCGCGGCACAACCGGCTTGCGCGTAGGCTTGCCGCCCTTGCCCTTGGCCGCGTCGGTGCGCTCTTTGGCTGCCTGCTTGTTACGTGCCTGGGCCGCGGCCTTGGCTTGTTCACGTTTGTCCCACGGGTTGCTGCCGTCGCTGCCACGGGGCGGCAGGCCGGTGTGCTGGGTGAGGATCTTGGTGGTGGTTTCCTTGGCGACCTTGTGGCTGCCGGCCGGCGTCGAGTTCTTGCGACGGGCGCTCTGGTAGCTGTCGGTGCTCGGCTGGTGCAACGGGATCAACTGGTCCTTGCCGGAGCCGATCAGGTCGGCACGGCCCATGCGGGTCAGCGCTTCACGTAGCATCGGCCAGCCTTTCGGGTCGTGGTAACGCAGGAACGCCTTGTGCAGACGGCGTTGTTCCTCGCTCTTGACGATGGTCACCGCGTCGCTCTTGTACGTCACCTTGCGCAGCGGGTTCTTGCCCGAGTGGTACATCGCGGTGGCGGTGGCCAT
>Ga0308161_1004545_pt1 | contig 12629 bp, 7 predicted proteins | sample PhyFR2_FD_201034 | JGI IMG/M metagenome (GOLD analysis project Ga0308161, IMG submission 201034) | Phyllosphere microbial communities from UC Gill Tract Community Farm, Albany, California, United States - DLSLF.R2 | ecosystem: Host-associated > Plants > Phyllosphere > Unclassified | place: USA...
TCAGTTCTTTTCCTCTTCTTCGCAGAGAGACACTTCGTTCCGTCTCGTCAAGAGCGAGACTAGTCGATGGGAGTGAGTCAGACGTACCAGTAAGTACACATGTGCGGACCTTCCTTGTCCAAATTGATGAAAACTCTGGGATGTCCCAGAGGTCCTCCTCCTATTTCTCCTCCGACTCTTTTCACATCAGCTCGGCGTTTCTTCAAAGAGAGAGTGGGAAAGGGAGTATGAGCTGACCTCCATCACAAGCAGCGACACGTTGTTGGATCAATCGGATAGGTTCTTCTTTGATCAATTCAATCGCTGCCATAGGTCGGGGTTGGAATTGTTCTGAAGTTTGTTCGAATCGAGGTCCAGACATGGCTTCGGTTCTACATGACATGACAATCTCTATCGAATCAGTTCTCGGGGTTTGTAAAGGGGAGTTGAGGGAGTGAGAGAGAGGTTACCTCGCTGCTTGGTTTCGAGACCAAGTTGTAGTGCGGTTTGGAGCTTGCACTTCCGAGATTGTAGGAGGAGTGTGAGGTTTACTAGCATGTAGTTAAATCCAGCGTGAGTGGAGAATAGATGAGATGAGATGAGAAAGTGGAAACAACTCACGCGGGAATTCGAATGACTTGATTGTGAACGCATCGCTTGTGAATGAGCAGAGGTGATCTAAGTGTACGTAACATGGTCGACTAGTCTGAACGAGTGAGTGGGGGGAAGGAGGAGAGGTTTGATGAGTCCCGGTTTGATCGCTTTCTTGAATTCGATTTCAACTCTCTACCACAACCACTCTCTTTACCCGACTCGACGCCTGACTGGACCCTAGACAGCAATAGATTGACCACAAGCCAACGGAAGTGAATATAGGAGGAGATCGAACCGGGAGTGATGAGTTATCATTACGCTCATTCTGTACCAGACTCGACTTATTACGGTTACTCAAACTATGAACCACAAGGGCAAGGATCAGTACAACCACCAGCTCTAGCACCTCCTATTCCTCCCAACCCTTATCATTCCACTTCCCCTCCTTCCCCTCCTCCTGGCGCATACAATCCAACAACTTCAACTTGGCAACAACCTACTTCACCAAATGGCTCAATATCAACTACTCGAGGAGGAGGAGGAGACGCAGGGTGGAGAGAGAGTAGAATCATTTCAATGTATGGAGGAGACGGAGGAACCGCTCCCAATTCACCAGATCATCATCAACAGTACCCGAATGGGATAGGGAATGGTAACACGATGACTACACAGGGAACTGGAGCGGGAGCTAGATACTTCCAAGGGATTCAATCGGAACAACCTCGTCCTTTCGTATCTCCTTCGACTGGTGCAACTTTCGTCAATCATTCCCCTTCCATCCCTACCACCCCTCCTTCTATTGCCTCCAATTCGACCTATGTTCCCCTTCCTCCCCCTCCTTCTCGACCACCAACTGAACCCGTCACTTTCGTTTCGTCTTCCGGAGCAACTTTCACTCGAAATACTTCAATCTCGACAAACAGCACCATCACTCCTTCTACCTCCTCCTCCTCGTCGTCCTCCTCTTCGACCCAACCCGCTTACCCCTCTTACGCTTCCCCGCGGTCAAATTCAAGTTACTACAGAACAGGCGGTTCCGAAAAGAGACCTCTGAACCCTCCTCCCCTTCCAGAGTACTACCACCAACCATCTCAACCTCTACCTCAGACACAATTTCAACCAGCACCTCGAGTAGTAGAAGAACAAGGCAGGCTGTCGAACGAGAGTGCAGCATCAGAACGTTATTCGGTTTACTCTTATCCCGGTTCCATCGAATCGAATTCGACTGCCTCAGCTAGTAACGGGACTGGGCCGCCGATACCTCCTCCAGCAGCAGCAAGAACGAATGGGCAAGTTCCAGATCGGAAACAAAGTTTGGAACACCTCAAATCGCTCTCGTTGCGAGATCAACAACAACCGCAATCGCTCCCTCATTCCTCCTCATCTTATTTCGGCGACTCGTCGAACTATCCAGATCCAATTCCAGAAGGAGAGTCGTACAACCCTCCACCGTTGAATCAACCTCGAACTCGACAACCCACCATTCTCATGTCTCCACCTCTCGAAAGTTTCCCTCCCGTCGCTTCCGCATCTCCCACTCCTTCCGATTCTTACTCTTCTTGTTCTCCGGCTCGAACAAATGGAGGAGGAGGAGAAATCCCACATTCGACGAATCGAAATCATTCGATTGATACGAGTTGGAGTAGTAGTGTTGGAGGAGGGGGAGGAAGATCGAATTCTTATGGATCCTCTTCGTTCAATCACGGTACCTTTACTTCAACAGTGCAGACCTCACCATCACCTTCTCCCTCTCTCTCGCAGTCATACTCCTTCTCGTCTCAAGATCAAATCGGACGTCGACCATCCCAAGCGACTCTATCTCCTCACGCTTCATCCATCTTTCGTTCAACTTCAAATTTCACTTCGGACTCTTACTCTCACTTGTCACCTTCTGCATCGATGCAAGACTTGCCCGCACCAAACTCGGAGGATAGCGCACGATTCCTCAATCCAGCTTTACTATCGAATTTGGCAGTGTGGTTGAAAGATCACGTACCTCGAGGACCTCGTCTCAAAGGTAGCGTCGAACATTACGGGTTCACGGGACAAGAAATCGTCGATACCATCTTGAAAGCTCTACCTTCGTCTTCTCCTTCTCCTTCTCCGACAAACTCCCTCGCTCCACCTCCCCCACCACCGGGAGCCCTTTCAGTCACTCCCACGGCGCCCTCTCCGACTACTGGTTCGGCTCAAGTAACTCTACCACTCCCTTCGAACCCTCGACCGCCAGTTTCAGTCTCCCGTAAACTCGCCCTCCAAATCTCTCGAACCCTTCAACAATCCCTCTTCTTCCACGAAGTCGATTTCTCGACCCTCCCTCTGTCCGACTCTCCGAACTCGACTCAGGTTTATTCGTTCATCGGCGGCTCAGAGGGGGAAGGCGAGGAGTTACCGAGTGGGGTCACGACGGAATTGACGAGGTGTATCAGCTTGGTTTGTACGAAGGAGAATGCAGAGGGTGGGATTGATTCAGAGGGGAATTTGAGGGGTGGTTGCTACAGTTTCAGTTGTCCGAATCGACCTAGAGTGAGTATCAAAGTTCTTCATTCTTCTGTTGATTTGAGGTGCTGATGACGAGTCTGAGTGCGAGTAGATTGGGTTACAGAGGGTTGGAAGTACTTTATCTACGAATTCAGCTACTATCGAAGCTGTACGTCTTCCTTCGCTTCCCCTAATCGATCGAGCTGTACTGAATCAAGAGAGATGTCGAGTAGCCACTGGAAGAAGCGGAGAATTGGGCATCATCAGTTCCGAAATCGATACTGGATTCGCTGGACAAGAAGGAAATCGCGTATCAGAATCAGATCTTCGAATTGATTCACGGTGAACAGAAATACTTTGATGATCTCAACCTGATAGAAACCGTACGTTTCTATAGCTTTCATATATGAATGAACCCTCGACTGATCGGAGAAAGGAGAGTTTCTGCTTTTCCAGGGTTTCGTCGAACCTCTCAAGAATTCGAACCCACCCATCATTCAGCCTCACAGATTACCTCATTTCCTCTCTTCGATCCTCCTCAACATCGCCGAGATTCGTCAACATTCCTCAACGTTCCTCTCTGCCCTTCGAACGAAACAACAAGAATCCTTGGTCATCAGAGGTGGGATTGGGAAAATTGTATTGATGAGTGCGGTAGAATGGGGGAAAGCTTATATTACGTACACTACGGGGTTTCCGATGGCTGATTGGTTGTTCAAGGAAGAGAGGGAGCTGAATCCAAGGTTTAACGAATTATTGATGGTGAGTCCACGCGCTCGCTCACTTGATCATCGAGTCTGGTCATAGCTGATCCTCGGAACCTTGGGTGATTTGTACAGGATTTCCACAAGAGACCCGAAGCTTCAAAGAGAGGATTCGATACTTTCCACAACCGAGCGACGTTTCGAGGATTACGATACATCCTACTGCTCGAGCAAATCCTGAAGAACGCACCTGAAGACACCGAGTCTGATCGACAGGATCGAGAGTACTTGGAGGAAGCCATCAAAGTTATCAGGCAACAAGGGAAGGAAGCGGATAACGGAGTCGGAGAGATGAAGGGAAAGGTTAGTCTGAGGGAGTGGGAGAAGAATCTCGTGAGGAAACAAGGTGATCTACATGTGCGCTCTTTCATCCTATTGCTTCGGACTGCTGATCGTGAACTGACATTCCGAACTCGCGAGAAATAGGATCTCGAATTGCTGGATGAATCGCGGAGGCATTTCATGTCTAGTAAGGTATATAGGAGACCGGAAGGAAGTGGCTTCACAGATCAATTCCAAGAGGCTCACCTCATTCTACTCGACAACTATCGTGAGTGCTTGAATTGCTTGAATTGCTTGAATCGGTGAAGCGCGGCTGACCCCGTTCGATTTCTCCTCAGTTGTCACAACGAAAGCACCTCGACCTGATCGAGATGGGAAACAGAGGTACTTGATCAGTCGACGCGTGAGTACTGAAGCTTCTCCTCACCGATGTTGGCCCCGTTCTGATTTGCCGTCGTTTCCTCGTAGCCGGTGCCTCTCGATCTCATTCAGCTCAAAGCGTCGTCCTTCTCCGAACCTCCTGTCCCTCGTTCTTCCGGCTTCCACCTTCGCTCGAATCGATCTGCTGGTAGTCCTCAACCTTCGGCTCCTTCTGCCGCTTACCCCGCTCAAGACTCGTCCCTCCTGTACCCAATCTCCTTCTTCCAGATGGGTAGATTCGACGGTCTCGTCTACGTCTATGTCGATACTCCAGCACAGCGACTCGAATGGGAGAAGAAACTGAAAGAAGCTGTTTCACTCCGAGTTCAACGTCAAGAAGCGAATCGAGTCGTGAGGTTGGAAGCACTTGCCGACGCTACCTTCGGTACAACCTCAACTATCGGATCGCTCAATACTAGTTCAGCTCAAGGATCGAATCAATTCGGGAAACCTACCTGCTCAACTCCTTTACAAACAATCGACGGTTTATGGTTGATCATTGCTGGATGTCAGGAAGGAATCTTTATTGGATGGAGAGGTCGACCTTCATCAATGCAACAAGTCGTTCACTTGAGCGGTATCACCCAGTGTGCAGTTCTACCGGATTTCTCTTTCTTGCTCGTCGTCGCGAATAAAGTCCTCGTAGCTTGTGAGTACTCACTCACTCTCGCTGCTCGAATTCTCTTCAGGTACTGACTCTTGACTTCTACACGCTCGACAGATGCTCTCGAAGCGTTGATCCCGACAAAGACAGCGAACAAACTCGATCAAGCGAATAAAGCTCCTCAAAGGCTCAGTGGGCAGAAAGATGTCTCGTTCTTCCGTGTAGGCAAAGTCGGAGATACAGATCCTCGTACTCTCGTCATCTGTAAGCGAAATTTCTCCTGGATCGGCTTTGAGAGCGACACTGATTTTTTCGGCTTTGCTACGAACAGACGCAAAGAAGTCTGGAGTCAAGGAGAGTGTCTTCAAAGCGCTTGAGCCTGTCAGTCAGAACGATCGGGCGAAAGCTGGATCGAGCGGTCATCGCTTCCTGGGCTTCGGAACTGGACGACCTGAGTGGTTTCGAGTTCACAAAGAGTTCTTCATGTACGTCGCATCTTCAATCCTCCTCTATCTCATTTGCTGACGATTGGATTGCTGTAGGCCTTCACTCGTCACTTCACTGCAGTTCCAACGAAGCAAGCTCGCCTTGATTGGTTCGAGAGGTGTCGAAATCATGGATCTCGAATCGATGAGGTTTGCTTCTTTCCTCTCTTGCGCTGTCACAAGTACGCTGAGACTAACACATGATTGACTATTTCGCCTAGGACGATGACTGTCCCCGACTTCCCCTCTGTTCGACACAATCGTAACTTCGCCGCTCTCGCGAAACGTTGCGAAGAAGTTCCGACACTCGGAATGTTCCGGATAGCTGATAGCAAATTCCTACTCGTCTATGCTGGTGTGCCACGCTCTCTTCTCTACCTACTTACTTGCCGTATGCTGACAAAGATACTTCCCAGACTTTGCGTTTCACGTCGGACGACACGGAGAACCCATCGAAGGACCTTGTATCGAGTGGGAATCGAAACCCGAACAAGTAGCATTCTGCTTCCCCTATATCTGTGAGTCTTCTTGATCAACTCTTGCAAACCTCCTGAGCTTATTAGGTTTCTTTCGAATACAGTCGCAATCTCCCCGACAATCATCGAGATTCGCAACGCTTTCTCGGGTCGACTCGTAAGTACCGTGCCGCTTTCTTTCGTGATTACGACGACACTAATTAAGCGTGTATGACAACAGGCTCAATTCATCACGGGATCTCACATTCACCTCACCTTTGATGGTTCCGCCATCTCCTCTTCGCGAACTCCTCCAGTTGACCTCCGACCTTCTCGCGGCTCTTCCCTCTCCTCCGCTTCCCTCGCACAGTCGAGTATCGAAGCCGAGACTCCTGTCGAGAAGAGGCTGCACGTCTCTATGAGGACAGGAGCTTATCATGTCCTTTACGAGTTGATCATCGTCGCGTAGCTGGCTACGACCTCTCTCTGTTCCCCCTCCCTTTCCCTCGGCCGGCCAATCACGTGCAACCCCGTCGCAATCTCCTTTTACAGACACTTTCCACAAATTTCTCCTCTTTCGACCTCTCTCGCTTCTCACCGAGCTATGTATCCGCAATCTTTCAGCCTTGCAACCTCCCACCGCAACTATCCGGTTATCAGTACAATGTCTTCACTCCTTTCTTTCCTCGACTACTTCACGTTGGCTCACCCAACTCTTTCGCACCACTTTTTTTACGTTATTTTCCATCTCCGCTGGTTTCGGAACGTACACTACTTGCTTGCTTATCTCTATACCCTTTCTACATCTATGTTTACGCACTGTGCAAAGGATCTCGGATAATTTCCTCTCTCGCAAGGTTTCGTCTGCGAACGATTGGCTCCAACTTTCGTTCTCCTCCTTTCCGCTGCCCTATTAGAGACTAGCCTAATACTGTGATTGAATCAGTGACCAGCTTGATGGTGTCGCTCCGAGTCTCTGCTATCCGTCTGCATTCGGGTGATCGATTTATGCGAGTGAAAGGTGATGAATGAAGGTCGAAGAGAGGAGTAGTTGAAAATGCCTCAGAGTGTGGAATTGGAGGTATAGATTCCTGTCATTGATTACTAGGTTGGCCTTGCGCATCGTCGGAACTGTGTTGGCAAAGAGCCAAACAAAATCTTGAAAAGTCGACTCTAAAGTTCTTCCTTCCTGCCTCTACTACGGTCCCTAAGCACTTCCGACTGCTCTCTTACTTGATCACGCAATCGTGGATCCTTTCCCTGCTTCGACCTCTCGCAAAATCAGTTTTCGATTTCCCAACTTCTTGGTCCATTCGAGTCAAGTCCCTCAACAAAATCACTTCAAACCTTCCGCCGGATCACCTTCGCCATGAAAGAGGCTACACCTGGGATAGCCGAAGTTCGGAAGTCACAACGTCACAACGTGGTGGATCCGAAAGTCTCCTTCAAACGACATTAGAACGAATCGTTTTCTCGATCTCACCGTTGAAGAGTCTGCTTTTTCTCTGCTTAGGAAGCTCCTACCATAGTGTTTCGACGTTGCTATCACGTGGAAAGGGACAGGGAGGGCAGAACGGCACGAGAGAGGCTGCTCAACTGATTTCGCGAATTCTCCGAAGGTGAGTTTCGAGAGATCCTTCTCCTATAAATGTACTGACCAATGCCTTTGCTTTCCAGTCAGAATCAGGTGTCGTCTTCACTGTAAGACACACCTTTAGTCGAATCCTCCAGCTCCGACTCCCCTCGCAACCGACGGTTTTTTCTTTCGACTCGCTTCGTTCGCTGCTGTAGCTTCGTTGCTCCTGCGCTTGCTCCTGATACGACGTCGACAGTTTCGACTTTGGAGTGTCGCTATCTGGCTTCCGGCTCGGGATCATACAGTCTACCTACTTCGATGAGTTAATTTGAGGATTTCGCACGACGAAGAAAGAGGAAGGTAAGGGATGAAAGTTCACTCTCCTTGACCTCCTGCTCTGTTCAATCCGACTCAGTTGCATGCATTTCGGTCGTGTCCTAGTTTGATCGATACAGAGTTTGATCGCGGGGAGTCACGACTTCGTTGAATGCGAAAACAACGAGGGAAGAATTTGGCTCGAAAACTTTACAATCATCGCGTGGGATGGGAGTAGGACGGTGGGAACGCTGTAAAAGTAATCTACGAGTCTATATCAACGAGAATTCACAGGTTGTTGGTGCTTTTCCAACCTTTGCGAGGTAAACAAATCCCTTTCCCTCTTTCCCTCTTTCTTCCCACTCTCACTTCACTGCCCGTTTGAGCATTCTCCAAGCCAGCCACCTGGCTCTGATCTGAACACGACTGCTCAACTACTCTCCCTCCTCTCCCTCCTCTCCCTCCTCCTCCCTCACTTCACTTATCTTCCCTCTTTCCTCCTTCTCCCTCTGTCTCCCTTCCGCACTCACAAACATGATGCACGAGATCGCTGATGGATCTGGACACCAGAGTGAGTTCAATTTCGGTACCTCTGCTCATTCCGAGTTCAGTTATGCTGATCAAAAGTTCTCCCTTCTTCTTGTCCTTTCTTCTTCTCCCTTCGTCTTCTCCTTTCTGCTTCTCCTTACTGCTGTGCTCGGTGGTCTTTGTTCTTCTTCTTCATCTTTCTTGGTGAATCAGCCGATGCCCTCGCAATTGGTAAATACAATGGTGAGTCTCTGCTTCCTGGTTTTCTTGACCACTCGCTAACACACTCTCGACTTCTCTAGCGGGTCCCTCCGCTGCCGCAGCCGTCAAAGCCATCTCGAACCACCCTTCCCAGGAGACCGGCTTTCAACTTCTCAAAGCTGTCCCTCCTCTTCCTACTCCTCTTCCTTTTTCTCTTCCTACTCCTCTTCCTACTCCTCCCGGTTTCTACGCGAAGCAATACCGCGCCTCTCGAGCACACCTGCGCGATCTTGAACGCCGACAACTGGCGGAGAAGGAGGAGGCTTTGACGACGAGGATCAGAGAGGAGGTTGCAGGGGAATCCAAGAAAAGAACTGCTAGTCATGAGAGAGAAGCGAGGGCATGGGAAGAAGAGAAGATCGACTTAAAGGGTCAGTTGGAAAAGGAGAGGGAGAGGAGTGAGAAGCTCGAGAAAGAGAAGTTGGAGTTGGAAGTTCGTTTGAAAAAGGTGAAGGCTCAGTCGAAGAAGGTGGAGGGAGAGAAGAAAGACTCGCAGAGGGTACAGGGTTCCGAGCTGGAGAAGATGGGGAAGAAACCCAAGGACGTATTCGACGAGCTCAAGGAGGAGCTTGAACGCATTGGATAACGCAAAGTAGAGTAGACTTCCCTCGACACTTCAAGCTTTTCCCTTCCTCTTTCCCGCTCCCTCTTCCTCCTCATTCGTTTGCCTTCTCTTGCAGCTATACTTTGTCGTCGTTGTGCCCTATCCGAACTGAAAACTTTTGTGCATTTTCCGAATCTTTCGTTCTTGTTTTCCGTGGACAAGAGTCGTGGCTAGTCCGTGCCGTGTGGTCTTGTAGTCGAAGATGATCGAGTGTGCTGTCGCGTCGTCTGCAAACCGAGGGGAAGTGAGAAGAACCCGAGGACGTCGTTCAAGTTTAAACGTCCTTCGACCTCGTTTCATCCTGACTGCTCGACCCGCACTCTCGGTAGACTAAAACAAGAACTAGCCTGGATCAACCTGGAATCGGTCTGGTGAGTTCTCGCTCGCTCGCTGAGCGAGTATGACCTTGGATCGAAAGATAACGGAATCTCGAAGGGAAGGCATCGCGGAGAGCTAAGGGAGCGCGATGGAAGTGTGCTGTGATGGAGTGGACTACTATGCTCAGTGTGGAGCTCGTTCTTCAAGTCCTTCGACCTCCTCAAGCCGTTTCTTCCCCCACCACTTCTTCGGAACCCTTCCATGCCTTGATGACTGACCTCGATTGCCTTGTAGTCCAGTATGCAGCATCCAGAATCAATTCCCTCGACCTCCACTTCTCAACCTGAATCGGATTCTACGAAACCGACTTTGACCTCTTCACCAATTCCCTCTCGCTTCTCGTCTCCGCAACTCTATCGTTCTCGAAGAACTCCTCCGTCAGGCTCTCGTCAGACAGCTCAGCGCAAGGACCCTCGTACGGCAAGAAGATTGAGCTTCGGAACTGGCGGAGGATCGCACGACAACGAACAAGGAGGAGGAGGAGGAGATTTCAGTTTTGCTCCCGTCCCTCCCTTCAACCTCAAAGCGCTACAAGACAGTCTGGAAGCAATAGAAGCGGAGGGAGGCAAGTCACGAGCGGCAAGTCGAGCCGAGTCAGGAAGTAGGAGAATCGCTGGATTGCCTCAAACCAAGAATGCGAAATCGAAAACTGATATCATGGTAAGCAATGTCTCCCTCATGCGAGAGAAACGATGTTCATCTTCTCTAACTCACGTTTTCCCGCTGTTAGGACTTGCCCGATGAACTTTTATTGAAGATCTTCGCAAACCGTCAGTCTTCGATTAAAGGTGTCTTCCTTGTTCTGAGAATTGAACTGACGAGAGGAAGGCGTCTACAGTCAACGACGAACAAGGTTTCCGTCCGGTGGCTCCGATGGAATGGTACAGCCCGCCTCTTCGAATTGCGCTTGTTTGCAAAAGGTGGTTACCTGTGAGTAACGCTCTTCCTCAGTGCCTGTTGTTCTAGGCTGACGAACATCGTCGATACAGGTCGCCCAATCACTATTCTATCGCAGTATCCGTATCCATCACCTTTCGAGGATATCGCTACTCCACCGAACCTTCGCCGCTACCTCTCTCTCCTTGGCCGTTCGACACCTCACAATCAACCTCCCTTACACCACTCTATCGGGACTATCACTTCCACTCTCCTCACTACAAGCTGTATCGCGCACTCTGCCTCGCGAAGCTGATAGCGACAGCGATTCGTCCCAACTTCGTCGAAAGGACAAGAAAATTCGAGACCCTTTGACGGCGCAAGATCAGCTCAGAGGTCTCTTCCAGAGCTGCTCTCAATTACTGTCCCTCGAGATCTCTGGAATCGACCCACGCCTACTCTTCTCTTCCTTTACCACCAGTTCTTCCCTTCAGCATCTTCATCACCTTCGATTGTCGACGGTTTCGAAGCTCTCCCTCAAAGGTGGATTCGAATCGCCAGTACTCACATCGATGGTACTTCGCAATGCTCTTCTCGCCCTCACCGGACTTCGATCACTCACCCTCAAAGCCTATGTTTCCGATTTCGCACTTCCCCTCGACTTTGCCCCGACTCGAACCAATGGAGGATCTCCAGCTCGTCCTCTACCCATGAGAGCTAGGGCGCTGCTCAAGATCAAGAGGATCGTCATTGTCGAATCGGCTATGAGTTCGAATGATCTGGAAACGCTACTGAGGCAGATGCAAAGAGGGAGCGTCGAGGAATTGGTGATCAAAGACAGTTACGACGGGAAGTTGGCGGAAGCGAGGCGAAGGGAAGGGAAATATGCGGGAACAACGATCGAGGGATTGTCAGAGAAGAGAGTGGGAGAATTGGTGAAGGGAAGTCTGAGATCACTGAAGGCGACACTACACAACTATCCACTCGCGAGAGATGCTCTCTCAGCAGCGCAAACATCCTCTCCTCCTCCTCCACCTCGTCGACCTTTACCTGGCCAACCAGCTCCTCGAGATCCCGCTCATATCCTCGACCGTTTCGTATCGACTTGCGAAACACTTCAGGTACTCGATCTAGGAGGCTCACTCGTCACGTCCTTTCTGCTTCTCCCATTATCGAGCCACTCTTCCGCCGAAGGTCTTCTCCTCCCATCGACGGTCCGACATCTGACGATCAGAGCTTGCCCTTCCCTTACTCCTACCGTCGTCTTATCGTTCCTCGATTACTTGAGGCGAGAACGACGAAACCTTCATTCCCCTTCCGCTCCCGACCGACGCTTCGACTCCCATCCTTCCCGATTGTCAACTTTGAGCGTTTTCGGAGGGAGTGAATCAGGGTGGAAGAATCCTGTCAAAGCTTGGGAGGTACAGAAGGCTTGTTGGGATTCAGGAGTTGTCTGGCAAGGCGGAGGAGGGCAATCGAGGGAAACCGATGAAAAGGGATGGTGAAGAAAAAGGAGAAGATCGTAGTTTTGTTCGTTTTTCCCTTGGAAGTTTTACTTTCCGACGGCATCAAGACAGCTCGCAATAAAGTGCGAAGAGCTGCGATGAACAGATAGACCCAAAATGAATTGACAAAAGAACGACGTCTATGCTTTTACTACTTTGCCCCATAACGGCAGTGATTTTCTATTCCGACAAGCTCCCACCGAGCGAGACGGAAGTGGTGTGTGAGAGAGAGAGAAGGTAAGGTAAGGTATTAATGAGGATGAGAGAAGGGGTATGATTGAGTTTACTTGGAGAAGGGAAGACGAAGAGCGAATCGGCTCGACGATTTGGGTGAAACAGACTCGTCGAACTTGCCATCTTCTGCGTTCTCGACCTCCTTGAGAGTTTGGTCGTCCGTGAGCTTGACCCATTGGAGGCAAAGTGCGAGGAGAAGTCCAACAACGGCGAGACAAGTACCGGTGATTGAGAGAACGCGCTGTAGGAGAAGAGCAAAGAGCGTCAATACACGGGAGAAGACACAGA
>Ga0308161_1004546_pt1 | contig 12624 bp, 9 predicted proteins | sample PhyFR2_FD_201034 | JGI IMG/M metagenome (GOLD analysis project Ga0308161, IMG submission 201034) | Phyllosphere microbial communities from UC Gill Tract Community Farm, Albany, California, United States - DLSLF.R2 | ecosystem: Host-associated > Plants > Phyllosphere > Unclassified | place: USA...
CAGACTGACGCCCGGCGAGCCGGCACGCAATTTCAAGGTTAACAGCGCGCCGCCTTCCTTGTGGTTGGCGAACAACAGTTCGCCACCAAAGGCGCGCATCAGGGTGTCGCAGATTGCCAGGCCCAGACCCAGGCCCTGGGTGCGCGTCTTGGTGGTGTAGAACGGCTCGCTGGCGCGGCCCAGGGCTTCCATGCAAAAGCCTGGGCCGTTGTCGCGAATGTACAGGTTGACGCCCTGGGGCGTGGTTTCGGCACTCAGCCAGAGTTTGCGCGGCGGGCCTTTTTCGGTGAGGGCGTCCAGGGCATTGGCCAGCAAGTTACCCAGTACCTGGCGCAGACGGGTTTCGCCGGCCTGCACCCACAGGGTTGCTTCCGGCAGGTCGCGGATCAACTCCACTTCCATCGAGCGCCGCCGCTTGGCCAGCAACGCCAGGGCGTCATCCAGGGCCGGTTGCAAGGCTACGCTCTCCGGCGCGTGACGATCACGGCGAGCGAATGCACGCAAATGGGCGATGATCGAGGCCATGCGCCCGGTCAGCTCGCTGATCAGTTTGAGGTTGCCGCGGGCATCGCTGGTGCGCTCATGGTCGAGGAGGATTTCGGCGTTTTCTGCATAGCTGCGAATCGCCGCCAACGGTTGGTTCAGCTCATGGCTGATACTCGCTGACATGGTGCCCAAGGCCGAGAGTTTACCGGCCTGGACCAGGTCGTCCTGGGCGCGCACCAGTTCCTGCTGGGCGTGTTCGCGTTCCAGCACTTCCTGTTTCAGGCGTCGGTTCAGGCCCTCCAGGTCGCTGGTACGCTCGGCCACGCGCATTTCCAGCTCACGGCGGGCCTTGGCTTCAAAGGCGATGCGTTCCAGATAGTGCCGACGGCGCTGCATCAGCAATCCCAGCAACAGCATCAGCACCAACAGCGTGGCACCGCCCACGGCGACAACCGTGCGCACTGGACGGTTGATCAGCGAGCGTGGCGCCAGGATTTCCACATTCCAGCCGGTTTCGGCGATGGCTGTGGATTGGCGCAGCCAGGCGCTGCTGCTCAGGCTCAGCGGCTGCGGGTCGCGGGTGGGGTAGGGTTGTATGGCGATGATGGCCTGGCGCTCTTCGGCGGTCAGTGGCCGCGTGGCGCGGAATCGCCATTGCGGGCGCGAGGTAAGGATCACCACGCCGTTGTGGTCGGTGACCAGCAGTTGTTCCGGGGTATTGCCCCACAGGCTTTCGGTGTGATCAAGGTCGACCTTGACCACCAGCACGCCGATGAGGGTGTCGCCGTCACGCACCGCGGCGGCGAAGAAGTAGCCGCGCTTGGCCGAGGTAGTGCCCAGACCGAAAAACCGACCCAGGCGCCCGGCCATGGCTTCGCTGAAATAGGGCCGAAAGGAGAAATTGCGCCCGACGAAGCTGTCTTGTTTGTCCCAGTTGGAAGCGGCAAGGGTCTTGCCGGTGGTGTCCATCAGGTACATCACTTCCACACCCGCCTGGGCGGCGACATCCTTGAGCAGCAGGTTGGCATTGACCAGGTTGGTACTGACGTGAGGTGCGTCCAGAGCGACGCGCAGGGCCGGCAAATCGCCGAGGATTTGCGGCAATACTTCGTAGCGATGCAAGGTGCCCAACAGGTTGGCGACATACAGGTCGAGGGTCTGGCGGTTTTGCCCGGCCAACTCGCTGCGGTAGTAGCGCTCGGCCAAATGCTCCAGCGGCCACAGCAGCGGTGCCAAGCACAATGCCAGCAGGGCGAGGCTGCGCCAGCGGGGTCTTCGCGGAAGGGGTGGAGTCATGGGGAGTGTGCGCCTGTGGGTACAGGCGCATTATGCCTAGTGCTGCCTGGCAAGACACTCGTGCAATGCATCTTGCCAATGGGGCTGGCTGACGTGCCATTGCTGTTGCAGACGGGTGCAGTCCAGGCGCGAGTTCAGCGGGCGCTTGGCGGGGGTGGGGTAGGCACTGGAAGGGATCGGCTCCAGTTCGGCGCAGGCTTTGCCTTCGATCCGCAATTGCTCGCCAATGGCTTGGGCAAAGCCGAACCACGAGGTCTCACCTTGTGCGGTGAGGTGGTAAACCCCCCAGTCCCCGGCCTTGCCAGCCTGCCACTGCTGAATCAGCGCGCGGGTGCTGCTGGCGATGGTCCCGGCCCAGGTCGGCGCACCGATCTGGTCGGCGACGATGCGCATCTGCGGTTTTTCCTGCAGCAGGCGCTGCATGGTCAGCAGGAAATTCTTGCCATGGCGCGAATACACCCAACTGGTGCGCAAGATCAGGTGTTCGCCACCCACGGCAGCAATCGCCTGTTCACCCGCCAGTTTGCTCTGACCATAGACCCCCAAAGGGTTGGGGGTGTCGCTTTCGATGTAAGGGGCAGGTTTACTGCCATCGAACACGTAGTCGGTCGAGTAATGAATCAGCGGGATGCCCAAGGCCTTGGCTTCCTCGGCGAGGATGCCGGGGGCGATGGCGTTGATTGCAAAGGCTGCGTCCGGTTCGCTCTCGGCCAGATCGACGGCGGTGTGGGCTGCCGCGTTGATGATCAGGCCAGGGCGGTGGGCGCGTACCTGTTGGCGGATGCGGTCAGCGTCGGCCAGGTCAAGCTGGTCACGGCCCAGGATGACGAGTTCGCCAAGACCCTGGAGCCGCTGTTGCAGCTCCAGGGAGACTTGGCCGTGTTGGCCGGTGATTAATATTTTCATGGGAACAGGTCGGCTTCCATCAGCAGTTTTCCGACCTGGTCTTTGGCAGACAATTGCGGCGGTTCGGCCAGCTCCCAGTCGATAGCCAGCGTTGGGTCATTCCAGAGAATGCTGCGCTCGGCGCTTGGCTGGTAGTAATCGGTGGTTTTGTACAGGAACTCAGCGTGGTCGCTCAACACCACGAAACCATGTGCAAAACCTTCCGGCACCCACAGTTGGCGATGGTTCTGTGCCGACAGGCGTACACCCACCCAGTGTCCGAAGTTTGGAGAGCTGCGGCGGATGTCGACGGCTACGTCCAGCACTTCGCCGTGAGTGACACGCACCAGCTTGCCTTGAGTGTGCTCAAGCTGATAGTGCAAGCCCCGCAGTACGCCTTTTTGCGAGCGCGAGTGGTTGTCCTGCACAAAATCACGCTTGAGCCCGGTAGCTGCTTCAAAAGCGCGGGCGTTGAAGCTTTCGTAGAAGAAACCGCGCTCGTCACCGAATACCTTTGGCTCAAGGATCAGCACGCCGGGTAGTGTGGTTTCAACTACGTTCACTGGGTCTCTCCGGCGAGGGAATACAGGTACTGGCCATAGCCGGTCTTGCCGAAGTATTTGGCGCGTTCCAACAGATAGTCGCGGTCGATCCAGCCGTTTTCGTAGGCGATCTCTTCCAGGCAAGCCACTTTCAAGCCTTGGCGGTGCTCGATGGTCTGCACGTAAGTCGAGGCCTCCAGCAGGCTGTCATGGGTGCCGGTGTCGAGCCAGGCAAAGCCGCGACCGAAGCGTTCTACATGCAGGTCGCCGCGCTGAAGATAGGCGTTGTTGACGTCGGTGATTTCCAACTCGCCGCGCGGCGAAGGCTTGACGGCCTTGGCGATCTTGATCACGTCGTTATCGTAGAAATACAGGCCGGTGACGGCATAGGGTGACTTGGGCTTCGCCGGTTTTTCTTCGATGGACAGGGCGCGGCCCTCTTTATCGAAATCAATCACACCGAAGCGCTCCGGGTCTTTTACCCAGTAGCCGAATACCGTAGCGCCCGATGAACGCTCGGCTGCAGTGCGTAATTGATCACTAAAATGTTGGCCGTGGAAGATGTTGTCCCCCAGAATCAGGCACACGGCGTCATCACCGATGAACTCTTCGCCAATGATAAATGCTTGAGCCAACCCGTCTGGAGACGGCTGTTCGGCATAGGTGAAATGCACGCCAAACTGGCTGCCATCTCCCAGCAGGTTTCGGTACTGTGGCAAGTCTACCGGCGTGGAGATCACCAGGATGTCCTTGATCCCGGCAAGCATCAGCACGGATATCGGGTAGTAGATCATGGGTTTGTCGTACACCGGCAACAGCTGTTTGGACACTCCCAGAGTAATGGGGTGCAAGCGGGTGCCGGAGCCGCCAGCCAATACGATGCCCTTCATCATGCGATTAGATCCTTCAAGTCGGTGTTGCCCAATCGTTCGCCCTGATAACTACCGTCCTGGACCCTGCGGCACCATTCCAGGTTATCGAGGTACCACTGCACGGTTTTGCGCAGTCCTGTCTCAAAGGTTTCTTCCGGGACCCAGCCCAGTTCGCGTTCGATCTTGCTGGCGTCGATGGCGTAGCGCTGGTCGTGGCCAGGGCGATCCTTGACGAAGGTGATCAGGTCCGTGAATTTTTCCACGCCGGCGGGGCGCTGCGGCGCCAGCTCTTCCAGCAGGCCGCAAATGCCACGTACCACGTCGATGTTCTTCTGCTCGTTATGACCACCGATGTTGTAGGTCTCGCCCACCACCCCAGTGGTCACCACTTTGAGCAGTGCGCGGGCATGATCCTCGACGAACAGCCAGTCACGTACCTGCAAACCGTCGCCGTAGACAGGCAGTGGCTTGCCTGCCAAGGCATTGAGAATAACCAGCGGGATCAATTTTTCGGGGAAGTGGAATGGCCCGTAGTTGTTCGAGCAATTGGTCAGCAGTATCGGCAGGCCGTATGTACGCTGCCAGGCGCGTACCAGGTGGTCGGATGCCGCCTTGCTCGCGGAGTAGGGAGAGCTGGGCGCGTAAGGCGTGGTTTCGGTGAAGAGGTCGTCTACGCCGTGCAGGTCGCCATACACTTCGTCAGTGGAAATGTGGTGGAAGCGGAACGCGCTTTTGGCCGGCTCTGCCAGCTTCTGCCAGTAAGCCCGTGTGGCTTCCAGCAGGCTGTAGGTGCCGACGATGTTGGTCTGGATAAAATCCGACGGACCGTCAATGGAGCGGTCAACGTGGGACTCGGCCGCCAAGTGCATGACCGCATCAGGTTCAAAGCGTGCGAGTACGGCGCTGACGGCGGCCTGGTCGATGATATCGGCCTGGACAAACTCATAACGGCTGTTGGACGCGATGCTGGTCAGCGATTCCAGGTTGCCGGCATAGGTGAGCTTGTCCAGATTGAGCACTTCATGTTCGGTATCTTGAATCAAATAGCGGATCAGGGCTGAGCCGATAAAGCCAGCGCCGCCAGTAACGAGAATGCGCATATCGGAGGGCCCTTTCCTTAGATGGACATTAAGCGAATGAAGCATAGCTTGAGTTGTGACGGCCGGGTGGTGCAAGTCCGGCGTTTACTGGGGGTTGCCTTGTGACCCGGAACAATGGCGATATAGACGTCTGAAAAAACAAAGGTCGTCACAATGTCGTTAGCCACATTGACCCACCGCGCCAGTTTACCTTGCCCACAAGTAAGCCCCGACCAGGCGGCAAGCCTGCTCGAGCGGCATTATGGGATGAGCGGTGTGCTGCAAGCGTTGGGCAGTCAACAAGACCTCAACTACAAGATTGACAACGCCCAGGGCCGTTTTGTTCTCAAAATCTGCCGCGGTGACTACGCCGCCGTTGAACTTGAGGCCCAGCACGCGGCCCTCAATAGTCTGCAAGCACATGTCCATCTGCGCGTGCCCAAGGTGATTCAAGCGTTGGATGGTAGTGAGCTGCTGACGGTAGACGTGGACGGGCACACCCTGCACCTGCGGCTACTGGAGTACATCGACGGCCAGCCCCTCACGCATTTACCGCACCTGGGCCGCGATGTGATCGCAGGCTTCGGTGAGCTGTGCGCGCAGATGAGCCTCGCGCTGCAAGGTTTCGAGCATCCGGGCCTTGCGCGCACCCTGCAGTGGGATCCGCGCCATGCGCAGGCGTTGATCACTCATCTGCTGGCAACCTTGCCTGACCTGCCGCAACGCGCTGTATTGGAGCACGTAGCCACGCAGGTCGAGGCGTATGTCCAACCGTTGGCACCACGCCTGCCGTGGCAAGCGGTGCACCTGGACATCACCGATGACAATGTGGTGTGCCAGCGTGATGCCCAGCGGCGCTGGCGTATCCACGGCGTAATTGATTTCGGCGATCTGGTGCGCACCTGGCGGATTGCCGACCTGTCGGTAACCTGCGCGTCCCTGTTGCACCACGCTCACGGTGACCCGTTTGCGATTCTGCCGGCAATCCAGGCCTGTCACGCGGTGATGCCGTTACAGCGCGAAGAGTTGGAGGTGTTGTGGCCGCTGATCGTCGCCCGCGCGGCGGTGCTGGTGCTCAGCAGTGAACAGCAACAACGCCTGGACCCGGATAACGCGTATTTAAAGAAAAATGCTGAGCACGAGTGGGAAATTTTTCATGTTGCGACGGCGGTGCCGTTTGCGCTGATGCAAGCGGCGATTCTCACTGGCGTTGGCGAGACGTTGCCACCGGTTGCCAGCCATGACTTTGCACCCTTGTTGCCGGGCCTGGTGGGCCGCGAGTTCGCGCTGATCGACCTGGGCGTACTCAGCCCGCATTGGGAGGCCGGTAATTGGGAAACCCCGGAAATGGATCGGCGGTTGCTGGCTGAAGCAGCGGCAGTACATGGGCTGGCGGCCAGCCGGTATGGGCAATACCGCTTGTCGCGTACCTGTGCCGACAGCGCGGTAGAGCCGCAGACCTTCCCCCTCCATGTCGAACTGCATCTGCCCCACGGCAGCGTGCTGCAAGCCCCGTTTGCGGGCACGCTGCGTGAAGGCGCCGATGGCTTGCTGTGCTTGCACGACGCTAGGCTGAACTTGCGTGTGTGGGGCGTAAAAACGCCACTCACGCCTGGAGCGCTGGTGGTGAAAGGGCAAGTAATGGGTGAGGTTCACGCGCCGTTGATTGTGCAGTTATGCAGCGCCGACCTTGAACCGCCACTGTTCTGCACGCCCTCCCGGGCCTCGGCCTGGCAGGCGTTGTGCCCGTCACCGGCGGCGCTGTTGGGGCTGGCCTGCGATGCCGAGCCGGAACTGGACCCGCAGGCCCTGCTGGCCCGACGTGATGCCAGCTTCGCCCGCTCCCAGAAGCACTACTACGTGGACCCGCCACGTATCGAGCGGGGCTGGCGCAACCACTTGATCGACATGCAGGGCCGATCCTACCTGGACATGCTCAACAACGTAGCCGTGCTGGGCCATGGTCACCCGCGCATGGCTGCGGTGGCAGCGCGGCAGTGGTCGCTGCTCAACACCAACTCGCGGTTTCACTATGCCGCGATTGCCGAGTTTTCCGAACGGCTGCTGGCGCTGGCGCCCAAGGGCATGGACCGCGTGTTCCTGGTCAACAGCGGCACCGAAGCCAATGACCTGGCGATTCGCCTGGCCTGGGCCTACAGCGGCGGGCGCGACATGCTCAGCGTGCTGGAGGCGTACCACGGCTGGTCGGTGGCGGCAGACGCCGTATCCACATCAATTGCCGATAACCCCCAGGCATTGAGCAGCCGCCCGGACTGGGTGCACCCGGTGACAGCACCCAATACCTACCGCGGCGAATTCCGCGGGCCGGACAGCGCACCGGACTACGTGCGAAGCGTGGAACACAACCTGGCGAAAATTGCCGCAAGCCAGCGCCAGTTGGCTGGATTTATCTGTGAGCCGGTATACGGCAATGCCGGGGGCATCTCTCTGCCGCCGGGTTATTTACAGCAGGTGTATGGCTTGGTCCGTGCCCAGGGGGGCGTGTGCATCGCCGATGAGGTGCAGGTAGGGTACGGCCGCATGGGCCACTTCTTCTGGGGCTTTGAAGAGCAGGACGTGGTGCCCGACATCATCACCATGGCCAAAGGCATGGGCAACGGCCAGCCTTTGGGGGCGGTGATCACCCGTCGAGAAATTGCCGAGGCGCTGGAGGCCGAAGGGTATTTCTTCTCGTCATCGGGGGGCAGCCCGGTCAGTTGCCAAATCGGCATGGCGGTGCTGGACGTGATGGAAGAAGAGAAACTCTGGGAAAACGCCCAGGTGGTTGGCGGGCATTTCAAGGCTCGGCTGCAAGCGCTGATCGACCGCCATCCGCTGGTCGGAGCGGTACATGGTTCGGGCTTCTATCTGGGCCTGGAACTGGTGCGTGACCGACACACCCTGGAACCTGCGACGCAAGAGACGGCCCTGTTATGTGATCGTCTTCGGGAATTGGGGATTTTCATGCAGCCTACGGGTGACTACCTGAACATTCTCAAGATCAAACCGCCGATGGTGACCACCCGGCAAAGCGTGGACTTCTTTGTCGACATGTTGTCGAAAGTACTGGATGAGCAACTGTGATAGATCGATTGTTATCGGCTATTTTGTGTAATATTCGGGATCTATAATCGTTAAGCGCTTCCAAAGCCGATTTTTATCCATATCAAGTCGGTCTTCACCCCATTCGGAGTTTTGAACGCCATGACCACCCTGCACAGCACACCTCGCGCCGATGGCTTCCATATGCCTGCCGAATGGGCGCCACAGACCCAAGCCTGGATGATCTGGCCCGAGCGCCCCGACAACTGGCGTCTGGGCGGCAAGCCTGCGCAGGCCGCCCACGTGGCTGTGGCCAAGGCCATCGCCCGCTTTGAGCCCGTGACCGTTGCGGTTTCCGCCGGCCAGTACGAGAACGCCCGTGCGCGCCTGGATGTACCCAATATTCGCTTGGTGGAAATGTCTTCCGACGATGCCTGGGTCCGCGATACGGGCCCCACGTTCGTGATCAACGACAGCGGCGAAGTGCGAGGCGTGAATTGGGATTTCAATGCCTGGGGTGGTTTTGACGGCGGCCTGTATGCACCGTGGAACCGTGACTCCCAGGTAGGCGGCAAGATCCTCGAGATCGAGCGCGCGCCGCGCTATCGCACCCAAGGCTTCGTGCTTGAAGGGGGTTCGATCCATGTGGATGGCGAAGGCACCCTGATCACCACCGAAGAGTGCCTGTTGAACCGCAATCGCAACCCGCACCTGGATCGTGCGGCCATTGAAGCTGTACTGGCTGATCACCTCGCGGTGGATAAGATCATCTGGTTGCCGGATGGCCTGTTCAACGACGAAACCGATGGCCATGTGGATAACTTCTGCTGCTATGTGCGTCCGGGCGAAGTGTTGCTGGCCTGGACCGATGACCCGCAGGATCCGAACTACCCGCGCTGCCACGCGGCCATGGATGTGCTGCAAAACAGCACCGATGCCAAGGGGCGTGCGTTCATCGTGCATAAAATGCCGATCCCGGGACCGCTGTATGCCACCGAGGAAGAATGCGCCGGTGTCGACCCGGTGGACGGCAGCCAGGAACGTAACCCGAGCGTGCGGTTGGCCGGGTCCTACGTCAACTTCCTGATCGTCAACGGCGGCATCATCGCGCCAAGTTTCGATGATCCGCTGGACCACCAGGCCAAGCAAATCCTGCAGAGCCTGTTCCCGCAGCACGAAGTGGTGATGGTGCCGGGCCGCGAACTGTTACTGGGGGGAGGCAATATTCATTGCCTGACCCAACAGCAGCCCGCACCGCACAGAAATTGAGTGCAGTTGTAACGGTGCTTTGAGGGCGCGCGGACGCTGCGCAACCGCAGTGTTCCAGCCAAGCCCGCGACCCAGCCAGGTCGCGGGCTTTTTTGTATCTGAATGCCAAGGCGGACGGCACATTGGCATAGCTCTTGTATCGCTGTCGGCACAATGAATCTGTGGGATGACTGTGCAGTTCTGTCACAAACCTTGAGTAAGTTAGCCGCTCACGCAGCAGGAGAGAGCGCTGAAATGAATGCCGATATCGACCTGATGAACACGCGCACGTTTCACCCCTTGCGAGTCAACGGCGATGCGATCCATGCGTTGGCGCTGTGGTTGAAGGCAAACGGCTCGCGACAGGTCAGGCAGGTGCCTGACTTGCGCAGCGTGATGAGAGAACGCTACCCGGTGGGGTTGTTCACGGAGGATGAAGTGCAGGCCCTGTGTGATCTGATGTGTAGTTAAGCTGTTTTTTGTAGGAGCGAGCTTGCTCGCGAAAAACTTTTAGGCGCCGCGTTCAGTCAGGAACGACGCGTTATTGTTGACGTTTTTCGCGAGCAAGCTCGCTCCTGCAAAGGGGGGGGTTACGTCTGACTGGCTTTAGAAACTGTAGGTGCCGGTGACCACCAGGCTACGCGGTTCCCCTGGTTGAATCTGCGCCGCACTGGTCGCCGAGGCGTAGTAATTTTTGTCGGCAATATTGTTCAGCGCCGCCCTCACGTCCCACTCTTTCTGACGGAACCCGGCCAGCGCGTCCCAGCGCCCGTATCCCGGCAGTACCACGGTGTTGAGGTTGTCGGCGTAGCGATCACCCACCAGGGTCAAACCGGTTTCGGCGTACCAGCCCATTTCCGGTTTCCAGGTGATGAACACGCTGGCATTGCGCTTGGCCACGTCGCTGATACGTTTGCCTTCAAAGCCGTTGTTGTCCTTCTGCACCTTGGCGTCCTGCAGGCCTATACCGCCGCGTACGTACCAGTTGTCGATGATCTTGCCGGTAGCCGTCAGCTCCACGCCGCGTGAGCGTTGCTCGCCGGTGAGCAGGGTAATGGTGCGGTCCAGCGGGTCGCTGGTGCGGCGGTTGTAGAGTTCCAGCTCGTACACGGCGAGGGTGGTGCTCAGGCGGTCGTCGAGCCAGTCGCTCTTCACGCCGATTTCCTTCTGCCTGGTCAGCTCCGGGCTCAGGTCGTTGACGTTCCCGGCGGCGTTCGGCGTGATACCGATCAGGCCGCCGCCCGCTGGCGAGAAGGTCTTGCTCCACGAGGCATAGAACGAATGATGCTCCAGCGGCGTCCACACCAGGCCGACGCGCGGGCTGGTGCTGTGGCTCTTCACGTTCTCCTGGGTGTTGAGCACCTTGCTGGTGGTGTCCACTTCAAAGCGGTCATAACGCAGCCCGCCCAAAAGTTGCCACTGGTCGTTCAGGCGCAGTTGATCCTGCACGTACAGCGCGCTGCTTTCGACTTCAGTGTGGTTGTAGCTCGACAGTCGCATGCTCCCGGTGTGGCTCAGGCGGCGATTGGGTTGGTTGAGGTCCAGGCTGGGTACCGTCCTGGCATCCCGAGCCGAGTACAGCTTCGGATCGCGGCGCTGGCTGCCCAGCTCGATACCGGTGAGCAGGCGATGCTCCAGGCCAAATGTGTCGAAACCACCCTCCAGCTCAAGGTTGTTGAAAACATTGCGGGTAGTCAGGTCTTGCTGCCAGTGTTGGCGGCTGACGCTGTTGGTTTTTGCGTCGTAGCCGGTCTGATAAGTGTTGTCGAAATCGCTGTCGAGCTTGAACACACCGAGGGTGTGGCGCAGTTGCCAGTTGGCGTTGAGCTCGTAGGCGAGCTTGGAACGCAGTGACTGGGATTTATCGTCGATGTAGTCGCCGTGATCGAAATAAGTGGTGCTGCGGCTCACTTCCGCCGGGCGCCCGTTGACCCCGGGAATGCCACGATCCGGCGTGCGGTTGTAGCGGCTGTATTCGTATTGCACCAGCCAGTTCAGGTCGGGCGTGAGCTGCCAGCTCATCGACGGCGCAAACAACTGGCGGTTGCCGCTGACGCCATCGCGAAAGCTGTTGTTGTCCTGGTTGCCCATGTTCAGGCGCAGGCTGATGGTGTCGCTCGGGTCGGCGCTCAGGTCGGCATACAGGCTGCGCAAATCGTTGCTGCCACCTTGGGCTTCGATACTCGACTTATGGCCGGGCGTGGGCAATTTGCTTACGCGGTTGACGATACCGCCCTGGCCGCCTCGCCCGTACAGCACGGCGGCCGGGCCCTTGAGCACTTCGATACGCTCGATGTTGTGCAGGTCGCGCACGTATTGGCTGTCGTCGCGAATGCCGTCCAGATAGAAGTCATTGCTGGCGTCGAAACCGCGTATGCGCAGGCTGTCGAAGCGTGTGTCGGCGCCGCTGCTGACGTTGGGAATACCGCTTAACGCCTGGCCCAGGTCGTTGGTGCCGTAGGACCGCAGATTGTCGGTTTTTACTGAGTCGATCGCCTGGGGCACATAGCGTACGGAGGTCGCGGTGCGCGTGGCGGTGTTGGTCTCTTTGACCCGTGGGTCGTCTTCATCCGCTTCGGCATTGATCGAGGTCTCGGGCAATACCGTAGTCGCGCAGGCAAAACCGGCAGACAGCAGCATGGAGAGCCCAAGGGTGATGGGCGTCAGGCAAGGGGTGGGCATGGGGGTGTATCCAACAGGTTGGGCAGGAAATTTGCGCGAATGGTAATGCTTTGCATTTGCGCGTGTTATCTATTCCCTGTCGTGTCGCTGGCATATTTGTTACTTGATGTGTTTTTTACCGGTGGCGTAGGTCATTCAATCGTTTTCAGCGTAGTGCTTTAGCTCGCCCCTTAGACGAATATCGCCTAAATACAGACGATTCACGAAATTGACACATAGTTCAACGCCCGCATAGGATTGCGCCCAACGCCTGTGGCTCACCGCCATGACTTACTCCAATAAAAAAAGGCCCGCGGCAGTTCAGTCGTCCGCGGGCTTTCTTTTTGCGGCAAAGGTCGACACCAGAAATAGCAACATGGAGCCTGGTGTCACAGCGCGTACTCAACCCGTAATAAGGAATATAAGAATATGTTGAAGCAACGGATGAGTCTGATCGCTCTGGGGATTTTGAGCGCATCGACAGCAATGGCAAACGACCAGGAGCAATCCAAG
>Ga0308161_1004547_pt1 | contig 12623 bp, 13 predicted proteins | sample PhyFR2_FD_201034 | JGI IMG/M metagenome (GOLD analysis project Ga0308161, IMG submission 201034) | Phyllosphere microbial communities from UC Gill Tract Community Farm, Albany, California, United States - DLSLF.R2 | ecosystem: Host-associated > Plants > Phyllosphere > Unclassified | place: USA...
TGCCTTCACTTGCTGTTTCAAGTCCATCAGCATCACATGGTAGCCCCCGGGCTTGAGGTCCACGTTCTTGCCCGCGGGCAATGCAATGGTCGGTACCTGGCGCATTTTCATTACGTCGCCTTGCATGCTCATCTCATGCACCTCGACAATGGGGGTTAAAGGCGAGCTGACGGACACCAACTTCCGATCCTGGGCTGCTTGAAGCTGCATGAAGGCGCCGGTAGCTTTTTGCTGCGGCACGGTCGCCCGCACCCAGGCATCCCTGACGATGACCTGCGCTTGGGCGACTGCAGCAAACATGGCGGCAGTGACGATCATGGAACGAATAATGAATTTCATAGTTTTCTCCTGGTGGGTTGAAGCTCAAACGGGATGGAGGAGGGTGCGCAGGTCATCTGCATATTCCTGGGCTGTCTGCGCGTGACGCAGGGCCAGGCGCAGCTTGCCTTGCGGGTCATAGACATAGGTCAGTGATGTGTGGTCCATGGTGTAGGAGGAACCTGTCTCCACTTTTTTGTAATAGACCTTGAAGTCATTCGCAACCTGTGCCGTGTGCTGCAGATCGCTGAACAAACCGATAAAGCTGGGATCGAACGCTTCTGTATAGGCTTGAAGCATTTGCGGCGTGTCGCGTTCCGGGTCTATGGTCACAAACAGCACTTGCAAGCGTTCCCCATCGGCTCCCAACAGGTGTTTGACTTCGGCAGCCCGTGCCAGTGCAGTTGGGCAAACATCCGGGCATTGCGTGAAGCCGAAGAACACCATAACTACTTTGCCTCGGAAGTCGGCCAGTGTGCGCTCCACTACGTCGGGGGCGGTCAGCTGGAAATCGACCGCGTAGGTGGCGCCGGTCAGATCAATGCCGTGATAGGACGCACGCGACTTGCGCTCGCAACCAGCCAGTGTGAGCGCGCCCAACGCCGTGGCAGTCAGCAGCATGCGGCGGGAAAAAATTTTGTTCATATTGAACTCCAGTCGGGTCAAGGCGTGCGCCATGTCAGGCCGACGTAGACCGAGCGGCCATCGCCTGGGAAGTAGTGCGCTCCGTCCATCCCTCGGGCGTTGGCCTGTACGGCCGTGGTGGCTGCATAGCTGCGGTCTGTAAGGTTGCGACCTTCCACAAACCAGCCCCACCCACCGCTGAGCGTGCCGCTGAGCGTCAGATTCAACAGTGTGAATCTTTCAGCTGCCACGGTGTTGGCATGGTCGATCCAGGTGCGCGATGGCTGCCAGTCGATGCTGGGAGCGATTTTGAGCCAGGAAGTAGCCTGCCATTGCACTTCGGCACGCAACAGGTGCGCTGGAATGCCTGCGAGACGTCGATCGCCGTACACCTTGTCGCCATCAAATCTGAAGTCGTTGTACAGGTACTGGCCGCGCACCTTCCATCGCGAGGCCAGCGTGGCGGTGCCCGAGAGTTCCAAACCCTGGTGAATCGTGCGGTCGGCGTTGACCGTACCCAGTGAAGTGCCGCTGGCATCGGTTAGCGCCAACAGCTCGCGGCGCACGTGTGAGCGGTAGGCTGCAGCATCCCAGTTCCATCGCGCGCTCTGCCCGCGCCACCCGATTTCCAAGGTGGTTGCACCCTGGCTGCTGGCCAGCGGCCTGGTGGTGCTGTAGACGAGTTCGCCAAAAGGTGGAGCCTCATGGTTGCCGCTGATGTTGGCAAACCATTGCGAACTCGCCGAGGCTTTGTACAGCACGCCCAGCTTGGGAGAGGTGTCGTTGAACGTGACGTCGTAGCTTGTGGCCGCGTTGGTCATGCTATCGACCCGGCGCTTGGCCTGTACGGCCTGCAGCCCTGCTTGCAATGCCCACTGCTCGTTGAGGCCGTGCGTGTACTCGGCATACATCGTGTTTTGCCTGGCTTTTAGCCGGTTGCGACCGGTGGCTGCGCCTGGGCTACCGGCGGCATTGGCGTAGCGCCATTCACTTCCAGACAACTGGTTGGCGGAGACGCCAGCGACGAGACGCCGTGGCAACTGGGACGACCCCAGTTCGACTGCAAGACGCGAATCGAAGCCGGTATCACGGATGTCCTGTTCAAGAATGCCAACCGTCATGGCATGGAAGCGCGACCGATCCGAAAAGTGAAGGGCGGTCGTCCAGCGAACGTCGGCATTCGGCTGCCATGTGGCGCGAAACGCCCCCCGCGTTTGATTGAAGTCGTTGGTGGACTGCTGCCGCACGTAATTGGGCGCTGCCTGCCGGGGATTGGCCGCCATTGCCGCGCGGCTGAGACTGCCCGGCATCTGCAAGGACGAGTCGACGAAAGAGAGGAATGCACGCAGTTCCAGACTGTCTGAGGCTTGCACGCCGAGATTGCCGGACACCCGGTCGGTTCGGTAGCTTGACTGTTCGCGCCAGCCGTCCTGCTCGCCGCGGCTGAGACTGAGGAATCCGTCGACGGATTCTCCATGCCTCGCCAGATTGGCGTGCGTCTGGCGTTGGCCAAAGGAGCCCGCCTGCACCCGCAGTGCGGCAGCGGGCGCGGTGAGACCAGTGGGCGAGACGAAGTTGATTGCCCCGCCCAGGCCGTTGGCGCCATATTCGAGCGCATTGGCACCGCGCCAGATCTCGACATGCTGCGTGGCAACTGGATCCACGGACTGGAAGTCGACGGCTCCATCGGTGTGGTTAAGCGGAATTCCATCCTGGTAGAGCTGGATGCCGCGCATCAGGAAGCCACGTTGAATGCCCGATCCTCGGATCGAAAGGCGTGCCTCTTGCCCGTGCCGTGTCTGCGCCAGTACGCCAGGCGCATAGGCCAGCGCGTCGACGGCAGTGGCCGCTCGGCCGCTCGTATAGCTCTGAGCATCCACCACCGCGGTGGCGCCGGCGCGCCGGCCAAGTTCTTCTCGCGCTTGCTTGAGTTGCTCGGCGGCCTGCGCATCCGTGGACTGCGAAGCACGGACTTCAACTGATTCTAGGGTGTGTGGGGCGATGGAGGGGTGGGCCGTGGCCGCAGCTGTGGCAAGCACTGCGGCCATACCCGCCGACAGTCTGATCAGGGAATTTTGCATGGATAAAAACTAGAGAAATTGCGCAGAGCTCGTCAACTGAGCTGCATACAAGTGGGCCGTGAGGTTCGTCATGGGCGTTCCTCTACAGCACGCAGTTCAAAGCCGAGATGAGCTACAGGCTGCCAATGCGGGCCGAGCAGTCGAAATGCTGGAGCATGGCAGTGACGATGAGCGGCGCGGTGTGCGGCGTGCCTGCGTTGAAAGTTGGCTGCGGCGCGTATCCGACTGCTTCAAGCACGGCAAGCGGCAGTGCCTGAATGCTTTGCGAAGTCTGTAGCAGCCGGTGAGGCGGGAGATGCAGATGCAGGCCGGGCTGTAGTCTGCGGACGTGCCGGTCACGGAGACCGTGGGCAGCGTTGGCGTGGTGGACGGCAAGCGGCTTTCCTTAGCGGCAGCGGTGATGTCGACGGTGACGATGCACGCGGCTGCCGAGGACGCAAGGGGCGTGACGGGATGGGTTCGCATGGCGCAAGAAGCTTTTTTATGGGTGGTAAAAGCCCTGAAGGACTCTCGAGAGGGACGCATCCAGGCTGCAAAAAGACAACGCGCGCGGCCATTAATGACGGCATGTCCTGGCCCATGCAGGCGCGAGCATGCAGAGACAAAAAACCATTCCGAGAGACAACTGATTGCACAGGGTTGAACCCGTGCAGCCCGCTAGCGCTTTCCGCAGTGGGATGTCAGGCTTGTGCGGGAGGACCGCGTGGCGGCAGGGGGGCGCCCACCAGGGCGGCAATGCGCGCCTGCTCGATGGGAGTCAGTGCGTGGGCCAGCGGCTGTGGCTGGCGCGCGGGCTGACTCAAGAGCAGAGTTGAGAGAAACTGCGGAAGGCACAAAGCGCAATCCAACGTGTGCTGGTTTGCGGTGCCAGCGTCGTCTTGCGCATCCACGATGACAAGCTTCATTGCGCCACCGGCGGAACACACCATTTCCATCGCCTTGGGCGCGACGATGGGCGAGGCCATGGCTACACCCAGCGTCAACAGAATGGCGGCGAGTACAAGGCGCGCCAGTGTTGCCGAATTGCGTAGCGTATGCATCCCTGCATTATGACCTGCAGTGCATGGATTTTACTGCTTGTATCGAAGTTTCTGAAAACTCTGAAAACAGTTCTGCAGTGCTCGTTCGCATCGGGGATGCGGCGCATAGCTTCTGGTTGCATGCACGTCAACAGCACAATCTCGGCTTGATTGAAATGTTGAAAGCAACAGGTGTGAATGATCTGAAGAGCGTTTGCGGAGGCCGCGCCAGGTGAAGTCTGCATCGCAGCCACGACCGCAGCCTGCACCAACGCCGTCGCCGGCACTGGCACTGGCGCTGTTCCCAAACTGCATTGTGTTGCCTGAACTCCCGGCCACATGTTTGAGCGCTTGAACTTCGCAGCGGAGTGCTGTCACCAGAAAGCTGCAATGCTAAAGTGTCAGTGGTCGATATCGACACATTTGAAGGCAATGAAGGCGCATGGCGGTGGACCATACCTATGAGATCGGGCTTGTGCTCTACCCTGGAGTGCAGCAGGCGGCTGTGCTCGGACTGACGGATCTGTTCTGCTTGGCGAACAACATCGCCGCCGCCTACTGCGATGCTTTGAAGGTCGGCTTGCGGGTGACGCACTGGCGCCAGGAAATGCCCCATTCGATGCCGGTACGAGTCTTCGACAGCGGGGCAGATCCCGCATCCGTGCTGACGGCGCTGTTGCTTCCGCCCACCCTGGACGACCCCACCGGCACGTTGTGCGAGCTGGCCATGGACAGCTGGCTGCGTGCGCAGCATGCGGGCGGCGTTGTTCTGGGCTCGGTGTGCGCGGGGGCATTCCGGCTCGCGGCAACCGGGCTGCTGACGGGGCGTCCCATGACCACCCATTGGGCGTATGCCCAGCGCTTGCAGGAACAATTCCCATTGGTTCGAGTGAACGCTGACCGGCTCATCATCGACGACGGCGACATCATCACGGCCGGCGGTCTGATGTCCTGGACCGACTTGGGCCTGCGTCTGGTGGACAGGCTGCTCGGTCCGACGGTCATGATCGACACGGCACGCATGCTGCTGGTGGATCCACCGGGTCGTGAACAGCGCTATTACAGCGTGTTCTCGCCGCGTTTGACACATGGTGACGCGGCGGTGTTGAGAGTACAGCACTGGCTGCAGGCGACTCAGGCCAAGGAGATCGCGCTGGCAACTCTTGCGGCTCAGGCCAGGCTGGAGAAGCGCACTTTTCTGCGCCGTTTCCAGAAGGCCACCGGCATGACCAGCTCCGAGTACTGCCAACGCTTGCGTGTCGGGCGCGCTCGTGAACTATTGCAATTCAGCTCTACCTCCATTGACCGGGTGGCCTGGGAAGTTGGCTACTGCGATGCCGGCGCCTTTCGCAAGGTGTTCACGCGAATCGTAGGCTTGACGCCAAGCGAATACCGCCGGCGATTCAGTGCCGGTGGCGCCAGTGCGTTGCTTGACAAAGAATGATGTCGTTATCGACCCGATAAATGTCGGCGTCGACACTTTGCTCAGGGGGCTCGCAAAACGATGATGGCTTCACCATCAACACACTTGGAGAATGCCATGAAGAAGCGCGGCTTGATCGTCGTCGATCTGCAAAACGAATATCTGCCCACCGGCAAGCTGCCTTTGAGCGGCATTGAGCAGGCGTCAGCCAATGCAGCCAAGGTGCTCGCCGATGCCCGCAACAAGGGCGTGGCAGTCTTTCACATCCGCCATGAATTCGCCAACAATGAAGCACCCGTGTTTGTGCCAGGCACAGAAGGCGTAGAGATCCAGCCGGCGGTTGCGCCGCGCGCGGGCGAGCCGGTAATTGTCAAGAACCATATCAACTCCTTCCGTGAAACCGATCTAGGACAGCAACTGGATGCCCAGGGCATTGAGGAGGTGGTGATCGTCGGTGCAATGAGTCACATGTGCGTGGATGCCGCAGTGCGCGCCGCGGCCGACATGGGCTATTCGGTTACGGTGCTGCATGACGCTTGCGCCACGCTGGACTTGGAGTTCAACGGCGTAAGCGTGCCGGCTGCCCAAGTGCACGCGGCAATGATGGCGGCCTTCGCCTTCGGCTACGGAACCGTCCAATCGTCCAGCGACTATCTATCGATTTGATGTGTCATGGCGCAATGTTTTCGGGCACCTCAATAGAGGGTACTTACCCGCGAAAACATGACGAGTACGGCAAACAAAAAGGGGCAATGGCTCGCAGCTCATCGCCCAGCGGTGTCGGTTCATCACAGACATCCGCATAGAGCACTGTCGTCACGGGACCCGGGTGACGGTGAGTGGACCGGCGGCAGCGGCGGCCCAATACCAGATTGTTCAAGGCATGTGTGGCTTGACGTCACCGAGTCGCGAGATCGACGGGAATCCGATGCGCACCTCAATCGCCATCTCGGATACGTCATTTGCCATTTTCATGCTGAAGAAATTCTGCCGGCACTGCTCCAACGCCATCAAACCGGCGAAGGGCAGTGGGTGCATACCTCCTGGCTGGAAGGCAATTTGAACCAATTGAGTTTCCAGGGCGCGCGCTATGCCGTAGCTGTCGAGATTCCCATGTGAACTAACGAGCCAGTCGGTGGCACCACGGCTCGGGCGGTTTATGCAGTGGATCCCTGGCGCGATGATGGACGTTCAATTCGCGCGCTATATAAGGTCCAGATCGCCAAGCCCCGCCAACTGGTCATCCAATCGCCGCTACGACGCACACTTCAATGAATTTCGCCGGACTCGCCAGCCGCGCTTCGACGGTGGCGCGCGCCGGGGCATGGCCCGTGGCCACCCACTGGTCCCAGACTGCGTTCATCTCGGCAAAGTAACGGATATCCGACAGGTAGATCTGGCAGGACAGGATCTGTGCCTTGCTGCTGCCGTGCTCCTGCAGGATGCGGCTCACCTTATCCAGCACTTCCAGGGTCTGTCCGGTGATGCCGACGCTGACATCATCAGCCACTTGGCCAGCGAGATAAAGCGTATTGCCGTGGCGCACGACATTGGACATGCGGTGATTGCCACCGGTATGGGTGATTTCTGTCATTTCTGCTCCTGGAAAAATAGCGACGGAAGGCTCAGCATTCACTGCCGGCCTTGTGTTTCTGATAGCGGATCGCGCCAGTCACGGCGATGCGGCGCAGGGGTTCGGGCGGCAGCCAGCTGGGTTTCTCGAAGCCCAGCGCGTCGGCCAGCTGCGGCGACTGCTGGCCGCAGGCCATCTCGCCTAGCAACTTGCCGAACATGCTGCCCTTGAGCATGCCCGCGCCGTTGCAGCCAATCGAGATGTAGACGCCGGTGCTCAGCTGGCCAAAGTACAGCGCGCCGTTGCGCGTGAGCGCCGTGACGCCACCCCAGACCAGCGGCAGCTCATGGCTGCGCATGCGCGGGTAACGCATCTGATAGCAGGCCTGCAGCATCTTCTGCACGTCGGCCAGCGGTTGCTCACGCTCATACGAATAGGCGCTGCGCACCATGCAGCGTCCAAGCGCAGCCTTGCGCAGCGTAGTGCCCAGGCGGTTGGCGGGAATCACGCCCCACTCGGTCGCGGGTCCAAGCTTGTTCAATTCCTCGTCATCGAGCTGGGCGCTGAAGCCGGCATAGGTGTAGATGGTGAACACCCGGTCGCGGGCCAAGCCGAGCCGGCGCGCAAAACCATTGTTGGCAATGACCACGCGGCCGGTGGTCAGCTCGGCGCTGCGCGTCACCACCCGGTGCGGCTGGCCCTGGTGCAGCGCGATCACCGGCTCATCCTCCCACAGCTCAACATTGGGCGGCAGACTGTCGGCCAGGCCGCGTACCAGTGCCGCGGGCTGCACGAAGATATTGTTGTCCGAGTGGTAGCCGTAGTGGTAGTGGCTGGTGCCCAGCTGGTGCTCTAGCGCTTCGCGGCCCAGCTCCTGGTAGTTCACGCCCCAGTCCCGGTATTGGCGCAGCGCGGCCTGCAGGCGCCGCGCGCCGTCCGGCGTCGCGGCGGCGTGGTATTTGCCAATCGGGTTCCAGCCGCAGTCGATCTGGTAGCGGTCGATCAGCGATTTGAGCCAGTCGATGCCCGTGTTGTAAAGCGCAATCTGCTTCTTGGCCACAGCCACCGGGCTGCCGTGGCCCGACATGCCGGTGTTGTGCGGCAGGTTAATCAGAAAGCCCGAGTTGCGCCCTGAGGAGCCTTCGCCGACGGTGCTGGCGTCGACGATGAGGACGCGCGCGTGCGGCTCGATCTCAGCGATGCGCCGGGCGGCGGCAAGACCGGTGACGCCAGCGCCAATCACGATGGCATCAAAGTGCCTTTCTCGGGGCGCACGCGTCAGCGGCGTTCTTTTTGCAAGCAAGTCATTCCAGCCCGAGCTCGCTTGGTAGCTCGGGAACGTAGTGGCGGTCTTCATTTTTGGACGTTTGCTAGTTAGTGACTTGACGCCTGCAGGCTGCGCATGACTTCCGACTGCACCGTGCCCCAGATTTGCGATTTGAGTTCGTTGTAGCGCGGGGACAGCTGCACTTCGGCATTGCGCGGCAACGGCAGGTCGTTGTGGATATCCATCACCACGCGCCCAGGCCGGGCGCTCATGATCAGCATGCGCGTGGACAGCAGCAGTGCTTCGTCAATCGAATGAGTAATGAAGATGATGGTCTTCTTGCTCTTCTCGTAGATCTGCAGCAGCTCGTCCTGCAGCACCTGGCGCGTCATCGCATCAAGGGCGGCAAACGGCTCGTCCAGCAGGATCACATCGGGGTCATTGGCCAGGACCCGCGCAATCGACACCCGCTGGCGCATGCCGCCCGAGAGTGCGCTGGGAAACTTTTGCTCGAAGCCGCGCAGCCCGACCATCTCGATATAGCGCTGCGCCACCTCCAGGCGCTCGGCCTTGGCGATGCCCTTCATCTTCAGGCCAAACGCGACGTTGTCGATCACCGTGAGCCAGGGAAACAGCGCGTACTGCTGGAACACCATGCCGCAGTGCGGATCGACCTTGTTGACCTCGCGGCCGTTGACGACAATACGCCCGCCGGTAGGACGGTCGAAGCCGGTCACCAGGTTCAGCAGCGTCGACTTGCCGCAGCCCGAGGCGCCCAGCAGCACGACAAACTCGCCCTTTTCAATCTCCAGGTCGACATGCTCAAGCGCCTTGAAGTCGCCGTAATGCTTGGAAATCCCCTGTATGGAAATCATGGTTTTGCCTGTCTGGTTCATCGCTGCCACCTCAACACCCGGTTCTCGATCAAACGGAATACAAAATCGGTCAACAAGACGGTGATGCTGATCAGCACCATGCCCAGCACCACCACTTCGGTCTGGAAGAACTCCTTGCCATTCATGATCAGGAAACCCAGGCCTTCGCGCGCCGCCACGAGTTCGGCCGAGATCACGCAGGTCCAGGCCAGGCCCAGGATCACTTTGAGCCCGCTGAGGATCTGCGCCAGGCTGCCCGGCAGAATCACTTCCTTCATGACCTGCCAGCGGCTGGCGCCCAGGTTCTGCGCTGCGCGGATCAGCAGCGGGTCGATATTGCGCGTGGCCTCGATCACATAGACCAGCGCCGGCGCAAAGGTGCCCATGAACACAATGCTGTACTTCTGGGTCTCGGTGATGCCGAACCACAGCAGCGACAGCGGAATCCAGCTCATCGACGGCAGCGGCCGCAGGAACGACAGGATGGGATCAAACGCGGCGCGCGCATAGGTCGAGGTGCCGAGCATGATGCCCAGCGGGATGGCAATGGCCGTCGCCGCCAGGAAGCCCATCATTACCCGGCGTGCCGAGGCCAGCACGTTGCCTAACAGCGTGCCCTCGCCCATCATCTGCAAGGCCTTGGCCAGCACCGCGCTGGGCGGCGGCAGGAAGATCGGGTCGACCAGGCCGGCACGGCAACAGGCTTCCCAGACCACGAGAAAAAGCACCACGGAGGCAGCGCTGGTGCCCAGCAGGGCAGCGCGCGAAGGAGGTTTGGCTATCACAGGGACTCCTCAGGCGCCGATGAAGGAGGCATCGATCCAGTCCTTGACGACTGGTGCCTTGTCGATCTGCTTGTGCTTGACGAGCAGGTCGGCGAGCTTTTGCAGGCCTTCCATGTACGGGCCTTGCAGAATCTGCGCTTGCTGGGCCAGCGTGTACCACTCGGCACCTTTGACGGACGCCATCTGGTCTTCGGCCGGCAATTGGGTAAGTTTGGATAGCGCGCGCGCCGCCTCTTCGGGCTTGTCGCGCAGCAGCTCGCTGGCGCGGAAGTAGGCCTTGAGGTAGGCCTTCACCAGCGCCGGGTTCTTTTGCGCAAACGCCTTGCGCACCACCAGCACGTCGGGGCCGGGGGTGACCTTGTGCGACTCATACAGGCTGAAGCGGGTGTCGTCAGCGAGCAGCGTCACACCGGACTGGCGCAGGATGCTGTCGAACTGCGGCGTCCAGGCGGCAGCGGCGTCGATCTGGCCGGACTGCATGGCGGCCGGCAGCTCCGGCGCGGGCACATTGAGCACGGTGACGTCGTTCGGCTTGAACCCGGCCCGGTCCAGCACATCCAGCACCAGCAAATGCGCGCTGGAGGCAAAGGTCACGCCCAGCTTCTTGCCCTTGAGGTCGGCGATGCTCTTGATGCCGTTGCGCGCGACGATGCCTTCGACGCGGCCGAAGTTCTCCGGAATCGCAATGATGGAGAAGTGGCGCGCACCGCGCGACATCAGCGCCAGCGCCGAGACGATGCCGGTGCAGGCAATGTCCACGCCCCCCGACATCACGGCGCTCATGCGCGCCGAGGAGGTGCCGAACATCTGCCAGTCCTGCACGATGCCGGCCTCCTTGAGGTAGCCCTCGGACATTGCCAGGTAGGCGGGGTAATGGCCCAGCCAGGCCGAGCCGCCATAGTTGAGGCCTTGCGCCGCAGCCAGCGCGCCCAGCGGCAGCGCCGCCGTCAGCGATGCCAGGGCGCAGCGCTGTATGAAATCCCGTCGTTGAACAAACATCTTGTCTCCTTTTGTTATCAATGAAATGACCGAAAAACCTGGCCTTCAGCTCAATGCGATACCGCTGCGCAACCATGGGATCTGCGCGCGGATCTCCGGGAAAATGTCGGTTTCGAGCACGTTGCGGCTGGCCTGGAAGCACTGCTCGGCCATGTCCTGGTACTCGCCTTCGCGTGACAGCTGATAGATGGTTCGGCTCAGCCCCGGGCCGGGCAACGGCAGACAGGCCAGCTGCGCGTTGTAGGCCCGCCCCTGCAGCAGGCACAGCGGTGTGGTGATGGTCCAGCCCAGATCGGCGGCAACCATGGCCATCACCACATCCGAGGTGTCGATCTCCAGATGGGGGCGCGGTGCATGGCCGCTGCGGCGTAGGTGGCGCTCGATGATGGCGCCGAAGTGCGAGCGCGCGCTGAAGCGGATCAGCGGCATGCGCTCGACCAGCAGCGTCAGATCGGCATCCTGGAACTGGCTCAGGCGCGTGCGTGGAATGACGGCAATGAAAGGTTCGCTGAAGATTGAACGGCGCACGATGCCATCCACATCGTCCAGTGTGTCCGAGGTGAAGATCAGATCCAGCTGGCGATTCATCAGCGCCGCGGCATGGCTGTTGGCCAGGCCCGACCAGAGCAGCAACTGGCTAGCCGACGCCGTCACCTTCTTGACGATCGCCGGCCCCGCGGTGGCGGCAAACGAGTCGATCATGCCCACGCGGATGGCGGGACGGCTGGCCAGATCAGCATCACGCACATGCACCACCAGCCGGTCCATGTCTTCGACGATCTGGCGCGCACGGCGGCTGAGTGCGATGCCAGCAGGCGTGAGCTTGAACGGACGCTGGCTGCGGTCAAACACCGGCGTCTGCAGAATGCCTTCGATCTGGGTGATGGTCTGCGATACCGCGGACTGCGTCACGCCCAGTTGCCTCGCCCCCAGTGACAGGCTGCCCGAGCTGGCCACGGCTTCAAAAATCCTCAGCGCCCGGATGTCCAGGCCAGCGCTAATTTTCACGTTGTCTCCAGATCACTATTAGTATTTATGCAAATACTAGCGATCTGTTCATGCAAGCCAAAACAACTTAAGTAAAACTAATACTTATCTTCAGGGTGGCTAAGGAAGCTTTGCACCAATCGCCCGAGGTTGAGCCCATCGGCAGAAAAATCCAAGACAAATTGGCCATGGGACAAAGCAGCGTGGTCCTAGGCAACACCACAAAACTCGGGCGCAAACGCGAATTTCTCGATGCCATGGAACTGGTTGCCCCCTGGGCTGAACTGGTCGCGGTGGTGGAGCGCTATGAACCGGACCGGGCGCAGAGCAAGCAACTGTTTGCTGTACAGACGCTGCTGCGCGTCCACATCATGCAGCAGTGGTTCAAGTACAGCGATCCAGCCATGGAAGATGCCTCGCACGACGTACCAGCCTTTGGCGACTTCGCAGGTCTTTCCCACCTGGCTGAACACATCCCCTGCGGATCGAGCACCCTGGGCTTCAGACATTTGCTAGAACGGCGCAAACTGGCGAAACAGATTATGGCGACGGTCAATGCATTGCTGCAGACCACGGGCTTGCAGTTGGAGGTCGGCACGGTAGTGGATGCTGCATAGGTTCGCGGCACATTGAATGTCGACCTCGGTGGCACCGACGTCCCCCAGATTTGAG
>Ga0308161_1004548_pt1 | contig 12619 bp, 14 predicted proteins | sample PhyFR2_FD_201034 | JGI IMG/M metagenome (GOLD analysis project Ga0308161, IMG submission 201034) | Phyllosphere microbial communities from UC Gill Tract Community Farm, Albany, California, United States - DLSLF.R2 | ecosystem: Host-associated > Plants > Phyllosphere > Unclassified | place: USA...
CAGCACCTTCCCCAGTGCAATCAGCGCACCCATCACAAGAAGGGTATAAAGGCTTTTTTCGTGCTCCTGCATTACTGCTTCCTTAGCTGATAAGGCTTTCCGTTGCCGACGACTCCAGATACGGCACGCCGTTGATGTTGATGAATTTCGGGCTGGTGACGAAGTACTTCACCTTGTGCGTGGTCAGCGCGCCGCCCTTCGGATCAATGTCCAGGATGTTGCTGATAATCAGTTTGCAGCCGAACGCTTCCACCTTAACCTCTTCACTGCCCACCTTCGCGTAAAACAGGAAATCGACCACATCAATGCCGCGCCATGAACCGGCCGCTCTGGCTTTCGCCGTCAGCTGCTGAAACACCTTGCTGCTGAGTTCAATCTCACCCTCTCCGGCCACGTCACCGGCGGTGAAACCATCCGGCACGCCGCGCGTTGATGCGGCGGCGGTGTTATCCGTGACATCGAGAGAGATTTTCTCAACGTGGAGCATTTCTCCGTCAATGTTCACGTCGAACGACTGGCCGCTAATACGCTGGCTCATGCTGCTACCTCGCTTTTGTTGATGCTGGTATCAAGCACCAGCCCCACGGTGATCTCTTTCGGTGATTCAACCGGGCGCATCACGATATAAATCTCCACCTTGCTGGCCGTCTTCCAGCTAACGGTGACGTCACCATCCAGCGGCGTTTTCACCTCGCCGGGAAAACGAATGCCGTTAATCTGGACGGACTGCGACATTTCGCGCAGCGGCTTCGCAAAGTTCTGCTGCGTCGCGGCAATGCTGCCCGGCGTGGTATTCATCGAGCGATCGGCGATACGGGCAATGGCCAGCAGGCGCACGCGGCGCGCCACCTTGTCGGCAATGCGCAGATACTCAATCACCTGATAATCACCGCCCTCCACGTCCAGCGTGCGCCCGTCAGCCCAGTAAAAGCCGTCATAATCCGGGTACCACATCGGCACGCTGTAGCGCAGCTTCTCCAGCGCCTGAAGCGTGGCCAGATCAAGCGGCTCGCCAGCGCCATCAACCGGCAAATCATCGCGGCCCATATCCAGCAGCGCGCCGGTTTTCACGCGCGCCGGGCTGTCGGCAATGGTAACGGCACGACTGCACAGGCGACCAGCCAGCACGCCCGGCTCATTACCCCACAGGCGCGGCACCAGCTGCACCGCGCTGGCCGCAATGCCGTTCTGAAGCGTGGCCAGACGCGTGACGTAATCCGCCCAGGTTTCTTCACCTTCCGGCCCTGCCACGGCCAGAATGAACCACACCCAGCGCCCGTATTTAGCCAGCAGCGTGTTGCGAAGCGTGGCGGCAGCGTTAATCTGCGCCTTGTCGGCAACGTCGATGCACACCACAGCGCCTTCAACCGACGCGGCCAGCTGCGATTTTTCAACGGCCTCCACCCATGCCAGCGGCTCAGCGTCTTCAGACAGCAACCAGACGTAAGCAGACCAGTTCTGACCGCCGTTATTCATCGCGGCGATCACCTGACTTTTCAGCTCAGAATCATCAGCACCCAGCAGCACATCAAAATCCGTCTGCGTGTTAACCGGCAGCACCTTGCCGGTGTTTTTCTTTCCCTTACCCACAAAGAGCAGCGTGCGCTCAATGTCTGCCGTTTCACCCTGAAGCTGGTTTAACTGATTAATCGTGACGTTTGGCCACATACCCTTCCCCTGATTTATTAAGCGTTAACGTCCCAGCCGTAGCCGATGGCCTGTAGCTGGCGCGCCAGCGCCTTATTGAAGTCTTCAGCACTCATGCCGACGAACGGACGCGCTGGCAGATCAATCGACCAGGCTGTTTTAACCGGCCTGCCGCTCAGCTTGCGGATAAGCAGTCCCGCCTGCGCAAAACCCAGCGTTTCGGTAATTTCCTTAAACGGCGGCTTTCGCCAGCGTTTTCCCTTCTTAACCCTGTAGCCCAGCTTGCGCAGCCGTTTAGCCTGCTTCAGCGTGGCCATTTTTCCCGCCGGTGCCGGTCTGCTGACGCTGCGCGCCCGGACGGTTGTTTTCATGCCTTCCTGCTGCGCGTAGCCTATAACACCCGCCGGGACGGGGTTCTGCCCGTTGCGATAGCCGCCGCCCTGAAGGTAGAGGCGCACCGCCTCAATCTCCGGCATTTCCCGGATGTGCAGCAGGTTAGGCAGGTTTCGCAGCATCTTGCCCCGGCGGCGCGTTTTACGGCCCTGCCACGGCGTCCCGTCCGGTGACTGCTGATTGCGCACGTTGCGCTTCGCCGCCGGTATCACGCCGTACTTAGCGAGACGCCAGATAAGCCGCTGCCGCTTTTTCTTTGGCAACTCCAGTTCGGCCAGCGCCTTGCGCAGTTCACGCAACTGCGAGCGGTCAAGCTCTGCCCCGATAATCACTCCGCTACTCCCGGCACATCACCGCCCGGCGCGTAAACCAGTGCGCTCAGTGCCGTCCAGATTTCTGCATCGGCCAGCCGATAGCGCCCGCCCTGATAGGGAATATTGCCCGCCTCGTCCGGCACGATGATCAGCGCCTCCGCCATTGGCACCGTAACCGTGACGATTGCGTTTTCTTCGTCAATCAGCTCAATGTCCCAGTCCGGATCGGCGCTGGTGATGCCAATCTGGCTGAACAGCTCGCGCTCGGCGCTGTCCTGCGCCAGCCAGACCTCAATCAGCGCCATCAGCAGACGCGGATCGCACTCGCGAAACGGGAAGCGCTCCCACATCAGTTCCGCGTCGTAGCGGATGACGGAAAGCCTCACCTGCCCCAGCCCCAGTTCCTTAGCCGCCGGGACGGTTTTAAGACCGGTCATTTCACTGCTGAAGGACAGCATGGCGCGCGGCGGCACGCTGGATTTAATGAAACTGGTCAGCGAATCCAGCTGGCTTTGATAGCTCACTTCACCACCCTCACTGTTGCGCGCTTCAGCCCTTTAATCTGGCGAATCACCATCGCCGCTTCCGTCAGCAATCCCTTGCGCGTTTCTTCGCTCTCCTGTCCTGGATGCGAATCGCGGCGGCCAACTGACGCAAACTCACCTAAAAGGTCAGCTTTTGCCCTGGCATACACCGCTTTTTTGTACTGCGCCGTCAGCTGGTTATTTCCGCCGAGGCTCACGCCCGGCACGTCAGCGGCGGTCTGATGTCCGGCCTGCCGGTGCCTGCTCTGCACACTGGCAAGCTGGCTGTTAACTTCGGCGGCGGCATTCAGCAGCGCTTCGCCCACCGTTCCGGCGTCAACGTCTGCCGGTATGCTGCGGCCCTGCTGAAAATCCGCCAGATTCATGTCTGGCCAGAAACCGTCGTTAACCAGCGGGCTGTCCTGAAACTCAATCGGCTTGCCACTGAACATAAAATTTTTCCGTAAAAAGGTGGGCTGACCGGAATCCGCGGCGCATTACACAACGTGTTCTGCCCTCATCCGCGCCCACCCGGCTTGCGGTAGTCGTCACGGGGTCTGAAGTGAGCGTATGCGCGCCGCAATGGTTTTGCGCATCGTGCCCACCCCAACCTTGCGATACTTCGCCTCGGCGGCCGCCAGCAGCCGATCAGCGCTCAACAACGTCTCAACGTTGTCAATCGCCGTCGCCCGCGCCTGTCCGGATTCGTCGCGCAGCATCAGCAGCCCGGCAAACTTGAACCATTTGGCGGTGATCTCTTCGTGCAGCCGCCAGCGCTGCGTCACGTTCTCAAACGTGCGTGAGAAATATGGCTCTAAGTCTTCACCCGCCTGGCTTGCCTGCTCCGCCCACGCCAGCATCTGATCGGCCACGAATGCCGGGAAACGGGTCTTGAAGTTGCCCGGCGTTTCCTGCCCCTGCTCAATCGCGATGTCTGCCCAGTCCAGCGCCTGATCGTAATCGCCCACGTCAAACAGCCAGATGATGCAGTACGCAAACACCGGGTTGGCGTAGGGCTTTCCCAGCTCCAGATAGCTCGTAACCGTTGGCATCCACTTCGGCAGCAACTCAGTGCGCTTCATTTCCACACGCTCGGCCACCATTTGCAGGTTGCGCAGGCGCTCAACGTCTGCGGTGATTTCCTGCACCTGCGTATGCAGGCTGTTAGCCGTGTTAACCGACTCAAGGCGCGCCAGCTGCTGCTGCATGGCCACGCGCTGGCTATGACGCTGTGCGGGTGAAAGGCTCATCTATCAGCCCTCAACCGGCTCGGTGACTTTGCCAATGGTCACGGCGTCTTCGTCAATGGCCGCGTACAGCTCCGGCACCTCAACGGCGTAGCCTTCATTGCGCAGGTACTTGTTTTCGTACTGCTTACGGTCTTCAACAAACTCTGCTTTACGCTGGCGGGTGCCGCGCTGCGTGTAGATGTGCAGGTTAGAGAGCGGCGTCACCACCATGCGCTTGCCCGGCATAAACGGCGGGATAATGGCGGTGCGCCCGGCAATGGTATTGCCCAGCATCTGCGCGGCGATTTTCTCCGTCGGCTTGTCGGCTTTCTGATACAGGCGGTACTGCTCTGCCGCCACAAGATCGGCACCAACAAGAATCACCAGACGCGGGTCATTGCGGAACTGCGCCGGGATTTTGGCGTTAATCAGATCGGAGGCCATTGCATCCAGAGAGTGATAATCACCGGCGTCGTCCAGCGAGACGGGGTCAGTGATTATCTGCTGGCCGCCTTCAAAGCCTTTCATGCGCGCATGCCAGCCAATGTTGACGTCTTCGCCGTTCGGGTTTTCATCCGGCTTCGTGGTTGCTGCAACCGTTTTGCCGTTGAAACCAATGCGCAGCATATCCAGCGCAAACGCCTGATTGGAAAACGTCTGCACCAGTTCGAAAAACTCGTTTTCATCACCGGCGTTGGCCCACAGTGAGAGCAGATCCCATCGCAGCGCGGCACAGGAATCGGTTTCGACCAGCTTGTACTCATTGCCGTCCACGCCGACACGTTTGATAAAACGCCCTTCGGCCACGCGCCCGGTGTGCAGTGCTGATGCGCCAACAGAAACGACCTGACCACTCAGCTGGTCTACGTCCGCCACGGTGATCATGTCGAGGAACTCAACCGACTCCAGCAAGGCGGCGCGCAGGCTTGTTTCCTGCGGGTCAGTTAATTTGAATGCGCGTGACGGGTTACTGACGCTGTAATGGCTCGCCAGACCGGCGGCGTAAGCGTCAATAAACTGGCTCGCACGTTGGTTTAATTGCATAAATTATCCTCTCGCAATTAAGCGAATTAATATTTCCCTGACAGGCGCGAATTTAAATAAATTTGAACTTGCGACCTTTTGGATTATCGCCGCGATGGTGCTTAGGCAACTGGGTGATTTTGTTATCCAGCTTGCCAAAGTTTTTAATCACTGCGCCGATGTTGTCACGCAACGTGGCAAATTCCTGCGTATCCACAACATCCGCGATGGCTTCAACATCTTCCTGCGTTGATGCCAGTTGGGATTCAATCGCTGCAACGCGCGTTTCAATATTATTTAACGCTTCGGCCAGCGCCTGAAGTTTGTCATCTGCCAGCGGTTCATCCGTAGTGGTTTCTTCTTCGGCGAATTTCTTCGGCTTAATTCCAAACAGCTTCTGCCATTCTTTCATTTCTGTTTCCTGTTTAACTTTTCCGTCCCGGCCAAACTTATAGCGATAGCTGCCGGACTTAATATTTTTGCGCGTACTAAAGCGCATTCGTGTGGTGCCTACGCTCGCAGGTGAATCCGTTGCGCCCAGCCCCTCAAGATAGGAACGCCCCGTGCCGCGAAAGTCTCCGTCTTCAGTCAGTTCAACCGAGAAGTAAATAAGCTGGTCGCGTTTGTTGGCTTCAATCAGGCTCAGGTTAGGAACGATTTTTGCGTACAGCCTTACCAGCCCGTCCTCTCCTTCCTGCCACATAACTTCTTTTACGCTGCCGCCATTTCCGTAATCGCGTTCATGCTCCGGCCAAATAAGTGCAGCGTATAATTCAGGGTTATATGTTTCAGCAGCATCAATTAACCACTCTCGCCTTAATTCCCTGCGGTCTACAGTGTCCCCCTCGGTGGCAATACACAACCAGTCAGTGCTCAGCTGTGACATATATTTTTTCGCCCTCCGTAACAGCAGGGCCATTATTCACAAATAAAACGCCCTGCGCATCCAGCTAAATTCCAATACATTCGGATAACGTTAATTAGTCGAAGCCATGCGAATTGAAGCGGAATTTTTATTTTCATCACGGCGGCATAATGGCCACCAGACAAATAAACAAATGAAAAAGGACTGATGGCAAAATACAGTGAAGAATTACGCGGCGTTGCGCGCGCCCTGTATTTAAGGCGATACACGCCAAAGGAAATCGCCAGTGAATTAAATCTGCCAAACGCGCGGATTATCTACTATTGGGCTGAAAAAGAAGGCTGGGCCAACATGCTCAGCCATGAAAGTACGGAGGACGCGATTGAGCGCCGCATCCAGCTGCTGACCAAACGCGACGGCAAAACAGAGCTTGAGCTGAAAGAACTGGAACAGCTGATCACGCACTCGGTGAAACTGCGCGCGCAGCAGAACAAGCACAAAGAGAAGATGGCCGCCGCGCGGCCTGATACATCCGGCGACGGCGGAAACTATGCCAATAACGAAGGCAGTGACACGCCACGCGGCAAGCGCAAGTACAACAAAAACGATATTTCCGGGCTTAGCGCTGACGATCTCAACGTTTGGGCTGAAGAACACCTGTTTGGCTACCAGATGCATCTGCGCATCAACATTGGCCAGCAGGTGCGCAACATCCTTAAAAGCCGCCAGATAGGCGCGACCTGGTATTTTGCGTTTGAGGCGTTTGAAAATGCCGTGCTGACCGGCGATCCGCAGATTTTCTTATCCGCATCGCGCGCGCAGGCGGAGGTGTTCCGCTCGTACATCGTGAACATTGCCCAGGAATATTTCGGCATCACGCTGACCGGCAACCCTATCCGCCTGAGTAACGGCGCGGAGCTGCGTTTCCTTTCCACCAACAAAAATACCGCGCAGTCATACAGCGGCCACCTGTATTGCGACGAATATTTCTGGGTACCGAATTTCGCCAGGCTTAACGAAGTCGCATCGGCAATGGCCACGCACGACAAATGGCGCACCACCTACTTTTCCACGCCGTCTGCCAAAACACATCAGGCCTACCCGTTCTGGACGGGCGAAGAATGGAAGCGCGGCAGCAAGAAGCGCGCCGCAGTTGAGTTTCCCACGTTCGATGCGATGCGCGACGGCGGCCGCCTGTGTGCGGATGGCCAGTGGCGCTACATCATCACGATGGAAGACGCGATTGCCGGTGGCTTCAATCTGGCCAGCATTGAAAAGCTGCGCAACCGCTACAGCAAAGACACCTTCAACATGCTCTATATGTGCGTGTTCGTGGACAGCAAAGATGCGGTTTTCAGCTTTTCCGACCTGGAGAAGTGCGCCACTGACGTAGCGCTCTGGCAGGATCACGACCCGAAAGCGCGCCGCCCGTTTGGCGAACGTCCGGTATGGGGCGGCTACGACCCGGCACGCTCCGGCGACCTGTCCACGTTTGTGATTCTGGCGCCGCCGGTGCTGGCCGGTGAAAAATTCCGCGTGCTGGCGATCATCAACTGGCGGGGCATGAACTTTCGCCATCAGGCCAGCGAAATCAAAAAGCTGTTTAGCCGCTACAACTTCACTTATCTCGGCGTTGACGTGACCGGCATTGGCCAGGGTGTTTATGACAACATCCACCCCTTTGCCATGCGCGTGCTGAAACCCATTCGCTACGACCTAAACACGAAAAATCGTCTGGTGCTGAAAGCCGTGGACGTGGTGGAAAGTGGTCGCATCGAATGGGATCAGGAACTGAAGGAGGTTCCGGCCTCGTTTATGTCTATCCGACGCGCCGTGACGAAAGCAGGCGGCGCGGTAACCTTTGTTGCTGACCGTACAGCGGAAACCGGCCACGCCGAAGCCGCCTGGGCGATTATGCACGGATTAGACAACGAGCCGCTTAATTACGAACACAAACCAACATCCAAATGGAAGTTTCAGAAGGCAGCATGAAAAAACGATATAAGCAACGCGCCAGCGGCGCACAGCAGGAAGCAGGCAAGCGCAAAATGTCGGTGCTGCGCTTCGGCAAACCTGAACCCGTTCTGACCACCGGCACAGATTACCGCGACGTCTGGTACGACAACGACTACAACCACTACAGCCTGCCGATTGACCGTCTGGCGCTGGCGCAGCTGATTAACCTCAATGGCCAGCACGGCGGCATCCTTCACGCACGCAAAAACATGGTGTTGTCGAATTACCTCGGCGGCGGCCTGTCGCATGACAACCTTGAAGCCGGTGCAATGGATTTTCTGACGTTCGGCGATCTGGCCATCGTGAAAATTCGTAACGGCTGGGGCGACGTGATCGCGCTCGAACCTATGCCGGGCCTGTACATGCGCCGCCGTCGCAGCGGTGAATTTGTCGTCTTACAGCAGGGTGAGCCGCTGGTTTACGACGAAGAGGACGTGATTTTTATCAAGATGTATGACCCGCAGCAGCAAATTTACGGCCTGCCGGACTACATCGGCGGCATTCACTCGGCCCTGCTTAACAGCGAGGCTGTGATTTTCCGCCGTCGCTACTACCACAACGGCGCACACACCGGCGGGATTCTCTACACCACTGACCCGAATATGACGGATGAAGTGGAGGAAGAGATTGAAGCGCAGCTGGCCAACAGTAAAGGGATCGGCAACTTCAGCACCATTCTGGTGAACATTCCCGGCGGCGATAAGGAAGGCGTGCAGTTCATCCAGATGGGTGACATTGGCGCGAAAGATGAATTCGCCAACGTGAAAAACATCAGTGCGCAAGACGTTCTAAACGCTCACCGCTTCCCTGCGGGACTGGCTGGCATCATTCCCCAAAACGCTGGCGGTCTCGGCGACCCGGAGAAGATTGAAGCAACCTACAAGAAAAACGAAGTGTTGCCGTTACAGCGTCGGCTCATGAGTGCGGTCAATGGTGATCCGGACGTGCCGGAACACCTTTACCTAAAATTTGACCAAGAATCAACGAACAAGGATGCGGTGTAATGCTAAAACGTATAAAATCCAGGCATAACTTTCATGCCGGAGCCGCAAATATGCGCGTGTTAAAAATTGAGTGCCCAGAGTGCGGTTCAAAAGCGGTTATCCGTAAAACCAACCGAAAACATAAAGAGCTGGCGGATATCTATTGCAGTTGTTCAGACGTTGAGTGCGGCCATACATTTGTTATGAATTTGACCTTTTCGCACACCCTTAGCCCTAGCGCCAAAAAAGGTGATTTACTGCTACAACAAGTCATCTCTTCAATGTCACCACTTCAAAAGCAGATCGCTTTAGAATTACTGCAAACGAACACTGCTGCCTGATTTACGGCCCCGTTGAGGGGCTGTTTGATTCACGAATCTTAGCCTTAACCTCATCTGCCATGTTCGTAGCTAGCTCTGCAATCCACATCCCTGCCATCTCTTTATCCTCCTCACTAAACAAATCATTTACTAAGGTTCTAGTAAGCAATTCAATACGTTGTAAATGAACCGCTACCGCAAGAAAATCCTTCATTCATCCTCCCTCACGCAAAACACTGGTTATGCGTACAGTATAGCAATCGTAATAAAATATGAACCTTTTTTTTGGGATTCATCCGCTATAAAACCCCTGCAAATACTTAGCATTAGCCTGGCGACCAACCAGGCCAACATTCATATTCGTTGCTATCAGCAACGTCAATTAGCCGCTCCGCTTGATATTTCACTGTGCCATGACCTCTAAACGAGATGCCGCTCCCCTTAAGCAACAGTGAAATTTCCTCCTCACTCCCCTCAAACCCTCTCGCTTTTAGTTCCAGCTCTAACCGACGGCGCTGCGGCCCCGTACAGTTATTGACAGAACTCCAAGGGGAATTAAATTCAAGGTCAAAGGCGACCTTCGCTGGCGCTTCGGCAAGTTTGGCGACCTTTTCCCACTTAACCAATCGAGTAGGTGTGACAGAATCAGGAATGCGAGGGCAATAAACCCCCTGCACACGCTGCACGTCCTCACCGTACTCGTTACCCATCTCGGTAATCTCATACATCAGACGAACAGTGAGATCTTTACGCGAAACCAATGCTCCGCCCTGAAACTCGGTATAGGCGCGCCAATCGCCAACGTCAGCGGCAAACCGGACATTGTCCATATCCTGATCGGGCAAAATTTTGCCATCACCCGGCAACCTTCTCAGCTCACGCCACACGGTCACAGGAGCGCCGCCGATCTGCTGAAATTGACGGATGCGCCAACGCGAAGCCCATGCACAAACAGACTTGGCCATATCATTCAGGGTGCCACCGGTTTCTTTATCGGTTTCGCCATCCAGCGCATAACCATCGATATTTTTGCTGATGTATTTGGCGATATAGCCTGTGGCTGAACCTTTTGCAGAATCGATTGGCTCAACGTGAAAACGCGCCTTGAGCGCTTTTTCGCTATTAAGCTCTTCGCTATCTGTTATCCGGGCGTAATAACACATTATGTCGCGCACCTCGTCCACGTGCTCCGGGCGCATGAAGAGCAACATATGCCAGTGCGGAGTTCCATCGTGATGCGGCTCAACGACGCGAAAGCCGAATACGTGAATACCAGCGCGAGACAACGCCGCGCGAATTTTCGCCCAGACAGAACAGAGATATTTTTGAGTCTCGCGGGGGCTTGCGCCGTTCCACTGCGATACGAAACCGCCTTTGCTATGGACTGCATGAAAACGGGATGGCGCAGTGATGGTATAAAACTCCCCTGCGCAGCCCTCTTCGTTGGCAATATCCTCAAAGCCGCGCATACGCACCATAAGTTCGCTGCGACGTATGGCTGGATTAGCGCTACTGCGGTTAACCATGTCGGCCAGCGCAACACGATCCCCATCGTCATTTACAAGGTCGAACTTTTTGAAAAACTCGCGGTTGCGCTTTTTCTGTTCAAGCCATTCACCGAGGGTGCTGCGAGACGCATAAGGGCTTGCCGACTTCTGCACCTGGCCAACGGCAATTGAAAGGTGTTCACGCTGCAGATCGCGACGGCGCTGAAGTCGCACACGCCACCACTCTGGCGACATCATGCGCAAAATCGCGCTCTCTGCGTTGCGTCGCTTTATCTTTCCTGTCTTCTTTACTGAGAGCCAGTAAGGTGGAGTTGTGCCGCATTTCAGCGCTTCCTGCGCCAGAAACACATAGCCCTGAACCGTTCGCTGCTTCAGTTCATCTTCGTCAGGCTTTACATCTGGTGCAGTCATTTCCGCCCATGAATGAAAAGCTTCTCCAAGATGGCTTGCCACGTTGTAGGCCAGATCACGAATGCGGTCACGGCCATACCCGGCAAGTTCATCAAGGTTATCTTTGAAAGGCGACGGCATTCCTACAGTGTAATCACGCTGCCATGCAGCATTTACCAGCTTTAGGCGTGGCAATACGCTCTTACCGATAGTATTGCGTAAGAACGTATTGGCACTGCGACGGCCATTATCTGCTGATTTAAGTAGGGTCTCGTAACGATGGCCAAAGTAACCGGCCAGAAAATCAGGAATCTCGTGAAGGTATTGACTGCGCCAGTTGTGATCTGCTGAATCGCAGTGCCATAGCTTTAGCTCGGTGTGAGTAATGTTCTGCGGTGCTCCGGGCGCAAAGCATTCACGCTGCATATTTAATGCAGCGTGATATTCACCTGTAAGCAGATCAGCAAACTGCTCAGACATACGCACTTACAGCAATAATTTCAGCCGCAGATTTGTTGCCGCCAGTTGCAGCTCCAACAGAGCGCGCCACCGTAATTTTGTGCAGGTTGAAGTGTCCGACACCGTATTGCGAGTTAGTCAGATCGCTATCGCTGTTGGAAGCCACAACCGGAAAACCTTCTTCAGCCAGATTGGCCAGCATGGCCGCCAACCTTTGCTGGCAACTGAGATCAAAATCGACTGAATGATATTTAGTGAAACTTTTGCTGCGTGATTGCGGGTTATAAGGCGGATCGCAATAAACAACATCACCCGGCATAACGAGTTCGAGCGTCTCTGTAAAATCAGCACAAACGAAAGAAGCACGCTTTGCCTTATCAGCAAAAGCGCGAACCTCATCACCCGGAAAATAAGGAAACATGTATTTGCCGAAAGGCACATTGAACTGGCCGCCAAGGTTATAGCGGCACATTCCATTATAACCGTGCCGGTTGAGGTACATGAACCGTGCAGCTTTTTCAACATGCGTCAGATTACCGTCATTATTCAGGCTGGCTCGGATGCCGTAATAGAACTCGCCGCGCTGTGACTCAGTGCCAACGCTGCCAGCACAAAAAAGCGCCTCCAACTCGGCTAAAAGTAAATCGGTGTGATAAGCCATCATTTTATATGTGTTGACCAAATGATGATTGGCGTCCGCGATTAGATAGGCGTCATAGTCTGTATTCATCATCACCGCGCAGGAACCGGCAAACGGCTCAACGAGCCGCTTACCCTCGGGAAGATGTTTTAGTAATGCAGGCATTACGCGAAGTTTGCTACCAGCCCACTTAAACGGCGGTTTTACTGCCATAACGCACCGCCTTTTCCATCAATAGCCTCTGATTCCTGGCGGATCAGCTCAACGATTTCCGCAGCAGAGAGATCGCTGTTAGCAGCGTGAGTAGC
>Ga0308161_1004549_pt1 | contig 12607 bp, 10 predicted proteins | sample PhyFR2_FD_201034 | JGI IMG/M metagenome (GOLD analysis project Ga0308161, IMG submission 201034) | Phyllosphere microbial communities from UC Gill Tract Community Farm, Albany, California, United States - DLSLF.R2 | ecosystem: Host-associated > Plants > Phyllosphere > Unclassified | place: USA...
GATGCTCTTGCTGAAAATGAAGCCGAGCACGGCGGCCGGCACGAAGGCGACGATCAGGTTCAGCACGAACAGCCGTGCGCGGCGATCGCTGAACATGCCGGTCAGTACCGCCGCGATGCGCACGCGATATTCCCATATCACGGCCAGCATCGCGCCGGCCTGGATCGCGATCTCGAACACCTTGACCTTGTCGCCGGTGAAATTGAGCAGGCTGCCAGTCAGAATCAGGTGGCCTGTGGAGGAAATCGGCAGGAATTCGGTGAATCCCTCGACGACGCCCATGATGAATGCTTTAAAAAGTAATACCAGATCCATGCTTGTATTTTTCTTGGGTGAAAGATGCGCTGCGGGAGCCTGCGCGTTGAAAAGGAAAAACCCGCCGGGATGATACAGGCGGGTTCGGTAGGTAGCCCCCGAGACAGGCTGGTTCAGTTGACCGGCGCAAAGGTTACCACGAGGCGATCCGGCTGAGTGACGATTTTCTGGGGCGCAAACTGCACGCCAGCGTAGCGCAAATCGCCGGGCGAAAAGCTGTACACCGGCAGGTCGCCCAGCAGCTGCGCAGCCAGGAAACTGGCGATATTGGCAAGCTGGCCGCCGAATGCCTGGTCCAGACCCGGTATGCGCAGTTCATCCACCCGAGGGTCGCCCAGCAGCAGCACGCCGCGCGACATGTCCACCCGCGGCACGCCCGACAGGGTCAGGCTGCCGCGTATGCCCCTGCCCAACGCCAGCACCGGCGCCACCGACAGGTCCACGCTGGTGGCGATGCGGTTCAGCTCGGGCTGCATGGCCAGGCGCGGATTGACCGCGGTGACGTCGAACAGGCCGAGGTAGCGCTGGTTGTACGGAAACCGTCGCTCCAGGCCCTGCTGCAGGCGCGACACCGGCACGTCCACCTCGCGCGGGCCGATCAGCCCGGCGCAGGATGCCAGCAGCAGCAAACCAAGCACGGCCAGCAGGGAAAACAAGCGCTTCATGCCATGGTCTCCTTCTCCAGCCTGTCCAGCCAGGCCAGCGCCTGTTCCCGGCTTTCGCCGCACATCTCGGCGGAAGGCCTAAGGCTGGCGCACACCGCCGGCCGGGCCGGACTGCCGAAAATACGGCAGCCGTTGGCGTCATCGAGCTGAATGCAGCGCACGCCGGCCGGCTTGCCGTCAGGCATGCCGGGAATGGCGGAGGTGATGGAAGGCGCGGTGCAGCAGGCGCCGCAGCCGGGGCGGCATGACAGAGCGGAAATCATCGGGGGATTGTACTGAAAAATGGCGGAGGGCTTGAAGTGTTGCCGTTCGGCAGGACACGGACAGCAAGCGTAAAGGTCAAAGCCTTGCATGAAATCAACAGAAATGTTCGTGGACTCGTCATAGTGCAATACATGACTGACCCAAAGCTAGTTTGTAAATAGTTAGTTCACGTTTATATTGTTCGTTATTCGAAAATTACAATCAAAAAACGACCAAGTCTGACAGTGATCAGGCGTCCCAATTCACCCTGGAAAATACAAGGCACGTTGCGCGTGGCGGTTTTCGTCACTGTCTCTACAATTGTGCACCGGAGAAATCGCATGCTCATCGCCGGAATTTCGCTCGTTGCCCTGGCAGGTGCCGTCGCCGTCTGCATCCGCTATGCCGTAACTGACCGCGACATGGACGGTTATTAGCAGTGATCGGCAGTGACTGGCAGGACGGCATCGCATGCTCCGCGATGGCGTGGCTGCAGATCATCCACGAACGGCTATAGCGAAGCGCCTTGCTGCCGCTGTTTCCTTGAAACGCCCGCTTCCTCCTGCGTTACACCGGCCGAATGCGGCAGGTCAGCGCCGCCCGTAACCTCCTTGGCGCGGGCTGTCGGCTTCGCTGCGGATTTGCCCTGCTGCCGCGCGCTACCCACTTGCTTCTTCCTCGGCTTGCGCCGGCGTTCTTCCCACCTTATCCCGGCATGAGAGCCGGGGATCGGCAGGCGGCGGTAAAAACTCCCGTTCAACTGGGTATGCTCGATCAGATAACTGCGAAAACGATTCAACAGTGCGCAATTGACCACCGTCTTTTCCGCATCCTGCCAGAACTGGTCCAGTTCCTCCTGGTACACCAGCCCCTTTATGGCATAGATGGCCTCGCCGCACACCTTCAGCGGCGACTTGTGGAACAGCGCCGACAAGCCGACCGTGCTGTTGATCAGCACCGTGCCGCGCGTATGCTGCAGCAGGCTGGGCAGGTGCAGGTCGTGAACGTAGAGCAGCCGGCCAGCTATGGCCAGTTCGCGGCCGAGACGGCGTAGCAGGCGGCTATAGTCGTTGTAGCCCCGGTCCATCGGATGATGCTTGACCACCAGGACCGTGCCGGCCGGCGCATGCAGCGCAAACGATGTCGCCACATGCCGTATGAATTCCTCCACCGAGGCAAAGCGGGAATGGCTGTGTATCTGCGCATCGTTATGAACCTGCAGGGGCACCAGGAAGAAGCGACTGGACAGCGCGCCGGTCAGCCGGGATTGCATGTCGCGCTCCTTGATCCGGTAAAACGCCTTGCGCCATATCGACCGCACCCAGGGCCCGGTTTCAAGAATGCTCAACGGGCGATGGTGGCGGTAGCGGGAAAACACCGGCCACAGGATCTGCGCCGCCAGGTAGTAAAGGCAGGCCCACAGCGCAGCCAGCCAGAAAGTATTGCCCACCGGCTCGGTATAGACCTCACCGGACGGCACCTTGTTGAGATAGAAGATCGGGTTGTTTGGCAGCGTCGAATTGCCGTTGACGCCGTCGCGCTCCAGCGTGATGTAATCGGGACGGATATAGCCTTCCTCGAACACGCCGACTTCCAGCTTGCGTTCCTTCGCGATCTGGTGCGCGATGCGGTGATACGCGCGGCAATCGCCGAACAGTAAAACGGTGTCGATCGCATGGGTGTCGATGACCTCATTCAGGAAGACAGGCCATTCATCGAAGGCGCCGCGAAATGCCATTGCGCCGCGCGGGTAAAAGAGCCAGTCCCCGCCATTCAGATTGACCTTGAACACTTGCGCGCCAGCGGCGGCCAGATCGGCCGCAAGCCGCTGGAAAAAGGGACCCACCGGCCCCTGCAATAGCAGGACCCGCTTGTTGCGGAACGCTGAAAGTCCTTGAGTAATCATTTTTTGAATTTTTCTTTTTTCTGCCCTGAGCGTTCTTGCCAGCCAATCACCACGCAAGAATAGGCACATTACTAAGCCGACAACGGATTTTCCCGGTCTAAACTTTTGCCACTCGCAGGCTGCGCCCGGCTCGCATCATTTGGATAAGGGCCTTCGTCTTGCGCAGCTTGCGCCCTATCCACCCATGTAATACACCCCGTCGTGCTGGATCACCCAAGGCCGCAGCCTGGGCCGCCAACAAATCGAGCACATGCTCGGCTGATGCCAGACCGGGCACGCCAGGCAATACATAACGCGGATACACCAGCAAGGACGCAAATACCAATTCTTCAATGGACAGCCTGCGCTGCCGGTGAGGCAACGGCAAATAGTCCACTGTCAAGCCCCAGCCCGCATAAAATGGCCCGCCATAGCAATGCACCGCGCGGCCATGCAGCAGAGCTTCGAAGCCGGACAGAGAGGTCATCGTATGTACCTCGTCGGCCGCTTCGATACAGTCGATGATGTTTGCCTCCGGCGCGCAATAGTCCACCAGGCCAATCAGCAAAGCCGGGTCGATAGTCCCGCGGCGGTTGCCCGCGACCACATCCGGATGGGGCTTGTACACGATATACGCATCCGGATTGTTTTCTCGCACCTTGCGCAACAGCGCGAGATTGCTAGCAATAACCGGCGAGCCTCGCTGTATGGATGCATCGTCCTCCACTTGCCCCGGTACTAAAAGCACGCGACGCCCCCCGGCTACGAGCTGCGGCGGCTTGCCGCCGATGTTGTACTTGCTGGCCCGCATGGCAACATAGGACTCGATGAAGCGCGCGGAACGCCGCAGATCGTCCTCGCTCAATGCCTGGGTCCCCAACATGGTTTCCAATTCGCTGCAGGATGCCGGGTCGTAGTACATGCCGCCACGATCGAGCACCAACGACACTGGCCGATGCAAGTCCGAACCGAGGCCCACGGAACGTAAAAACCCGTCCTCCATACGCCAGACAGGCATGTTTCTGGAAGCGGCGACTTTCTGCACTGCGCGCTCGTCTTTGATACCCCAGATTACGACACGGGCACCGGCACCAGGCGTCTTGCGGGCAAGCGCCGCTGCCGAGCGCACGAAGCGGACTTTAGTCGATGGGCTTTCCAGGAAGGGCCGCACGATGGCACGCTTCCACATGCTCATGCCAACACACCACAGTTCGCCGCGCGTCGTGTCATTGGCTTGCTTATTGCGCGCAAGCCAGTCGATCACATCGAAAATGGTGCCAGACTTGCCGGTGGCAGGATTGATATAGCGGGCATATTCCAGATAGGCAGCTGCGAACAACTCTTCAAGCGTGCGCTTGACATTGCGACGCTCGCGCAAGGCATTGACGCCTGGATGCCTGTCGTCCGTGAGTCCCCAGCCGGCGTACCATGGCAGGCCGAAGCAGACCACGGGTTTGTTCAACATTAGCGCCTCGAAACCCATCTGGGAAGTGACGACATAGACCTTGTCGACTTGCTCTAGCAGGGACAGGGGACATATGTCCTCGGCAAGAACGTGGACTCGCGAATCGGCGAAATGGCCTTCGAGGTAACCACGTTTTTTCCCCGCCAATACGTCTGGATGAGTTTTTATAAAGATCGCCGCATTCAGATTCTCTCCTAACGCTTTTGCCACCATTGCTTCGAAACTATGGTGATCGGCGCCTCCCAAGGCCACCGAAACGTCGCCTTCGGTTTGATCAATCAACAGGATCCGGGCGGTTGAAGGTGCAGATTTCACCCAATTGAAGGGTAAAGCGTGGTTGTATTTGGAAAGTCGGAAACGCCTTATCAGATCTACGGAATTGCTTACTTCGCACCGTGTTTCCTGCTTCAGGCCACTCTCTCTAATCAAACTTTCTAGCCGTGACGGACGGGTTGCGTCATAGTAAATGCTTAAATCGTCCACCACTATTGACAAAGGTGAAGCTCCACAGACGCCTAACCCGACGGAACGCAGGAATCCGTCCTCCAGTCGCAGCAACGGGGCATTAATCCTTAAAGAATAGGCAGCCGCACGCACTGCGCTTGCTTTGTAGCCCCAAGCCAGCACGCGTGAATTTCCGGAGGCTTTCTCCCAGAAAAAGGCAAACTTCACAGGCCCTTCCAAAATCGCCGACAGGCCCGGCATAGCTACTAATTTTCTGGAAATGGTAAGAAATGTTGGTGGAGCGTTTGAAAGTCTCGAGGCCATTATGCAACCAGCGGGCAATTCTCAGTAGGAATAGAAAATTTTTCCTCCAAAATTTCCTTATAAAAACTTATAAGTTCGGCGTTGGAAGATTTTTCATCAAACGCATCGATGAATACATTGTTTCTTAATTTTTGATTCCGAGCATCCTTGAGCTTCTCGGCAAGTGCCCTGCAGTCGTCGATTTCGAACAATTGGGCACTATCACCAAAAATATCTTTTGAACCGTAAGTTGCCGAAGCGAGAACAGGAACGTCCTGACTAATTGCCTCCAGGACTGAAAGGCCAAAGGAATCGGCACGCGACGTAGAAACGTACAGATCAAATGCAGCCATAAATTGAGCAGCATCGTCTAGAAAACCAGTGAAGATAATATTATCCTGCCCGCTTGCCATAACGCGTAATTTTTCAGCATCGGGTCCGTCACCGACAATTACCAATTTCGCGTTTTTTAAATCAGATTTTATAAAAGCTTTAATCAGGGTATCAATGCCCTTCTCGATGTGGAGACGGCTTACCGTTCCGATAATGTAATCGGATTTTTCAATGTAAAAGCGCTTTCTGAATCGAAAGAGATCAACAACTGTCTTTTGCCAATTGTTAGATATGAAATTACAGACCAAGCGCTTTTTTCCTTGATACCAGGCAGGAACGTCGTCCAGTTGCCATGGCGACACCGCAACCACGGCATCCATCTCTTTAAATTGGAGCGCAAAAAACCGGATATGCATGTGGCCGATGATGACATTATCCGGAGACTTCATACTTTTTGCTATCCGACACCCCAGGCTCAAATGTGCGTGAATAATGTCAGGAACAAACTCCAGTGATGCCTTGACGAATCTATTAATCTCCTGCTGAGTCTTCAGAGAGGGATTTATTACAATCAAATTTACATTGGCAGGGAGTTTATCTCTATAAAACCTGGCGGAGAATCCGGGCCCTGTCTTTACTACGACCGCAACTTTGTGGTTGAAGGCCTGGTGTATTGCAAAGGAGAATGCAATTTTCTCGCTTCCAGCCCAGCCGGCAGTAGGGACGATATGGACAATATTCATACGACTTCCCATTCCGCTTTAACTGGAAACTTTTCTTTGAGGAGCGAAATCACTTCGGTATGCATTCTAGATTTCCCTCCGTCATTGATACAAACAAAATCATATTTTTCGGAATTTAAATTGCTTCTTAATACATCAATGTGTGAAGGATTGGCACTATTCACTGTCAGAGACGAACCTGCAGCTGTCACTGCTTTTCCCGATAAATACGCATATTGATGATAAAAGAAAGATACTGACGAAATGTCATCCATGTCACGAAATTTATGTGAAACAGTAGCCATCACTGCTTCTGGAAAGCGCTCCCAAATCTCAGCCATGACGCTGCGCTTCAATGCATGGGGACAATGTTCGTGATACGAAGACCCTCGTGCTGAAAATTCCTTTTCAAGCAGTTTGTTCCCCTGCAAGGCGGCATTTTTCCACCCTGGGAAATTTGGCGAAGGCTCCCCATAGATATTGCTGATTTTTTCAAATCGGGAAATAGCCAATCCGTTAGCGGCAAAAAAATCAGTCTTTTTTAACGGATTCCATAAGAAGACATCATCATTCATATACACAAAATTTTCAGAAAGACCTGGTATTTTGTGCAAGTTTGCTTCAATGGCATGAGAGTTGAAGGTAGGAAGGTCTGCTAGATCACTAAAGATTTATGGTCAACAATTTTTATTTTCGGATGCGAAATATCCAGCCACCACGGAACTTGTGAATCAGTCACGAGATATATAGTACCTACCTCTTTGAAATAAGAGGCAACAGAACGCAGAGAATAGCGGATTTCATCGATTTGATGGAATCTGGCATCCGATGCATCCTCGGCGTTGGCCGTTGAGTTAACAGAAAAAACATTGCGGCGTTTACGCCATTCAGGATCATTACTATCGACCCAAGTATAGACAACATCCACCGGAAAGGTTGGATCATGATGTATTGGTCGACCTAATCCAAGCATGGCATTTAATGAAGCTATTTTAGGCGAACCTTGAAGGAAATAGGGGTGCGGCGAATAGACAGTTTTATTGATGTACTCCTCATCAACATGAGTGATATACGGATTCCAGTTGTGCGTATAAATTCGACCGGAAGAGTGGTACCAAGGATCCAGCTCAATAATGGGCGAGTAATATTCATATTCCTCGTCCACCATGCAACATTTAATTATCCCCTTATGATTGGCTTGTATTTTTTCCGTCAGAATCTTTACCGACGATTTTCCGTTTCGATAGTCCCTTATGCAATTTACAATATAGAGAAGATCGCCGCCCTTTATCGCAATACGGTATGCATTCGGCGTTGGAGAAGGAACAAACTGAACAAAACACGTATGAGACATTAAATAAAGAACAAGCTGATCTACCTGAGCCCCGACGTCAGCAATATAGTTAGCAGTCTTCGATTGAATGTCAGGTTTCTTTTTCTCATGCACCGCGACTGGAGCTTGGATTACTCGTGCATTTTTAACAGGAAAGGCTTGCTTTTCAGCAATCCCGAAATCATCGCTTGAAATGCGTTTTGCGAAATAGTCATAAAAAAATAACTTGGGATCCCGAATCAATTTTCGGAATTTTCTCTTACTGCTTGGTTGCACTATAAACATTTTTATCTCATGCAAAACTACAAAAAATTTTTGCTGCCCAGTCCGAAAACTTAGAACGCCCTTGATGACTTGGGGCAGCGTGGAACAAAGCGTAAAAATCAGTTGGTTTATATCCTTTTTCCATACATGCCCGAAAAAATGGTTCAATCAAAAACGGAACTCCGGAATTAATTTCCATTTCGTAATTTATATCCAAACATTTTCGCAATTCACCTTGAAAGATCTTGGCGTTTTCTGATCGACGCAAATAATAGGACTCTTTCCCATTTCTGGGGTGCCAAAGATGAAATGCAAATTTTTTTTCCAAAACATGCGGAATGCACTTTTCCGCAAGCACCGCACGAAAACCCTCTGAAAGCAATGGCGCGCGATAGGGCTTGTCAATCAGGATCTCACTTGCCGCTTTTACCTTGCTGCTTTTCATTATCAGGCGCATCATGAAATCAAAATCTTCGTAGCCGTGCCCTTTATATGCCTCATTGAATCCGCCCAATGAAAAATAGTCCTCTTTTTTCATTGCTATAATTGAAGATGGCATTGCCAAATGCAAAACTTTTTTTCGGTCGAATTGAAAGAAACCGTTGATGATATCCATGCCAATTTTTCTGCTCAGCAATTCCCTGGTTCCTGTCGGTGTGAGATACAGGCAGGGCAACATTGCGTATGGCTCGCCGCCGGCTACGCGGCATGCCAAATACTGAAATAGCTCGATATCGGCATAGATGTCGGCATCAAGGAAGAGAATGGTTTCGAACTTGGCCGAAGAAACTGCCAGATTTCTCAATGCTGCTTGGCTCGTTTCAAAAAAAGCGAATTTTTTCGATACGAGCGTGATCGTTGTGCCCAACTACGACCTGAAATGACGAAGAGCGCGCAGCGCAAACGATATGCTTGAGGCGCTTCAAAAGATTCGATGGACGGCGCAAAAGATCAATTGGGATAACAATGCTTAACATTTTGTTTTTTGAAACAACTTTGGGACTAAAAATTGACGCGTTTTCAGCCGTTTAGACAGAATGCTTTTGTTGTTACAGCCCTAACACAACCTTCGCGCTAACCGCGATCTGGTAAATAATCTGCGTCATGTCCTTCCATATCTGCCGCGACTTCACATCAATCCTCGGCAGCACCAGCACTTCATCTCCCGCGCGCAATGCCTCCGCGCCATTGGCGCTATAGCTGCCGTCCCGATGCGCCACCACTACCCGCGAGTTGTCCGCGTTCTGGGTGTAGCCGCCGGCGCGGCTGATGTAGTCGTCCAGCGAAAGCGTAATGTCGTAGGCAATGGCGTTGGGAAACAGCACCTCGCCGCTGACCAGCACCAGGCCGTCTCGCGACGGCACTTTCAGCACGTCGCCGTTTTCCAGCAGCAGCCGGTCGCGGCTGCTGGCTTGCGCGATCAGCACCTGGCCGCTTGGCTCAACCTTCTTGGCGCGCTCTACCCATTGCAGGATCAGGTCGGCTTCTTCCCTCCTCAGCCTGGCTTCGTCGCTGGTGCCGCTGCGTGCAGTCAGCACGGTGGTTTCCAGGCTCTTCATCGATGCCTGCAACATGGTCTTCTGGCGCTCGCGCACGCTTTGACGGTATAACTGCACGCTCTGCGTGTCGGAACGCTCGGAAAACTGGATCTGCTGCATCAACTGGCCCATCCGCGCGCCATACGGCAGCACATATTCCTGGGCGCTCAGATGTTCGCCTTCCACCCTGACTGTAATGGTGCCGGGCTTCTTGTCGGCGGTGTATTCGACCTCGTCGCCGTTGCCGATGGCAATGTTGGCGGCATCGGCCAGCAGGTAATAGTCGACGTTGCGCACCGTGCCGGTATTGCGCACCACCCGTACATGCGTTGCCTGCGCGCGCGGCTTGGCCAGCCTGGACAGTTGCGCGATCGTCAGGGACGAGGCATTGAATTCGAAACGCTTGGCATTTTCCGCCAGGCCGCTTGCCTGAATCGTATTGCGCCGCGGGCTGATGAAGATGACATCGCCGTCGGCAAGCTGGATCAGAGGCAGCCGGCCTTCCAGCATGAAGTCGTACAGGCTGACGGTGGTTCTTACCTGCTCGCCGCGCTTGACCTGCACGTCGAGAAAGCTACCGCGCTCAGGGTCGATGCCGCCGGCCTGGTCGAGGTAGTGCAGCAGGCTGTCCATGCTGGTGCCGTTGTACAGGCCCGGACGGTTGACATTTCCGCCAACGAAGATGCGCACCGGCTGCGCGGCGGCCAGGCTTGCGTAGCTGTAGACGTTGTTGCGGAATACCTGGCGGCTGGCGGCTTCCATGACGCGCTGCAGATCTCGGTTGCGCACGCCCAGCAGCTTCACCGGACCGGCATGCGGGAGGAAGATATTGCCTTGCGGGTCGACCGCCACGACGCTGTCGAAGGAAAATCCGCCCCACAGCCGCACCTGCACGCGGTCACCCACCGCGATCATGTAGTCGGGGTTGAACTGCGTTGGTCCTGGTCGCGCAAAACTGCCGGAAAAAAGCTGGGCGCCGAACACATCGCTCTTGAGGTTGGCGGCGTAATCAGCCAACTGCGGTGCGACCAAAGGCGGCGGCATGCCCTGGTCGGCCGGCTGTGCGGCTGCGGTATTCGCAGCGGCGGGCGCCACCGGCGCTGTCACCGGCTGCGCCGTGGCGGCGCCAATCACCGGCGATGGTGCGCCTCCGGAAAACAGGTTGAGCGAAGGGCCACTATCTGCGGCAAGGGCGCCACCGGCACTGAGCGCGGCGAGCAGGGTGGCAAGCAGGTACGGGCGATGCATGAATTAATCCTTGTGGTCGCGGATGATCACCGCGAGGAGATGAACGATTCCGGCAGCCAGCAAGGTCACCAGAATGGACAGGACGATGTTGTAGAGGCGGGCTGGCTGCAATGGATATTCAGGCAGCGTTGCCTGCTGTAGCACGGTGACCTTCTTGATGGTGCGGGTAGCCTCCACCCGGCTTCTTTCGAGCGCCACGAGCGCGGTCTTGTAGATGTCCTGCGCGAACGTCGCCGCCATTTCCAGGCGCTGGTATTCCTCGACAGTGCTATTGAGCGTGTTGCCCTTCGGCGCGGTGAGGCGGGCCTGCTCCTGCGCAATCTGCTTGTCCACCGCAGCAAGCTGCGCCTCGATCTCCACGATGCCCGGCGCCTGGGGCGCAAGGTAGGCCAGCAGGGCGGTGCGCCGTGCCTGCAGGTCGGTGCGCTGGGCTTCCAGCCGGCTGATCACGCTGGCCAGGTTTTCGGCGGTGGCCTGGGGTGACACCAGGCCTTTCGTGTTCTGGTACGCCAGCACCTGCCGGCGCGCTTCCTGGAAGCGGTCGGCCAGCACGGTCACCTGCTTCTCGATGAAAGACACCTGCTCGCGCGCGAGTTGATGGGCCGCCAGGTTCATGGTGCGCTCGCCCTCTTCCACCAGCATGGCGGCAATCGCGTGAGCGGTTTCCGGGTCATAGCCTTCGGCCTTGATCACCAGTACGCCGGCATAGTCGTCAAACTCCACGCTGACGCGCGAGAGGTAATACCTGTGGAACCGTTCCTGCGGCGTGCCGGCGGACCACATGCGCGACAGAAGGTCGTGGCTGCTGTTGCTGTAATGGGCACGCAGGTCGAGCTTTGCATCGAGCTTTTTCAGCATGTCGACCGACAGCAGGTGGTCGCGCAGCAGAAGCTGGTCGGCGCGGTTGGCGCCGCTGCCCCCGCTCAGCAGCGAGCTGAAGTCCATGTCCTGGCTGCCTGCGAGGTCGGTGCGCTGGATGATGATGCGCGCCTCGGATACATAGCGGTCCGACGCGATCATGCCCCAATAGAGGCTGATGAGGAGGCAGGCCAGCAGTGCCAGCGCAAGCGTGCGCCGGCGCTTCAATGCACGCAGCTTCAGCCGCAGAGGCATGGTGCCCACTTGCAGGAAGCCGCGCGCGAAGCGTTGTTGTGGAACAGGCGGGGTCATGCTGGAATGCTTTCCTTATAGTGTTTCAGGGCGTCGCCGATATCGTCGAACCAATGGGCACAGCCCTCATGCAGCCAGATGCCGGCGCTGCAGAACTGCCTGAGCGTGCCCTCGCCATGCGAGACCATGATCAGCCCGGCGCGGTCGGCCAGGTTTCTGAAGGCGGCGGCAGCCTTGTTCTTGAAGGCGACGTCACCGGTGGCGGTCACTTCATCAGAGATGTAGACGTCGAAGTCGAAGGCCATGGACAGCGCGAACTGGAGCCGCGATTTCATGCCGGATGAATAGGTCTTCACCGGCTGGTCGAAGTAGTCGCCAAGATTGGCGAAGTCGTTGATATAGGCGAGCCGGTCGGCCAGCGCGTCGTCATGGCCGTGGATGCGGCAGACAAACTTGGCGTTTTGGCGCCCGGTCAGCGAGCCTTGCAGGCCGCCGCCAAAGCCCATGGGCCAGGAGACGCGACACTGCCGCTCGATGCGGCCACGGGTCGGGGTGTCGATGCCGCCGATCAGGCGCAACAGCGTGGACTTGCCGGCGCCGTTGCGACCCACCAGGCCGACATTGACCCGCGGTGGAATGGTGAAACTGACTCCCTGCAATACCCAGCGGCTCGGCCCATGCTCGCCGCTGTAGCGCTTGTGAACATCATCGACGATGATCATTGCGCCACCATCCGCCC
>Ga0308161_1004550_pt1 | contig 12606 bp, 18 predicted proteins | sample PhyFR2_FD_201034 | JGI IMG/M metagenome (GOLD analysis project Ga0308161, IMG submission 201034) | Phyllosphere microbial communities from UC Gill Tract Community Farm, Albany, California, United States - DLSLF.R2 | ecosystem: Host-associated > Plants > Phyllosphere > Unclassified | place: USA...
GCGCTAAGCGTCCCAGCAGTGAGCCGGGCCGCCACGTCGGGCCACTCACGGCGGATCGCACGGGACACGGTCTCGATGAGACCTTCAGCGCGTGTCTGCTCTGCGGTGGTGAGGGGCCGCCACACGGCGGCGATGTCGCTGGGCTTAGCCCAGAGGTTCTCGTCAGCCATGCGCGGCCCCTCTCCTGTCAGGAGGCCGGCTGCTTCGCCGCGAGGATCGCGGTCAGCTTGTCGGCCTTGTTCGTCTTGCCCTTGATGTCGATGCCCTCACGTGCGGCGTAGGCGTCGAGCTCGGCGCCCTTCCACTGCTCAGTCGGGTCTCCGTCCGGGATGACGACCTCAGTGGTCGTCTCCTCGTCCTTGACCTTCGCGATCAGGCCGCGCTTCTCGAGGCTCTTCAGGAGCTCGTCGGCGACGCCCTCGGGGACCGTCTGACCCTCGCGGAGGATCGATGCGACGCGGTTGCCGTCGGCGGCACCGATCGACACCTTCACGAAGGGCTTGTTGGCGATGTAGCCCATGCTCAGGCCCCCGTTCCGGTGAGGTGGATGCCGGCCAGCGGGTTGGTGACCAGCGGGACGTGCGCGTTGCGGGCCTGCAGGCGGGTCTTGTCCGCCTTCGGCTCACGGATCGAAGTGATCTCGACGCCGGTGTCGCCGCCGACCTGGCGGTACTCCGGCGACGGGATGTTCTCGCGTGCGATGCCGCCGAGGCGGCGGCGGTCGAGGAACAGCGGGTCCTCGAACGCGTCGTCGTCGGAGGAGATCCACGTGAGGCCCGCGATCGTCGGGAACGACGAGCCGAGCGCGGTGGTGTCGTTGTCCGGCAGGACGTCGAGCAGCTCGGGGATGACCTCCGCGTACTGCTCGCCGTTGAGGACGACGGTGTCGAGGGAGTAGCCGAGCTTCAGCTTCCGAACGAGCGCCTGCATGCGGTAGGCGTCCTTCAGGATCTGCTTCCCGTTGGTCCACGCAGCGCCTGCACCGGCGGTCTGTGTCACCGACGACTCGATGACACCCGCTGCGAGGTCGTTCGAGTTGAAGACGAGCTCCGTCTGCAGGAACGTGAACGCCTCGTCGACGGGCTGGCGGAGGCTGCGGCCGATCTCCTCGTCAGCGACCTCCGTCGCGATGCCCTCCTTCGACGCGGTGTACACCTCGTACTGCTCGTTGGAGAGCGGCGTGAGCTTGTACTCGGCGCCGGGGGCGACGGTGTCGGCACGACGGTCGGTTCGGATCTTCTCGTTCGTCGGAACCGCGATCGCCCCACCCTGGATCGTGTACCGACCCGAGAGGAGGAACAGGCCCAGGAACTGCTGAGCAGTGAGGATCTCACCGAGGCGACGGCCGACGAGGGTCGGGGACTTGATGAACGCCAGGAGGTCCGTGGCGGATGCCGCGGCCAGCTGGCTCGGGGTGAAGGGGTAGGTCTTCATCTGAGGGGTCCTTCCTAGACCTGGAGCACCTGGACGGGAGCGCCGTCAGCAGCGGACGTGAGGGCGACGCCGACGGCGGTGCCAGATGCCAGGGTGCGGACGCCCCCAGCAGCGATCTCGAGGCGGGCACCGCGGGTGACCGCGCCGACTGCCTTGAGCTCGTGGATGACCTTCGCCACCTCGACGGTGACCTTGTCACCGACGGCAGCGTCGTGGCCGGCGACGCCGACGTACTTCGCGGAGCCTGCGGCGGCGGGGGCGACGGAACGGTCAGCGGTACCGACCTCGACGGGCGTGCCACCGGTCACGGCGGTCGTCACGTCGAACGTGACGGTGTCGCCGGGACGGTGGATCGGGAGGTACTGGGCCATGGTCAGGACTCCTTCGGGGGGAAGATCTTCGAGTAGCGGACGTCCTCGTCGGTGGACTCGTCCACGCCACCGGTGATGCCGAGCGCGGCAGTCGGGACGACGAGCCCAGCAGCGAGGCTGTCGAGGAGAGCCGAAGCGCCCTCCTCGTCGGCCTTCAGGGCGTCGCGCCAGTGGTCAGCTCGAGCGGGCGCGATCTTGCCTTCCTCGATGGCGTTCTGGACCTTCTGCTCACGACGAGCCGCGATCTGCTCGTCGCGGGCTTCACGGCCGGCGACCGCGTCAGCGCGGAGCTCTTCGAGGACGCTGTTCTCCACGAGGGTGGTACCTTCCGGGATCGGTGCTGGGGTGGGATCGGCCGACTCGGTGAGCGCCTCGTCGAGGGCAGCGAGGAGCTGCTCCACCGACGCGGAGGCGTCGGTCACGCCGAGCCGCTCACGCATTCCAGCCTTCAGGGCGTCGTTGTTCACGGCGTCCTCCTTTCGGTTGGGGTGACCCGGCTCGGACGAGCTCGGGAGCTTCTGGCGCGCGGTCGCCCGCGCGTTGACTCGGACGATCAGCGACGCCGCAGCGTCCTCCGCGTCCTCGTCGGGGATGACGATGACCTCGTCGGCCTCGCCCACGGTCTCCGTCTCACCGGCGTCCGGAACCACCGCGATGCGGTCCGCGAGACCAAGCTCGACGGCGTCTGCAGCGTTCAGCCACGTGTCGTCGGCCAGCAGTGACGTCCAGTCCTGCTCGCCTGCCTTCGCCGTGTAGATCTCGACCAGCGACGACTCGATCGTGTCGAGCACGTCCGCCTGCTTCCGCAGGTCGACTGCGTTCCCCATCGCGAAGATCCACGGGGAGTGGATCATCATCTGCGTGCCGGGAGACATCACCGTGTCGTCGGCGCCGGCCGCGATGACCGAAGCTGCCGAAGCGGCGAGACCATCGACGACAGCCGTCACGGACGCCTTGTGCGCCCGCAGCATGTTGAGGATGGAGACACCCTCGAACACCTCACCGCCGGGAGAGTTGATGCGGAGGATGATCCGCGACACCGACTCAGGTAGAGCGTCGAGCACCTGCCCCATGTCCTTCGTGGAGATGCCCCAGAACCCGCCCCAGCTGTCGATGGGCCCATACATCCGGATCGTCGCGACCGACCCGTCACCCGTGGGTGCCGGCGTCGTGACCGCGTTGAAGAACTCCGTCTTCGCCTTCGGCATCGGGGCGCTGCCCCAGTACCTGTTCGACTGACGCTCGTTGGCGTTCATGCAGCCTCCTCAGGCGCGTTCGTCGTCGTCGGAACCTGCCGGCGAGTGGTCGGATCGATCGGGGGCAGGTTGTACGTCGTCCGCAGGTACTCCTCGAGCGGCTCGTCCATGACGAGCGCCCCGACCTGCACCAGCTGGTAGATCGCCTGCGCCGTCACCGGGTGCTTCGACCCGATCTCGTCGAACACGAGCCGGGGCGCCTGCACGTCGGTGCCGTAGTTCAGGTCGACGATGTCCTCGATGACGTGCTGCGTCGTCGTGTTCGCGATGTCGAGCGCAACGGTCTGCAGCGACAGAGTGAAGAAGTCCTGGAACGTGTCACCGAGCGCGTACGACCCCGTGGACTGGTCCCCGCCGAGGCTGAGGAAGTTCGCGAGGACCGCTTTCCCGATCTGCTCGTCGTAGTACTTGATCGGCACAGTCGCGTCAGGCAGGGTGCCTTCCACCCCGAGGAGCTTCAGCCCGGCGCCGTTCGGGATGGAAGCGCCTGAGTTCTCACCAGCACGCATCCCCGACGCGATTTCCTGCCCCTGGTCGATCTGCAGCTGCTCTCGAGCAGTGCGTTCCTCGCCCTGCACCGTGCTGTCCACCGGCGCGGACTCGTACACGGGGAACCCCATGCCGTTCCGGTCGATCGACTGCGCCTGCACCCGCAGGAGCAGATCCTTCAGCAGCCAGAACTTGTACGCCGGCCGCAGCAGCGACTGGCCCAGCCAGTTGCCGCCCTCACGGTCGTTCACGTACGCGACGAGACGGTCCGTCGGGATCTTGATGTCCGCGGACCCGCCCGAGACACCGCCCTGGTGGATGGCGATGAGCCCACCATCAGCGGCGACGTCGACCTTCGTGATCGTCCGCGGGGGACGCCACCCCAGCTTCGCCAGATGCGCCTGCCCGTCACGGACGTCGTACACCTGCTCGAAGAACGAGTGCCCGAACACCTGCGACGTGAGCGCCAGGCGGAGGTGCTGGTTCCAGTCGAACCGGTTCCGCATCCGCGTGATCGTCCGCTTCGGCTGCCCCTGAACGGGCAGGCCCAAGTCGTTCGCGACGTGCTCGACGACCTTCTCGTCAGCGCCGTTCGGGTCGATGCGCCACTGCGTCCGCCGGATCGGCAGCTGCACCGCCCGCAGCACCTGAATGACCTGCGCATCCTGCCGGCGCATCTTGTCGTACGTGCCGATGTTCGCCGGCCACTGCAGCTCCGGCGTCTCCTCGTTCACGTCAAGCGCGTTCCACCAGCCCACGTTGAAACCGCTGGCCTCGTTCTGGTACCCCTTCTCGCCCTTCGGCACAGGTCCCATCTCGGCCATTGGTGTTCCCTTCGTCAGAACCCGACGCTGCGGATGTGGCTGGTGAGCGTTGCGGAGCCGGGCACGGAATCAGCGGTACGGACCGCTTTCGGAGGAGGTGGAGCAGGAGCAGGTTCAGCGGACCGCTTCCTGGCGAGCCACAACGCGCCACACATCGCGACGAGCGGCGCCGCATCAGCAGGGGACGAATCCCGATCGATGACGAACCCGCCAGTCAGCTGCTTCGTCGCCGCAGTCCCAGCAGCGACGTCGAGTTGCGGCTGCATGTTGTGCCGCACCGAACCGTCAGAGACGGCGTCGTACAGCAGCTGGTGTGCGATCAGGAGATCAGCGCCCAACCACGGCACCGTCTCGATGCGGAACGGATCAGTAGGCGCTTCGTACGCCTCGAGCAGCGCCGCCATGAACGACGACACCGGAGCTCCACGCGTCTGCCCAGTGATGCGCCGCACACGGCCAGCACACCGTTCGTCCGACGTCAGGAAGTCCTTGATCCAGTCGTTTCCCGACCGGTACGCGATCAATTCCGCCTGATCCTTACCGTCTCGACGCTTCCCGACCGCCGTGATCGAGTACATCGACCGGTCCGAGGACTGATCGATGCACACATCGAACGGGCCGACAATCTTGTCGTCGTCGAGGACGTACTTCGAACCATCCGGACGCTCACCCGGAACGTTGCGGCCGAGCTCCCACGACCCTGCAGGGAACGGGCCAGCGAGAGCCGTGTCCGGCCACTGGCAGAGAACCTCAGTACGGAACACCCACTCGGGGTCGTTCTGCGAATCCTCGATCAGCTTCCGGATCCGGATGCGGTGACCCAGTGCAGGGTTCGCCTGCGCCCAACCGACACGGTCCGTGACCGGCAGGTTCGGAGTCGCCGACCACTCCGCGAGGAACACCGACGCGCTGTCCGGTGTGAGCTCGTCCGGGTCGTCGAACTCGTCCTCACCGTCAGTGTCCAGCACCGACGGCGCCGGATCCGGCATGTAGTCGTCCAGGCCGATGCCATCCGGATCACCCAGAGCCGCGTGCGCCTTCAACCGGAAGTGCCGCAGCACCACCGACGAGATGTCGCCCGCGTTCGACAGGCCAAGGACCAGAAGATCCTTCTGCGCCTGCGTCGTCTTCGTCAGCGCGCCCCAGGCTTCCCAGTTGCGCTGCTCACGGAGCTCGTCGAGGAGGATCAGGTTCCCCGACAAGCCACGACCAGCGGAACGGGAAGCGGCCTTCACGAGGTACTCGAGCCGGCCGCGCAACCGCAGCGACTTCGACCCGTTGACCCGGACGACCTTGTCGATGAGGTCCGACAGGTCCCCGTCGTCCTCCATCAGCGCAACCGCGCCGTCCCACACCTTCTCCGCAGTCGCCAAGTCCTGCGCAGTGCCAAGGACCAGCGGCCACTTCTGCACGAGCATGAACCAGAGCGCCAGCACCTGCGACAGCGTCGACTTCCCCGACTGCCGGGCGATCAGCACGAACGCGGTCTGGAACCGCAGCGACCCATCAACTCGAAGCTCGAGCAGATGGATGACCAACCAGCGCTGGAACGGCATCAGCTCGATCTCGAGAACGTTCCGAGCGAACTCGATCACCGAGAAGCCCCACGACGTCTCCGGCGTCAGCTCCCGCAGCGGCGGAGTGAAGATGCGGGGCACCGGCTCGCCGAACCGCATCCGCGGATCCAGCTTCTCGACACCCTCGTACACCCACTCCGACTCGATCGAGTCGTCAGGTCGCTTGAAGTCCGGTCCGTACCGCACAGACCACCTCCGAGCTCTACGCTGACTTCCCGCCCTGCAGCGCAGTCAGCGTCGCCATCTTTGAAGACGCCTTCGGGGCGGGCGCCGGCTTGCCCTTCAGCAGAGCGGCTTGTCCCGCCGGGGTCAGCCCCAGCGATTCCAGGTACTTCAGGTACGTCGAGAGAGTCACGTTGTCGTTTGCTGGCACAGCAGGACGCGTCTCGTTCTCCAACGCGTCCGCTAACGCCCAGTCCACGATGATGTCCCAGGCGTCGATCTTCCGAGCCGCGGAGAGCATCGCCGCGATCGCAGCTGCGTGCACACCCTCCTTGTCAAGGTGCGTCGCAGCTTCCACTGAAGCCCTCGTCGAAGCCTCGAGCGAGCTGTACCCAGTCACGGGCATACCCCCTATCGCGCGCGACCCCCTCCCAGAACTTCGGGGGGAGAGGAAACCACCGGGCGCGTCTTCCTGAACGGTTTCAGCCTTGGATTTTCTGGTACCCCCGGGGGTTGAGGGCTTCGAACTGCTCTTGTGTCCACCGCACACCCGGCGCTAGACGGTGCTTGATGCCGTTGAACAGGTGGTCGGGGTCTGCGTGCCCTGAAGGGAGCTCGCATCGGTTGCTGTCGTCGCCTGTGGGACCAAGGCAGAGTGTGCATCGGGTCGGATCGGGGATGGTGGCACCTTCTGGTACCGACCCGACGATCGCGACGATGTCTTCACCGCGTTCAGTGGTTCCGTCCATGTGGCGTCTCCCGTCAGATGCTGGTGAGTCCGAGGGGCGTGAGTCCGCCGTCGGCGCCGGCTGCGTAGTTGCATTGCCCGTGGGCGGGTTCCCAGTTGCTGGGGTTCCACGTGAGGTGGGGGAAGTCTCGGCGTGACTTGACGTGCTGCACGGTGAGGCTGTCTGGCCTGCCCTTCGCCCCGTAGTCGATCGGCATGTGGCAGATGCAGCAGGGCGTGCCTCGCTGCGGGTCTGCGGCCTTGGGTCCGCCGGGTCGGTGGTCGGTGCGTACCTGTTCCAGGGCGGCTTGTGCGCGGCGTCCTGACCAGGCTGGGACGGTGAGGCCGTTGTCGCGCATGCGGGCCTCCCGTGTGTCAGCGGAGCAGGGTGACGGGGATGTCCGTGTCGGCGTCGTCGCCGCCCATGTGGGAGAACGCTTTGATGGTGCCGACCTCGTCGACGCCGATGCTGGCGTCCCGGTACGTCGCGACGATCGCGTCGTCGGTGATGTGCGCGGCGTCGGCTTCGTAGTTCGCTTGGGTGGCTGACTCCCAGTCGAAGACGTACGCCTTCACCTCGGTGGGTGACAGGCGGACGCCGAAGCGTTTCCCGCCGTTTCCGTCGGGGCCGTAGTAGTCGACGGCGTACCCGAAGTACTCGTTCGCGGTGAGCTCGGTACCGAGGCCGAACGTGACGATGACCTGCCCGTCACCTTCCTCCATGACGACTGACGTCAGGTGGCGTGGGGTGAGGGCCTCGGGGAACTCGGTCACGTCGTCCAGGGTAGACGGGGCGTGAGTAGTGCGGCGGGTGATCCAGTCGCGAAGGCTCATGCTGTCAGCTCCTGTCTTCGATCACGTCGTCCATCGCGTCGTTGATCTCGGCGACTGTCTGGGGGTGTGGGGTGAGCGGTACGGGCCACCGGTTGGTGCGTGTTCGGTGGCTGCTGATGTCGTCTTCGAGCATCATGTACCCCGCTTAGAGGCCGATCTGGTCTGATTTTGGGTGTCAGGCCGCGTTTCGGGAGCCGCTTGTACCCCTAATCGACGATGACACCGAGGTTCTTGACGGCTTCGACGAAGTCGTCTTCGTACATGCGGAGGGGCCACGCTTCGCGTACCTGTTCTTCGCTGAGGTGCACGTCCGCGTGGCCAGTGTTCGTCGCGATGCGCTCGAGCTGGGCTTCGATGCCGGCGAGCAGGTTGAGCTTCGCGGCCCGGTACTCGCCGAGGCTGAGGTCACCCGCGGTCATCGGCGAAACCGCCCGACGATGACAGCAGCGACGACGACGCACAGACCAGCGATGGCGAACTCGCTCATGCTTTCACCGGTTCCGGGTCGCCGTACGTGGTGGTCTTAACCACTGTGGCGAGGTACACGTCCGGTTCGAGCATCGCTGCCCGCATGTTCGACTCGATGCGGTGAAGTTCGTTGACCGCTTCGGCCTGGTCGACGACGTACGAGCTGATCGCCTTCCCGCCACGAGCGACAGTGAAGACGGTCTCCTTGATGGGCTCAGGCATGTCGCCTCCTCGGTGGTAGTCGACCGTTCACAGCCGGGGTCCGCGGTGCCAGCAGCGGGTTCTCCGGGGTCACGGTCTTGAAGGGTCCCCGAGCTCGGCGCAGCGCGATGGCGTTGAGTGATCTGCGGGCTCGGGGAAGCGGTGGGGGCTCGTTTTGAGGAGCGTCCTCAGGAGAGCGAGACCTGCGCCGTGAGGCTGACGACGACCCGAAGGCCTACTGCGAATGCTCACGCCTACATCCCGAGCGGTGGGCTGACAGTGCCAGCGGCTGGTTTAACGTAGCCAGCCGCAGTATCGGGACCCTGCGTACGCCCTCGCTGCTCACCGAACGGGAAGTCGAACCGCGGTTGTTGTCGCAGGCGCGGTGTGCTGCGGGTGGGCGAACCACCATGAGCCGAAGCCAACCCGAAGTGGCTCCGACAGCCCATCCCAAAGCCGTTACGCGTCGGGCGGAGGCGCTTCAGCGCGTCTACCCGTCTGGTGTCGAGCATCGGAGCTGGAGTAGTTCCTGCCCTGGTAAGCCTCAGCAGGAGGCCGCTTCGAGTTGAACCCAGAGCCACGTTCACTTGCCGACGGACGTGGCACCAGTGCGCGCCACAGTCGGACCGTGACAATGACGGCGAACACCATCGGGCCCACGATCGTCACGAGATCGCCTGCCTTGAAGCCTCGTTCACTCCAGGTCGTGATGGCAGGCCAGATGCCAGAAACCAAAGCGATCACGGTGGCGAGAATCAACGCTACCCAAGTCAGCCGCCGTGCTGTCCGGTCTGGGGCATTGCGTCGATGTAGCGCTCGAACGCTCAGCTGGAGGCGTTCTCGTAGCACCTGCTCGGCGGCAGGATCGGTGCCGTCAAGCGCGGTGAGGGCTTCCCCGATGGTCTTGATGTCAACCACGAGTCGGCGAGCCCCAACCCGTTCGCCGATGGCGATGCTCCACCCCACTGCCGCGATCAAGAGGGGAACGCAGATCTTCACGATGACGTCTTGATCGATCCAGTCGGGCATAGAAGCACACTAGGCCTCGGCCGCTCCTGGCCCACTCCCGACTGCCCGCCCGAGAACCTCTGCTAAGGAGATCTCACTTCTGGCCGATAGGGAGCAGCATGTTGAGAAGAAACGCCAGACGCCTCGCTGATCTTGAGCGTGAGGTCGCAGTCCTTCGGGACGCCGTGGGCTCGAAGGAGGCCCGCAGGCTCGTGCCGGAGAAGCCCGTGACGACCAAGACCCGGTGGGTGGCGCTCGTGGCGGTGCTGTTCTTCACTGTCGTCTTCAGCGTGGCCATGTACGTCGCCATCTACTTCGGGGCTGGCCACCAGGACAAGAACGTAATCGCTCTCGTCGGAGCTATCGCTGTAGGGGTTTCGGTTGCCGCCACGAACGTCGCGACCCTCATCGATGAATGGGAGAGTCCGCGACGACTCAGCTTCGACGGCGTGATGGTGATGATCGCCTTCGGTACCGGCGCAGTCGGTTCTGGGCTAGTGATCTTCGGCCTGTTCTAGGCAACAACCACGAAAGGCCCCTGACTCGGAGCCGGGGGCCTTTCGTTGTCTCGGTTCGCCCTTCAAGACGTACCGATCAGCTAGCGCAAGCTTAACACTCTCAGCGCCCTTCCACGTCTTCTGCGGGCCGTGTCTTCGCGCGTGTTCCCTTCGTTGCCAGGCGCCGCTTCCGGTACTCGGCTTGGATGATCGACCTGCGAACAAACACCTGCCGGCCGATCTTCACGACCGGCATGCCGTCTGCGACGTACTTCTCGAACCGACGAGGAAGGACGCCGAGGTGGTCGCAGGCCTGCTGCTTCGACCACCACTCGTCACCGCTCATGGTTCTCCTACTGTTGGACTCGTGGATCCGCTCACCGTCGTCATTGCGCTCTTCGCCCTCGCCGCCGTCCTCCCGGTCATTGGTTTCGGCCGGCTGCTCTGGCGCAGCCAAGGCGCACTCACCGCGGCGATGGCGAAGGTGCAAGAGCGCGGCCACGACAAGAAGACCGACGAGGACTTCGATGAGGAAAACGAAAGCGTGCTCGCTGGGCCGCGAGCTGCCCGGAACTCCGTCGTCTGGGACATCTGCCTAGTGGGAACGGGGCTGGCGGCCGGTGCTGTCGCTAGCATCTGGAGTCTCTTCCCCACCTGGTGACCGGGCCCCGTTCCACGGTCATGCGGCCTTGCCAGTCGGGTCGTCCAGGATCCGAGGGGCGTGCGCCGGACGGTTCGGGTCCTGGTGGACGTGTCGAGCCTTCCCACGTTCCGGGTGCTCCACGAGGTCACCGCAGTCGAGGCACTGCTGGACCTCCTGCGTCGGCCAGTAGCCGTGAGCGTCGTAGAACGCGAGGATCCCGGGTCGATCCCATGTTTGCCGTTCCTCCCGGAGCTCGACGACGATCTGGCGCGCGGTGCGCGAGTTGCGAAGCACGGTGTCGTCCTCATGCCCGCAGCGCTCGCAGCGGAGGATGACGTCCTCGGGTCGACCATCTTCGGGCCACTCAGCGCCGTACGCGTACTGGTCGCACACAGGGCAGGGACGGGGAAGGACGGGGCGCTGTCGACGTGGTGCGAGGGGGTACTTCGGAGCGATCGAGTACCAGGACTCCGGTTCGCCCTCCAGGTTGTAGACCGTCTGCTGAAGATCGGACACGTCGTCGTAGTAGTGCCCGCCAGACGGCTTGCTCGCGATGGCCTCGTGACGAATGAGGAGCCAGTCGACGAGGTACTTCGTCAGTGTCCCCGCTTGCTCCGGGCGGAGGTGAGTGCGGAAGCCGATGAGCTCGCCCTTCTCGTTCCGCCATGCCGCGGTCGCAGATGCTGGCGGTCGCACATCGAAGACGTCTGCCCAGTGCTCCACCCACTCGCAGAGTTGACGCCAGAGGGCGTCGGCGTCATCCGCGGCGTCCGAGCGCATCGGCAGCGGCGGCTCCTTCGACGCAGCTCGGGGCATGCCGTCCTTGGCGCCACCCAGCGTGGGAGTGACGAGCGAACGGATGTAGGTGACGAGCTCGGGCAGGTCCTCGAGCCGTCGACGTGCTGTTGCTGCGCGAAGCCCCAAGGACACTGCGGGATCGACGGTGGCTTCTTCCTCGTGCTGCTGGGTGGTGGTCATGCTGTTCCTCGTCTGATCGGGTGCAGTCGGGTTGAGGTTTGTGGGGGTCACCGCAGGTACTCCGGGGCTGCCGACCCTGCGGGGTTGTCGATCGCTCCGAAGCCTGGCTGGCGCTCGAGGTCTCGTCGCTGCTCGAAGTCGTTGTACGCGTCCCAGGACTCGAACCAGGACCGGCCGATCCAGACGCCGCGGCGGGCAGCTCGGTCGGCGGACAAGGCGTCAGCGAGCGTCGCCGGTAGCTTCCGTGTCTCGGGCCAGTCCGAGGGGATGACGCCGCGCGCTTGTCCTTCGCGGACGTCTGTGGTGTTCTGCTGCTGCAGTCGCTTGGCGCCCGCGACGATGTGCGCTGGCTGCAGGTAGTCCGCGGACTCGCGGAAGTGCTCCACGCCCGCCTCGTAGGCGAAGTCGACGTCGAGGTCACCGAGAACGTCGTACCAGGCGTTCACCGTCTCGGGTTCGACGTTGCGATGGTCAACGAGGGAGAACGTGGTCAGCAGCTTCGAGAGATCGAGCTTGTTCATGCTGTGCCTCCTGGGCGAAGTGGTCGACGGTGCTGAGGTTGCGGTGGAACGCGGTCTGCTTGGGCTGGTTGACAACCGGGCGGGCGAGGTCATCGGACCAGCGCTCCTGGTTGAGCCAGGGGAGGAGCCCCGGGACGTACTGGATCTGCCTCCCGGACGCGGTGAAGGCGTCGCCGTGGCGGATGATTTCTGCGGCGAGCTCCTCGGCGCCGATCTTGCGGTCGCGGACCAGCCGCTGGAACTTCTCAAACGCGGGCTTCCGGGCTTCCTTCTTCGGCCAGTGCGACCACGCCTGCTCGAAGAGCTCCGAGAGTGCGGATCCGTCCGATCGCGGTGAGTACGAAGTACTCACCCCTTCTTCTGACTTCTTAGAGGAAGACTGGGCGGAATCACCCCGCTCTTGACTGGGCGGATTCGCACCACTCGACTGCGCGGATTCGTCCGTCACGCACCGGTACGACTTAGTCCGATCGGTGATGCCATCCTCCCGGTGCTCGGCCGCATCGAGGTGTCCAGACCTCTCGAGCTTCGCGATCACCCGCTTGATCTGGTCAGAGGAGAGTCCAGACGCTCGCGAGAGCTCTTCACGGTTCGCGCGCCACCACGATTCCCCCTC
>Ga0308161_1004551_pt1 | contig 12603 bp, 10 predicted proteins | sample PhyFR2_FD_201034 | JGI IMG/M metagenome (GOLD analysis project Ga0308161, IMG submission 201034) | Phyllosphere microbial communities from UC Gill Tract Community Farm, Albany, California, United States - DLSLF.R2 | ecosystem: Host-associated > Plants > Phyllosphere > Unclassified | place: USA...
GTCCTCGCGGATGGTGCAGCAGATGCAGCCGTTGCTCATCTGCACGATCTGCTCCTTGGACTCCGTCTTGAGGATGTCGGAGTCGATGTTTTCCTCACCGAACTCGTTTTCAATGACGGCAATCTTCTGGCCATGGGATTCGCTGAGCACGCGCTTGAGCAGTGTGGTCTTGCCCGAGCCCAGGAAGCCGGTGAGGATGGTGACAGGAATGAGAGACATGGAATCGCCTAGAAGTGGATGCTCGAGGTGCGCCGGACACAGGCGCCTGCATGGCCAGCAGGCCGCAGGCCCTGCCTGAAACGGGTTATATGGGGAGTCTAGCGGCGGATTCAAGGGGCGGCCGCCAGCGGCCTGCTCAACGCTTGCGTCTTGCGCGCGGATGGGCGTTCTCGTACGCCTGGGCCAGATGCTGGAAGTCCAGGCGGGTATAGATCTGCGTGGTGGCGATGCTGGCATGCCCCAGCAGTTCCTGCACCGCGCGCAGGTCGCCGCTCGACTGCAGCAGGTGGCTGGCAAACGAGTGGCGCAGCACATGCGGATGCACCGAGGTCGTGAGGCCCGCCTGGCGCGCGCGTGCGCGCAGGCGCACCCAGACCGACTGCGCCGTGAGCCGCGCGCCGCGCCGGCCGACAAACAGCGCGGGCTCGAGCGCACCGGCTGCAATGGGGTGCGCGCGTATCGCCAGCCAGGAATGCAACGCCTGCACGGCAGCGCTTCCCATGGGCACGATGCGCCGCTTGCTCCCCTTGCCCAGCACATGGGCCTCGCCGGCCGCAAGATCGATCCAGCCGCGCGCCAGGCGCTCGGTATCAGGCCCGGGGGCGACATCGAGGCCGACCAGCTCCGCAACCCGCAGGCCGCTGCCGTAGAGCAGTTCAGCCATCGCCGCATCGCGCGCTTCCAGCCATGGATCGGCTTCGGCACTCACATGATTGACCAACTGCAAGGCATCCTCGACACACAGCGCCTTGGGCAGCGGCTTGGGCGCGCGCGGGGCCCGCACGCCCTCGACGGGATTCATTGGCACCAGGCCCTGGCGCGCGGCCCACTGGAAGAAGCCGCGCCAGCCCGAGAGGATCAAGGCAATGCCGCGCGCGCTGCGCCCGGCGCCATGCATCTGCGCGGCGAAGCGCCGGATGTGCGCGGGCTGCAGCGCCAGCAGTTCGACCTGGGCGGCCTGCGCAAAACCGGCCAGCTTCTGCAGGTCCAGCGTATAGAGCGTGTGCGTGCGCGGCGCCAGGCGCTTTTCGACGCGCACATGTTCGAGATAGGCCAGCGCCGGGGCGGGCAGCGCCGGGGCGCAAGGCTCGGACGCTGCGGACTCCATGGATCAGACCGCGCTGAGCGTGCGCGCGGCCGGGCGCATGCGCACCAGCGCGGCACTCGCCTGCTCGGCAATGCGCATCAGGAATTCGGTGCCCATGGTCGCATCGAAGCGCAGCGGATCGGGCGATCCCAGCACCAGCATGCCGAACGCGGGCGACGCCGCGCCCACCGGGCCCGTGCGCAGCGGCAGCAAGGCCAGCGACTGCACGGAATCGGCGCGCGAGAGCCAGCCCACGGGCTCGAATCCCAGGTTGGGGCCGCAGAACGGCAGCGTCAGCGACGAGGCAAAGGCCTTCACATCGCTGCTCACGCCCATGGTGAACAGCGAGCCCGAAAACGGCGCCGCGACATCCCAGACCCGGATCGCGGCCTCGGGCACGTCGAACACCTGGCGCAGGCCCTCGGTGATCGCATGCGGCAGGTCGCGCGCCTCGACCACGGCCGCGAGGTCGCAGCTCCAGCGGTGGATCTTCTGCGCGATGGCCGCGTTCTCGCTGCTGTTGCGCATCATCTCCATGATGCGCTGCTCCAGGCCCTTGATCTTGTCGCGCAGCATCTCGGCCTGGCGCTCCTGCAGGCTCACCGCGCGGTGGCCGTGGACGCTGGTGAGGCGCACGCCGGTCAGCACTTCGGCATGGCGTTCAAAGAAGTCCGGGGACTGGGTCAGGTAGGCGGCAATGCTGTCTTCGCTGGTAGCCAATGCGTGGTCGAGGCTCGTGCTGTCGTTCATGGTGCTTCGGGAATTTCAATCTGTCCGTCAAAAACAAAGGTCGCAGGGCCGGTCATGAAGACGCTGTCGGCGTCGTTTCCGGACCAGGCAATGCCCAGCAGGCCGCCGCGCGTATGCACCTGCACCTGGGTATCGAGCAGGCCCTGGCGGATGCCGGCCACGACGGCCGCGCAGGCACCCGTGCCGCAGGCCAGCGTCTCGCCCGCGCCGCGCTCGAACACGCGCAGCCGCACTTCGCTGCGGCTCAGGCGCTGCAGGAAGCCGGCGTTGACGCGCTGGGGAAAGCGCGGATGGCGCTCGATCTGCGGGCCCAGCGCGGCAACGGGCGCGGTATCCGCGTCGTCGACCCAGAGCACGGCATGGGGATTGCCCATCGAGACCGGCATCACCCACTGCGTCGATGCATCGTCCAGGAGCAGCGGCCACAGCTGCGCCGCGCCCTCGCTGCGCGGCGCAAGGCCCGCGGCATCGAACGGCACCTGCGCGGGCCGCAGCTCGGGTCGGCCCATGTCGACGCGCACCCGGCCATCGGCCACGAGTTCAGGCGCGATCACGCCGGAAAGCGTCTTGACGCGGATCACGCTCTTGTCGGTCAGGCCGCGGTCGTGCACATAGCGCGCAAAGCAGCGCGCGCCATTGCCGCACTGCTCCACCTCGCCGCCATCGGCGTTGTGGATCGCGTATTCGAAATCGATGCCGGCCTCCGGCGCGGACCGGACGCTGAGGATCTGGTCGGCGCCGACGCCGAAGTGGCGGTCGGCCAGGAAACGGTACTGGGCAGGCGACAGGCCCAGCAGGCCGCGGGTTTCATCGAGCACGACAAAGTCGTTGCCCGCGCCCTGCATCTTGGTGAAGCGGATTTGCATGGTCGGCAATTATCCGCCAGTCGCGCGCCGATGCCATGACCGCAATGACAAGGGCGTGCCCGCCACTGCGACGGACACGCCCCTGGAGGCAAACCAGCGGGCAGCGCGAGAGCCGCCCGGCAGGCATTACAGGTTGATCTTGTGGATGCGCGCGCCCTGCAGCGAGGCACCGGCTTCCAGGCCGGCATTGGTCATCACCCAGCTCGACACGGGCTGCTGGGCAGTCGTGGTGTCGATCGTGCCATTGGCACCGACGCGGCCCACGGCCACGGTGGCGTCGACGCCGGCCGACCAGCCGTTGCCGTTCACGAACTTGTCCAGTGCGTCCTGGGTGTTGAACACATAGATGACCGCCTTGGACTGGCCGCCGGCCTGCCAGCCGATCGAGGCCGCGGTGGTGCTGTAGTAGCCCAGCGTGCGCGAACCCGAGCGCAGCGCGCCGCGGCCGTGCTCGGCGCCGAGCACGAAGCTGCCGCCGATCACGGTGGGGAACACCAGCACGGCCTTGGAGCGCGCCACCAGCTCACGCGAGCCGGGAACGGTGGAGTACAGGCGCGCCAGCGTGGCGTCGACTTGCGCGTCCATCGAGCTGCTCGTGGCGCGCGGCGCAGTCTGAACGTCGGAGGGAGAGGTTGTGGTGCAACCGACCATGGCCACGCCGCCCACGGCGACAGATGCAGCGATCAGCAGGGAGCGAACGGATTGGGTCATCATGAAAATTTCCTCCAGTTGTTGATTGGTGCCCGCATGCGCCACCGGCGTTGCAGGCGTTTTTTCTGGCCGATGGATGGTTGGCCTGATGCGATCCTAGAGGCGTTCCAGGCATTTGTATCATTGCAAATGCAGCTTGGCCTCCAGGCCTACAGGAACACGGGAAGCAGTCCTGCAAAGCCCCAGGCGATTGGCTTGCTCGCAACGCCGGCGCGACATTGGCGCGCAAGCAACAGCCAGGCGCCGCATCTTGTGGCAAAAAGCATCCATTGACCTTGGCGGCGCCCTCAACAGGGCCGCCATCCGATTTTTCATTGCGAGAGGAAACCCATGAATTTCTGGTCCCACCTGCACCATCCCCGCGCCGCAATGGCGCTGCTGCGCATCACGCTGGCATTGCTGCTGCTGTTCCATGGCTGGGCCAAGATCACGCACGGCATCGGCGGCATCGAGAAGATGGTGGCCAGCCATGGCCTGCCGACCTGGCTGGCATACGGCGTCTATCTGGGCGAGGTGGTCGCGCCGGTGTTGCTGCTGATCGGCGTGTGGGTGGTGCCCGCGGCATTGATCGTGGTGGGCAACATGCTGGTGGCGCTGCTGCTGGTGCATACCGGGCAGTTCCTGTCGATCGGCAACTCGGGCGGCTGGGCCCTCGAACTGCAGGCCTTCTTCCTCGTCACCGCGCTGGTCATCGCCCTCGGCTACTCCAAGGGCAAGTAAGCCGCCGTCCCCGCCATGAACCGTCCGAGCCAGCTCCTGCGCGTCCAGCGCCCCCCCGTGGCCCCCCGGCCCGCGGCCACCGTCCTGCTGCTGCGCGACAAGAGCGGCGGCGGCATCGAGGTGCTGATGACGCGCCGTTCGCCCACGGCCAGCTTCCTGCCCGGCGCCTATGTGTTTCCGGGCGGCGGCATCGATGAACTCGACGCGCGCTCGCACGCCGCCGCCGCGCGCCGCCCGACGCAAAGCGATGCGCACCTGACGCAGGCGATCGCTGCGATCCGCGAAAGCTTCGAGGAGCTGGGCGTGCTGCTGGCGCGCCGGGCCGACGGCCGCATGGCCGATGCCCAGGACATTGCCGCACTCGACCGCGCCGCGCCGTTTGCCGCGCAATGCACGGCCCGCGGCCTGACGCTCGCCGCCGACGAGCTGCATGCCCTTGCGCACTGGACCGGCGACCGCAACCTGCCCAAGCGCTTCGCCACGCAATTCATGGTCGCGCGCATGCCCGCGGGCCAGACCCCGGTGGCCGACGAGAGCGAGCAGTTCGAGCCGCAGTGGATCACGCCGGCCGACGCGCTCGAGCGCCATGCGCAGGGCGGTTTCCTGATCATCTTTCCGACCATCAAGACGCTGGAGAAGCTCGCGCGCTTCGAGTCCACCGACGCGCTGTTCGCCGCGCTCGCGCACGAGGAAGTGCTTTGGGACTGCTGCCCGCGCACCGGCCTGATCGGCGGCCAGGAGCGGCGCCACATGGAGGACGAATCGGCCTATGGCGAACTGGAGATGGTCAGCCCCGACGGGCAGATCTTCCACCCGCTGGACTGGCAAAGCGAGCAGCCCGTGGCGCTGCGGCGCAATGTGCTGCGGCTCACGGCGCCCAACGCGGGAGTGATGACCGGGCCCGGCACCAACAGCTACCTGGTGGGCGAGGCCGCGACCGGCTTCATCGCCATCGATCCCGGCCCGAGCGATCCCGCGCATGTGCAGCGGCTGTTCGACGCCGCGGGCGGCGACATCCGGCACATCGTCTGCACCCATTCGCATGCCGACCACTCGCCCGGTGCCGCGCTGCTGCAGGCGCTGCTGGCGCAAGGCGGGCGCCCGCCGCCAGTCATCCGCGGATTGCCCTCGGCGCCGACGGCACGCCCGGCAAGCCGCTTCTCGCCGGACCGTCCACTGGCGGATGGCGAACGCCTGGTGCTCAGCGGCACCAGCGCCGAGGGCGCGGTGAGCCACAGCCTGCAGGCGGTGTTCACGCCCGGCCATGCGGCCAACCATGTCTGCTTTCTGCTGGAGGAAGACGCGCTGCTGTTCAGCGGGGACCATATCCTCAATGGCAGCACCACGGTGATCGACCCGCCCGACGGCAACATGGCCGACTACCTGCAATCGCTGGACAAGCTCGATGCGCTCTGCGCGCAGCATGGCGTCGACTTCATCCTGCCCGCGCATGGCTATGTGCTGGGCAATGCGCGCCGCGTGATTGCGCGGCTGCACAGCCACCGGCTGGCGCGCGAGGCCAAGGTGCTGCGCGCCATGCAGTCCGCGCCCGACGGCACGCCGCAGGATTGGGTGCGCCTGGCCTACGACGACGCGCCGCCCGCGCTCTGGCCCGTCGCCGAAAGATCCCTACTGGCCCATGTGGAACGCATTCGTGCCTTAGGCTTGCGGCATGTCTCAAACTGAATCCGTCCGCCTGTCCAAGCGACTGGCGGAACAACAAGATTGCTCGCGCCGCGAAGCCGAGCTGTATATCGAAGCCGGCCATGTGCAGGTCGACGGCAAGGTGGTGCTGGTTCCCGGCACGCATGTCGGCCCCGACCAGCAGATCCGTCTGGCGCCCGGCGCCAAGGCCGAGGCGGTCCCGCCCGTGACGCTGCTGCTGCACAAGCCCGCCGGCTACACCCAGGGCCAGCCCTACGGGCGTGTGCGCAGCGCGCACGGCCTGCTGACCGAAAAGAACCTCGCCGAATACGACGCTCCCGCGCCGGTGCGCGTGCTCGAGCGCCACTTTGCCGACCAGCTGGCCTTCCTGCCGATTCCCGTTCCCGCCAGCGGCCTGGTCATCTACACCCAGGATCCGCGCATCGCGCGCAAGCTCGAGGAAGACGCTTATGCGCTCGAGCAGGAAATCGTCGTCGGCGTCAAAGGCCAGATCGTGGAAGGCGGCCTGCAGCGCCTGTGCCACGGCCTGATCGCTGACCGCCAGCCGCTGCCACCGGCCAAGGTCAGCTGGCAGAACGAGAACCACCTGCGGTTTGCGATCAAGGGCTTCTGGCCGGACAAGATCGATGCCATGTGCGAGCAGGTGGGCTTGCAGGTGGTGAGCATGCGCCGCCTGCGCGTCGGCCGCGTCTCGATGGCCAAGCTGCCCGAAGGGCAGTGGCGATACCTGCTGCCCTGGGAAAAATTCTGAAACCGTTCGTCCTGAGCCTGTCGAAGGATGGACGTCCTGCCCTCGAAAAAGAAAAAGCGCCTGGCCGAAGCCAGGCGCTTTTTGCATGAAAAGTGTGAAGCCCACCGATAAGCCGGATTCTGTGCACCGCCAATTCCCTTGCGAGAACCGGCGGCGTGACCGCCATTACTCTTGGCTGGTGGTCGCCCAACCAGCTCGATGCTACCTACCCGCACACTCCGGGGGCCCCGTCAACGTGTGCCTACTTGGTATTGCTGCGCGTAGAGATTGCCCGTTTCACCCGCACTCAAGCGGCTCGTCTCTGTTGCTCTGATCCTCACCTCGCGGTGGACAGCCGTTAGCTGCTACGCTGCCCTATGCAGTCCGGACGTTCCTCCAGTGCGGCCTTTCGGCACTAGCACCAGCGGCGGTCTGGTGAACTTCACGCGGCGGATTATCGCCCAGCCGCAATGCCCCGCGCGCGCATCCTGCCTCCAGCGCATAAGAATATGCGCCAGATCGCAGATCAACTGCGCCAGAATGTCAGATCAACCCCGCAATCGCCAAGGAGCTTCCATGAAAGTCGACAGCATTCTGCAAACCATCGGAAACACCCCCCATGTGCGCATGGGCCGCCTGTTTGGCGCCACGGCCCAGGTGTGGATCAAGTCCGAGCGCAGCAATCCCGGCGGCTCGATCAAGGACCGCATCGCGCTGGCGATGATCGAAGACGCCGAGAAGTCCGGCCGGCTGCAACCCGGCGGCACGATCATCGAGCCGACCAGCGGCAACACCGGTGTCGGCCTGGCGCTGGTGGCAGCCGTCAAGGGCTACAAGCTGATCCTGGTCATGCCCGACAGCATGTCCGTCGAACGCCGCCGCCTGATGCTGGCCTATGGCGCAACGTTCGACCTGACGCCCAAGGAAAAGGGCATGAAGGGCGCGATCGCGCGCGCCGAGGAACTGGCCGCGCAGACGCCTGGCGCCTGGATTCCCCAGCAGTTCGAGAACCCGGCCAATGTCGAGGTGCACGAGCGCACGACGGCGCAGGAGATCCTGCAGGACTTCCCGGACGGCATCGATGTGCTGATCACCGGCGTCGGCACCGGCGGCCACCTCACGGGCGTGGCGCGCCAGCTCAAGGCCAAGTTCCCGCAGCTCAAGGTGTATGCCGTCGAACCCGCGGCCTCGCCCGTCATCTCGGGCGGCGCGCCCGCGCCGCATCCCATCCAGGGCATTGGCGCGGGCTTCATCCCGAAGAACCTCGACACCAGCCTGCTCGACGGCGTGATCCAGGTCGAGGCCGAGCCCGCGCGCGAATATGCGCGCCGCGCCGCACGCGAGGAAGGCCTGCTGGTCGGCATCTCGTCGGGCGCGACGCTGGCCGCCATTGCCCAGAAGCTGCCCGAGCTGCCCGTGGGTGCCAAGGTGCTGGGCTTCTCATACGACACCGGCGAACGCTACCTGTCGGTGGACGGTTTCCTTCCGACTTGAAAGCACCCCCTGAGCCGCTTACGCCCTGGGCGGGCCCCGGCTTCCCCCTCTCATCCTTCGGTGGAGGGGGAGGCCCGCTCAGGGACGGCAGCCTCGGTGCGGGGGGCCCGCCTAGGGGCGGCCCTTCCTCGCTGCCCCCACGCTGGACCATGCCAATGCCAAGGCAGTGACCTGACCAAACACCGCTTCGGCGGCTTTTTTAGGTCCGCTCGACCAACACCTGCGTTGCGCAGGGAATAGCCGGCAAGCGCGCCACGATGCCGTCCCTCGGCCTAAGATCAGGTGGTCTACGAAGGGCTGATCTTGTTTGGATTTTTCGAAAAACGCATCCCCCCCTACCCCGCCAGCGAACCGGCGCCGCTGCCGCGCGGTTTCCTGGCATTCGTCTGGGCCTGCACCCAGGGCCTGCGCGGCTATGTGCTGTCGATGGCGCTGCTCGCCGGCTTGACGGCAGCCTATGAAGCCTGGCTGTTTTCCGTCATGGGGCATGTGATCGACTGGCTGACGCGGGTCGAGCCGGCGCAACTGCTCACCGACTACCGCGGCCCGCTGATCGCGCTGGCCAGCGTCATGCTGCTGAGCATTGGCGTGGTCGCGCTGCAGACCATGGTCAAGCACCAGGTGCTGGCCATCAACTTCCCGCTGCGGCTGCGCTGGAACTTCCACCGGCTGATGCTCGGCCAGAGCATGGCGTTCTATGCCGATGAGTTCGCAGGCCGCATCACGACCAAGATCATGCAGACCGCGCTGGCCGTGCGCGACATGATCTTCACGACCACCGACATCGTGGTCGGCATGACGGTCTATCTGATCACCATGATGGTGCTGGCCGCCAGCTTCGACACCTGGCTGCTGGTGCCGCTGGTGCTCTGGACCGCGGCCTACATCGCGGCCTGCTGCTACTTCGTGCCGCGGCTGGGCGCGGTGGGCAAGGCCCAGGCCGATGCGCGCTCGCAGATGACCGGGCGCATCACCGACGCCTATACCAACATCGCCACCGTCAAGCTGTTCGCGCATACGCGCCGCGAAGCCGAATTCGCGCGCTCGGCCATGGAGGCCTTCCGCCTCACCGGCAATGCGCAGATGCGGCTGGTGAGCCAGTTCGAGATCGTCAACCACACGCTGGTCGTGCTGCTGATCCTGGGCAGCAGCGGCCTGGCGCTGTGGCTGTGGGCGCAAGGCCAGGTCGGCGCGGGTGCGGTCGCGGCCGTCACGGCCATGGCGCTGCGCATCTCGGGCCATGCGCATTGGGTGATGTGGGAGATGACCAGCCTGTTCGAGAGCGTGGGCACGATCCAGGACGGCATCAACACCCTGACCCACCCGCCCTCGGTGCTCGATGCACCGCAGGCCAAGCCGCTGCACGTGACGCGCGGCGAAGTGGTGTTCGAGGACGTGTCGTTCGGCTACCGCGACGGCAAGGCCGTGATGGAGCATCTGAACCTGAGCATCCGCCCGGGCGAGCGCATCGGCCTGATCGGCCGCTCCGGCGCGGGCAAGTCGACGCTGGTCAACCTGCTGCTGCGCTTTCACGACCTGCGCTCGGGCCGCATCCTGATCGACGGCCAGGACATCTCCCAGGTCACGCAGGACAGCCTGCGCCAGAACATCGGCATGGTCACGCAAGACACCTCGCTGCTGCACCGCTCGATGCGCGACAACATCCTCTATGGCCGGCCCGATGCCAGCGAAGCCGACCTGCAGGCCGCGATCGCGCGCGCCGAGGCCAGCGACTTCATTGCCCAGCTCAACGACCGCCATGGCAACCATGGGCTCGATGCCCAGGTCGGCGAGCGTGGCGTGAAGCTCTCGGGCGGCCAGCGCCAGCGCGTGGCCATCGCGCGCGTCATGCTCAAGGATGCCCCGCTGCTGCTGCTGGACGAAGCCACCAGCGCGCTCGACTCCGAAGTCGAAGCCGCGATCCAGCAAAGCCTCTACAAGGTCATGGAAGGCAAGACCGTGATTGCCATTGCGCACCGGCTGTCGACCATTGCCGCCATGGACCGGCTGATCGTCATGGACAAGGGACGCATCGTCGAGGAAGGCTCGCACCAGCAGCTGCTGCAGCTCGGCGGCGTCTACGCGCGCCTGTGGGCGCACCAGAGCGGCGGTTTCCTGGGCGAACCGCTCGACGGTCCGCTTTGAAACGCGCCGCCCCGGCCGCCGCTCAACGCGGCTCGTGCACTTCCAGCGGTTTGTAGGGATCGACACGGCTGCCGGCATGGCTGCTGTAGCCCTGCGTGCCGCTGCCCTGCTGCACCGCCGCGCCATCGGTGGGCGTGTTGCTCCAGGGCATCCAGGATTTGCCGCCGGCGCAGCCGGAAAGCGAGAGAACGGCTACGACACAGGCGGCGGCCAGGGCGGAGGAATTGCGCTTCATACAGACCTTTCAGAGTTTCGGGTTAACCCGTGGCCAAAGGATGCGCGCTGACGGACGCTGCCGGCGAGGACAGCGCGGCAATCAAGGTAAGTTTGAGACACAAAGTCGTTATTTGCTTCGGGAACGTAATTTTTCTGAAACAGGCCGCACACAGTGCTTAATCCGATCGGCATCCAAGGTCGCCGCAGCGGTGCGCATCTGCGCGGCGGCATTTGCCTTACCATCGCCGCCTTGCTTGATAGACCCGAGCCATGATCCGTATCGCAGAACTCAAACTCCCGCTGTCGGCGATCACCTTCGATCCCGAGAACCACACCGAATTCCACCCCGAGGCCCGGCTGCGCACGCTCGCCGCCCAGTTGCTGGGCCTTGCGCCCGTCGAACTGGGCCCGTTGCAGGTCTTCAAGCGCAGCTTCGACGCGCGCAAGGCGGACCTGCAGGCGGTCTATATCGTCGACATCGGGCTTGCCGATCCGGCCCGCGAAGCGGCGCTGCTGGCGCGCTTCGAGAACCATCCGCATGTGAATGCCACGCCCGACATGGCCTGGCAACCCGTGGGCCAGGCGCCGGCCGGGCTCGCGCAGCGCCCGGTGGTCGTGGGCTTCGGCCCCTGCGGCATCTTTGCCGCGCTGGCGCTCGCGCAAATGGGCTTCAAGCCCATCGTGCTCGAACGCGGCAAGAACGTGCGCGAACGCACGCAGGACACCTGGGGCCTGTGGCGCAAGCGCGAGCTCACGCCCGAATCCAACGTGCAGTTCGGCGAAGGCGGCGCCGGCACCTTCTCCGACGGCAAGCTCTACAGCCAGATCAAGGACCCGCGTTTCCTGGGCCGCAAGGTCATGCAGGAATTCGTCGACGCCGGCGCGCCGCCCGAGATCCTCTACGCGGCGCACCCGCATATCGGCACCTTCAAGCTGGTCAAGGTGGTCGAGAACATCCGCGCCCAGATCATCGCGCTGGGCGGCGAAGTGCGCTTCGGCCAGCGCGTCGAAGACGTGCTGCTCGACGATGCCGAGGGCGAGGGCATGCGCCGCGTGCGCGGCCTGGTGGTGCGCGACCTGGCCACCGACACCTGCTCCGAACTCGCGGCCGAGCAGGTGGTCATTGCGCTGGGCCACAGCGCACGCGATACCTTTGCCCGGCTCTACCAGCGCGGCGTGAGCATGGAAGCCAAGCCGTTTTCGATCGGCGTGCGCATCGAACACCCGCAAAGCATCATCGACCGCGCGCGCTGGGGCCGCCATGCGGGCCACCCGCTGCTGGGCGCGGCCGACTACAAGCTGGTGCACCATGCGGCCAACGGACGCGCGGTCTACAGCTTCTGCATGTGCCCCGGCGGCACCGTCGTGGCCGCCACCAGCGAGCCCGAGCGCGTGGTGACCAACGGCATGAGCCAGTATTCGCGCAACGAGCGCAATGCCAACGCCGGCATGGTCGTGGCCATCGACCCGGTGGACTATCCGCGCACGCCCGAAGCGTTTGCCGCGGCCTTTGGCGGCGAGACCTATGGCGTCGAGCATCTTGCCGACGGCGAGTTCCACCCGCTGTCGGGCATCGTCTTCCAGCGCCAGCTCGAGTCGCGCGCCTATGTGCTGGGCGGCAGCAACTACAACGCGCCGGCCCAGCGCGTCGAGGATTTTCTCGCCGGACAGCCTTCGACGGCGCTGGGCGAGGTCGAGCCTTCGTACAAGCCCGGCGTGCACCTGATCGACCTGCAGGCCGCGCTGCCGGCCTATGCCATCGAAGCCATGCGCGAAGCCCTGCCGGCTTTCGGCAAGAAGATCCGCGGCTACGACATGCCCGATGCGCTGCTCACCGGCGTGGAAACCCGGACCTCGTCGCCGCTCAAGATCGGCCGCGACGACAGCCTGCAAAGCCTCAACACGCGCGGCCTCTACCCGGCCGGCGAAGGCGCCAGCTACGCCGGCGGCATCCTGTCGGCGGGCGTTGACGGCATCCGCGTGGCCGAGGCCGTGGCAAG